>Ga0208277_1000111_pt1 | contig 46527 bp, 44 predicted proteins | sample ETNtaG_5_FD_185782 | JGI IMG/M metagenome (GOLD analysis project Ga0208277, IMG submission 185782) | Marine microbial and viral communities from oxygen minimum zone, Eastern Pacific Ocean - ETNP201406SV205 (SPAdes) (version 2) | ecosystem: Environmental > Aquatic > Marine > Oceanic ...
GGTTTTCGTGAACGACCAACTCGTCAGTGCAGCCGACATTGCTGGCATGAACTTGGAAGCAGGTAGCCGCATTCGCTTGATGCCCGGACTCGTCGGTGGACGTGCTTGTTGAATTCCATGGGTGTTCCTTGGACGGTCAAGGAAGAGGAACATCTCATCGAGAGTCTTGAACTCAATTGCGACATTGCGTCCATTGCGAGCACCCTCCAGCGCTCTCCTTCGGCGGTAGGATTGAAGATCATCCATCTGTATCAAAAAGGGTGTTTGGTCGTGATGTCTGAACCCACCTACGAGGCATGGCAGCATCGAAGAAGCCAATGAAAGGTTCAAAACAGGATGCACGGTCGCGGACACCGGAGAGAGAACTATGGTTGAACTCGTTGACTACAAGTGCGCCGTCTGTGGAAGCCTCGAATCGTTCCACCGAGAGCGAAACGGTATCAGCTGCAAATCTTGCGGATCCCGCATCTTCATGAAACTCCGCCGCCACGGCACCAAGCGCTTGAACGCCGAGTGAACAAAGCCACTCGCAGAGTTCAAAGACCATGGTCCAGTCTACTGTAGCATGACCGTCTGGCTTGAGCAATACAAGCCCGTCCTGTTCGACGAACTCCTTACATCCTCAAACGTCATTGATGCTTTGAAGAATCTTTCATTGCAAGCCAACCCACCCCACCTTTTACTCTCTGGGCCCACCGGTTGCGGAAAAACAGCAGCACATCAACTCGTTTGCCGTCAAGTGCTGGGCCCTTCATGGCGCTCAACAACCCACATTCTTCAGGCCCGAGACCTGGACAAAACCTCGGGCGCCATGGCCAAATTTGAGGCGTTTTTGCGCCCTGAAGGCGCCGGTTCAGAAGACACTCTCGCAGGACGAACCAGTTTGGATGCCTTCGACCACAACATCAGTGCCTCATCGAGCACATCACCCCCGCCTGCCGGCGAGGAATCATCCTCTCCCGAGGCCGGAAACTTTGCTGCGGTTTCACGCATCATCATCATTGAGGATGCTGACTATTTGGGTCACGCACGCCAATCCTATCTGCGGAGAATGATGGAGGAAAGCAGCCGGAGTGCCCGGTTCATCTTCACTACACATACGCCCTCGCGAATCATTGAAGCCCTGCGAAGCCGAACACAGCACGTGCGGATGCCTTCCCTTTCTCGGTTGATGATTGAGCAGCGCCTTGAGGCCATCAGTCAGTTGGAATCGTTGAACCCAACGGTGGGGGTATTGGGCGACATCGCCCACGTAGCCAACGGAAATCTTCGAAAAGCCATCTTCACCCTTCAACTCCTCGCTCAGCGCTCGTTGCTCAATGACCGAAAAAACATCCAGCTCTTGATGGCCAATAGCAGTCGAAGAGAGATTCAGTTGGTCCTCGAAGAAGCATTGCGTGGACGTGTTCACGATTGGAAATGGGAAAAGCAAGGGGAGAAGAACACCCGCGTCCTCAAAGGGGCAATGGGGGCGTTGGACCAAATGATGAACAACCACGATTTGGACGGACGCGGCGTCGTTGATCGCCTCCATCATTTCCTTGTTGCAGGTCGAACCCACTACCCCGATGCTCTTCTTGCAGAATTATTGAACGCCGTATCAAGGTGTGACATGAGGCTGCAACGTTCGGCTCAACAACGCATTCAATTGGAGGAACTTCTCCATCGCATCGCTGAAATTGGGAAAGAACACCTCGCCCCCTCTGCATCGCAAGCATCATGAAAGGTTGCACATCAGCATCTGATGGGCGTGTAGCACAGCTGGATAATGCACCGGCCTCCTAAGCCGGAGATCGCGGGTTCGAATCCTGCCACGCCCGCCAGTTTTTGGACAAGAGCCATAATCAGGGCCATGCACCCCTTGGATGGGGATGACATGGCGGACGACCCATCAGATGGAGCTAGTTCGCTTCCCGATCCGTACGGACATGGGTTCGCACGAACCGAAAATCCACTTGAACGAACCGTTGAGAAATGGCAACATCAAGAGAAACTTCGCATGCGGTTTGGACGAGTGGCAAGGCACCCGATTTCGATGCTGATTCGCCTTCTTTTTGGCGCCAGTGTAGCCACCGTCGCCCTTCTCTCAGTAATTCTCCCCTCAGTGGCCCCTCCAAACCCGGGCTATGTCATGCTGTTTTGGCTACTGCCTCTTCTGGTCACGACGGTCCCGCCTCTCTTTGCTGGCGAAGCCATGTGGCAATCCATCCAAGCGCGGATTTCCCTTCGTGAAATTGATGATGAGACCACCGGCGGCAAACTTTCTTTACGCTCTCAACCCGGTATGGATCGCATACTTGAGGGATTAACCGATGTCCGCAGGTACAACACCGTCAACAGCTTGTTAGCCATTAGCACAGTATTTCTTCTCGGCCTAGGTACGGTCATTCGACAGGATTCCTTGGTGTGGAACCTTTCGTTCCTCGTGTCCATGACTTTGGGTTTCGCCCATTCCTTCCATTCGTTCTTCACGTCCGATGCCGTTCGCCAACACGGCGATCAAATGCCCTGTCTCGCCCATCATGCGCCAACCCACCACCCGACTCAATTGGGTTCAATTCTTGGCGAATTGATTGTGTTGCACCTTGATCCTGACCTTTACTTGGATTGGCGATCTTGGTTGGGTGGCTTCCGAGAGAGCATTTTGCCCGGCTACGACAAAGAGCAATCTTGGGAGCGCGTATTGTACATCCTTCATTTGCATGCAAAGGGCGACTTGAGCAATGACATCGCCATGAGCGAATTGAGCGAATTTATCCGCCCGGATGCCATTCATGACGTTTTGCTCGACGAGAAGGCCAAATTCAACTGGCGCTCGCTTCAACGCCTGTTGGCTCACGCCCGGGTGTGGCAACCCAGCGCCTTCCGTTTGCTCGAGCGCTTGCAACTCGACCTTCTTTCAGGGACGCCGAGCATGTTGCGCTCTCCTTGGCGAATGGATGTTGCTCTCGACCCTGAATGCGATGATGGAACCGGGCATCTGTTCATCGCCCTCAACAATCAGACGTTCAATCAAACCGTGGCGAGGATCGAGGTTGTCTGCCCCGGTGGAGAGCCCTTTGCCCGCGATCACCGGTTTGAACTGCAGGCTTGCCCCCCGCCACGCCAAGCAGTCAGTCTTAATGCTGAAGGAGAGGATGACGCTCTGGATTGGGTGCCACGGTATCTGCAGCAGGGGGTCGTGCTGTGGTTGGGAGTCGCATGGCCTGCGCGAGAGCAAGGCGACCGGTACGTCCAGGTCATCCTGCGCGATGAGTCCGGTGTTGTTATCGAATCGCGTGTCCTTCGGACCGTAGTGAAGCGAAAATCCAGTTTCCAACTCCGCAAGAAAAACCGCCATCTTGAACGAGCCCGGATATGGGCAACACTCCCTCTTCCCAAAGTCTGACGGGAGCGCAGGTGGGCGTTTATTGAAGGTTCCATGCTTGTGGCGGAAGCGCGCACCTTATGGCAGTCCTCTGCGTCGCCGGCAACAGGGGAGATTTGAATGGAAGCATGGGATGTGATTGTGCTTGGAGACGGGCCCGCTGCATTGCACGCTGCTGCTGAAGCGGCCAAGTCCGGTGCCAGCACCTTGATGATGTCCGCTACGGGCCTAGGAAATCCCGGAATGGCCGCTCTTGAAGGGCTCTCAGCCTCACTGCAAGAATCCAACAACCGTAGCCATCGGGAAGATACCATTCGCTGTGGAGCGTTTCTTTGCGACCAAGACATCGTCGCTGAAAGGACGGCTGGAGCCATCAAGCAAGTTGACCTTCTGGAACGTCGCGGCGTAATTTTCCGCCGAGACCAACAAGGCCTTCCCATGGTTCGAAAAGGCCCAGGACACCAACAACCCCGAACGGTTGATGCCGGCAGCGGCACAGCTCTCGGTATCCAACAGGTGGGCGAAGAACAGTGCATGCGCCATGGCGTCATTCGCCGTGGAGATCAACTCCCCCTCACCTTGGTTCACGCCAATCAATCGGTTGAAGGCATGATTGCCCTTGACATGGTGAATGGCCGCATCATTGGGTTGCAATGCAAAGCGGTCATCATCGCCGATGAGGGTTTTGAAGGCGCCTATTCTTCAGGCGTCGTTGGACTGGGCATGGACATGGCCTTTCGAGCTGGAGTTGCCCTCCGGGACATGGAATTCATGGCCCATCACCCATTAGCCATCAAAGGCACGAATGTGTTCCTTCCAACCGGCCTCCTTTTGGACGGCGCTCAACTTCACGAAGCATCTGGAGCCCCCATCGAGGTGGCCAACCAATCCTCTCAAGAAATAACTGAAGCGTTGAACGCAGCCGTTCAACCGGTCCTTGATGCTCGAAATCTCGGGCAAAGTGCAGCCTGGTGGACCTCACTCTTCCGTCTCGTCCAGCAACGAACAGGCATCGACATGAACCGTCAAACGGTTCCACTGCAACCAACGGTCGGCCATACCCTTGGTGGATTGCCCGTTGATGGCCATGGTCGTTGCGTCGTGGGGGCATGGTCTCGCTGGTTCACCGGCCTCTATGCTGCAGGTAGCGCAGCTTGCACTGGCTTCCATGGGGCAGCCCCATTGAGTGGAAATCGCCTTCTCGATGCCATCGGCTCCGGCGCTGCTGCTGGAAACCAAGCCGGCGAATGGGTTTCAAGTCGGAAATTCAGTGCCTCCTCCGGACTTGAATCCGCCCTTGCCGAAGCAAAAAGCGATGTTTCAGCGATGATGGAAACCGGTGATGAAAGCCATGTTGTGCGCTGCGGGACGGTCATGGCCAACCTCCAGGCGGCCCTCGCCGCAACATCGTCCCTCTCGGCTGACAGCATGAACAAACTTCATGCCAAACTCGAACAGATTTCAATAGCAGCAGAATCCCTTCACCTCGACCAAAAATCGCTCATTGCTAACACGAACCTTCTCGAAATACTTCGTGCTCAAGCCGCTGTCCGAATGGTCACGGCTTCGGTTCAGAGCGGTTTGGCGAGAGAAGAATCGCGGGGGGCCTTCCAGCGCGCTGACTTCCCGGAGTCCAACGATGACTTCCTGCACCACATTACGGTTGACCGCGAAGGAACAGTCGGCTCTTTGGCCATCAAGAAAGGAGCAGGCGGACATTGGGTTCTTCCTCCACAATGAAAAAAGACATCATTCCCACAGGGCATAGCATGACCACGCTCTTCGAGAGGATCTTGTCGGGCGATATCCCCTCTCATCCAGTTGCTCGTGGCGACGGATGGTACGCCTTTCTTGACATCTTCCCGCGGCGGGAAGGCCACACCCTGGTCATCCCGACTCGCCCCGTCCAACGCTTAGCTGCCCTTCAATCGGATGAACGGGCGGCTTTGATGGACGGCGTAGCGGAGGTCCAACGTCGTCTTGGCCATCACTTCTCAACGACCGATTTCACCGTTTGCGTCCACGATGGACCACTTGCAGGTCAAGAAGTCCCCCATGTCCATGTTCATGTTCTCCCCCGTACTCCCGGTGATGGAGGGGGTACGTTGATGGCCATGTGGCCAGCGACCAAGGCCACTGAACCAAACCATGTCGCCCTTGGGGCCCTTTCGACCAAACTTGAGGAGGTGAACTGATGGCCACCATCGTCACCGAAGAAGAAGAAATGATGCATAACGGCGAAGCACTCCCCATTCTGTCAGCTTCTGCGAAGAACATGAATCTCGAAAAGTTGCTGGCAACCCCCCTACCTACCTACGATTCCTCAGTTCCGGGGTCCTACCTTTGGACAAAGGTTGCCTTTTGGATGTGCAGAAGGGTATCGAGCGTTCAATTTCGAACCACAACCACCTCCAAGGCAACGCCCCTTACTGTAGATGGTGCCGGGGCAATGTGTTGTGGGTGGCACACCAACGGCCTCATGGACCCTCTCGCCATTTTTCTCAACCATCCAAAAGAGTTCGTCGTCGGTGCTCGCCATGATTTGGTCACCCGCCCTCTGTTGGGGTGGTGGACGCGCCGTCTGGCCGTTCAACCCGTGGTCCGCAAAGCCGAACTTCTCAGGGGAGGTTGCACAGAAGAGGAGGCTCTGCACCTCAATGGGCGGTCACTTCTCGCCCTCTCCAGCGGGATTGCTCACGGCTTTGGATGCGTCCTGTTCCCGGAAGGCACCAGTCACAGCGAATCCCACATGATTCGGTTCAAGACCGGGCCCTTCCGGACGGTCCTCGCCGCCGCAGCATTGGCCAAGGCCAAAGGGCTCCCTCTGCCTCACCTCATCCCCATTGGTTTGCATTTCCGCCGACGAGAATTGTTTCGAACCGATCAGTTCATCGAATTTGGAGAGCCGGTTGAATTGTCTGACGAGATGATTCCTTCTGAGATGGTGGAGGCTGTCCGTCAAGGCGGTTGGACCGAACCGCCCGAGGCTTCCGTTCACCGAATACGCGATCAACTCCAAGAATGCCTCCCTACCATGACGCCGAATTCATCCTCGTGGGAGGAGCACCGTGCCTTGCACCTCATGGCTCATGCCCAGGCGCGAGGGAATGGAAAACGCCTCAAATCCTGGCAAGAAGAGGTTTTGGCCGCACGAGCAATTCGAGATACGTGGCCGGGACGCGAAGACGTGCTTCCGCCACAGCCGCTGAAAGGAGAGAGGTTCGAACGAGCCTCGGAAGCGGCAGAACTGCTCGAATCACATGGATTGGATGGACGAGCTCTCGGCCCGCAGGGGCGGGTGCTTCGAAAGGCCAATTGGAGGCGCCTCCCATCAGCGTTACTCTCTGTGCTCTTCTTTCTCGCACTCCTACCTTTTGCCCTCACTTCTCTTGGGTTCCAAGTCGCCCTTGGGCGACTTCTTGGCGATTCCACGGATGAAGGGCTGGATGCACGAACCAGCTATCAGTTCCTCGCCGCTTTCTTCGGCTCCCTCCTCATCTGGCCTGTGGTGGCTGGATTTTGGACAACACTGACTTGGTTCTACCGTGAGTGGATTGCCTGCACATTTGGATGGGATGTTTCATGGCTTGAACTCGGGGGGTATTCGCCCGTCAGTGGCCTTCTCGTGGTGTATTTTCTCTGTTTTCCTGTCTTTTGGATGAGCGGCAAATCATTCGCCGCAGCGTGGGATGCATGGGTCGACACCCGAAATGCATGGGTTCGAATGAGGTTTTCGGCCGAGGAAAAAGCGCGACTTGGTCGCCTATTGGAAGAATTGGCCTCGTGAACGGGTGCATTCAAACGGGATGAGAATCTCGGTAGACCATGACGCCCGACGAAACTGTTGCCCTGCTCAAAAAGTGGCTTACGGAAGAGCGGCTTTCAGCCAAGGCGCAAAAGGACCCTCGGGCCCACGCCCACTTTCTTGTTCGGTACCCGAGCGGCAAGCAAGGGCACATGTTCGCCATCGTTGTTCCGAAGGGCAGAGACTTGGTGGCTGTATCGAGCATGACGAGGGTCGACGAAGGTCAACAAAAGGAAATGAAAGACCACATGGATGACGAAGAGAGCGATTGGTCTGAATGGATTCATGAAAGTCGATTGCATTTGATTCGAACCGGCGTGGATTGGGTGATACACATGGGCCATAAGGGCGAAAAGAAACCAGGCCCCCTCCAGGCCTTCAACGTGAGCCTGCCAATTTGGTTTGACGGACTTACCAAACATGAGTTCATGAATAGTCTCCGACGCCTCTGGCTGGCAAAACTCGCCTTGATTCATGAAATCAAGTATTCCTACGGCCCCGGAGTGGGTAAATCTGGACCGGTTGATGATTGGGCGAAATCCAAGCCCAACAGCGACGGACAACCCATCACCGAAGAGACCCATCCCCCCGCTCAAATCGAGTTTGATGAGAAGATGTCATTTGGCTCAGGATTCGACCCGAGTGAATGGGCTTAAACCGAGGGAAAATCGCCTCTTTGTTCCGAGAGGTATCGTTTTTGATACCCCTCGCCCAATCCCTTGAAACATGACCGAAAGGGGACGCGGTTAAGTATGATTAGATTCACGATAAAGCGTAGAAGTCCGGGGTATACCTATGCGTCAAAAAATCAAATCCATCAGCCTAGCGTCAATCATGGTTCTATCCGTGATGTCTTCCTTGTTGCTCGCCTCCGTTACCGTGAGTGCAAGCACCGTCGTGATCACTGAAGCCATCCAAATCGTGGACGGTGGCACATCATCCGATGCGCAAGCAGCGGTTGGCTCTGACAGCTCCGGAAACGTTCACGTGGTGTGGACTCGCAACAACCTCCACCTCTACTACTCGATGATGTCTCCACGAGGCGAGACATTGATTGACGCTACCCAAATCACCAATTCTGGACTTCACAAGGTTTGGCACCCTGACCTTGCTGTTGACGAATACGACCGCATCCACATCGTATGGGCCGACAAAGCCGGCCAACACGCCATCATGTACACGGCGCTCTCGCCATGGGCCGCTCCAATGGACGGCATGGCATCGGACGACGGCACCATTACAGCCATCGATGACACTATCATTTCGCGACGGTCTCAAAACCGAGACTGGCCCTCCCTCGATATCGACAGTCAAAACAACGTTCACATCGTTTGGCAAGACAACTACGACGAATTGGGGCGTTTCTTCAACCAACCGCAAATCTACTACTCCATGATTCAACCCGACATTGGTTCTGGCGCAATTATCACTCTCTTTGATGACACCCTCCTCACGCCCATCATTGGCCACAAGGGGCACCCAGATGTTGTCGTTGATGCCAACGATTACGTTCAGATCGCTTGGGATGACACTCGCGGTGGAAAGGTCGAATTGGCCTTCATCGTTGACACCTCCGGTTCGATGTATTCGGAATGGGCCGACATCTGCACGGTCATTTACGGCGGCAACTTCGCAAGCGGGCCTTACTTCCAGGGCATCAAGCCCATGCTCGAAGAGGGTAACATGACGGTCTTCGAGACCATTTATGGTCTTGGAAATACCCTTCCTGGCGCAGCCAGCTCAGGCAACTGCCAAGGGTACAACCAGAACACCGGTCCGCGAACCACTCCGCTTGGCCAAACCCCCGGCGACGACTCCGGCGGTATTCGCAAACTACCTGGGACCATCTACAACGGCAACACCTACTCCGGATATTCGGGCGAGGATTGGGGCCCCGGTTCCAACTGGGCATGTCTTTCATGGAAGGACGCAGCAGGTAACGTCCCCGGTAACCCTCCTACTCAATCCGACCACCGATGGAACCCAAACGCCACGAAGATCGTGATTCCCGTATCAGATGAAGGCCCCAAAGACGGAGACCCGTCTCAGCAAGCCGATGACAAAGCAGCCATCCAGGAGGCCCACGACAACTGCCTCCTCGCCGGCGTTGTTCCCGTTGGTTTGTACGGCCAAGGCTACGGTGGTGCAGGAAACATCCAATCCCACTTCATGGACTTGGTCCAGTGCCCCAACGGCATCGTCTCCACTCAGACACGAAACTGCCCCGGCAACACCCTCGCTAACACTGACGCCGGCGGCCAGGCCTACGAATTCCCATCGGGATCCGGAACCAACCAAATGGCCCTCCTCGTCGAAGCCATGGTGTACATCTCCACCAACAACTCCCGTGAAATCTACATGTCCATTCTTGACCCATACGCCAAGATGAACAACGACCCAAGTTTCACACCTGGGTTGCCTGGCCATTCCGCTCAGGGCGGCGGCTACACGGAAGACACCGGTGCAGGCGCCGACGGCCACTTGGTTGTCGTCAACGACACCCGTGTCACGATCGATGATGCCTACTCCTTCCACCCCTCCATTGGCGTTGACATGCAAGGCAACACGCACATCGCTTGGATGGATGGCCGAGATTATGGATTTGAAAAGGACGTCAACTACGAAGTCTACTACACCAAACTTCGACTCCAAGGTGCAGGTGCTTGGGATGGCGCTGAAGAAGGCCTTTCCACCTACGCCATCAAGAAGATCAACGACACGCCTATTTCCAATGTTGAAGGAAGGAACGGCTTGCCGCCCGCCTCTCCTTACGCCGGTAACTCGGTGTTCCCATCGCTTCTGACCGACGACCAAAACAACGTCCACATTGCATGGGTTGACTCAGGCAACCTCTCCGCTAACGAAGAGATCCTCTACGTCCGATTGAATCAAACCGATTTGACCGGCGACGGTATGACGGCCCTCGACCCGTGGGAAGCGGTTCCGGTAACCTCGTGGAATTCGAATAAACTCGGGCCAAATAGCGGACGCCAACCCTCCATCGGTATGCCCCCGGCATTTTCCAATGACCTTGGAAGCGGCGCGCACATTGCGTGGTCGGATACGAACAAGTGCGGTGACGACGGTAACAACAACCGATTCACAGTATGTTATTCCCACGTCTTAACAGGCCAAGTTGATGTTGAATTTGATGAGGGTGAAACCTTCTATCATGTCATCGAACCTGGCCAACAGACCATCTACAACATGACCATGAACAACTCAACGCCCGGTCCAAAAGACCTGGTCGCTGATACCTATGGACTGAATATTTCCGGCGTGCCGATGAATTGGACAGCGAACCTCTACTTCGCTTCCAACCATTCAAGCATCTTCCCGGACACCCCGATTTTCCTTGAGGGTGGCGAAGATGTCCGCTTCTACATGCGAGTTCAGGCCCCATCCATCTATCAGGCCAACGGCGACGAGCTTGCGGAAGTTCGTGTAACGGCACAATCGTACAAAGATCCAGCAATCCAGAACGACCTCATCACGTTGACACTGATGGACGTTGTTCACGGAATCAACCTTGACACGTCTCACAGCATGGCGGACATTGAACAAGGCGACACCGCTATCTTCTCAATCACCATCACCAACACGGGTAACGTCAACGACGCCTTCGTCTTCTGGGACCCGAACAGCCTCGAAGGCCAGCAGGAATGGTTGTTGCCATTCGGATGGCAAGTTAACTTCCCCATTCGAGTGGAATTGGACCCGGGTCAATCGGTTACAAAGAATCTCGAGGTCTTTGTGCCGACAACCGAAGATCCAGGAGCGTTCGTCATCTACGTGAAGGGTTGGTCAGAAGGTGAACCTATCAAGTCCGTTGAGAAGGGAACCTACGACATCCTTGAACTCGGCGTGTTCGTTTCAATCCGTTCAACAGGAAACATCGTCTTTGCTGCCGATGACCGTTCCGAGCAGGTCAAGCCAGGAGAGTGCGCCACCTACAACGTCAACGTCACCAAGAACTTTGACAGCGGCGAACTGGTCTTTGCTACACCCGGCGCGCCCGATGCCAAACCCGATGGCGTGGGCATGCCTGCCTGGCGAGAAGAGAACTGGGTTGTTCTCGTTGACTTCGATAACGCTACCGGCTCAGCGGATGCAGGCGATGGCCTCGGCGACCCGATTGCTTGGACTATCCCAGGAAACGCAGAGAAAATCACCAAGCGCATCACGGTCTACGTTTGCGCTCCAACCAACGCCACGGCCGGTCTTGGACCCGCCATTACGCTGAAGGGCTACCTTGACGGATATCCGAGAATTTCGGATTCGGAGATCCTGTCCACCACCGTAGAGCATGTTTTCGACCTTGATGCTGGCATTGACCCGGCGATTGGGAATTCAATGAATGTGAATCCAGGCGACAAGATCACCTTGCCAATCACGGTCACCAACGACGGCAATGGACCCGACCGGTTTGACTTCCGTCTCGCTCGAGTGACCGATGCCTTTGGCGTTGACGTCATCTGGGACATTGAGATTCCTCGTGAAACCCTCCAAGAACTCTCACCAGGCACCTATCAGGCGTTTGATGTAGAAATGAACGTTCCGAACCGTGTCCCAGCAGGTGAATACACCATCGTGCTCCAAGCCTTCTCCGAAGAAGTCTATCCGGACGCCAGCGGTCGTGAAACACGAATTCGAGACGCCATCGTTTTGGCTGTCACCGTTGATGAATTCCATGACATGCAAATTTCGATGGATCCAACCGTTGACAATGCGGTGAAGACCTCAGCTCCTGGCCGAGTCGTTCGCTTCACGTTCAACGTGACCAACAACGGAAACGTGCCCGATGTTCCTACTTTGAACAACCACACGGCCCAACGTGATGGGGATTCGCTCCTATGGAGTGAACTGCCTGGAATGAACGTTCTCAGCAGTTGGGATGTCGACTGGTTCATCATGCGTCAAGTCAGCGCTGACCTTGTTGTCGAAGAATCTTGTATGGCCATGCAGTCAACCGCATCATCCTACCCCGAAGACGCTTGTATCTATCTCGAAGACATCGACGAGTGGCGCCTTCCTGAGATGGCTCCGTATGAAACCATCACGACCGTTGCAGCTGTGAAGATTGGCACCGACGCCAAACTTGACACACGAAGCATTGGTTTGAAGGTGGTTTCCATGTTTGGTGACATGGAGAACGATGGAGACCACGACGATTCCCCAGCATGGGACGGTGAGAATTTGGACACCAATGAATTCATTGTCACGCTCCGTCTACGAGCACCAAACCTCGAAATCAAGGAGATCATCATGCCACCATCTACCTCTGGCGCCGTGGACTCGACGATTCCTATCGGTATCATCTTGCAAAACACTGGAAACGTCCATGCCACTGACATTGAGATTGTTCTTTGCGAATATGACGACGCTAACGATGCTGACATCATGAAGGAAATTCGTGACAACGGTTGCGAAGAAGAACGCGTGGTCATGCGCCAAGTGGTGGGAGCGTTGCTTGCACCAGACGACACGGAAGATGCCAAGGAGATTGAACTCTACTTGCTCTACCCTGTTTCAGCCGGTAGCAAGGGCGTTTATGTCGTGGTCGACCCAATGAATGAGATCGTTGAATCCGATGAGAAAGACAACGTCAAACCGATTCCAGAAGACCTTCAGTCCAACAGCCCGGTCCTTGACCTTGCTCGTGAAGTTGTGGGCAAGACGGCCCTTCCATTCGCCGTCATCGTCCTAACCATCGCGCTCTTGGGCGTTGTATACATGGTTGGCAAGGGACGCCGAGAAGAAGTGAACAAGCGATTGGCTGAACAATCGTCTCTCGTTTCAGTCCTCGCAGACGAGTTTGACAACTGATTTGCTTTGATGAATTCACTTGGACTTCGGTCCAAGGTACCAGCGGAGCTCGGTGTCAAGCGGAGCAGCGATGACTTGTCCAGACCTTCGAGCAATCTGCTTTTCCAGCCTTGAACGGAGGGTGTTGATGACCTCGCCCACGTTGCCTTGGCCAACCAATTCTTGTTGGACAAGGGCTGTGAGGTCAAGGCGATCTCCTGTCGCCTCAACCATGGTTTGGATGATGCTTCGTTCCTCGTAGGATTCGAAGTCCGTTTCAACGGCAGCGGACACACGTTGGCGAACATGTTGATGAAGGGAGATCAATGCGTCCCGTTGAGCATCTAACTCCTCGAGAACCGAAGCCAGGGTTCGCATGTGTGCCAAACCTTCTGCAACAGCGATTTTTTTGCGTCCGCTCAGTGATTCAGCAATAGGAATGGAGGCCTTTGGCAGGTTGGTTGACAATCGCATTGGGCCCCCCGCAGGGAGTTTTCGTTCTTCACAACGGTACAAATCTGGGCCGATATCAACATGGATGGACATGGCGCGTTCAACCGCGTAAATGGTTCGTGGCGGCCCGCCTTTTTCTGACGGAACCTTGTTCTTGGAGACCATTCCACCCTTCTCAAGTTCTTTGAGATGCTTGACCACGGCGGGTTGGCTTACTCCGATCAACTCTGACAATTGCATGGGGTAGTGCGGCTCTCGAGCCAAGCGTTCCAAGATTTGGCGACGAACTTTGTTTTGCAGCAGGTACAATGCTCGGTCAATGTCGGTCATACTCCTCAACCCGAGGTTGGGTAGTGCCTCCTCCTCTATGAACGCACCGTTAAGTTACTGCTCGTCCCAATCCTTCCACGATTCACTGGGTTTCTCGGATTGAGGGACGTCCATGTTTCGCTTTGCTGTGAGGGGTTTTGATTGAACGGGTTGCGGCTCGGCAAGTGGCACGCCTTCATCCCACGAAGCAATGGCCGCTACGTTAGCAGCATCTTGAATGGCGTCTTCAGCCGTGGTGGTTTGATACCGCCCCGTCTTGGTGTGCTCTTGAGCCCCCTCGACATCTCCTCGCATGAGCGCATAGACTTGTTCGGTGGTCAATAGGGTCCCTGCAGCAACATCGTTGAGGCCGTCAACAAATGCTTCCGAGGGTTGGTGTTCGGCCGTATCTGCAAACGGTGGAGCGACTGTCGGCTGGGTTGCGTTTTGTTCAGAAGCTTGGGTGAACAATGTTGGATGGTCGGGGTTTACGTCAGTAATGGGAATCAATTGGCCCTCTGGACCAACCATCATGATGCGGGGGGCCCGACTTGGTTTCGAGGCGAGGTAGACGGTCAGTGCGATTGGGGTTGTGAGAATGCCCAAGCAACACATGGCTCCACCGAGCATCAGCCACGTCGAAGAGAGCAGGTCGGATTGGATGGCGTCAACGGAAATCAACCACCCCGTGGCTTCTTCACAATTGGTTTCACACGTTGTGACCAAAGCGTACTTCCCTGTTCCGTTGAGTTGCCATGAACCTCGTTCGGCGAAAGCCGTTCCGTCTGCAGCCATCACCTGCCAGTCGAGCATGCATTTGCTCTCTTCAAGCGCATCTCCCACCAACGAGGAACCTTCAACCCGGTAGAGTTGAACGGTCATTTCGATGTCGTCTGCCTGCTGGTAAAACCGGTAACATGTGTCGGTGAGCTCACCGGTTGGAAACGTCCCTTCTCCAGTGTACGGTTCGTCGTGATGCTGTTCCCTCGGGTCCATCGTAGCGCTGATGGTTTCCGATTGGCTGACCACCATCACGGTACCGATGAACAGCATGAGGGCGCCGGTCACAGCAAGCCTAAATCCCCAAGGGGAGCGTTTGGCAGGCTCGGGTGCTTGCATCATTGCTTTCCAGACCCTCTTCCTCCATAAGGCTCGCTGATGAAATCAGGCAAGGCCCAAATCATTCAATTTCTCTGGCAGGTAGGTATCGGTGACGAAATCCAGCCCATATTTGGCCAACGATTGCTGTTCAGCCTTTTTGCCAAGTTCCAACATCATGTTGATCTGTTCTTGCCACCATGCGTCGGCGAACCGTGGGTCGGAAAGCTCAGCCTTCAACGCGTCAACGTCCCGTGAAGATAGGTCGTCGCTTGGGAGGTCATAGGCTTCGATGTCATCCGACGTAATGCCAAGATAGGTGGCGGTTGGGGTGGCGAGGTATTCGGAAATGTGTGCGGTCTTGATGGCACCGTAAGCGATGGAGGCGAAGATTCGGAACGACCACGGGTCGCCGTCAAGGAAAACCACGACGGGTAAGTCCCATTCCTCACTCATTCGCTTCAAGATGCGTCGTGTAGAACGAGCAGGCTGACCTTTGAGGTGGACAAGGGCGCAATTGTACGCCTCATCGAAGCCATTTTCGATGAGTCGGTCAAACATACCACCGGTCTCAATGGCCATGATGAACTTGACATCATGCTCAAGCAACTCAATTTTCTCCTCTTCCACATTGTATGGAACACCGTATCCTGAGTCGCCCACATCGTCGCGAGCGTTGATTCGCATCCATTCTCCTCGTCGGTTGCGTTCCTGAAGGGTGATGTTTCCAATCATTCGGGCTCCATCTTCTTCCGGGCGGAGCTTGAAGTCTTCACGAAGGCATTTGGTGACGACTTCCAAATCTTCAGCGAGATTGTTGGATTCGTTCTGCGATGAGAACTTTCCAAGACCCCAACTCTCCGAGATGTAATACATCTCTCTGAGGGTCGAGGATTTGTTGGTGTTGATCATTTCTTCAATAAATTCCACCACGTAAAGGGCTCGTAGCAATTGCTTGGCAGAACCAAGGCTTGTAGCATCTCGAATCGACCGCTTCTTGCCGTATTTGTAGACTCCGAGCGACTTGTCAAATCCAATGTTGTTTTTGGTTCGGACGGGCAACGTCATGGTGGGAGGCTCGCCTTTGACAATTTTGTCGTACATTTCTGTGACAACTTCGTGCAGCGCAATTTTGGTTTCCTCTGGCGTGTGGCTGGCGGACATCATGCATCACTCCCGAACCCCATGAGGGTTTGTTGACCCGAGGGCTTTGGTTGGTCATCAGCGATTTCAGGGGGGGCGTCATTCTCCTCTGTACCCTCAAGGGAGACCTCTTCCTCGCCACTCTCTTCTCCCTCGCCTTGTTCTCTGGCTTCTTGACGACGAATTTCTTCCAGAAGTTTTTCATCCATTTTTGAGGCACCGATGACTTCTTGGCTGCCTCGATAAAACACATCGGTTTCTGTCCAATCTCCCTTTTCCAATCCATTCAGCGCATAGGTGATGGTGTAGGTTTCTCCTGGGTCAAGGGTTTCAAGTTTCCACGCCCAAACTCCTGTTGCTTCCTTTCGCCCTCCAGTGGTGTTGTTTTCCATGCTTGCCCCGGCACCCTCGGGCCATGAGGCGAGGAGGGTGTAAGCCCGAGCGCGTGAAGTGTAGTTGAACAGCTTGATGGCCACGTCGGCCATCTTGGTCTCTTTGTTCCAAGTCGTGGTGCTCTCTGCGATAACGGCCCCCATGATCCTCGTGATTGAGCCGGCCAAATCTGGAACGGGGCGTTGCAAAATGGCCGCTGATTTTTCAGCGATAGCGGGGATGATATCGTTCACCAGTTCGAACTTTTCTTGGACCTTGACCATTTTCTTCTTCTTCTCAAGGTGTTTTCGTAGCCCTCGTCCCATTTCCAACATGGCCTTTCGAACTTCATCCATGACCTCGCCGTTTTCGGCGAGGGCTTCCTTGGCTTCCGAAGTGAATTGAACGTTCGTGCTTGCCAGATGGACAAGAATGGCTGCTGGGCCTTTTGGGACGCCTCGTCCACCAGCTTGGTCCATTCCATATTGTCGCCAGTCAACCGATTCAATGGCCTTCGTCAGCAAACAACCGCCTTGTTGGTACATCAGCGGGACGCGGTTTGCAAATCGGAGTACTTCAACGGGTTTGTCCGCTGCCATACCGTCTCCAAAGATCAGGCCGACTTCCACTTGATACGGGTTGCCTTGAGAGACCGTGGGCGAACGTGTCATGGTGGTGACGAAGCGAGAATCGATGGTCTTCGAGAGGCCCTTTTTGATGAGCAACTCCTCGATGGGTGACAAACAATTGGTTGGGGGATTGAGCAATTTGACCGCTTTATCGTTGAGCAAACGCTCGCCTTGGAAGGCCTCGAGAAGCGCACGAATTTGGTCAGGCTTCATCGATTTTGGTTTTGCCTTTTCCAAAACCCCTGCGGCTTCGAGCAGTTGTTTGGCTGCACGAGATGAAACACCACTGAAATTCTTGTACAGAAACGAGGTCATTCGACTGTCCGTTGATTCCGTGCACATACGTTGCAGGGTTCCGAGATGGATTCCGTGAGGGTGCGGCTTGATGCTTTCCACTTTCCGTGGAAGGCGCTCCGTGACTCTTGGCCAGTGGTGAACTTCACCGTCTGGGTCAACAAATGTGATGTCGGCGTGGGGGTTTACGATACTGGTCATACGCAGGTATTGGTAGACGCTTTGTCTTCCTCGCTGGTACTTGGCTTTCATTCTGCAGGTGATTTCCAACCCGTGTTCTTTCAGCGTACCGTCGGGGCGCTCCCATAATTCGCGGCCTTCATTGGTTTTGGTGGCTTTGTTTTTGCGTGTGTCAAGACCAATATCGACGGTGGCTGCCGAGGTCTCCGTCGCAATTTTTGAGCGAACATGGGTTTTCCGCCCCGTCGTCAATTGACTGTACATGACCACTCCAGTAATTCCGATGCCTTGTTGCCCTCGAGACTGACGAATCGCGTGGAATCTCGAACCGAACAAGAGTTGGCCGAACACCTTCTCAATGCTGCGCTTTGGGATGCCAGGGCCGTTATCTTCGGTCTTCAGTTCGATGATGTTCTTTTTGTCATCGATCTTGTTGATTTGAACTCGAATTTCGGGCAGTATGCGCGCTTCTTCGCAAGCGTCAAGGGAATTGTCAACCGCTTCTTTGACGGCCGTGATGAGGGAGCGGGTGAGGGAATCAAAACCGAGGAAGTGCTTGTTTTTCTCAAAGAATTCTGAAATTGCGACCTGCTTCTGATTTTTTGCCATGCGTTCTGCTGTGCCTGCCATGGGCGTTCACCTCCCTCGGTCCTCCTCCGTCCATTGACGTCGGGCCGACAGATATTCATCCCGTTCTTTGAGGGATTATAATCTCCACAGGCGAACCGCGATGAAGAAGGGCAAAAAGCGGACACAGAATGGAAATCCGCTAAGCGAACAATTCAGGATTCCATATGCTGATGTGGCCAGTAAAAGCCGACGCAGCGACGGTCAAGGGGCTGGCGAGGTAGAGTTTACCAGGGCCGCTTCTCCCCTGGAAATTACGGTTGATGGCTGAAACGGTCACTTGGTCGGGCGTGATAGATACTCCGGGGCCTGCTCCGATGCACGCTCCGCACCCCGGGTCAATGAGTTTGACACCGACCTCAAGAAAGAGGTCATGCCAACCCATACGTTCGGCGAGTGCTTTGACTTGGCCCGAGCCGTACTGAATGTAGAAATCTACGCCTTCCTTGACGGTGAGGCCTGCTTCCTTGGCGGCTTGACAAACCTCAGCATAGTATGCGATATCATCTTCTTTTCCAGCCGTACATGAGCCGCCGTAAGCGATGTCAACGGCCACCGTTCCGATGTCAGCGATGTTGGCCCCGTTGGTCGGGTCGCTTGGAATGCCTTCGTCAGGATTTCCTGGATGAGCGACCATGGGAACAATGGATGAGAGGTCGATGGTGTGGACGCCACCGTCGTAGTTCGCTCCTTCGTCGGGGGCGACCATGCGAGCGCGTTGTTCGGATTCATCGAGGTGAGGCTGTGCCTTGAGCATCCATGCCATCAACGCATCATCGGCTTCACAGATGCCGGTTCGCCCCGAGCATTCAGTGGCCATGTTACAGAGCGTTGCCCGTTCGTCAATGGAGAGCGAGGCCAGGCCAGGCCCGCCGAATTCCATGCTTCGATTCAGCGTTAACTCCTTTCGAGCATGGTCGGCTAAAATGGCGAGAATGATGTCTTTGGCCGTACAACCGTGGTGCAATTTCCCCACGAGTTCAAATCGGATGGACTCAGGAACCTTGACGAAGGTAAATCCAGCACTGACGAGATTGGCGTATTCGGTGGCCCCCACACCCCACGTCAAAGCATTTGAGGCCCCGCCCATGCAGGTGTGGGAATCGGTGGCTTGGATGAAATCACCGATTTCGATGAACTCCTCTCGAGCGACTTGGTGGCATATTCCCGGGGACACCCCGTCCACGGCTGAATAATCGCGAACGCCCGTGTGCTGCTGAAACGCCACTTGCAAATCCCGAAGGGTCTGTACCTTGTGCATGAAGGGCACAAACTTGGGATTGTGCTGGGCGTAAAGCAGGTGGTCCTCAAAAACAGCAAATTTTCCGGGGTTTGGCAGAGCGTAATCCGCCCCGTATTCCTCTTGCAGGAAGGTGTGAACTTGAGCTGTGGTGAACTCGTGTGAGTAGCCTCCCTGCACTTGGGCGATGACGGGGTCGCCAGGCTTGACGCATTGACCGTCAGGCTGCCCGACGAGGTTTCGGCTGATGATGTGTTCAGCCATCGTCATTGGTTGGTGAGGGGTGTCGAGTGGCGCAAGGTCAAGTTCGCCTGCTTTGAGCGCCTTCGCGAAGGGGAATAGGCCGCCGTATTCAACGATGAGTTGCGTGACTGGGTCGTATTGGCCAGTAAATTCCTCGAGCGGTATGTCTTCTCCATTTTGGAGCCGTTCAAGCATGGCATGGCTCCCCATCAACTGGCCAAGGTTGATGTTGTTGCGTTCGTGGATGGGTGCGAATGATGCGGCAATAACGATGCCAATGCCTGCCCAACGTTCGCACTGGGCGGCGGTCTCTCGACTGGAGCCTGTGCCTTTTCGCTGTCCGGAGACGATCACCTCAAAATTTCCGTTCTTGAGGGCGTTTTCACGGAACACCCGAAGGCCGTTGTGCATGAGGCCTGCATAGGCGTTCTTTGCTATTTCAGCTGGGTCGTGGTCGAAACACACCCACGCGGGCGTCATGACGTCGGTGTTGATGTCGTCAAGGAGGTCCTCTACCGTGAGGTCCTCCATTCGCAAATCCAGTCCTTCGTAGAGTTGTTGTTTGATGAGGTCCAAATCTTTGGTGAGGAAGAGGACTCGTTTCCCCGGGGCGAGGGTAATGTGCTCCGGCGGTTTGTTGCTTCCCATGTCCCCCCCTCAACTCCGTTCAGGGGCTAACCGTTCATAATCGGTTCGGGGGGCGATTTTTCTAGGGCAGGTGGCCTTCGGAGGAGTAGGGAATAAATCGAATCATCAAGTATATATACGAATTCCAAAAGGGGTTAAATAGGTTCGCACATCGATGTGAACACGTGTGGGATTACTATGGATGAACAACAAGTCGAAGATATTGTCAAATGCCCTGAATGCTCAAGCCGATCGCTCTCCAGAGATGAGACCCGTGGCGAAGTCGTTTGCGACGATTGTGGATTGGTCTTGGAAGACAACGTCATTGACCAGGGCGCCGAATGGCGTGTCTTTTCACCCGAACAAGGCGACCAGCGCGCCCGTACCGGTGCACCCATGACCGTCATGCTTCACGACAAAGGATTGTCCACGGACATCGACTGGCAAAACAAGGATTACTCCGGGAAGACCATCAATTCCCGATACCGCTCCCAATTTTACCGCATGCGAAAGTGGCAGAAGCGAAGCCGAGTGAGCAACGCCACCGAGCGCAACCTTGCCATGGCCTTGGCCGAACTTGACCGCATGGCCAGCCGCTTGGAACTCCCCAAGTCAGTTCGTGAGGCTGCAGCTGTGAACTACAAGAAAGCCGTGGACAAGCGGCTGATCCGAGGACGCTCCATCGAAGGTGTCGCTGCCGCTTCCCTCTATGCGGCTTGCCGTCAGTGTGGCGTACCTCGAACACTTGACGAAATCGGACAAGCTTCCCGTACCGGCCGCAAGGAAATCGGACGCACCTACCGATTCATGGTCCGAGAACTGAAGATGAAGATCATGCCAACTGGTCCAGAGGATTACATCTCTCGTTTCTGCTCGGGACTCGGCCTTGACGCTGATGTCGAAGCCAAGGCTTACGAACTCATCAAAGCCGCCCAAGAAAAGGAATTGACCAGTGGCCGTGGCCCAACCGGTATCGCCGCCTCCATCATTTACATCGCCTCAGTGTTGTGTGGAAAACGCCGCACGCAGCGCGAAGTCGCTGAAGTCGCCGGTGTTACAGAAGTCACCATTCGAAACCGATACAAGGAACTGATTCAGAACCTCAACATTGAACTCGACATTTGAGTCTACGTTCTCCCGACGGTATTTGGAGGTCAACAGCGTGAGCAAGAGCCGAACGAAAATCTCCGATGCAGCGTTTGAACGTGTGGCAACGGGGCTTGTCGAAGCACTCGAACGCGGCACAGAAGCGTGGCCATTGCCTGAGCCGCCGATGGCCGATCCTGATTTCCCCGCCATCCCCCCCACTTCTCCTCATCGTTTGTTCGAAGAAGGACTCGGCATCCTCAACATTGACCGCGGCATGTTTGACCGGCACCTCAACACCGTTGTGGACCTCATCGTTCCACATCGAATGAATCTGAGCGATGACCCGTTTGAAATCCACCAAAAGTGGTTGGGTCGAAGAATGGACGATGTCGCTCACCGCTTGCTGTTTCACATCGCCACCGATTGGCTAGCACAAGCCTTTGACCCACACGCCCCCAATACCGACCGTTGGTGGCTCAGCATCGCTCTCCTCAACGGTTTGGCCACCGTTCCTTATGGCCAACCGGTTCACCAAGGCTACCATCTCGTGGAATCGATCGCGTTGGCTGAACGGCCTGGTACTTGGCACACTCAACCCGACGCAGGACCCCAACACATGGACTGGAACGCTCACGCCGTCGTGCCTCGCATGTCCAGTACAGTGGTGGCGCATGACCATGGTGTCGCTGCGGCTCGTTGGCTCCTTGAACGCCTCGAGGGCGGCGACTTGGACCGCCGCCTCTTGCTGCTCGAATGGGTTCGCCTTCTTTTGGAGCGAAAACCCCTCATTGAACCCCTCGGCCTCAAAGAAATTCTTCTGCGAAGAGCCTCCGACCCGGTCGCCGAGGTGGCCAACAAGGTAACCCTCTGCTTGGCCAAAGCCATTGAGGCCGACCGAGACTTTGGTCACCAACTGGCCTTGCGTCTCCACGAGCGTGAGGAGACTTTGGTTCAGCGGGCGATGGCTGACGTACTCACACGGCTTTTCCGCCGCCTCACATGGGACGCCCTCCCGTTTTTGGACGCCATGTTAGCGTCCGAGGATGAAGGCGTACTGGCCGCCGCTAGCGCCACGGTTGGTGACGTTAAGTATCTCGACAAAGAACAGTGGGCCGACCGTCTTCAGCAACTGGCCAATCATCCTCTAGCCATTGTTCGTCGAAACCTTGTGCCAAACCTGCGCGAGTACATTGAACACGACCCCGCGGATAGCCGAGGCGTTTTTCACGACCTTTGGAAAGACGGCGACGAAGTCGTCCGCACCCGTCTGCGTGAACTCATGTTGCGCATGGAAGAAGTTGCACCGGAGCATTTTGCTCCGCAAATCAAAGCATTGCACGATGCCGGCGCAAATTTAGAGCCTCTTTGGAAACCGCTCTCCCTTCGCCGTGCTGAGCGCAGCCAAGCCTGGCAGGCGTGGCTGGCTGGAGAAGGTGAACAACCGGTCAGCGAACAACGAACCGTTCACGTTTCTCAGATGGAAGCGCCCGACAATCTTCCCGAACTCAACGACGCTCTACGTTCGCTGGATGAGTGAATTTATTCTTCTTCATCCGCCAAAGGCCCGTTGGTGATGAGCCACACATAGAGGCCGTTCATCAAGGCAAAGAAACCGATCAGAGCGAGCAAGAGCCCAGTTGGTTCTGGAATAAACCCCTCTGTATCTCCCCATCGGATAACTCGGGTTAGAACGAGGCAAGCGAGGCCAAACACCACCACTTGGAGCCAGGTGGTCTCCGGTGTTTTCCATCGATTCACCGTTGGTGCAACCCCCATCATGCCGAAAGTGTGGTTGAACCATGCCAAATAGATGAGTGCCAAGCCCAACAGGCCGAACACGCCGCGTGTGAACGATGAGGAATCCCACGGTCCAGGCGGAGCCACATTGGTGAAGGTTTGGACCACGAGAAGGGCACCAGCCACGAGAAGACCGACGGTGCCTTTTCGTTCCATCATGCCGGGCTGGGACGCCACGCTTGAAAGCCTGTGCCTTGTGTGGAGGGTCATGGAGCCGGTTCGGGATGCCGTCTTGATTGCAGCGGGCCTTGGCACGCGGATGTTTCCAGCGAGTGCCTTTTCTTCCAAAGAATCGCTCCCCTTGGTCGATGTTCCCCTGCTTACCCACCTTCTTTTTGAGGCCAAAGAAGCAGGCGTGGACCGCATTCACATCGTCACCTCTCCGTCAAAATCGTTTGATTCCCTCCTCGAAGACCGCCGGGACCTTCACGCTTTACGCCCGCATCTGGATGAATCGCTGTTTCATGCTGTTGCCGACCTCGAAGTCCACGTTCACCTGCAACATCAGCCCATGGGAGTTGGAAACGCCATTGAAGCAGCGCTTCACGAAGTGGAGGGGCCGTTTTTGGTCATGCTTGGAGACACCCTCATGATGGATATGCATGCCCCCGTTGACGACTTCAAACCATCTGGGTGCTCAAAGCGCTTGATTGAGGCTTACATGAGCACCGGTGAGGCCACGGTGGGATTGATGGAAGTGGACGAAAGCGTCGTTTCACAGTACGGGATCGTAGCGCTGGAAGGCCAACGCATTCACCACATCGTTGAGAAACCAACGCTTGACGCAGCTCCATCTCGATTGGCCTTGTGCGGCCGCTATGTCTTTCCAAAAGAAACCCAGAAACTCCTGCAAACATACTCCTACGAAGCGCATGGAGATTTGCAAAGCATCGCCTTGCTTCAACACTGGATGAACGATGGTACGCTTCACGGAGTCGTGTTTGATGGGGCGCAGTGGTACGATTCAGGTGCCCCATTGCTGTGGTTAAAAGCGCAAGTTGACCATGCCTTACGCCGCCCTGATTATCGCGATGAGTTCACGCATTGGCTGAAGGGCCGACTTGACGGTTAACGCTGACCGGGTTTCCAAAACGTCAGAGGTTCGGGGAGTTCCCCCGAGGCATGACGCGCAGCCAAATGGTCGGCGCGTTCGTTCCATCGATGGCCTCGATGAGCTTTCACATGGGACCATGACAGTTCACGTAATGCGGCGACCTCCGTCCAGAGCGTTTGCACATTGGCCACCAATTCTCGATTCTTCTTGGCTTTCCAAACCCCGCTTGCAAGGTTTCCCGCATAGGTTGAGTCCGCTCGAATCATTGCAGGGGCCTCGCCTCCTTCAACCAGAAGCCACCGAAGAGCGGCTGCGAAACCACTCAATTCTGCTGTGTTGTTGGAGCCAACCTCTGCACCGAGAAAACCCTCAGCGCTTGGAGAAGTGATGACGGGCCCGGCTTCTTCGTGGTGCAGTTCACCAGACCCTTTCCCAAGGCCTGAATCACCGATGACGACGACCAATCCCCAAGAGGCTGGCGTTGAAGCGTCGACGTTCTGATTGCCAAGGCACGAGCCATCAACGTACAGAGTCAACGCCGTGGCTTCAACCATGGACTCACTCGCCAATTTCCGCTTTGTAGGCGGCGGCGTCCATGAGTCCAGAAACAGCACCGGGGTTCTCCAGGGTCATTTTGACAATCCATCCATCGCCGTAGGGTGAGGAATTCATGAGTTCGGGGGCGTCTTCAAGATCCATGTTGACAGCGGTGATGGTGCCAGCAAGTGGAGCGAAGATTGGGGATGCGGACTTGACCGATTCGACCACCGCAAATTCACCCATGTCGTCAACTTCATCGCCTTCTTCTGGAAGTTCGATGTACACGATGTCGGTCAACATGTCTTGGGCGTGGTCGGTGATGCCGATGGTGACTGTGTCACCTTCAACTCGCATCCATTCGTGTTCTTTGGTGTAGTACAATCCTTCGGGGACATCGCTCATGGTCTCGCCTCTGCATCAAACGAGGTGGCGAATACACATCAACCCTACGATGCGCCCCTCATGCTTCTTCGCCAAGGTCTTCGGTGAGAACCTTCGCTTCCATCTCGGCCCATTTGGCCGTCACATCCTCGGAGCGGTGGACTTCTTCAATGTCCGAACGAACGCGCTTAGCCATAGCGTCCTCGGTTTCATGAGAGAACCAACGCGCCAGTGGGCCGGTGCCGTTTCCAAGCATCCAGCCGAGAACAAAGCAACCAACGGCCAAAACGATGAACAGTTCCAATGCAAGGTATGTTGAGCCAAAACTCCGCCCCGCCTGCAAACCAAATCCGATTCCAAGCAAGAGGCCCACGCCCGTTCCGTAGAGGAGGCGTTCAACGGCAACGCTTGGGGGGTGCATGACCAGTCCAAGCAGGGTAGCCACATCAAAGAACCGATGCATGGATTCTTGCTCAATACGTTTCTCGCATGAGCTTGTGAATCTTGTAGGGCAACAAGGCGCGGTTGACGGGGGTCACTTCGAGAATGCGGCCATCATCCCGGCGACGGATGTCTTGAAGCAGCGGATGGCGGCTTTTCTTGTGCAAAGTCAGCAAGGTTGGCATGTCCACTTCCAAAGCGCTACGCACGGCTTGAACGAACGCTTCAGATTCAACTGAGAATTTTCCAATCTCGTCAATGACCAACACTTCGCAATGGTGCTGAGCGTAATCAATGGCTGGCAAAGCCACTCGGTTGAGTTCTTCGACATCGATGCCGTATCCAAGCACCCGCAGACGTGAGTCGATCTTCTTGTGAGCGATGGTACCTTCTTCTCCAGAAACAATGTCGATGACCTTGTAACCCATTCGTTCACCGTTTTCAAGCAACGGTTCGGTTCGCAGACCACCCAAAATGGGGTTCTCTGTGGACCCTCCTCGCATGGAGATCTCTCGCTTCCGCTCGTCGAGGAGCATGTCGAGGACCTTTTCCATAACGGCTGATTTTCCACTGCGTGGCAAGCCCGTGATGCCAATCTTTGGATGAACGCCCATTGTCAATTCATCTCCCAAAGAGTACGCAGGTAGTGCTAACGAGGCAGTCGCTATAAATTATCGTGTCCAAAATGCGGGAATTCGGAAATCAAACGCGCGCTTTTCTCCGTTCAGCGGACGAGATTGCTGAATTGTGGAAAGGAGTCGGGTAGTTCAACTGGCAACATTTCCAATTCGTAATTGTTGACGTTGTTGTTGGCAGCCCAAGCTCGAGCCCATTCGTCAAGGTCGTTGTTGTTCAGGTGGTTGCAGAGCCATTCCAAGCCGGTTTCGATGTCCGAGTGCTCTTCCGTCAAGCGGGTTTGGATGTCTTCATGCAATTCGATGTGGTTCACGCTGTTCCCAAGAACACTCCCTTGGGGAATAACGGCCCAGCGCAGGCGGCGTTCTTGATGTGCATTGACGATGGCTTGACAGGCAAGTCGGGGCCCGTAGGATGGATGATTGTCGCCCACCCACATGGCAAGCTGGCGTTCACTCGCGCGGGATGGAATATCGGTCCGGAAGGCAGGATGGCGAATGAAAACTTTCCCATCTTCACTTTCTGAGAAGTGAACACCACGGATGAAAGGACGGCTTCGCTTGCCTTTGACCCATGTTTCGATGCTTTTGGCATGGGAAGTCTGGTCAATTTCACCGACACGCACACGAACCTGACGTTTGTTGGTGGTCAGCGGGTGTTCTTCATCACTTAGGCGTGGGAGTTTCGCTAGACGGTCAAGCACCTCAAGGGTGTAGGTTCGTTCAACGCGATCCCGGGGAAGACGAGGCACTGCCCATGTGTCTCGGGCCCAACCCGTCCACTGCTCTTCTTTGAGTTCAAACACAGGAACGCGGGAGGACAAACCCTCGCCTTCACGGCGCAGGTCAGCCCGGGTAATGGGTCCTTGGAGGTTGAGTACGGGGGCTTCGCCGTTGGCGGTAATTCCGAGTACAACCACGCCTTGTGTCATTCCTGGGAAGAGAAGGTTGGCCTCCTCAATGGCCCAAGCATGGGTCCAGCCGTGGTGCTTGACAAGCAATTCTCGAAGCGGATGTGATGATTGTTCCCGAAGAAGACTGTCGGGTGCGATGATGCGCAATCGGCCTCCTTCATTCAAAATCTGGAGACTGCGCTCAATGAATAAGCGGTAGAGGTTGACGTTTCCACGCATGGTGGAAAAACGAGGTGTGCCGTTGTCGGTGAGGCTTCGAAGTTGTTCACCCAATTCTTTGCGGAGTTGGCTGCCGTCTTCCATGCCTCTAAACCGGTCTTTAATGCGCAACCACGGGGGGTTGGTCAGTACCAGCTCAGGAGGTTGCCCCCATGGCCAATCACCTTGCAAGGCGTCTCCTTGACGAACACCACTGTCCAGCAAGGTTTCCATTTCCTTTCGGGAAATTTTTCCAGGTGTTTCGGGGCCAAAACTGACGAGTTCATGGCGAATGGATTCGAGCAAAAGCCTGGTTTTCGTGCTCTTGACTACCAAGGGATTGACATCCAAAAGTTGGATGTTTGAGAACAGACGGCGACTGTCTTCCTTACGCAGTTCAAGGTCCGCATCTTCATGAGCATCGGCGTGTCGTCGAATCAAGCGTGCATGGAACAAACCGCCTCCCGTTGCCGTATCGGCCACCGGCAAAGGTATGCCGCTCAGCGTACGTTTGTTGGCCTCAACAGCTTGTTGTTCAGCTTCATCATCCACTTCGTTGTCCTGGGTTGCCTTTGGCAAATTGAGTTGTTCGACGTGCTGGCGGAAGCCAGGGGGGAGGTTGCTGATCAGGAAATTGGACTGCCGAACGGGTTTCTTCGGATTCACCATGTTGTCTTTCATTTCTGAACAAATGACGGCGTCCGCCAAACGCGGTGGCGTAGGGTGGGCGCCTCGGGGAGAGCGCCCATCGGCCTCGGCGTCATGACGAGCGAGGAGGTGGTCAAGCACATGACCTGGGTCCGTCAAAAGGTTGGCTGGGAGGGTTGGCCAGTCTTCGGGGAGGAGAGCGGCGATGGGCTGAAAGGTCTTGAGCGATTTTTCCCACGTGGTGAGCCAAATCTCAATTTGTTGTTCGCGGTTGTCAAGGCATCGGTCCAATCGTGCATACCATCCGCTAACCCCGTTTTGCAATGTCCCCACCAAACCGACGGGACGGCTTTCTCTCTTTGAAGATGTCTCTCAATGAGAGGATGAAAAATACCCGTTACTTCGCCAAAAAAACACTGGCTTCTTCAAACCAATGCCACCCTTTCGTCACCCAATCAAGCAACAGCGAGAGTTGTTTCGGAGTCACGTCCGCCGCTTTCGCAATCTTACGAAGAGCGGTCAATTCTTTCCGGTCGTAATCTCCGTCAACAGCCGCGACCAACGCGGCGTCCCTGAGAACGAGTTGAGCAAAGACTGGATCAAGGTCGGCCAAAGATTGTTCAAGTGGAATGGGTTGTTCAAATCCGCCTCGGACAGTGATTCTCGATTCGGGGTGAATCATGGCCCGCCCCATCATGGCTTCAATCATGGCTATTTCTTCGCGCACCAATTCTCCATCGGCGGCTGCGATGAACACTAAAATTTCGGCATAGCGAACGCGTTCTTGTGGTGAACGATGGATCAAACCATCGGGGAACATACGGCCTCATTCCTCAAACGAGTCAAGAAGTTCGTAACCTTCTTTCATCCATCTGTAGCCCTTGACCGTCCAATTGAGGAGTTGCTCAACCGCATTCTCTTGGAGCCCTAGATGCTCTGAGATATCCTCCAGTGCTTCTCGCTCATCCTCGTCGACGGTGCCGTCAGCGGCGGCCATCATTACGGCGTCTCGTAGAGCGAGCCGACCCGCTTCTCCAGACAGATCTTCCAAGCACTCTTCGAGGCTTGGAGGGTTCTTCAGGGCATCACGAATCGATTCACGTTGACTCGGTGAGAGCAGAGCGGTGCCAAGGCGTTGCTCGAACATGGCCATTTCGTCAACGGTCAACTCATTGTCAATTCGAGCCATAAAGGCCAGCAATCGGGCGTAGGCAAACCGTTCTTCTCGGGGGAGTTTGTGAACCGTGTCGGGTAGCATTACTGCACCTTTGCGCGCTTCTTCCCAATGAACCCAACGGACAAAACCCCTTGGCAGACCCCAATCTTGAAACCCGTTTCACTCCTCCGAAGCCCATGGTTCAAGGTGATGACTCGCCGGTTGTTGTCTGGACCAATCGAGGTTGCGGTGCTTGTGTTCAAGCCAAACGCCTTCTTGATTCAAAACGGGTCACGTACAAGGAGCGCCGCTTGAAAAATACTCCCGAGGTGCAACGGGCTTTTGCTCGAGCCACGGGTGGCGCACGAACCGTCCCGCAGATCATTGTGGCCGGAAAATCGGTTGGTGGATTTGATGATTTGTTGAACCTTGACCGCTCTGGGGAACTCGATGTGTTGCTTGGGCGAGCACAACCTTCTGAAAAATCAAGTATTTTGAATCGTTTCAAGAACGTATTCCGGCGTTGAAAGAAGAGTGAACAAGCGTTCATAGGGCGATACCCCTTGCTTCGTGCATGGACCCCAGCGTGAACGTCATTGGCACTGAACTCGAACCTTGTTCACGAGACCCCCTAACGGGGTGGTTTCGAGACGGTTGTTGCAACACGGACGACCAAGACCATGGCTCCCATACCGTTTGCTGCGTGCTCAACGACGATTTCCTTCACTTCGCCCGAGACATGGGCAACGACCTCATCACGCCCGCACCTCGATTTAACTTTCCAGGATTGAAAGCTGGAGATTCATGGTGTGTTTGTGCCCGCACATGGCTTCTCGCGGTGAACGCTGGAAAGGCTTGCCCGGTTGACTTGGAAGCGACCCACCAACGAGCTCTGGATATCATTCCGTTTGATGTTCTCGAGACTCATGCTCTGTAGGTGAATACTGGAACACAAACAAGCGCATCATCAGCCAAACAATCACGCCCCAAGCGAGTAAATTGAACAGCCCCATGAGGCGGACATCGGCCGTGTAGGTGTCGGAAAGCCAACCGATGGTTATGCTTGACCCGACCAAACTCGATACATACACCGGAACTGCGGTGGAAAGGGTCCATGCAACCGGCTTTCTATCGTCAAATGTAAACCACCGATGGACAAAATGGGCGAGGACGCCGGTGACTCCCCAACAAATTCCCCAAAGGATTCGAACATCAGCATCGGCCAACATCAGCATGAGGCCTGCCCAACACACATAGAAGAGAAAACTGTTGAATCCCCCAGCGATGCTGAATCGGACTATTGACCCTCGAGGCACATGTTGGTCGAGCCAAGTCAAGGCGTCAGTCGTCATTGGTCACCACATCACTGGGTTTCCCAGTTAGCATAGCTCGCAGCGCCTCATTGTCGGTCTGCATGGCGTCCATGATGGCGTATTTCACACCCAATTCACCAGCGAGGACACCGAGGGCAGAACTGTCCTTGGGGAGGCATTTTCCTCCAAACCCTCGGCGTAGACCGAAGATTGGGTCGAGGTGCGATGGACCGATGGGCTGCGCTTGGTCTGCGGTGATGATGTCCCGAATGGCGTACCAATCTTCGCCCATTCCCTGGCAAATGTCGTACATTTGGTTGGCAAAGGTGACTTTGAGGGCATAGAAGGTGTTCTTGGTGTACTTCACCAGTTCCGCCTGGGTAGGAGTTACTTGGAACAGTTGCTCTTTGCGCAGAACACCGGCTTCCTTGTGCTGCTGGAACACGGTTTCTGCCACTTCTTTATGGTGTGTCCCAACAACCAGAATGTCTTGGTTGGCGAAATCTTCCAGACGGCGGCGCTCAACCAAAAATTCAGGAGAATAGGCGATCTTGAGATGGCTGTACCGCTCATGATAGAGTTGCGTGGTTCCCGGCACAACGGTGCTTTTGATGACGGCCGTGAATCCATCTGGTAAAGCATCGAGCACCCCTTCAACGATGCGAGTATCGCACGCACCCGTTTCGGGATGGGGGGGAGTTGGAACAGCGATGTAGGCCATGTCCACGTTGTCAATAACTTGGTCCAGTTCAGTCCCTCTTGCAGGGTCGTGAACAAACAATTCGTGGGCATGGGCAAAACAATGTTCAATGGCTCCTCCAACCATGCCTGCTCCGATGATTCCGATTTTCATGTTTAATGCTCCAGTTCAACGGTGGGGGGTTGGGTCCAATTTTCCATCCTTCGCCATTTGCGATGCTTGCAGAAGGGCTCCGGGAGTTCCACAATCGACCCAGGTTTCCATCCCCACTGAAAGCACCTCAGCCAGTCCTGCTTTGACGTAGATCCGCGTGATGTCTGAAATGGAAAAAGCATCGCCGAATTGTTCAACAGCGCGGTCAAGGTACTCCCAAAAATTTTCATCGAACATGTAAATTCCTCCAATGGCTAAATTGGAAGGTGGGTTGTTTGGTTTTTCTACGATATCACAAATCGAACCTTCTTCGTCCAAAACAGCGACCCCAAAGGCCTGTGGATTTTCCTCCTCTCGAGCGATGATGAAACATCCAGGGGCCTCTTTCGCCTGTTCAAACACAGCCACGTGTTCCTTGAATTCAAGGGTCGTGATGTTGTCGGAAAAATACACCATCAATCGCGCATCTTCGTTGTAGGGCCGTGCCAAATTCAAGGCGTGGGCGACACCCAACGGTTCCTCTTCAATGACGTAATGGATTCGTTCACCAGGGAGTCCTTGGCCGACATGTTTTGCGATTTGTCCAACGAATTGATTCGAGATGATGGTGATATCCTTGATACCTGCTCGACGAATGGTGCCCAGAGCGTAATCAATCACGGGGCGTTCGTAGAGTGGAAGGAGCGTTTTTTGTGTGTAGTGGGTAAATGGATGAAGGCGTGAACCGAAACCCCCTGCAACGAGGATGGCCTTGACCGTCATGAGTAGAAGTGTCGGGAGGCGGCTTTAGAAGATGCTTATAGGGACTCATCTTGAGGATGTGAATTCATGAGTTCTTCAACGGCTCCATCTTTGGCGTTCCGCTCAAACCACCCTGTCGCTACCAAATCTCCAAGCCGCTCTACGCCTGCTTCGATGTTGTCCATGTCCCGTGCTTCGGCGATGTCCCATAGCCGCTGCGCTTCGTCAGCGTAGTGTTGATTCGCTTCTTCAACCAGTTGCTCGGCCACTCGGAGGTCTCCCTCGAGGCCCAGGTAATCTTCCTCGTGGAGTTGAGGGTCCACGCGTTTTTTGCTGGAGTTGATGGGCGCTGCAGCATCGTCAAAAGCAGGTCCTTTCTCATCACCCCCCCGTGTTCGGAGGTAGGATTCATTGGTCGTGGTACGCCCCAGTGTGGTGGCGGTGAAGGCGATGTGCAGATGGTCAGCTTCTGTTGAGTTCAGGTCCAATCCGTGGAATTCTTCCCAGCCGAATTCAATGCTGGCCAGCAACGCACTCAACCGGCCCTGCAGTGTCTTTTTCTGGTGTAAACTCAACCACATCATCACGAAAGCGAAACCGCCGAGAACGACCAACCCTCGGAGTATGCGACTGATTTCAACGCCTTCGAGCCACGCAACGATGGCAAACAGATCGCCAATTCCAGCCGTGATCCAGAGGAGCACGACCATGCGTCGGTGTTTTTTTCGCTCCTGCACGAAGAATTGCTCAACCAATTCTTTGTTCCCAGACACGTTCTCCACCTATTTTTCTGCGATGGTTCTGATTTTGCTCAGCGTTTTCTCATCCAATTCGTCCGGTTGCTCCCACCCCATGTCCTTGAGGCCATTGGCGATGCTTGCTTCGAGGAGGGTGTTCATCCGTTCGACGGCGTACTGGAAAAGCAACCCGCACATCAAAACAGTGGCAAGGCCGAATTCCCATCGAGTGAGATAGGCGACAACGAGCCCAATGGCAAGAATACCGACGGCGACGGGCACCAATCGCCCCTTGACCTTCAATGAAGAAGCATGGGCGTCGAGCACACGCTGAGCACCTTCCTTTTTGCTTCCCATGCTTCACGCAGTGCTGTCCTCATGGTGAAGATACCGCTTCGGCATCCAACCACTCGTTGATGAGATTGAAGGTTTCAGAAAGGCCAGTGTCCTGATTTCTTTGCTCCTGAACCACGACACTATCGCTCATAGTAAAGTGCCCCCGGGGTTGGGAAATGAGATGTTGAAGAAGATCGCTCATCGCTCGCTGCATGTTCGCGGTTTGTTCAACTTGCATGTTCAAGAGTCGCTCCATGCTGTTGAACACCACGTCGTTCTGTTCTTGCCTTGTTTCAAGGGCATTGGACGCTGCTGTCATGGCTTCCTCTTGCCGCTTCAGCAATTCTCGGGCGGCCGGGCTTCCAACCGCATCTCGCCGATGAAGTTCTTCGATGGCGTTGTTCAATTCCATGTGGCGACGCGTTAGGGCGCGTTGCAGATTCTCAACGTGCTCATTGGCTTGTCGCAATTCAGAAGCGAGTTGCCGCCCGCCTCGTTCCATTCGATTTAATTCTGCACTGTGGTGAGCAGATTCCGATAAGAAAGCGACCACGATCGCTAATCCCAAAGCCGTTTCAGGATGCACCATCATCGCCATTGCAGAAAACCACGTCACGCCTCCCCAGAAGACCGATCTTACTATTCCCATACTGAAACATACGCTCTTGTAGACTAAAGCCCGTTGTTGGGACTGCTATGGGCTCCCATTAAGGTGGGAGCAAAATGAAACAATCGTCGTCAACTTCGATGACCATCCCTGTGGTGAGGAGGTGGTCCAAGGCTTCGTCGGTTTCACTATCGTCGATGTTCGAGGCGCGGGTGTGGGCAAAAATGGCTTGTAAGGTGGCCAAAGGCTCACCCTTTGCGACTTCAAGCTCAATACTGATGATCACCGATTGGCAGGCGATGGCCAACAACGGGTCATCGGTGTTGGCGTTTGGCAACAGGTCGAGGAAGATGTTGGAAGGGTGATGTTCTTCCCCGTTTAATGGAGTGGAATTGACGGGTTCTGTGGCGCGCTCTCCGAGCCCTCGAAGGGCGTGTTCCTCGTTCAGGTCAAAACAATCGAAGAGGTTACGCTGGTTCGGGTCCTCATCAAGATGTTCGCTCTTTTCATCGCTTTCAAGACGGCGTCCAAGGTCATCCAAGCGTTGTAACCGCTGGTCGATCATCACTTTTTCACGGAGTAAATCAAGCGCCAACAAATCCATTGACAAGTTGGCTTGTTCGACCAACCAATCATGAACGTTCCATTGTGGATTGACTCCGAGCATGGCGTCGGCGAGCTGGCGCACTTCGGCAGGCATGTCATCAACGGAGACACGGCGTTCCTGCTCGTTTTTGTGCTCATCTGCCATGGTCTTTCTTCCCACTTGACAGCCTATGAAGCATGCCCTTCCCAAATCCTGAAACCGATTGATTTTCAGTCAATCATCCACCGGTAATACATCCCAAAACCTCTCCGTTTTGAGTCAAATTTTCTTCACTTCACGAGGGTCGCGTTCATGTAGAAGCGCCATGTGCGCCAAGGCATGAGTGACCATCGCATCACGGTTCTGCCAGGCGACGGGACGGGACGAGAGGTTGCCTTGGAAGCGCAACGCATCTTGGACACTATTCAAGCACACTCAAATCACGGATTTGAGCAAACGGTGATTCCCTGTGGAGGAGAGCATTACCTCGCCACCGGTGAAGAATGGGCTGAAGGTTCATTCGACCTCTGCAAGAACGAAACCGATGCGATATTCCTTGGTGCCATTGGATATCCCGGTGCACGGTTGCCTAACGGCGACTTGGCGGGCGGCTCGGTCATTCTCGGTTTGAGAAGCGGACTGGATTTGTACGCCAACGTCCGTCCCATCAAACTCTACGAAGGAGTTCCACACAAAATCCACGGCGGATTCCGCCAAATTTGGGAGCCTGGCATGGTGGACATGACCATCCTCCGAGAAAACACCGAAGGTTTGTACCATGCTCTTTTGCGACGCTCAGCCGATCGCGCTCAAGGGCGCCCTGAATACGAGCCTGAGCCCATGACCTTCCCTGGCCTTGATGGCGAGGTCGCTTACGACCCACGCCCTATCTCGAAAAACGGTTCCGAACGCTTGATTCGCATGGGCTTCGAGATCGCTGAAACGCGAAATGGCGCACCCGCTGACGGTGTCCGGCGCGTGTCTTGCATTGACAAATCCAATGTCACCCGAGGGTGCCAACTTTTCCGTTCCACCTTTGACGAAGTTGCCGCCCACTATCCCGGGACTGAAGCGGATTACGGATACATTGACGCTTTCATGCAGTGGATTACCCGTTCACCTGAACACTATGACACGGTGGTAACCTCAAACATGTTTGGCGATATTTCTACCGATCTTGGAGCGGTTCTACAAGGAGGAATGGGCATGGCAGCTTCCGGAAATATTGGAGACCACCATGCCTTTTTCGAACCGGTTCACGGTTCGGCACCCAAGCATGCTGGCCAAAACAAAGTCAACCCCATCGCTTCGATCAATTCAATCCAGATGATGATGGATTACCTTGGTCGAAAGACCAACGACGATGACCTTGTCGCCATTGGAGGCCTCATCGATGAAAGCGTGGCCGACCACCTCAAGGCCGGCACCTCCCTCACCTACGACCTGGGTGGAACAACTTCCTGCTCAGACGTTGGGATTAGCATTGCGAACCGATTAGCGGACAAACTCAAGGAACGCTGATTCAGGTTCGCTTGAAAGCGTTGAGCATCTCGTTCACACCTTCCTCAAGCACCGTGATGTGGTTGTAGTCGGAATCGACTTCCAACCTTCCTTCCGACGCAGTGAAGTCCAGCATGTTGCCCAGTGCACGTGAAAGTTCGTCAACAATGGTGATGGTTGCTTGCTGAGCCGACCGGGAGAGTGGGTTGAGGTCGATGACAATCACTTCTTTGCCCATGGCGACCAGGGCTTGGCACCGGTCCCCGTCCTCCAATGGAACGAGAATGGCATCGCTCTCGAGAATCCCCTCGCGATGGCATGCAGCCCGTGGACCTTTCAACCCGGGAATACGGGCATCTGGGGCGTGCCCGAGCACGGGAACCTCCACGCCGAGGACATGTTTCCGCTCGTTCATGTGGTCGAGGATCGCTTTCATCCTCTCCGGAGTGCGATAGAAGATGTTGACCTCAACAGCACACGACAATGCATTGGCCAATCTCAACATTTCATCGCAGGCCAAGGCAGCTACGTTTCCATTGATGCTCAGCACCGGCTTCTTCGCCGCTTGCAAGGTGGCCAGCGCTTGGCGAGTTGCTTGCAAAGCACTGCTGGTTGTTCGCTCACCGAGGAGATAATCAAACGCTTCCCCACGACCGTGTGCAATCATAGCACTCCCGGCCAACATGCCTTTTTCTGCGGCGACCTCAAGGCGATGGCGCATCAGCAGCGAAGCATACCGTGGATGACTTGGGTCGGCCGCGATGTCGTCCATGGTACCGCCACCTCACAGGCCTTTGACGAGCATGCTCATGTCGAGTGGAGCAACGCCTCGGTTGACGGCGCTGGTGGACACAACGTCCAATCCACACTCGTGCCAAGACTTCAGTTCATCAAAGACAATGCCTCCACTGGCTTCGAGCACCACATGCTCCCGGATGCCTTGATCTTCCATCTGTTCATTCACGGTTTTGCATTGCTCAGGAGAGAAATTATCCAACATAATGACAAGACGGGGTACGGTCAAGTCAGAACGGCGCTGAGACCAGACCATGGCGGCCATCAACGCTTCCTTTTCGGTCCTGGTTTCAACCTCAAGGAAGGCACCCACTCCGTTGGGATCGACGTCTTGCAAATAGGTGACGAGCCGTTCTGCATGGGTCTCGAGGTGATCGTGCATGCTGGCCAAATCGTTCTCCTTGATCATCACCGCATCTTCTTTTGAAAGTCGGTGCGTCAATCCTCCACCCATGTGAACCGCCCACTTATCGAGGAGCCCCCAAATGGTTTTGCGCGTGCACGCGATTTGTTTTGGAGCGATGGACGACCAGCGTTTTGTCTCGGTCGCAATGCCGGAGAGTTGACCCAGTGCGTTGAGTGCAAGACGTTCGACGGCAAGCACATCTTCGCTCGTACCTGAGAACATGGCGATTTCATCTCCAGATGACACGCGCTTCCCGTCCCCAGCAAACCATGAAACGCGAACCGATGGCGCCCAAATCTGCAGCAGGTAATCAACGACCGCACACCCGACGACCAAACCGTCTTGGCGGGCGAAGACCGTGGCTTCAACGGACGGTCCACCGCCCGAGAGGGGCATGTCAATTCCGTCATCACCAACCATGGCTCCAACCCATCGGTCAATGCTGGCTGTGAGTTTTCGGCTCGCACCTTCTTCCATGGTCCACAATTCATGCCCACGGTCGTGAGGCAAGAGCGGTGCATCGGCCATGATGATTGGAGTGTGGGCTACCTCTTCAAAGCACCCCTTCCAACGACCTTTTGATGCGCACCCCATGGGAGTGTCATGGTTCGTGTTACGGTGGTTGGCGCGGGCATCGCAGGCCTGACCACCGCTTTGTATGCCGTGACTGCTGGCCATCACGTGGTGGTCCTTGACCGGACCGACCGCATCGGCGGGCGGGCGACGTCCCAAACCGTGGAAGGTGCTCCGTTTGGTTATGGGCTGCACTTGCTCCATCAACGAGGGCCGTTGATGAAGGTGGTTCGGAAGATTAGCCGTTTGCGGATGGTCCTTTCCAACCCTCGACTTGACCACCTTCACGTGGTCGGTGTTGGGCCGCTCCGGCCGAGAAACAACATCCGTCTTGCCGCTCAACTTCGACGCGCCCTCAAACAAGCTGACCCATCTTCCCCAGCCGCCCTCGGGGCCGCTCTTGTCGCTGGCTCGGGCGTTCAACGGTTTGATGGCCGGTACACGGCGCTCCAAAAAGGTCGATTGGCCGTGGTTGGTGAAGGATGGGCGGGGATCGTTGGAAGAATGGCCGCTGCACTGGATGAAGTGGGCGTGCTCATCGAAGCTCACTGCCAAGTCGACACCGTTGAAAATGGACGCGTGTCGCTGAAAGACGGACGAACATTTGACAGCGATATCGTCGTTCTTGCCTGTGGCAAATCGCAAGCTCAACGCCTGTTGCGTTCGGTAGACGAGAAAGCCCTCTCTGGAATTTCCCCCGTTCGAGCCAGCACCCTGGATGCGACCCTGACCTCTCGCCCACTCGGTGAAAAACACGGCATCATCGATGCCCAAGAGGGGGCGTATGTGTTTGACCTCGCCAACATCCAACCTCGATTAGGGTTGCAAGGGGCCTTTCTTTCAGCGGTTATGGTGGAACAAGAGAAGGAAACAAAAGAAGCGCGCGCTATTCGCTTTGGGCACTTCCTTGAGCAACACGCCAAAGGGTGGCAACATCACGTGCTCCACGAACGGCGCCAAGAGAACATCGTCGTTCAGACGAAAGGAAAGAAACCGGCGTATGACGCCTATGTTTCCAACGGTATTCTTCTGGCTGGTGAATGGGTCGCATCCGACCATGAATTGGCCGATGCAGCCGCAGAAACAGGGCGGAAATGCGGACAGAACATTGCTTGAATCCTTATTCACCTTCACCGTTGACCGCCATCCATGCGCTTTGTTTCTTGGAACGTAAACGGACTTCGAGCAGCGATCCGAAAAGGCATCGATGGTTATTTTGAGGAACTGAATGCGGATGTGGTCATGCTTCAAGAAACACGAACCTTGGAAGAACAATTGCCCAAAGATTGGGCTTGGCCGACGGGCTGGGACGTCACCCTTCACCCTGCAGAGAAGAAAGGGTACTCCGGCGTAGCGACCGCTTCCACCCAAGCCCACACCGTGTTGGCCAAGGGAAAGGGCGGAGTTTTTGACTCGAATGATTCCGAGGGGCGTGTCTTGGTATGCGAAGTCAACGGGGTTGTCTGCGTCAACACGTACCTTCCAAGTGGTTCCAACAAAGATGAGCGTCAGACGTTCAAGGAAGGATGGATGGAAGAATGGCGGCAATTCATTCGCCCCTATTTGGACGATGCCCGACCCGTGGTGGTTTGCGGGGACCTTAACATCGCCCACACCGAGGACGACATTTGGAATCCGAAAGGCAACGCTCGAAATTCGGGATTCTTGCCCCACGAACGAGCCTGGTTCTCCGATTTGTTGGCCGATGGATGGCTTGACGCCTTCCGTCACAAGGTCGGAGATGGGGCTAAGGTGTACTCTTGGTGGTCAAACCGTGGACAGGCACGAGCAAAAGACAGAGGCTGGCGCATTGACTACTTCTTGCTCAATCCAGCTGCCGCCCAGGCCATGGTCGACTGCACCATCGTGCGGCAAGGGGGCATCGATGTTTCCGACCACGCGCCGGTCGTCTTGGACCTTGACATCTAACCGTCGACTCGTCCAAAACGGTGTCTTATTTTCGAAACAACCCAATACGCAGCATCGCGAATGGGCAGGGGCACCAACCAAGCCATCGGGAACCACATGGCATAGTACCACCGCATGCACAACAGCAAGCGAATGGCTCCTGCAGAGCGAACATAGGGCTGCCCATCTCGAACGACATACACGGTGTCCATGGCTTGAAGGCGTTCGGGAAACGAAGCGATCAACTCCTGCCCTTCATCGGAGTCGATACCATGAACCTCAAAATCCACGGATGGCCTCACCCTCTTGCGCAAAAAGCGGGCCAGGCCGTTACACATGACACAATGTGCATCGATCAAGACAGTGGTCTTGGACATGGCATCACCCGTTGTGCGCTTCTTCCAATGCACTGAGCGTTACGAGGAGGTGATCAACCCGATCGCGAAGTGCTTGAAGGTCATGGTCGACGACTTTCACGAGCAATTCAACCTCGGCGTCCCCGGCTTGAAGCACTGCCTCAAACCCTTGTTCCTTGGCCGCTGCAACCATCGCCTCACCGAGGGCAGAATCGCCGGACCACCGCACCTCCATCTCGTGCTGTTCGGTCATGATGGGGCCTTGAGGTGGGCTGATATGAGACTAACCATCCCGATGGACATGGCTCAGCCTTCCGATGACCCATTCGTCGTGGCGGGAAGCGGAGGAGTGGTCCTAGGCGAGGCGAGAACCGATCACCAGGGCCGTAAAGCGCTCCTTTTGGTTCGAGGCTCGGAAGACACGTCTGAATTGAGAGCCTTGGCTGAAACCATGGGCATAACCATCGTTGAAACCGTTTTGCAAAGCGGCCATGTTGACCCACGCACCTACTTTGGAAAAGGCCGGCTTGAAGACATCGCCGACGAGCGAAGGAGCACACTTTCCGGCCACCCTTGGGAAGGTGTTGATTTGACCATCATCCACACCAACGCCACACCACGGCAACTCGTTGGCGTCAACCAAGCCCTCGGCGTCGAGGTTTGGGATCGAGTCCGCCTTCTCCTCGCCCTGTTCACGGCACACGCCTCTTCGGTCGAAGCAAGAACACAGGTTCGAATTGCACAACTTCAGTCAGACCGCACGATTTTGAGAGAAGTTGCTCAACAACAAACAACCGGTGAGCGAGCAGGGTACGGTGGTGGCGGTGTGACGGCCCTCCAAAACGTCATTGCGAATCTGAATCGAGAACTCACCAACTTGCGTCGTCGGCAAAAGCGACACGCCAATGCTCAGCGTGAACATCGCCGCCAACGCATTCGCAGTGGGGCGATGACCGTCGGGTTCGTTGGATACACCAACGCTGGGAAATCCTCCCTTTTCCAGCACTTATCCGGCAAACCGGTGCTGGTTGAGGATCAATTGTTCTCCACGTTGGAGACCACGGTGGGGCGGATGGAGAAAAGCCCTCGAATCCTCTTGGCCGACACCATTGGATTTATTGATAACATACCAAATGCAACCTTAGCGGCATTTAAAGCAACTATTGCTGAAGCACTAAATGCTGATTTAACGCTTATTTTGGTTGACACCTCCGACTCATTACCCGAGGTCACCCGAAAATTGGAAACCACCCGGCGAGAGGTGCTGGAGCGTCAAGAACACGAGACCGAAGGCCTCGATGATGACCGGCCCCCTTACGTCGTGTTAACCAAAATTGACAAAGTCACACCCGCTCAACAAACGGCGGTTTCTGACCTGGTCACACAACTTGGCTTTCCGGCCCCTGTTGCCCTTTCTTCAATGACGGGGGAAGGGGTTGAAGAGCTTCAACACTTCATCCGCGAGCGTCTTTTTGGGTCACCGTTCCTCCTTCATATTCATCCTCCAACCACCGAACATCCGGACGCCAGCGAACGCATTGTTTCAGCCATTTACGACCAAGGTATGGTGGAGGAGGATGAGCGTGGGGAAAATGGAACAATTCGGGTGAACGTCTGGATGACCAAGGCGTGCCTGGCTCAACTTCGTGGTCGTTGGGGCTCGCGCATTGACATCAAGTAGGGCGCCCGCCTCAGCAAGACCATGTCGGAGGGCGCAGATGAGGATGCGACCTACCTCGACGAAATGACCGATGAGACGCCCATGCTGTTTGCCACTTCTAAGGCCGTTCTCACCATCGAAGACCCAAACCTCCATCCCATCGGAAAAGCGACCGCTGTGTTTCTCCTCTTCACGTGCATGTTGGGTTTTCTCAACGGTTTGGATTATGCTTCTCCCAACGATGGTTTGGTGCGCCCGGATGAATTTGTTTACCGATTGGCTTTGACAGCTCCTGACGATACGGCAACGTTCACCGGGACGGTGGTGGATGAGGCTGGACAACCCATGGTGAACGCCACGGTCTACCTTTCATGGCTGGATGATGCTTCGAGCATGTGGGTTTCCGAGGAAAACGTGACCGACGAATCGGGATATTTCTCCTTTGAACAATTGGACCCTGGGTTGATTCGTGTGGACATCATCGTTCATCGCAACGACCATCGCGACGTCTATTCCAACCGCGTTCTCTTGTCCCCTCCGGCATTGATTGAACCCATTGGATTTACATCGATTGATTTCGAATTCCCCTCCGAGCAAACCTTTGCAGAAGAGCCCTGTCAAGGAACCACCGAAGCGTGCGAGATTCGCACGGTGGATCGAACCCCTTCTCAACAAGACCATCCCTTGATGGATTCCAGTGCTCAAGCCGTGTATGTTTTGGTTGGCTTTGCGTTCATGGGGCTCTCCCTCATCGCAGCTGGGTTTTCCGTGTGGGCACTGAAATCGGGTTCCATTGTTCTGCTGCGAACATCATCTGTGGTCGCTTTTTTCACGGTAGGGCATTACTGGTCGGCCTGCATTTTCGGCTTGCTTGCGTTTGTGCTCACATTCGCCATTCCGCGGCGCCGTATTCCAATGCTGTGAAGGAAGACGGCCTATTGGTCGGCGATGGCTGGCATAGAGGAATGATGCAGATTGATTCGCAAGGCACCAACATTATCCAGCATATAGCCAAACGTGTATTCCACCTTGACTTCCTCGCCCTCCGGGGGCGTGAAGAAATAGTTCCCCATGGCCAAAGCCGTTGACCCATCGAGGATGATGTCGGTGTTCTCAAATCGAACTTTTGTCCATCCCTTGATGGCGAAGCCTTTGTCTTCTGGGCAGGCATTGTTGGAGGCGACAAAATAGGAGAGCGCTTGCTCGAAGGTGGGGCGAAATTGCTCCACGGCCGCGAGGGTTGGCTTGAACAAAACCGTGCTCATGCCATAGGCGTACAGGGTTTCGACATGGCTTCGAGCGATTCCAACATAATCGCCCCCCTCGAGGTGTGCTGAAGCCATCGCTACAATTCCTTCGCCCCATGCTTGTTGTGCCTTCTCAATACCGTCCCGTGTTATCATGCGCTCACCATCCCTAAGCCGTGTTGTTCACGGTAGCCTTTCTTTTTTGCTCGGCGGAAGTGAACGGTCCAGAATACGAGGGAAGTTGACGCTACCGAGCGACCTCCTTATGTCGGGGGAGGGCTTCCTCGTTGCATGGACCTGAAGGGAGCGACATGGATGGTCCGAAATTTGGACCAACCGGTTTCCATGGTCCACCTCACGTCCGAGCAGGACGTGTTTGCAGGGGGATGGCATGGTCGCTTGACCCATTGGGCCGAAGACGGCGAACACCGGTGGACTGCTCAAACCAACGACCGGGTCAGCGCCATCGCCTTGAGTGAAACCCAAGTTGTCGTAGCCAGTGGTTTGCACGTTGTTTCCCTTGACAGAAACACCGGTGAAGAGCTGTGGTCAATGGCCCTCGAGGGAAGCGCTGACGACATCATTTGGTGGCAAGGCGATGTCGTGGCTATCTCTTCGGTGTATGACATCGAACACAACGATTTCATTGAATCTGCCATTTGGAGAATCGCTTCTGATGGAACCTTGCTTTGGGTTGAACGGATGGATGAACGGCCCTGGACCCTTGTTTGCGCCGACGATGCTTTGCTCGCTGGCTTGGGCCGCCCTCGATGTGGCCACCTTGACATCTCAGGCGCTCCGCCCTTCACCCACACAAAACCCCTCACTTCTTCCCCCACCACCGCCGGAGCGACCGGGCGAACACAAGGCTTGTTTGGCCAAACCGACGGGAGCGTTGTATCACATCTTGGAACGGTACTCTCCACCGAAGAAGGAGCCATTGAACACTTGACGTGCATGGTCAAAGGCTATGTGGCAACCACCGATGCTGGCCTTGCCGTTGGTCGAACAGAAAAAGGCGACAAATGTTGGTCATCGTCTGGGTCGCCGGTGTCAGCCCAAACCGAAGCCATGGAGCAAAACGGAGCCTCACTCCTATGGTTGGCCCGTGACGACGGTCAAGGCAGTAGGCTCAATGTTTGGGCCACCGACCAAGGCGGAAAAGTTGCGACAGGTGATTTTGCCAAAGTGCGGAGCATGCACGGCACTCAAGAACGGGCCGCCATCGGATGCGAAGACGGTCAAATCCATGTGTGGGATCGTGAAATGTTGCACCGTCGCCTGAATAGCCAGGGGCCTTCAATGACAGAACAGACCGATGAGCGAACCTCTGCCCTTCAGGCAAAACTTCGGGCGCTCCGTCGTTCTTGACTCAACCTTGTTTCGGGCCCGTCATAAGCTCAGGACGAACCCAAGCATCGAACTCATCGTTGGTCAAGTAACCCAATTCAAGCGCAGATTCGCGAAGGGTCGTTCCTTTTTCGTGCGCATTCTTCGCAATTTTGGCCGATTTATCGTATCCGATGTGGTTGTTGAGGGCCGTAACCAGCATCAGTGAATTCTCCAAATGGGATTGGATGTTGCTTTCAACGGCCACCAAACCCTCCACACAGCGGGTTCGGAAGGTTCGGCACGCGTCCGTGAGCAGGTCCACGGAGTGCATGAAATTGTGAATCATCAGCGGTTTGAAGACGTTCAATTCGAAGTTACCTTGGCTTCCCCCGATGGTGATGGCCGTGTGGTTGCCCATGACTTGGCAGCACACCATGGTCATGGCTTCGGATTGGGTCGGGTTCACCTTTCCGGGCATGATGGACGACCCCGGTTCGTTTGCTGGCAAAGCCAATTCGCCAAGTCCGCAACGGGGGCCAGAACCCAACCATCGGATGTCGTTGGCAATTTTCATCAGCGACGCTGCCAAGGTGTTCAGTGCCCCGGATGCTGCAACGATGGCATCGTGAGCAGCCAGTTGAGCGAATTTGTTCTCCGCAGAGCAAAAGGTCAAGCCTGTTATGTTGGCGATTTCATCAGCCACCATCTGCGCGAAAAGGGGATGGGCATTGAGGCCCGTCCCCACCGCCGTTCCACCGAGCGCCAGTTCAAACAAATCATCCAGGGCAAAATCAAGGCGTCGGAGGTCGGCGTCCAATTGAGCAACCCAACCCGACGCTTCCTGTCCGAGAGTGAGAGGGACGGCGTCCATGAGGTGGGTGCGCCCGATTTTCACGATGTCTCGCCATTCCTCAGATTTGGCATGCAAAGCATCGCGAAGAGCACGCACACTGGGGAGCAGACGGTGTGTGAACGCCTCGGCAGCCGCAATGTGCATGGCGGTTGGAAACGTGTCATTGGACGATTGAGCCCGATTGACGTGGTCGTTGGGATGAACGGGTGATTTGGAGCCCAAGACCCCACCTGCAATCTCGATGGCTCGGTTGGCGATCACTTCGTTGGTGTTCATGTTCGATTGGGTGCCACTTCCAGTTTGCCAAACACGGAGAGGAAAGTGCTCGTTGAGATGTCCATCAATGACCTCTTGCGACGCAGCGATGATGAGGTCGCCGACTTCGGGGTCGAGCTGTTTGAGGGCCACATTGGTCTTTGCAGCGGCTTGCTTAAGCACACCAAAGGCGCGAACAACGCCCAAAGGCATGGTGTCATGGCCGATATCAAAATTGAGAAGTGAGCGAGCGGTTTGACACCCAAAATAACGGTCGGCCGGGACGTTGAGTTCACCCATCGTATCGGATTCAATTCGCACTTCCCCTTCGGTGGCCTCTGCCCGACGGCTTTCTGCGGGTGGTTCAGAAACCGCGGGAGTTTGTTCTTCAAGCCCTTGCTGAATCAACCGGGCGATGGTCGCTGACCGGCCACCTGCTCGGCCTTTGCCGACTTTACGGTCCAGTTTTTTGGCTAAGTCTTCTGGAATGCTGATGCTAATAATTCGACGGTCGCCCGCTCGGTGTTTTGCCATGATTTCAATCCGGAGGCGGCATTTAATAAATAATGCGTAGCCGAAAAAGAACGAATCAATCCCAACGGAGAGGCTCACCCTTTGATGACCGATTTCAAGATTCGAAGGGTGGTGCTTTCGCCACCGGTCATGTTACCCATGGCGCGCATTTCCTCAAATTCAGCCCATTTTTCTACCAACCGATCTTCCGCCCAAGCATCGAGGAACCAAGGATGAATGTAGGATGAACGGCACACCGTTCGTGTGTTTCCAAGGTCGGCAGCGACGGTATCAATAACGGCAAGCATGGCTTTGTTCTTGGCGGCTTCACTGGCCGGAGGTGTCCAATTACCTTTGCTCCACAGTTTCTTCATCGATTCAACCTTCGGAATGGACCTCATCCATTTTTTCATCTCTTGGCTGGTTTTTGGCGTGGCCAGAAAGGCCAAGCGTTCTGCGCAACGGTACGTCGCCGCCCATGTCCGAAAATTTTTGGCCGTGAACGCCATACCACTTGACTCCCGAATGTACTGGTTGATGTGTTCTGCCTTGAGGTCAACCTCGTTTCCAGCCTCTGAGATGTACATGAACAAGTCAGCATTCCTCGCCCCGAGGCGATTGGTTTTGAGAATCAAATCCACGAGGTAGTCGTCCTTGATGGTGATGTCCCAATCTTTACCCGACTTACCAGTGAAGGAGAAAATTGCATCATGGCGTCCTTCTGCGTCATCTCCTTTGATGTGTTTCACGTGCATGGATTTGAGGGTCGTCAAACCGTAGGATTCGTTGGCTTTCGCGTATTCATCAGAACCCACGCGGATGTTGTAGAGGTCAATCAAGCGAACCACCAGGGCGGCGACCGTGTTGAGGGTCATTCCTCCCGACTCCAAGTCTCGAGCAACTTGGCGCCG
>Ga0208277_1000112_pt1 | contig 46467 bp, 44 predicted proteins | sample ETNtaG_5_FD_185782 | JGI IMG/M metagenome (GOLD analysis project Ga0208277, IMG submission 185782) | Marine microbial and viral communities from oxygen minimum zone, Eastern Pacific Ocean - ETNP201406SV205 (SPAdes) (version 2) | ecosystem: Environmental > Aquatic > Marine > Oceanic ...
GCCCTCCAAGTGGTCCACCAAGCGGTCCACCAGGCAGCCCCCCCTCCTCTCCAAGCGACGATTCCGCTGAATCAACTGAAGAATCAACCGAAGAAGAAACCCCTCCGGAGGAGGCCGCCGAAGAATCAGAACCTGCAACCCAGGATGAAGAACCCGAAGCCGAAGAATCCACAGAAGAGATCGAAACACCTACTGAGGAAGAGGAGGAATCTCCAGAACAACCCGATTCAGAGCCTAGCGCTGAACAAGAAGAGACAACTCCTGACCCTCAAACAATTCTGCCCAAGCCGAGCATTTCTAATCGTGCAGAGGCTGCTGAGCAAGAAGCAATCGCGCTTTCTGGTGAAGTTAACAGTTTGAGAAGCTCTCTATCAGGAGCAGTCGCCATAATTGAAGAGTTGGAAACACAACCTATGCCACCTGCGGTATTAGCTGCAGACATTGTGGTTCCCGACCACCTCGTTGCTGACGTCGCTAGGCTAGCAAGACAATTGGATAGAGAACAATTGGTTCGAGCAAACATGGGCACCATTGCAATGCTACATCCCGGTATGCACGGAGTAATGATTTCGACTCGTGCAGGAGTCACCCTTTCCAGATTAAACGAACGCGGACTTGTTGGTGGAAGATTAGGCCAAGGCGCACCAGAAGGTTCGCCTGAAGACTGGCGCACCCTCGAAGTATTATTAGCAACCAAATCCCTTGATACTGGGGGCCCCGCTGCATGTATACACATGATGGGCGCTTACACTACTGCAGTTAGTTGTGAAAAAGATTTGATTCTTTGTACTCCGATAGATGAAATTGGAAAGAAGATGCTAGGGAAGATTGTAATCGTAGATCCCGATGAAACAAACCCTGACGCATTCCTCAGGCAAACCAATGAAGCACTAAAGCAAGGGGGAATGAAGTGCGTAGTAATTCGCGGCCACGGAGCATACTGTGTAGGTTATGACTTAGATGATGCATGGGCAAATGCAGCAATGCTAGAACATAGCATGCAGATTTCCTTACTAGCAAGGCAAGCAAACCTAAAGGTTTGAAATCAAATCACAGTAAATCTTCAGGCTCAGCCTTTGAGGAATAGCGAGTCACAAAACCGTCTCTGTCAATTACGAACTTAGCAAAATTCCAGCGAGTATCGAAATATGAACTAGGCTTGTGCCGTAAGGCTAAACGGGGCACTGCGTCATGCTAGTTTTCAAAACAAGGCGTAAAAGCGCTAATTTATGCATGGCAGATTACATTTTATGCATGATGAATAAAAAAGCAACTACACCTAAAATTTCCCGTAGGGCCTGCCTGGTAAAGATCACGCATCTTTTGCATTCTTACACACTTCAACGAAGTTCTCGAACATCTCTTTACCGAACTCCGAATCATTTACTTCAGGATGGAACTGTAGCCCGAATCTATCGCCTGCTTTGTTTTCCATCCCTTGAATATTACAAGACTCGCTAGAAGCTGTTATGAAAAATGAATCTGGTAATATGTGCACCTCGTCGTTGTGACTTTCCCATACAGTTTGTGTTTGAGCAGTGTTTGCGAAGATCGCTCCCCCTCCATCAATCAGTTCGATACTCATTGCACCGAATTCAGGCTTTGGCGATTCCCTGGCATCTCCTCCGTAGTGCCTTGCCATGAATTGATGGCCAGCACAGATTCCCAAAATCGGGATTTCTAATTCCAAGAATGCCGCACAATTACCTAATTCTCCAGACAATCCGATTCTTGCAGCTCCTCCAGAAAGGATCAATCCATCAAGTTCCCTGAGTTCTTCCACAGGAGTGTTGTTCTCAATGATTTGTGTATCAACTCCCAAATAACGTAGCATGCGCCATTCACGATGAGTCCACTGTCCTCCATTGTCAACTACATCGATGACGAGTTTGTCTCCGGGCATGCCAATATGGGGCCGCGCGCCACCCATGAACCTTGCTTGTCACAAAGGACACCTTCAAAGAGGGGAGGCCGGTCGCGCAGATGAGAGTGAACGATATGGCTGACCTCACTGTTGATTACAAGTGCGCAAATTGTGGTACCATCCAAAGCTTCACACGTGACCGTGAAGGAAAGTGGCAACCAGCAATGACTTGCAAAGTCTGTGGAACACGTATTTTCCTTAAATTAAGAAGGACAGGACACAAGGTCCTTGACGCAGAGTGAACTGATTTACTCACCGAGGGGTTGAAAGACCCACTCGCCACCATTCTAACCAATGGCGTCTTGGCTTGAGTCTCATGCACCTCGCCGATTCGATGAATTGGCGATGTCTGAATCCATTCAAACCAACTTACAGAAAGTTGCAGTCCAAGCAAATCCTCCACATTTAATTCTGGCAGGACCAACAGGTGTTGGTAAAACAGCAGCTTGGAGGTTGATTGCTAGACAAATCTTAGGACCATCGTGGAAATCTACTACTCATGTTCTTCAGGCAAGGGATTTAGCAAAGAGTGCTGGCGCAATGAAGAAGTTCGAAGAATTTCTTAAACCAGGAGGGTCTTCATCAAAAGACACCCTGGCGGGGAGGTCTTCATTGGATTCGTTCGATTCTAACCTCACCGTGGCCGATGAAGGAGATGCCCCTCCTGCAGGAGTCGAAAATCATGCACGCGCCGATGCCTCGGCGGCAAAAGTTTCCAGGCTAATTATCATCGAAGATGCAGATCATCTTGGCCCGACAAGACAACCCTATCTTAGACGAATGATGGAATCAACCTCGGCCACATCGAGATTTATATTCACGGCAAGATCTCCCTCTAGAATAATCGATGCTTTACGCTCTCGTTCAAAGCAAATTAGAATTCCATCGACTCCCAATAAGATAGTCACTAGCCGTTTAGAGGAGATAGTTAACAAGGAAGAGTTATCTCCAATCAGAGGGATACTGGGAGATATTTCGCACGTGGCTAGCGGTAATTTACGACGCGCTGTTTTTCTGCTAGAATTACTATCTCGCCAGAATAAAATCAACGATAGGGGTAATTTACAAAAAGTCGTAACAGCAACAACTCTAGTCGGAATTCAGCATGTTTTGGAAGAAGCCCTTCGCGGCAGAGTCCACGACTGGAAATGGGAAAAGCAGGGTGGGCGCAACAAGCGCGTGTTGAAAGGAGCGCTTGGTGCATTGGACCAATTAATGAATGAACACGCATTGGAAGCCGAAGACGTCGTACACCACATCCATCGATTACTTACAGCCGGAAGGTTACTACTAGACGAAACAATGCTTTGCGAACTGTTAGGGGCATTGGCAGATTGTGATGTTAAACTGCAGACATCCATGCATGGCAGAGTTCAACTCGAAGAATTTCTTCATCGGGTCAAAGAGATATCTCAAAGTCAAAACTGTTGATTCTTACTTGGCGGACACGGCAGGATTTGAACCCGCGATCTGCGGCTTAGGAGGCCGCCGCCTTATCCAGCTGGGCCACGTGTCCAAACGGTCGGTGAGGCCAACCTTTCAACAACCTATCGCTACCATTCTACCCAAAGCCACATACCAGTGCGTGTAATGCCCACATCATGGGTGAGCCCTCATCAAAGAAGGTATTTCCCGGCATGGGGTCGGGATTACCTAACCCGTATAGTGAGGACTTCGATAGGGCTGAAGACTCGATATCAAGTGCCATTCTCGACTATCAGTCTGCAGAGGGCCACAGAATTAAATTCGGCAAATTAGCCTGCAACCCAATAATTCTGATGTTGAGGAGAATCGCGGGACTTTTGATGGCTATTACTGCCTTGGCCGGAGTAGTTGCCCCCAACCATCCTCTTACCAAACCGACATTGATGATTTTGCTTTGGATACCGATGCTAATATTGTCCATCACTCCTGCATTTATCGCTGCTGAAAGGGCAATGACAGCTCTAGTTCTACGTTCTTCTCTTTGGAAGGAAGAAGCGTTCGTCAAAGGGGTAAGAAGAGACATGATGTCCGAGCCAGGCATGGATCGAATTAAGGCGGGGCTTAACGACGTAAGACTACATAACGCCACAGCATCCATATTGGCCGCAACATCCCTTTTCTTGCTAATATTGGCGGCCGGCTTAGAACCGAACGGACTCGCATACAACCTCGTCTTACTAATTACACTCACAACGAGTTTGGCACTAGCATACCATGCAATTTTCACTACTGATGATATTCGTAAACTGGGCGATGAGTTACCATACTTGGTTCTACATTCACCAACGCATCACCCTATGAAACTAGATACAATTCTTGGAGATCTTGTTTATGCCCATTTGGACCCAGACCACTCCTTGTTGTGGACCCTATGGGAGGACAAATTATCCAAATCCATTTTACCCGGAGTAGATAAAAAACAAGCCAGAGAGAGAATATTGTATCTCATGCACCTCAATAGTCGCGGAGATCTTAGCGACGAAGAAACGATGAATGAATTAGAAGAGTTCATCAAACCAATGGCGATAAAAGACCTACTCCTCAACGACAACGAACAGTTCAATTGGTCTAGGCTGCAGAGATTAATCGCGCATGCTAGAGCATGGCAAGTAGAAGTGTTTGATTTGCTAGATCGTTTACAAAACGACTTGTTATCGGGCTCTGCAGCAATTACCAAAGATGACTGGAGAATGGATTTGGCACTTGCCTCCCAATGTGATAATCAAACCGGGCACCTGTTCATTGCACTGAATAATCAAACCACCAAAGATAGACACCTCCGGGTCGAAGTAATCGTTCCAGGAGGTATGCCTGAGAGCCAAGTACACCGATTCGAATTGAGCTCATGCCCAGGCCCAGACAGCGCTGTAAAAATTACAGACAGGCTAGTTGAAGACGCATTAGATTGGATGCCGAAATATCTTGAAAAGGGAGTAATTCTCTGGATTGGAGTTGCTTGGGGATCTAAAGTGCGCGGGAAGAGAAACGTGCAAGTAATTCTCCGAGATGATGACGACACCATTATCGGTTCAAGGATTATACGTACAGAGGTACTTTTGGGCGACAGTAATCTATCAAAACAACGCCTCAAGCGTATGCTGAAAGCACGCCAAAAAGGCGAAATGGCGCTCCCTGAATTGGAAATATCAACAGCATCATGATGAGAGTTTAAGCGCGTTGCTTATCACATGTCTGCTCTTCGCATGACTTACTGAGGTGGAGTACTTGGAAGCATGGGACATCATCGTAATCGGAGACGGACCGGCAGCACTACACGCGTCTGCCAGTGCGGCAAAGGCCGGGGCATCAATTTTGATGATGTCTGCTGATAGTTTAGGGGCGGGCAATTCTGTAGCAATTGACGGTATAGCTGCGCCATTAAAAGAAAGCACAACTAAATCTCATCGTGACGATACAATTAGGGCAGGCGGATTCCTTTGCGACCAAGACATCGTATCAGAACGCGTTTCACAAGCCACCCGCCAAGTCGATTTACTCGAAAGATGGGGAGTTATTTTCCGTCGTGATGCTGATGGAATACCATTGGTCAGACGAGCCGCAGGACACACACTTCCACGCTTAGTGGGGGCTGGAGACGCACTTTCCCGAGAAACACAACAGGTTCTCGAAGAACAATGCATGCGCCACGGCGTAGTCAGAAGAGGAGATCAAATACCTCTTCAGATTGTACACACCGATGAACAAGTTCATGGAATAATCGCCCTCGATATGTCAACAGGAATCGTAAACCCACTTCAAGCAAAATGTGTTATTATTGCTGATGGCGGATATGAAGGAGCCTGGACTGGGACTTCAATCGGACTTGGTTTAGATATGGCCATGAGGACCGGACTATCTGCTAGGAACCTTGAATTCGTCTCATGGACTCCCACGGCAGTCCCGGGCACAAACGTCGTATTACCAGTAGGGATGTTGTCTGACGGGGCAACTCTTCACCATCCAAACGGTAACCCATTAGAAGTTGATGAATTCGCTGACACTACCAGTATTTCTATTGCTATGGGGGCTCAGAACATAGCCCTCGATGCTAGAAACATGGGCGAGTCTGAAACCTGGTGGTCACAAACATCAGAATTGGTTTCTACCCGATTAGGAATCAATATGGCGCGTCAAACAATACCAGTTAGTGCACAAGCTTCCACAACCCTAGGCGGCATAGTGACCGATGAAAAGGGAAGGGCAATATCAGGAAAATGGTCTAGGTGGTTCACAGGACTTTACGCTGCGGGAGACGCCGCATGCTCAGGTATTCACGGTGCAGGAATGGTTGCGGGTAACCGCCTACTTGATGCACTCACCGGAGGCCACATATCTGGACTTCATGCTGCAGAACATGCTTCTAAGACCACCTTCTCTGGAAGAGCCGCACTAGAAACACAACTAGGGGTTTCAGAAGCCGATTTAGATTTTGAAATGGCTGGCGCAGAAGAAGGCCCAGTACAACGAGCCGGGCCTCTGTTTGCTAAACTAACAGAAATTATGACCTCATATGTAGGAATGAGCAGAGATGCCGGCGGCCTGAGCACTGCATTGGAAGAGCTCAACTCCCTCGAAGCCTCAGCAGCGAATCTTCATGTTGATGACAGCAGTAGATTGTTTAATTCCAATCTTCTGGAAGCATTACGAATTAAGGCGGGTATAAGATTAGCTAAAGCTACAGTTCACAGTGCTATGTCACGAAACGAAAGTCGAGGCGTTCATCAGAGAACGGACTTTACTGAAACCGATTCTGAACAGATGCACCATACTTTAGTCGATTTCGAAGGGAATATTTCGACCCTAGCAATCCGAAAAGGCAGTTCTGGATCTTGGGTACTAGTTCCTGAACAGTGAGAACAAAAAACACCCTCAATACTTTGAGGGGCGTGTGGTCTGCAACCGATATGGCAGAGCCAACCCTCTTTCAAAAAATCCTATCTGGAGAGATTCCAGGTAACTTTGTCGCAAGAGGAAATAGTTGGGGCGCCTTTCTCGACGTCTTCCCCCGTTCTGAAGGGCACACACTTGTAGTTCCTTCAAATCCAGTACAGAGAATTTCTGATTTATCCAAGCAGGAGTTAGGGGAACTTTTCGACGGGGTGAAAACAACTCAGGCAATACTAGGTGCATATTTCCAATCTTCTGATTTCACAGTTCTCGTTCACGACGGGCCACTAGCAGGTCAAGAAATTCCACATGTCCACGTCCATGTAATTCCTCGATTAGAGGGAGATGGAGGAAAAGCATTACCTGCAATGTTTCCCAAATCAAACCCCCAAAACCCTCCCGACTTCGTTGGGTTATCGGAACTTTGTTCCAGAATAAAGGAGGCTTCAATATGAAAGGTGGTTCGGATGGAGCACGAGACCACCACGGGGAATTACTTCCCGAACTATCGGCATCAGCAACAAAAATGAATTATGAAAAATTGGTAAAAACACCTTTACCAAAGTTTAACGAGAAATACCCGGGGTCTCCCTTTTTCATGGAATTAGGATATTTTTGTCTTCGTAGGACATTTAATTCCGTATTCCGTACATTCGAAGTCACAGGTACAGAAAAAATTCCAACCGATAGGGGAACTATGTGCTCGGCTTGGCATACAAACGGCCTATTAGATCCCATCTCGATATTTTTGACACATCCAAAGATGTTCGTTGTGGGGGGCCGCCACGATCTAGTTACCCGCCCGATTCTCGGATTTTGGGCAAGAAAGTTTGCCGTTCAACCTGTCGTAAGAAAAGCAGAATTGCTTCGAGGCGGGTGTTCAGAGGAAGAGGCTAACTATCTCAACGGGCGCTCACTCTTGAATCTCGCCACCGGAATTTCTCATGGATTCGGATGCGCCCTTTTCCCCGAAGGAACGAGCCATTCTGAAAGCCATTTAATCAGAGTAAAAACAGGCCCCTTCAGAACAGTATTGGCCGCCGCCGCACACGCTAAGGCTACAGGTGCAAAAATTCCGGCACTGATTCCAATCGGTCTACATTTCAGAACACGGCACTTTTTCCGAACCGATTGCTGGGTAGAATACGGCGACCCGATCGAATTGCCACATACCGATTTACCAGATGATTTAATTCAGGCGGTAAAAGGTGGAGATTGGATGGAACCTCCATCTGATTTAGTTGTAAAACTAAGAGATGAAGTCGAAGCAAAGCTTTCGCCAATGACACCAGACAGAGACACCTTCAGCGAAGTACATAGAGACGGCGTAATCGCTCATGTAGAAAATAGAATTAAGGGCGAAAAAATACTTTCATGGCGCCAAGAGGTTCTAGAGGTAAGGAGGCTGAAAACCAACCCTGCTCCTCCTGAAGCCCAAGAGGTTGCAACCCGAATAGGAGATGCTCTCCACGCCTCAACTTTAGATGGAACAGACATCAATTCTCAAGGAAATGGCCTAAGAGGAATTTCTCCTTCAGGCGCACTCGTAAACCTGTTCAAATTGATTCCAATGTTGCTATTATTGCCCACCATAATTATTGGAATGGGTCCACAAATAGCCCTTGGCAGATTACTTGGAGACGATACAGACGAAGGATTGGACGCTAGAACTTCTTACCACTTTTTGTTTGGAATGTTTGGGTCTTTGGGGTGGTGGCCGATAATGGCAACCGCACTAACTACAATTTCTATTATTTTCAGTTCAGATATAACTTCTCAATTTGAGATCAACTGGGAGCTCTTGGTAGGCGGCGGAATTCTCCAACACATTTTGGTAACAATTTTGTTATGGATTAGTTTAATTTTGATATTCTGGATGTCGGGAATATTTTTCTCTATTGGCTGGGATTCAATTTCTGACAGTAAAAAATGGTTCAGGCGTGTGCTTGCGAGCAAGAAAGTGCAACCAGACCTGGTTAAATTACATGAATTACTAAAGTGAACGGTTCAAGTTAGTGGACTGTCTCGGATGCATTATGTCGCCCGACGAAGTAGAGAGAACGGTCCGCTCTTGGTTGACTAGTGAGAGGATAGAAATCCGAGAACAGGAGGACCCTCGGGCTCAAATGCATTTGCTCGTCAAATACCCTCAAGGGAAAAACGGACACATGTTTGCCATCGTCATTCCAAAAGGCAGGGACTTGTTAGCGATTTCTTCTATGACTAGAGTTGATGAAGGGCAACAAAAATCTATGCGGGATCTTATGAAAACCGATGATGAAGAATGGCGCTCTTGGATGCATGAATGCCGGATGCAACTAATTGCCTCGGGTGTCGACTGGGGCATTCATTTGGGCCACTCCGGAAAAGAAAGACCAGGCCCATTACAAGCATTCAATGTTAGCGAACCTGTTTGGTTTGATGGTTTGACCAAAAATGAAATGATGCAAAATTTACGCAGACTTTGGCTAGCCAAACTTGGAATCATTCATGAAATAAAATTCACATTTGGTACTGGAACCGGTAAGCCGGGGCCTGTTGATGATTGGCAAGATAAGAAAACCTCTGGCACCCGCACAGGGCGCCCAGCCGCTCCTCAGCCAAAAGAAATCCACACCGATGATTCGATGTCGTTTGGTGAAGGATTTGACCCATCTGACTGGATTTGAAAGACCCACCCGGCCTAGTCCTCAATAATGACGAGAGGGGGACGCGGTTAAGTAGGAGTATTGCAGCGTTGAGGATGTCGTTAGGAAGGTATACACATGGGACAAAAAGCAAAGTCAGTCAGCCTCGCAGCAATAATGGTGCTATCAACACTATCAGCAATTTTAGTTGCAGCTCCAGCAGCAGCAACTCAAGTTGTCATAACAGAAGCAATACAAGTCGTAGATGGTGGCAGTTCTTCGGATCGAATGTCAGCAGTATCTTCTGACTCTCAAGGCAACGTTCACGTTGTCTGGAGCCGTTCTAACCAACATCTGTATTATTCGATGGTTTCTCCTCGTGGAGACACATTAATCGACGCGACACAGGTAACTAATTCTGGCCTTCACAAGATCTACCATCCCGACATGGTTATCGACGACAACGACATCGTTCACGTCACATGGGCTGACCATTCTGGACAGCACAAAATCATGTATACTGCACTTCACCCCTTCAATACAGCTATGGATGGAACCGTTTCTGACGACGGTTCACTTACAGCAATAGATGATTTCATTGTTGCACAGCACATTAACAATCGCGATTGGCCAGCAATCGATGTAGATAGCAAAGGAAATGTTCACATCGTTTGGCAAGACAATTATGATTCATTGGATATGTTCTTCCAGCAGCCACAAATTTACTACAAGATGCTACAACCCGATTACAGCGTCCAGAACGTTATCGTTCTGTTTGATGACACACTTTTGACCCCGATCATTGGGCACAAAGGGCACCCTGACATCGTAGTCGATGCTAACGACTTAGTTCAGATAGCATGGGACGATACTCGCGGAGGCAAGGTAGAACTTGTTTTCGTAGTCGACACATCGGGTTCAATGTACTCTGAATGGGCGGATGTCTGTACAGTAATTTACGGTGGAAATTTCCAATCCGGAGGTAACTTCAGAGGAATTAAGCCAATGTTAGAAGAAGGAAACATGACTGTTTATGAGACCATTTACGGTCTTGGTGGAACTCTACCCGGCGCTGCAAGCCAAGGAAACTGCGCTGCATACAACAAGAACTCAGGCCCAAGAAACACCCCTCTAGGACTTGTCAACAATGACGACTCCGGTGGACTGAGAACACTACCTGGAACCGTATACAACGGTGCAACATACTCAGGGTACTCTGGTGAAGATTGGGGCCCAGGTTCTAACTGGGCGTGCCTTTCATGGAAAGACTCGGTAGGAAATGTTCCAGGAAACCCGCCAACATCTTCAGATCATCATTGGAATCCTAACGCAACAAAAATAGTTCTGCCAATTTCAGATGAAGGGCCAAAAGATGGTGACCCTTCCCAGCAAGCAGACGATACTACTTCAATCAATGAAGCGCACGATAACTGCCTGAATGCAGGGGTAGTTCCCGTTGGATTGTACGGACAGTCCTATGGTGGCGCAGGTAACATTGAATCTCACATGAGAGATCTTGCACAATGCCCTAGCGGCGTAGTTTCGACCAATACTAGAAGTTGCCCAGGAAACTCAGTACGCTCTACTGATGCTGGCGGCCAAACCTACGAATTCCCATCGGGAACTGGAGGCGCTAGCCAGATGCAACTTCTTGTAGAAGCAATGGTTTACATCTCCACTAACAACTCTCGTGAAATTTTCATGACAGTATTAGATCCATATGGTAAGATGGATAACGATCCACAGTGGACGCCTGGTCAACCAGGGCACACAACTCTTGGAAACGGATATGCTGAAGACACAGGCAGAGGAAGCGAAGGGCACCTTGTTGTTGTTAACGACACACGTGTTACAATCGATGACGCATTCTCTTTCCACCCCTCAATCGGAGTAGATATGCAAGGAAACACGCACATCGCTTGGATGGATGGACGTGATTACGGATTTGAAAAGAATGTTCCATACGAAGTATACTACACCAAGTTGCGCCTACAAGGGGCAGGAGAATGGGACGGGGTTCCTAATGGTCTGTCCACTTACGCAATTAAGAGAGTAGAAGACACTCCAATTTCTGAAGTCGAAGGATGGCAGCAAATGCCGCAAGGTAGCAGCCAAAACTCAGCCTACCCTGCTCTTCTAACAGATCCGCAGAACAACGTTCACATTGCTTGGTTAGATTTCGGAAATGCTAGTGCGGGTGAAGAAATTCGTTACACGCGATTGAATGCAACCGATGAAACCGGTCCCGGAGAGACAGCACTCGATGCTTGGAATTCCACTGCGGTTACATCATGGTCTTCATTTAAGCTCGGCCCGAACCAATTGTCGAAGCCGACTCTAGGACAACCTCCTGCTTTCGCTAACGACCTTGGAAGTGGAGCGCACATTGCTTGGTCAGATACAAACAAGTGTTCTGATGAAAGCAATGGCGGACCATGGACAATCTGTTACTCTCACGTATTGACCGGTCAAGTGGATGTAGAATTCGATGAAGGCGAAACCTACTACCACGTTATCGAACCAGGAGAACAAACACTCTACAACTTGACAATCAACAATACTACGCCGGGGCCTAAGGACTTGGTAGCGGATACATACAATTTGAATCTGTCAGGTATGCCAGAAAATTGGACTGCGAACCTCTACTTCGCAAACAATCACACAGCAATCTTTGACGATACCCCGATTTTCCTTGAAGGAGGGGAAATGGCACGCATGTATCTTCGTGTTAGAGCACCATCGATCTATCAAGCAGCCGAAGACCAACTTGCTCAGGTAACCGTTTCAGCAATATCGCTGAAAGATCCAGCAATTAGGTCGGAAAGATTGACACTCACTCTGATGGATGTCGTACACGGCATAGATCTCGATACAAGCCATAGGATGGCGGATGTTGAGCAAGGCCAAACAGCAATTTTCTCAATAACCATTACCAATACAGGTAACGTATTCGACACCTATGCCTTCTATGATCCAAATAGTTTGGAAGGAACGCAAGAATGGTTGCTTCCATTCGGCTGGCAGGTAGCGTTCCCGCTACAGGTCGCATTAGATCCGGGGCAATCGGTTACTAAGAACTTGGAGATTTCAGTTCCAACAAGCCAAGATCCGGGGACGTTCGTAATTTATGTGAAAGGATGGTCTGAAGGAGAACCTCTGAAATCTGTAGAAAAAGGAACTTATGATGTTCTTGAATTATGGATAAACGTATCTATACGCTCCATTGGAAACATTGTCTTTGAGATATATGATACTAGTGAAATGATACTCCCGTCTCCTGGTTCGGGCGCACCATCTTGTGCTTCTTACGAAATCAACGTGATCAAGAATTACGAAGCAGGCTACCTTGTGTTCACCACACCGGGCGCTCCAGAAGCTAAGCCCGATGAAGTAGATATGAACACTTGGAGACAGGACCACTGGACAGTGGAACTAGACTTCTCTAACACGCCAGGCCCGAGAGACCCTGCAGATATTAACAGTCCAAGGTTATGGCCGATAGAGACTACATACACAGTAGGAGTCTCTGTTTGTGCCCCGGTTAATGCCAATGCAGGCCTTGGGCCAGCAGTAACGGTAAAGGCGCATCTTGAAGGCTATCCACGAGTTGCCGACTCGGTGATATTGTCTACAAATGTGATACATGTATTCGATTTGTCTACTGAAGCAGAAACAACTGACTTCTTAGCAAACCCTGGTGATTCTTGGGTGATACCTACAACTATTACTAACACTGGAAACGGCCCAGATAGGTACGACGTCCGTCTAGGGCGTGTTTATGATTCAGCGGGAATTGATGTACTATGGGACATAGATATTCCTCGCTCGATATTAACAGAGTTAACACGAGGAACTTCACAGACCGTTGATCTAACAATCAATGTCCCGCACCAAGTTCCTGCAGGAGATTACACTGTTGTAATTCAGACATTCAGCGAAGAAGACTACCCTGATGATACAGGACATAGGACGCGCCTTCGTGGAGAAATAATGTTCCACATAACAGTTAACGAATTCTATGATATGCAAATCAGCATGGACCCAAGCGTTGACAATGATGTCAAGACAAGTGCACCGGGCAGAATCGTTGAATTCATCGTGAACATTACCAACGCCGGTAACGTCCCAGACACCCCCTCACTTCACAACCACTCTACTCAGAGGGACATCACTAGCGGTAATGATATCATGAATACATTACCGGGAATGGGAACTCTTTCCGATTGGTATGTCGATTGGAAGATAGTAAGATATGTTGGCGATTTAGTAGTCGAGTCAGAATGTGTTGAAACAACATCAACTGCTGATGAATTCCCTGAAGATGCTTGTGTCTACCTAGAAGACATCGATGAATGGAGACTGCCAGAAATGGACCCATATACAACCCACACAATGGTTGCTACGATTCACATTGCTACTGGAGCTAAATTGGACACTCGTTACGTTGGATTGAAGGTAACAAGTATGGCTGGAGGAATGGAAGACGACGGCGACCATGACGACAGTCCTGAATGGAGCGGAGATCTTCTTGATTCAAACGAACTAATCGTAACTCTAAGGCTACGAGCACCAAACTTGGTAATCTCTGAAGTTTCAGTTTCATCCACAAGCAACGAAGTTGACAAGACAATCCCAGTTAGAGTTGTTCTACAAAACACTGGAAACGTTCATGCAACAAACATAGAAGTAATTCTCTGTGAGTTTAGTGATTATGATGACGAAATGGCAAAGGAAATCAAGAAGAACGGTTGTCCTGAAGATTCCATTGTAATGCGCCAAACCGTTGGTGCACTACTTGCGCCAGATGCTAGCGAAGACGCTCAAGAGATCGAACTGTACTTGCTTTATCCTGTATCCGCTGGTTCATACGACGTAGTAGTCGTAGTTGACCCAAGTAACACAATCGTTGAAGTTAGCGAATCCGACAACATTCGTGTTGTAAGCGATGAATTATCTAGCGATTCTCCGTTCCTTGACGTAGCAGGTGAAATAATCAGCAACTGGGCGTTACCATTTGGTGTATTGCTACTAACGTTCTCACTATTTGGAGTCCTGTACCTAGTAGGTCGTGGACGCCGTGCAGAAGTTAACAACAGAATTGCAGAGCAGAGCAGTTTGATTTCAGTATTAGAAGATGAAAGCTGAGAACAAAGAGCCCAGCATCGACCCTACTGATTCTCATTGGGGTCGATGCCAAGTGCTGCCCACCAAGGTAGTTCGATTGTTTGAGATGCTGCAATGAATTGACCAGAACGTTCTGCTAACTGTCTTACGACACGCGAACGCACTTCGTCCATCAACCGCTCACTTGCTTCCGCTCCGAGTTGCAATTCACGCGTGAACTCCTTGAAGTTGAAATTAGACCTTGGAGCTTCGAGGATATTGTGAACCATCAACCTCTGTTCGTACGACTCAAAATCAGTATCTACTGTAGTTGATACACGCTGTTTGATTTGTTGGTGTAAGGCAATCAGTGCATCGCGCTCAGAATCCAACCGCTCGATGGCATCAGATATTGCAGATAAGTGATGAGCACCCTCGCCAACGCCTATTTTTTTCCTTCCACTAACCATTTCAGCAACCTTGACAACTTCGCCCTTCAGACTGTTTGAAAGTTTCAATGGTCCACCAGCAGGCAGTGTTCTTTGGCTACATTTGAATAAATCCGGACCTAGATCTATACGGATAGAAATTGCTTGCTGCACCGAATAAATATTCTTTGGAGGGCCCCCTTTACTGCTTGCAGCCTTCATTTTAACAACGAATCCAGCCCCTTCCAATAACTTGAGGTGCTTCATGACAGCTTGCTGAGAAATACCGATTTGATCAGATAGTTGTAGTGGGTAATGGGGTTCTCTAACCAACCTCTCTAAAATGGCCCTACGGGCCTTATTCTGTAAGATAGCAAGGGCCTGGTCGAGGTTAGCCATGACTTCACAACCATTGGTTACCTACCAACGGTTACCTATGAACCCGTCGCACCAGGGCTCAAGACTCATCCCAGTTCTTCCAAGATTCGTCAGTGGGGGGGTTTTCTGCAGTATAGGAGCTGGCCTTATTGATAGAGCCTCCAACCTTTTTCTGTGGACTTGTTCGAATTCGCGTATCAGCATTAGCAAATGGCCCCGGAACATTACTCGCCCTATCTTCCTCTACAGGCATTTCACCTCTAACCAATTTGTAGAGTTGGTCAGTAGTCAGCATTTCTTGGTTCATTCTAGGATCGTTTCCTATCGGATCAATCGGAGTATTAGGATTCTGAACAAACTGAACCGCCGCCGCCTTTCCTCTGTTTATCGACATCAAAATCCAACCCAGTGGAATTAGTATGAATCCCGTCAGGCATAACCCCCCTGGAATCATCATGACCTTCATTTGCTCTGTAGCAGCATCGTCACCATTTGTGAACAAGAGAGGGTTTTCACATTCTCCATCTTCTTCGCATTCGATAGTTACCAATATTTCAGAATCCTTTTCAATATTCAATTTTGTTACAGCCGTAAAGTCAACATCAGTACCCATGATTTGGAAATCAGTCCTGCAATCATCATCTACTGGTTCTCCGGCAGCATTATCTTCAACATAATTGAATTCCACAATGTAGTCACTATCGCTACCTTCGACACTAACTACCCAACATCCTTCTTCTAACACCATCGAATTAACTTCACCTATTGACGCACTATGTTCTGAATTTTCACGAGGATCTGTTATATTTGCGAAACTTTCTCCCATTAGGCCAAATGCTAGGAATCCACAAACAGACAGTACAATCCCCAAAATCAGAATCCTTTTCGGCCACGGAGAAGGGGTTTCTGCAGGCTGCATGTTATCTCCCGTGGCGGTATATCTCTTCAAGCAAACGGCTTCATGCTAGGCCCATTTCTTCCAATTTTTCTGGAAGATATGTGTCTGTTACGAAATCTAGACCATATTTTGCTAAAGACTGCTGCTCAGCTTTCTTGCCTATTTCGAGCATCATATTGATCTGGTCTTGCCACCAACCATCGGCGAATCGCGGGTCGGATAGTTCAGCATTCAATGCCTCTATGTCCTTCTTTGAAAGGTCATCCGACGGCAAATCGTATGCCAATATGTCATCGGAAGTTATCCCAAGATAACTAGCAGACGGAGTTGCAAGATATTCAGAGATATGTGCCGTCTTTATCGCACCATATGCGATAGATGCGAAAATTCTGAAAGACCACGGATCACCGTCGAGGAATACTACAACAGGTAGATCCCATTCTTCATTCATGCGCTTCATTATTCGGCGCGTCGAACGCGCAGGCTGCCCTTTAAGATGAATCAAACCACAATCATACTCTTCATCAAACCCGTTCTCAACCAATCTGTCAAACATACCACCAGTTTCGATAGCCATTAGGAATTTGACATCATGCTCTTTGAGTTGAATTTTTTCCAATTCTACATTGTAAGGGAGCCCATATCCAGAATCTCCAACGTCATCTCTGGCATTAATTGTCATCCACTGGCCCCTCCTATTCAATTCATTGAGGGTTATATTCCCAATCATCCTAGCACCATCTTCTTCAGGCCTGAGTTTGAAATCTTCTCTCAAGCAAGATGTAACTACCTCGAGGTCTTCTGCAAGATTGTTAGATTCATTCTGACCTCCGAATTTACCCAATCCCCATCCTTCTGAAATGTAATACATTTCTCTCAGGGTAGAAGATTTTCCTGCCTCGATCATTTCTTCAATGAACTCAACTACGTGAAGGGCGCGAAGTAGATTCTTGGCAGAACCTAAGCTAGTAGCGTCACGAGTAGAACGCTTTTTGCCATATTTGTAAACGCCCAACTTTTTGTCAAATCCAATATTATTCTTTGTTCTAACAGGCAGTGTCATCGTAGGAGGCTCCCCTTTCACTATTCTGTCATACATCTCTTCAACCACTAAATGCAGTCTTGCTTTTGTCAGTTCTGGATCATTCACTCGTGCCATCAGACATCACCTCCGAAGAGAGTAGTTTGCCCAGAGTCACCTTCAACCACACCCGGCTCAAATGATGTTTGTGAATCATCATTATTTTCGACACTATCTCCTTCAACTTGCGTTAGAATCTCTTCTTGTCTACGGATTTCAACTAACATCTTTTCATCTAGTTTTGTAGCGCCAATGACATCCTGGCTGCCTCTAAAGAATACTTCAGTTTCCGTCCAATCTCCCTTTTCCAAACCAGAAAGAGAGTATTCAACAACCGCTTGCTGTCCCGGTTCTAGAGTTTCAATTTTCCAACCCCAAATTCCCATCGCTTCCTTTCTTCCGCCTCTTTCGTTGCCTACAAATTCAGCACCTGCTTTTTCAGGCCAGTTTACCAATAATGAGTAACTTCTAGCTCTGGCGGTATAATTGAATAATGTGATAGAGACATCTGTCTGCTTAGTTTCCTTGTTCCAGGTGGTTGATTCGTTACAGATTACAGCGCTCATAATTTTCGTAATTGAGCCTGCTAAATCAGGTACTGGCCGTTCTAGAATTGCCGCAGACTTTTCAGCGATAGCCGGTAGAATGTCGTTGATGAGTTCGAACTTCTCTCGTGTTTTTGCCATTTTCTTCTTTTTCTCAAGATGCTTTCTCAATCCTCGCCCCATCTCTAACATCGCTTTGCGAGTTTCTTCAAACACGAATTCGTTGTCCGACAAAGCTTCCTTTGCTTCTGAAGTAAATTGCACATTTGTACTAGCCAAGTGGACTAAGATTGCCGCAGGGCCCTTCGGAACACCTTTCCCGCCAGCTTGCTCTAACCCGTACTGCCTCCAATCGACACTTTCGATGGCCTTGGTTAGTAAGCATCCTCCTTGTTGATACATTAGAGGAACCCGGTTTGCGAATCGCAAAACCTCGACATGTTTGTCAGCCGCCATTCCTTCGCCAAAGATGAGGCCCACTTCAACCTGAAACGGGTTTCCGTGACTTACTGAAGGCGCTCTAGTCATAGTAGTTATGAACTTTGAATCGATAGTCTTCGATAGTCCTTTTTTGATTAGCATTTCTTCGATAGGCGATAGACAATTTGTCGGCGGGCTGAGTAACTTGATCACTTTACCGTCAAGAGTTCTCTCACCCTGGAATGCTTCCAGTAGGGCTCTAACATCGTCAGGTTTCATGGATTTAGGCTTAGTATTAGCATCTAATTCCGCAGCTTCGCACAGTTCCTTTGCTGCCCTTAGCGAAACACCAGAAAAGTTCAGACGCAAGAAAGGCTTCAATTTTGAATCTGAAGTTTCTCTGCACATTCTTTGTAATTGCCCCAATTCAATTCCATGTGGGTGCGGTTTAATCGCATCGACCTTTCCTGGAAGGCGTTCTGTAACTCTTGGCCAGTGGAATTTTTCTCCATCTGGGTCAATGAATGTTATTTCTGCGTGAGGATTAACGATACTCGTCATTCTGAGATACTGAAAAACAGATTGACGACCACGTTGATATTTTGCTTTCATTCTCGTAGTAACACGAACGCCATGTTCCTTCAAACTCATGTCCTCATTTTCCCAAATGATTCGAGTTTGTTCACTTTTTACCGCTTTATTTTTGCGGGTATCTAGGCCAATGTTGACACTAACCGCAGTCGGCTCTCCAGCAATCTTCGAAAGAACTCTAGTCGGTTTACCGGTAGTCAACTGAGAGTACATCACCACTCCAGTAATACCAATTCCTTGCTGCCCACGACTTTGTCTTATTGCGTGGAATCTAGAGCCGAACAAGAGTTGTCCGAAAACCTTCTCAATACTTTTCTGCGGAATTCCGGGGCCATTATCCTCTGTTTGCAACTCTAAAATATCCTTCTTAGTGTCTATTTTTGAGATCTTTACAATGATATCAGGAAGGATTCTTGCTTCTTCACAAGCATCCAATGAGTTGTCTACTGCTTCTTTAACAGCAGTGATGATGGAACGCGGCAAAGAATCGAAACCGAGGAAGTGTTTATTTTTCTCAAAAAATTCAGAAATTGCAATTTGTTTTTGGTTTCTTGCCATCTTGTCTGCAATGCCTGCCACGCGAATCACTCCGCCCACGGTCCTCCTTCGTCCTAATGACGTTGGGCCTTGAGCGACCTAACCCCAGCGCCCGAGGTTCTTGAATCATGGCGTTGAATCTTGAGTTTCCAACGCAATATGAGACAGAGTGATTTTGCGCAGGTATGCAATTATCCAAACAGTCAGAATTAACGAAGCGATAATCGCAGTCCAATATGTCCAGTCTCTACCCTGGTCCATCGCCACAGACAAGTCTGCTGCCTTGGACCCCCAATATGCATACAGGGCCCCAGGGACAATCATTCCAGCGTTTCCCAGAAGGTAATCTCTCCATGTAACATCTGTTAATCCATATCCATAATTGAGTACAGGGTAGGGGATCACTAAACTAACCCTAGTGAGGAATACACACCTCAGACCATCTTCACTAACAGCCCTTTTCATCGCTCGAAGAGTTGGCTTTTCACTTAATTTAGAATCTACAAAACCATACAGGTATTTCTTGGTAAGCCAGAAAGGCAGTATTGCACCAAGACAAGCCCCGATAAATGCAATCCCCCAACCTGCCCAGAACCCAAATAGAACTCCAGAGATGAATTTATGCAAACTCGCAGGTGCGACAAATAATGCTAGAATGACGTACAATAGTAGCCATGCTGCAATGCCAAACAATCCATTTTCAGGAAACCAAGTTGCTTTTTCGATTAGTGGAGCTAGCAGCGTCTGAGTCAAGTATATTGTAAACGCAATGCCACCAATGACACCAAAAATACTCAATGCGGCCATGCCTCTATTAGACACATTATCACATCTCAGAAGTCATTCTTCCATGCCGAAATATGGCCAGTAAATGCGCTTGTAGCCACAGTTAACGGACTAGCGAGGTACAACTTTCCCGGACCAGAACGGCCTTGGAAATTACGGTTTATCGCAGAAACAGTAACTTGGTCTGGAGTAATTGAAACACCGGGACCAGCTCCAATACATGCTCCGCAACCAGGGTCGATTAGGTTGACTCCGACGCGTTTAAACAAATCATGCCACCCCTTTCTGACAGCCAAGTCCTTGACTTGACCACTCCCATATTGGATAAAGAATTGGACCCCTTCCTTGACCTTCAAGCCCGCCTTTTCCGCAGCACTGCAAACCATTGCATAGTAAGCAACATCATCTTCCTTTCCAGCAGTACAAGACCCACCATATGCGATATCGATATCGACTTCGCCAATATCTGAAATATTGGCGCCGTTAGTTGGATCTGAAGGCACACCTTTGTCGGGGTCCCCCGGGTGTGCAACCATCGGTACAATCTTTGAGAGGTCAATTTTGTGGACTCCTCCGTCATATCTTGCCCCTGCATCGGGCTTCACAGACATCTTTTCCATATGTTCACGACTGATGTTCTGGGCATTTTCCATCCAATCAAATAAGAGGCCATCTGCTTCACAGATTCCGGTCCTCCCACTACATTCAGTCGCCATATTGCATAGAGTGGCCCTTTCATCAACAGACAAGGAGGCCAAACCAGGACCTCCAAACTCCATCGAACGATTCAAGGTTAATTCTTCACGAGCATGGTCTGCCAAAATGTATAGAATAACATCTTTGGCAGTGCAGCCACTATTTAGCGTGCCTGTTAACTCGAACCGGATTGATTCAGGAACTTTGACAAATGTAAAACCGGAATAAATCAAACTTGAATATTCAGTTGCACCCACTCCGTATGTAAGGGCGTTGGAAGCCCCGCCCATGCACGTATGCGAATCAGTAGCTTGTATGAAATCTCCAACTTCTATGAATTCTTCACGTGCGACCTGATGGCAAATCCCGGGCGAAACGCCATCCGTTGCCGAATAATCCCTTACGCCTGTGTGTTTCTGGAAATCTACCTGGAGGTCTCTCAAAGTTTGGACCTTGGCCATGTGAGGGACAAATTTTGGATTATGATCTGCATACAAAAGGTGGTCCTCAAATACAGCAAATTTAGCAGGGTTTGGCAATTGATAGTCTTCACCATATTCTTCTGTCAAGAAAGTATGAACCTGCGCTGTAGTAAATTCATGGCTGTATCCTCCTTGCACCTGGGCGATAACGGGGTCATGTGGTTTCACGCACTGTTGGGGGGGCTGCCCAACTAGATTTCTCGCAATTATTTTTTCAGCCATGGTCATTGGACATTCGGGCGTATCTAGTGGAGGCAGAGAAATCTGTTCAGATTTTAATTTCTCAGCAAATGGAAATAACCCCCCATTTTCGATGATTAATTGAGTAACAGGATCATACCTCGATGTGAATTCGGATAATGGAATCGAATCACCATTCTGTAATCTTTCCAACATGCTGTAATCTCCCATCAACTGTCCAAGGTTGATGTTATTTCTTTCATGAATAGGCGCAAATGAAGATGCAATTACTATTCTTACTCCTGCCCACCTTTCACATTGAGCAGCAGTCTCTCTAGAAGAGCCAGTTCCCTTGCGTTGTCCAGAAACAATCACCTCGAACCCCCCTTCGATAAGGGCGTTTTCATTGAATACTCTCATGCCATCCTGCATCAACCCGGCATAGGCGTTCTTAGCAATCTCAGACGGCTCATGGTCGAAGCAAACCCAAGCAGGGGTCATCGCATCAGTATTGATGTCATCTAGCAAGTCTTCAGGAGATAAATCGCTCATTTTCAAGTTCAAACCGTCGTAGAGCTGGCGCCTGATTAAACCCAAATCCTTGGTAAGAAACAGTACTCTTTTTCCCGGGGAAATGCGTACTTGATTAGGTGGCCAAATATCAGTCATCCCTCTCCCCTAATCCCTTTCAAGGGGCAACGAGGTATAACGGGTTCGGACTCGTAAGAACTTCATATTTTACGTCACCACTACTTCTCTTCTATTCTTGGAATACCCAAAATAGTTCGATTTGCAAAACATTTGAAACAAATCACGAGCAATTCTCTGGACTTCAAAATTGTAATCTAGGTCTATATTGTGAAAAGAGGACACAGAGCGCCATTTGGTGTAGAAAAGGTATTAACCATGCCGCCAATTAATTTAAATAACCCCCGTAAGAGGGTTTAGTAGTAATCGGTAAGCAAGTGCTAAGCCGGTGGATGTGAAAGAAATGGATAACAACCAACATGTAGAAGATATCGTAAAATGCAGCGATTGTGGAAGTCGCTCCTTAACCCGCGACGAGACACGCGGTGAAGTCGTATGTGACGACTGTGGTCTTGTTTTAGAAGACAACGTAATCGATCAAGGTGCAGAATGGAGAGTATTCTCTCCTGAACAAGGCGACCAGCGCGCACGTACAGGCGCACCAATGACTGTCATGCTTCACGACAAGGGATTGTCAACAGACATCGACTGGCAAAACAAAGATTATTCTGGTAAGACTATCAATTCTAGATACCGCTCTCAGTTCTATCGAATGAGAAAGTGGCAGAAGAGATCCCGTGTTTCAAATGCTACTGAAAGGAACCTGGCAATGGCACTTGCGGAATTAGACCGTATGGCAAGCCGCCTAGAGCTTCCTAAGTCGGTTAGAGAAGCGGCTGCTGTAAATTACAAGAAAGCAGTCGAGAAGAGGCTAATCAGAGGCCGTTCGATTGAAGGCGTAGCAGCAGCATCATTGTATGCGGCATGCAGACAATGTGGCGTACCTCGTACTTTAGATGAAATCGGACAGGCAAGTAGGACCGGCCGTAAAGAAATCGGTAGAACCTACAGATTCATGGTTCGCGAATTGAAGATGAAGATTATGCCAACAGGGCCGGAAGATTACATCTCAAGGTTCTGTTCCGGTCTAGGACTAGATGCTGAAGTTGAAGCAAAGGCCCACGAATTAATCAAAGCCGCTCAAGAAAAAGAATTGACAAGCGGCCGAGGACCTACTGGAATCGCAGCATCAATTATCTACATTGCAAGTGTTCTATGCGGAAAGCGAAGGACACAACGTGAGGTTGCAGAAGTTGCAGGCGTAACAGAAGTCACAATCAGAAACCGATACAAGGAACTAATTCAGAACCTAAATATTGAGTTAGATATCTGATGGCTACTCTACAAGAGTCGGCACTCTCAAGGGTGAATTAGATGAAGAGTAAGCGGAGGGTTTCTGCAAAGGTTCTGGAAGCATTAACCGAAAGACTAGTTCAGACTTTAGAATCAGGCGCAGACTCGTGGCCACTGCCTCATCCTCCACAATCGGATCCCGACTTCCCCCCTATTCATCCAAAAGATAAGCAACAAGTTATCGAACTGGGAACCGGTCTTCTTCAAGCGGACAAAGGAATGTTTGACAGACATCTATCTATTGTCGTCGACATGATAGTTCCACACAGAATGAACTTATCCGATGATCCATTTGAGATCCATGAAAGATGGTTACTTAAGAGGCTAGACGTGCTAACAGAACGACTTTTGTTTGCCATTGCCACAGAGTGGCTTGCTCAAGCATTAGACCGCTCAAACCCCTCGCCTGACCGGTGGTGGCTATCCGTTGTAATGGTCAATGGGCTATGCGACGCATCACATGGCCAACCTGTGCATCAAGGGTACCACCTCGTAGAATCAATCGCATTAGCAGAAAGGCCAGGTACTTGGCACACCCAACCAGATGTCTCGAGCGCAAATATGGATTGGAATCCTCATGGAATGGTGCCAAGAACAACTTCGGTTGTAGCACACGAAGCGGGTGCTGAAGCTGCAGTATGGCTTATGACGCAGTTAGAAAATAGTGGAGAAGAAAGGCGTAAATTGCTAATTGAATGGTGCCGATTATTACTTGAAAGAAAGGAACTAATCGGCCCTTTAGGAATATCTCAGATACTAATCCGTAGGGCTAGCGATTCATCTGATGAAGTCTCTAGTCGCGTAGTGGTATGCCTTGCTAAATTAATTGAAGGCGACAAAGAATCCGGACTTGAATGCATTAGAGTTCTCAATTCAAGAGACGATTTGCTTACTCGTCGGGCCATGGCTGATGTATTGACAAGACTATTCAGAAGAATAACCACTGATGCGATACCATTACTCAACAGTATGTTGGAAGACGAAGACGAAAGCGTACTGGCTGCAGCTAGCGCAACAATCGGAGATTTGAGATTCCTGGACAAGGAAATGTGGGCCAACAAAATCGACGAACTTTGCGGCCATCACTCACATATCGTTCGTCGTAATTTAGTATACACAATCAGGGACTACCTAGAAGAGTTCTCTGAAGATGAACGTGGAATTATCCCTAAACTTTGGGCTGACGGTGATGAAACAGTACTTACTCGTCTGAAGGAATTATTGATGCGTATGGACGAAGTTAATGCAGACCGGTTTGCTATTACTATCAGGTCATTGGAACATTTGGATATCAGTGGTCTATGGGCTCCAATGAAAGTCAGAGACGAGGAGAGGGCTGTCCAATGGCAACAATGGTTAGAGGGCAAGGCCGAGCAACCAACAACTCCTGAAATACCCCAGGTCCATGTCTCCGATATGACAGAAGGAGAGCTACCAGATCTTAGCGATGCCCTAGATACTTTGGATGACATGGGCTTCTTAGATTGACGCAACACTCATCAACGCGGCCCATCTTCAATAGTCATGCGCAGCGCACTATTGTTTACCACAATCCTTCTTTTCGCGATTGTTCCATTCTCAAACCCGGTTGCTGCGAGTGGTTTGGATGAGAATTCTGGAATCACAATTACTGCATCATTTGATAATTCAACTGAGATGACAACTCTAACAATTACAATGCCAGTAACTAACAACGCAACCCTTCTAGATGAATTGAAAGACACGACGTTTTCAATTTACAGAATGCCAGTTAACCCTCCACTTCCGGGAGAAATAATCGTATCAGATCTGCAATTTTGCACCCAAGAATTATCCAATTCTGAGTGTTCAGGGAGTAGTTTTGAAATAGAATATTATCCTTTACTAAACGACTCATATACCGAGTTTGGATATGTTCTCGTCCAGGTCGTGAATGGCCCTAGCCTCTGCGCTAGCAATCAATTAGAAGAAATAATTCGTCCTAATTTAGCAGTAGAAAATTTGACAGGCATGTATTCTGATGACATGACTACTCTATCTTGGGATTATCCAGAATCTATCCCAATGAATCATTCAATTATGATTTATAGCCACGCCTCTCCTGCAACTAGAGATAATTGGAATTCAATGACTAAAACAATCCTTAGCAGTAATGTTGCTGCTGGAAGTACAAGTTTTGAAATAAACCATTCTTCATATCAAGTTGAAAGAGAAATTTACTATTCTGTCACGTTACTGTATGATATGTCGGAAGACACCAGATTCATTGGAAGTAATACTCTTTCTGAACCAGTAATCGAAGACAACAAGGCTCCGGTATTTGATGGTGAATTAATGGCCACATTTGATGTTGATACAGCCAAAACAACACTTGACTGGGAGGAGGGAATAGGTGGTGACGATTTGTCAATCAATATCTATCGTTATGAGGTTGAAACAAGCCTACTTGATCCTGACACAATTATCGCAACTATCGACTCCAGGGTATCCGTATTCGAAGTTGAAGTACCGCAAGGAACACACCGCAACTCAATTTATGCAATTACATTACAAGATTCTTTTGGAAATGAATTAATGGAACTTACAGCAATGTCTCCAGTCTCGGATTATGTTCTAGAAACTACAATTTCTACATCTACGGTAAGTTCGATTGTAGCAGACAGGTATGGTGACGGTACAGTAGTTGTTTCTTGGGAAGACAATACTCAAAATTCTGACGCAATAGCGAGGGTATGGCGCTCAACGTCTGGGCCAATAGATTCTCTTGACGGCTTAGAAGAATTAACTCCAACCAATGTGTCCAACGGCCAGTTCTCACATAAACCAACAAATCCTCAGACCCAGGCTTGGTACGCAGTAACTATTGAAGCAGCTTGGGGCCCTTCGCAGCAAGCATGGCATGACGAGAGACTATTCCCAGGAGTAAATTCCATGTCTTCCCCAATAAGGGAGACAGAAGAGGTGTTTGACGAGGTCGAGTCTAATATCACCTCACAGGTGTTAACTTCAACAGGAGTGCGAGAAAATATCAGCGATAGCGATGCGCTTTTCTTGGGTCAAATGACTGAAGGCGACCTGATTATAATTAGCACCTCTTCTATCGTTTCCAACATTGCTTGTTATGATATGTCTGGCGAAGGCAGCATTATCAATTCTCAATCTGATTGGTCATTGTCATTTAGTGCAAACCAAACTGCCGAAAAATGCTACGGGCTAATTAGTGAAGGGGGTGAAGAAATTGTCTTTACTTTAACTTGGAACTATATTGAGCCAGTCGCCGATATTCAAGATGATGGCGACGATGACGATGATGACGACTATGATGATAAAAAAGGCCATAATGACGAAAGCGACAAAAAAGACGCAGGGAAAATCATTCTTGGCATAATCGTCTTAGTGTTACTGATCTATCTTTTCGCCATGATGCGATCACCAACACCTGAAATGTTGCACTTCGAGGAAGAGTAATTATTCTTCTTCAGTAGATAGCGGGCCTGCTGTAGATAGCCACACATACAGTCCATTAGTGGTAACCAATAGTCCAACTAACGACATTACCAATCCTGCAGGTTCGGGAAAAAACTCGATTCTACCTATTGCGTATGCAATACCTAGCATTACAATACCGGTAGTCATTACGACCTTTGAAGAAGACTCAGGGTCTTTCCACAAATCGAGAGTTGGGACAACACCTGCCTTCTCAAATGTAATTCTAAACCACGCTAAATAAAGCAAAATCATTCCCAGTAACCCAAAGGATCCAGAAGTGAATGTCGAATCATCCCACGGACCTTCAGGAGAAATATCAGTGAAGGTTACTCCGACTAGAATTATTCCAGTTACGGCAAATATTCTCCACTCGGCCTTTTCCCCCATAACATAGGCCACGGGGCGCGACGCTTGAAAGCAATGGGGCCGTTAGGCATGCTATGGCAGCGGTTGAAGACGCAGTTTTGGTAGCGGGCGGCATCGGTTCAAGGATGCTACCTGCTAGCGCAGCAATCGCCAAGGAAACCCTACCATTAGTCGACATCCCCGCCTTAACACATCTAGCAAGAGAGGCTGTGGCAGCAGGAGCTAAAAGAATCCACATAATTTCCTCGCCAACTAAAGATCTTAATGGGATATTGAAAGACAACTCATGGCTAAATCACAAGCGCCCAGACCTCGATTCAGAGATACTTTCTCCATTTTGTGACGTGGAAGTACTAGTTCATGTTCAGAAAGTAGCCAATGGGTTTGGTGATGCTTTGAGTTGTGCTTTACACGCAATCAAGGGGCCATTCATGGTACTATTGGGGGACAATATTCTTCTGGACACATTTAGTCCTGGAATAGATTATATTCCATCAAACGCTTCAAGAATTTTAGTTGAAGAATATCAAAGAACAAATCGGCCATGCGTAGGTCTTGCTGCTGTTAGCGATCCTCAAAATTACGGAGTTGTATCTATGGACGGGGATTATGTGAAAGAGATAATTGAGAAACCAGAACCCGAAAACGCACCATCAAATCTTGTACTGTGCGGCAGATACATATTCACAGAAGATACATCTGAGTTACTGTCAAAATATTCATTCGAAGAATACGGGGAACTCCAATCAATAGCAATTCAACAACATTGGATGAAACATGATGGTCTGGTTGGAGTAGAATTGGCCGACTTTCAGTGGTACGATTCAGGTTCTCCCCTCCCTTGGCTAAAGGGGCAAGTCGACTATGCGCTTAGACGAGAGGATATGCGCGATGAGATTAGAGAATGGCTCGAAGAAAGACTTCAACGCTGACCCGGCTTCCAGAAAGATAGAGAAAGCGGGGCTTCGTCATTTGCAGCCCTAATTGCAAGATGGTCCGCCCTTTCATTCCATCTATGTCCGCTATGTGCTTTGACGTGCTCCCAGGATAATTCTCTAAGTTCAGAAACTTCGTTCCAAAGAGATTGTACATGGGCGACTAATTCTCGGTTTGCTTTTGCCTTCCACGTTCCCGTGGCTTGATTACCAGCATATTGAGAATCAGTTTTGATGACTATTTCGCCATCTCCGCCTTCAGTGAGAGCCCATCTTAAGGCTTCAGCAAAAGCGGTAAGCTCTGCAGTATTATTCGAACCAACTTCTGCTCCGATGAAATTTTTACTTTCAAAATCAGTTATCACTCTGCCATTAAATTCGTGCATTACTTCACCATTTCCTCGACCTAAATCATTAGATCCAGTTATTATTACAACACCCCAGCCTGCTGGGGTTTCACTATCCACATTTTGATTCCCAATACAGGAGCCATCAACATAGATATGGAGCATTATAATTTCACTCGCCGATTTCAGCTTTGTAATCTGCGGCTGACATCAAGCCAGTGACGGCGGATGGGTCATCTAACTTCATTCGAATAATCCAACCTTCTCCATATGGGTCTTGATTCATTAATTCAGGAGCCTCATCAAGTGCATCATTTACCGCAGTTATTTCTCCAGCAAGAGGTGCGAAAATCGGAGATGCCGATTTAACAGATTCAACGATAGCAAACTCGTCCATCTCTCCACAAGTTTGGCCAGATTCTGGCAACTCGATGTAAACAATGTCAGTAAGCGCATTCTGTGCATGGTCGGTGATTCCGATGACTACCTCGTCACCCTCAACTCTAATCCACTCGTGCTCTTTGGTGTAGTATTGGCCTTCTGGAATATCACTCATGATTGTCCCTCTAATCTACTGCAAGTGGTTAAAGGAATCAAACCTTTCTCATAACGGATTTGAACAATGCGGGCAAATTTTCCATGTAGCCTCCACATTACTGCCACAACTTTTGCAAGTTAGTTGGCTATTGTCACTAATCATAACCGAATCGTTTAGTACAGTATTTCCAACATGTCCAATCTGTACTACTGGTTGGTTTTGTTCAAGATGTTCTTGGCGGATTTTACCGGCTTGTTCGTACATTCCTGCTTTCTGATAAGCATCTGCAGCCGCTTCCCAATTTCTAGCAAGTTCGAGATTTTTAGCCTCGGCCATCCACATCTGCTTAGTTTTAGCAAACATGTCGGGCTGTCTTGGAGTGGGCTTTGGTTGTTGAATTACTTGTTGAACAACTGGCACATATTGGGGCTGTTGCTGAACCACAACCACCCTCTGAGTATCGTTTTTAGTACTCAGGGCACTGAATGCGAAAATTAGAGAGCCGCAGCACATTATTCCTCCACATACTCCGCCTGGACTCATGCCATTGCTAGGCTCATCAGAACCATCGTCACAATCCTCTTTGCCATCGTTTTCAAGCTCTTCTTGAGGGTCGTAAATCACTTGTCCGTCAGCGCACAGATATCCAATATCGCCATCGGAGTTTTGTTTATACTCTCCTCTTTCACCAATATCTTGATCGGCACCCACCATAATGCAAATGAATCCAATCATCCCTAGGGCAATACACACATTCCAATATAGAGATCTCTTTTTTTTGCCTTCATCAGGAGGTAGAGTGTAATTCATTCCTCTTCCTCCAACTCTTTTGAAAGCATAGTGTGTTCAAGTTTTGCCCAAGCATTACCAACATCATCTTCCTTCTTGGAATTAGTCAATTCACCTTCGATTCTTTCAGCCATTGCAGATTTATTTTCGTTAGGAAAAATTGTTCCAAGAGGTCCTTCACCACGTCCCGTTGGGCCAGAAAGGGCTAACAGGATAAGGCCAATTAGCGGAACGATGAACCCAATTTCTGGCTTTTCTATATCTAATGCTCCTGAAATTAGGGCCAATCCGCTAGCAAGAATGAGCCCGAGCCCAGTGCCAATGAGTAACCTCTGGGCGCTTTTGGCTGGGCTCATAGAAGTCCGAATCCGTAATAGGGGATGAACCCAACGCTTGCATCAATAGGTTTCACGCATTAATTTGTGAATTTTGTAAGGTAGCAAGGCGCGATTGACAGGAGTTACTTCTAGTATCCTGGCATCATCTCTACGGCGAATATCCTGTAGCAACGGATGCCTACTCTTTTTGTGGAGGGCGAGAAGTGTTGGCTTATCGACCTCTAATGCGGATCTTACCACATTCACAAATCCTTCAGATTCAACAGCAAACTTTCCGATTTCGTCGATTACAATTACTTCGGAATAGTCTCTAGCATGTTCAATTGCAGGGATAGCAACACTTTCTAGTGCCTCAGTGTCAATTCCATAACCAAGTACTCTGAGGCGGGTTTCGATAGACTTGTGAGCCATAACTGCTTCATCACCCGTTGTAATATTGATAACTTTGTAACCAACTCTTTCAGAATTTTCTACAATAGGTTCAGTACGCATACCGCCTATGATGTCACTGTTTGCGCCATCTCCGCCCCTTGCGTTAATTTCTCTGCGTCTCTCGTCTTCAAGCATTTCCAAGACCTTTGCTAAAACAGCAGATTTACCTGAACGGGGCAACCCTGTTATTCCGATTTTTGGATGTATTCCCATATCTTCATATCCTGTAAAATTCGAATTAACGAATTGCGCTGATTGCTTCGAGGGAGGTACTGATAATAAAGCATGGGGGGGAAAACACCTTTTTTCTTGTTTCCGGAAACTATGAACCCTCATCCGACAAACATAGATGAGCCCAAAATCTAGGTTTTCACACCATCGCATCATCGCCAGGCATAGGCAATGCAATTATTGAACGCCCCTTTGCAGATAGTTTCCAAGAGTCTGAAACCCAATCCAAGACTTTAGACAAATCATCTTCAGTCAATTCACCCGCTTCTGCTATTCTTCTTAGAGCCCACAATTCACTTTCATCATAATCTCCGTCCACAGATGCTAGAAGAGCAGAATCTCTCAAAGCTATTCTAATTGCAGGAATTTCCATGCCATCAAGTATTGAATCTAGTTCGGGAGGGTGCGTCAATAATTGACGGACTTCCTCTCTGCTTTCGGGATGTAGCATCATTAAGCCCATTGAACATTCAATTGCAGAAATCTCTTCACGAACAAGGGCTCCGTCTGCGGCGGCAACCATTACTAAGACACATGCGATCTTCCTTCTCTGCTCTTCAGCAAGAGATAGCGCGGCATCGGGCAACAGACAAATCACCTTGAAAGGTCATTCAAGAGGTCATAACCTCTTTGCATCCAACTGTACCCTTCAACAGTCCATTTTAGCAGACGGTTAACAGCATCAGGGAGCAGACCCAAATGCTCAGCAATTGCGTCTAAAGCCTCTCTTTCATCTTCGTCAACAGTCCCATCAGACGCGGCCATCAAGACAGCATCTCTTAGCGCAAGACGGCCAGATTCAGGGCCCAAGTCATCTAAACATTCTTCGAGAGGGGGCGGATTTTTCAGACAAGAGCGAATTGCATCACGCTGTTTTGGTGAAAGTAATGCAGTTCCTAGCCTCTGTTCGAACATTGACATTTCTTCTACAGTCAACTCATTATCGACTCGAGTCATGTAAGCTAGTAGTTTAGCATAAGCGAATCTTTCAGCCTGTGGTAATTTGTGGACTGTATCGGGCAGCATACACAGCCGTGAACGGCGCATGATTTCAATGCCTCGCAAGAATAGTGCCATTCAAATGGTACTAATACAACGAAGTTGTATGGCCGATGTTGAGATTTACACCAACAGAGGTTGCCCTGCATGCGTTGGAGCGAAACACTATCTCGACAGTAAAGGAGTTACATATACTGAAAAGAAATTAGGGAAATCCAAGAAAGTAGATTCTGAATTTTCATTTCGTACCCGCGGAGCCAAAAAGATCCCTCAGATATTTATTGACAACGAATGGATTGGAGGCTTTGACGAACTGATGAGTTACGATAAAGCGGGCGAATTAAATTGGAGGTTAGGACTCGAACAAAGGCCGCGAGTCGGGTTTCTCAAAACGCTTTTCCGCTTCATGAAGGGAGAGAAGTATTGACTTCTTTGAATGCAATTTCTCTTTGACCCAAATAATTTAAGAAACCCCATATGCTTGAATTGATTAAGAAAATAATGCGTTCATTGAATCCCCACGAGACGGTGCCAATGTAATAACATGCAGTCGAACCTACGCCTCCAATCGTGTAGAGGATCATCGTTGCAGGAATTGTCCACTTGATATCGCGATGCGAATCGAATGTCCAAATCCGATGAGTCCAATGTGCTTGCAATGAACCCAGCACCCAAGCAATAGCCCAAGAAATCGTTGGCCAATAACTGCCATCTGGTAGAATAAAAAGGCATAATTCCCAAAGGGAATAGAATGCAAGGAAATTTATCATGGCAGTAGTAACATACCTGCGAAACGTGCCATGCTCCGGTAGTTCCATCAATCGTCCTCCGTAACAACATCTGAAGATTTCCCTGTGGAAATCTTTCTCAAAGTAGCATTATCACTTTGGATAGCGTCGAGTATGTCATAATCCACACTATTACTTCGGGCTAATTCTCTCAAAGCTAGAGTGTCTTTAGGCAAACATTTGCCTCCAAATCCTCGCATTAATCCCATTATAGGTTCTAGGTGAGAATCTCCAATAGGTTGATCTTGAGGTGCAGTGATAATTTCGCGCACGACATCCCATTCAACTCCAATTGATTGGCATATGTCATACATCTGATTTGCAAAAACAACCTTCAAGGCATAAAAATTATTTTTTGTGTACTTCACCATTTCAGCCTCTGTACTAGTTGTATGAAATTTATTTTCACCTACATCAATGCCTGCAACTTTGTGTTGCTCAAACACCATGTCTGCAATTTCACTGAACATTGTGCCAACTACCAAAATCTTCTGATTTGCAAAGTCCATGAATCTAGTACGCTCTACTAAAAACTCAGGAGAATATGCTAACTTTAGTTTAGGATATTTCTCTTGTAACATTTGCGTAGTCCCTGGTATTACTGTACTTTTGATAACAGCAATGAACCCATCAGGTAAATTTTCAAGCACCTCTTCAACTATACTTATGTCGCAGGAACCATCGTCTTTTGGAGGGGTTGGAACAGCGATGTATGCCATCCTACAGTTAGAAATCAAATTATCCAGGCTTGTATTTCGACTAGGGTCGTGGATGTAAAGCTCATGATTGCCTTCAAAGCACTTCTCGATAGTTCCGCCGACTATTCCAGCACCAATAATTCCGATTTTCATTTATATTCCTCCGGTATTATGAAAACACCCCTTTCAACCATCTCTACTGCTCTTTTTAGCCCCTCGGGAGTTCCGCAATCAATCCACGTATTATCTCCAACAGATATGGCCTTAGCACTCCCTTCGAGGATGTATTGTTTCGTAATATCTGAAATCGAAAAGTTTTGTGAATTTTCTACACTGTCTAAGCGATGCCAAAAGGTATTATCAAAAATGTAAATGCCTCCAATCGCTAAGTTACTAGGCGGCGCAGTAGGCTTTTCTACAACATCTACAATCTTATTATTCTCAACAACAGCCACTCCAAAATCTTCTGGGTTCTGCACTTCTCGAGTTAGTAAAACCGCCCCTGTGGTAAAATTACGAACTTCACTTCTCAAGTTTAGATTAGTGATATTATCTGAAAACCAGATCATCAGCGGAGCATTTTCATTCCCTTCACGTGCTAATTGTAGGGCTGCTGCAACCCCTTGAGGGGACTCTTCAAGCACATAGCGGACTTCGTCTCCAACATGCTTTCTGATTTTATCTATGAAACGATTTCCAATAATGGTAATTTCTTTAATTCCACAATTTCTTATTGTCGCTAAAGCGTAGTCAATTATCGGTTTCCCGCACAATGGAAGCAAAGTTTTGTGCGTGTAATTAGTCATGGGAAGCAATCTGCTCCCATGACCTCCCGCGACCAAAATAGCTTTCATCCTCTAGACCTCATCGACTTTGCTTATTGATTCACTGGGAATCTTCTCCTATGTTGGCTGCTTTAGTAAAGGCTCCATCCTCGGCGTTTTTGTCAAAGTAATCGGTTCTAACTAAATCCCCTAATCTTTCAACTCCGTATTCAATCAAGTCGGAGTCATTTGCCTCTGCAACTTCCCATCTTTTCTGAGCCATATCGGCATATTCAGAATTTGCTTGAGCAACCATCTTCTCTCCAGAAGTCAATTCACCCTCCATTCCAGTATACTTCTCACCTTCTAATTGAGCATCTCTTCTTGTAGGCTCATGCCCTAACTTGAAATCGGTTTTACCCCAGTCTGGCCCCGAGGGGTCAGCTCCCCTTTCTCTAGTTGGGTTATTTTGGTCCATATCCGTTGCAATCCATTCAGATAAATGTTCAAGATACGCTTCAAAGCGAGCCTCCTGATCATCAATATCGAGAAGATGAGTCATATCATACCTCTGAGCAAAGCGCTCTTCATTTTGGTAAAGTAACATCCCTAAAATCGTTGAAACAAACCCCGCGCCCATTAGCAAGTAATGGTTTCCAAAATCTAGAGGATCAGTTTTGGCTAAACCGATTATAATTGCAAATGTAATGCAAATTACACCAATTCCTAAGAAAAAAGAGTAGATTTTTGAACGCACCTTTAAGCGCATTAACTCTCGAATCGAATCGTGCATAGAACCACATCATCCCAGCAGGGATATTATGTCGTCTGTCATCGCAGGTGTTGAATGATTCTCTTGTGTGAGTACAGAATCTCGCATATTGATGTGTTGTCTAGGTTCCAGAGCAAGCTTTTCTAAAACTACTGAAAGAACTTCTTGCACCCTGGTAGTTTGCTGACCTTGCGAAATAATCATTCTTTCAAGGGATTCAAGTGTTTCAAAAGAACGATCACTTGAAACTTCAAGAGCAGTTTTCTGTGCAACCATCGCCTCTTCTTGTCGGGCGAGTAATTCTCTAGCAGCAGGGCTACCAATGGCATCCCTTCGATGTAATTCATCTAAAGCGCCGCGAAGATCTTTGGTCGTAATGTCAAGAGCTCGTTTCATATCACAAATTTGGTCTATTGCAATATTTAGCTCAGTCTGAAGCGATGAGGCCTTGTGCTTCAGATGACTTCTGGCGCTACCTTGAATCATGGATTCAGTGAAGAACGTAGTTAGTATTCCAGCACATATGGCGCCAGTCGGCGGGATTTGAAACATTGTCATTAACGCCCAAACTGCAACCCCTGTTATCGCCGACCTTCCTATGCTCATCACAATAAAGTAGTATTCCGGTATATATTGACTAATAGATGGGAGTCCGTGGGGTCCCACATTTCACTCGTCAGGAATGAAACAATCATCATCTATTTCGTGTATTTGTCCGGTCATTAGCAAATGGTCTAGCGCTTCCTCACACTCTTCTTGGGAAATTCCATTTTTTGTTAGTGACGAATACAGGTCTTCCAAATCTACCCAATTCGCACCATTCCCAACTCGTTCCTGTGCAACTATAAGCATCATTTGTGCAGTTACTGCAAGTAAAGGGTCGTCGAGATTATCGTCGGGTAGTAGGTTGATAAATGCTCCAGCAGGGTGCGGCTCTTCATTTACTATTTCCTCGATTCTATCTGCTAAATGCTTCAACGGAAGTGGTATGTCAAAACAATCAAACAAATTTGTTTGCCCCTTGGGGATTTCCCGAATATCTTCAGGATTGAGCCTCTTTGCAATCGTTTCTAGACGATGCATTCTTTGTTCGAGTTGAATCCTCTCTCTTTCAATATCCTTGTCTAGAATTGCTAGGTCCTCATTGGCCTTGCGGATTAACCACTCTTCAATGTCAAAATAGGGATCAACTCCAGTCATTGCATCAACTAGGCGTTTTACAATTGGAGGCATCTGCTCGACACGCAACTTTCCTTCGGACTTGTCACGCGATTCCTCTGTCATGGTAGTACGTTGTTGTGGCACTCGATAAAGGTACAGTACGAAGATAGAGGTACACTTCGATTGGAGTATTGTAGTACTGCGCGCTTGCGACGCCCAAACCGCAACTCCAGTGGACAATAACCCCCTCTGACTTCGGAAGATGCTATGGGCGCGCGTTCATGTAGGGGCGACTTATGGCAGGGATATGAGCGACCACCGTATCGCAATTTTGCCCGGCGATGGAACTGGCAGAGAAGTTGCGGTTGAGGCGATGCGAATTCTTGACACCGTCCAAGCTCACACCAATCACGGTTTCGAACAAGTTCTGATTCCTTGTGGCGGACAACATTACAAGGAAACTGGTGAAGAATGGGCTCAAGGGTCGTTTGAGTTTTGTAGAGACGAAGCTGATGCTATTTACTTAGGAGCAATTGGACACCCAGGTGCCATATTGCCAAACGGCGATCTTGCAGGCGGCTCTGTAATTCTTGGAATGCGGTCTGGATTAGATCTGTACGCCAATGTTCGTCCAATCAAACTCTATGAGGGAGTGCCTCACAAGGTTCACGGAAAGTTCACACAAATCTGGGAGCCCGGTTTGGTTGATATGACAGTACTAAGGGAAAACACCGAGGGATTATACCACTCTCTGCTAAGAAGAAGTGCAGACAGAGCATTAGGCCGAGAAGAATACACCCCTCCTGAAATGACCTTCCCTGGATTAGAAGGAGAAGTCGCATATGACCCGAGACCAATATCTGCAAACGGAACCGAGCGCTTGGTGCGCATGGGATTCGAAATCGCTCAGAGCAGAAAAGGCGCACCTGTCGATGGAGTAAGCAGAGTATCATGTATCGACAAGAGTAACGTTACTAGGGGCTGCCAATTATTCCGCAGAGTTTTCGACAATGTAGCCACATCTTACCCTGGAATTGAAACAGACTACGGATACATTGATGCATTCATGCAATGGCTAACAAGGACTCCTGAATACTATGACGTAGTAGTCTCATCGAATATGTTCGGAGATATTGCAACCGATTTAGGGGCTGTTCTTCAAGGTGGAATGGGCATGGCTGCTTCTGGAAACATTGGAGACAAGCACGCATTCTTCGAACCAGTCCACGGAAGCGCTCCCAAGCACGCAGGACTGAATAAAGTAAATCCAATAGCGAGCATCAATTCTATTCAGATGATGCTAGATTGGTTAGGTCGTAAGAATGGCGAAGAAGAACTTATCCAAATCTCAAAACTGATTGATGAAAGCGTCGCAGATCATTTGAGAGATGGAAAATCTCTGACATATGATTTAGGCGGCTCTGCAAGTTGCAGCAGCGTGGGGGAATCAATTGCTAACAGACTTTCATCTCGTTTGAGCGAGTTGTGAAAATCAGAAACGGCTTGACATAGTTTCTACTATGTGGTCAAGAGCACTTTGTAATCCTCTGTCGTTATCCCAATTAGTAGCTGCTGGCTTCTGTGGAATAAATTGGATTAGATTTTGTGCAACTCTTGTTACTTCGTCAACGATACCGACCGTACAGCCTCTGGATGAACGGGAAATCGGATTCAAATCAATGACCAATACAGTCTTCCCCATAGCCATAAGCGCTTCACAGCGGTCACCGTCTTCTAAGGGGACCAAAACAGTGTCTGCTTCAAAAATGCCATTTTGCTGACACGCTCCGCGAGGCCCCTCAAGTCCAGGAATTCGAGCATCAGGAATGCCCCCCATTATCTCAACATCTAGGTCTAATTTTTGATTTAGCATCTTAAGATGACCAATCAAGGCCCCCATTCTCTGTGGAGTGCGGTAAAAAATATTGATTTCAATAGGGCACCCCAATTGGCTAGCGATAGTCAGGAATTCTTGACCTGCCAAGGCAATTGCATTTCCGTTCAGCGACAAAACCGGTTTACTCGATTTAACTAGGCGCGCTGCGGCTTCTCTTGTTGCATCTAAAGCAGATGGAATGGTTTGTTCACCAAGAAGATAGTCGAAAGCCTCTCCTCTTCCATGAGCAATCATCGCAGAATCTGCTAACATCCCCTTCGCGCCAGCTTCAGCAATCTTTTTTCTAATCATCAACGATTCATATCTTGGGTGTTCTGGATCTACAACTTCTTCTTCATTCATATTATCACCTAATTATTTTCTATTAGCATCGACAAATCAACAGGAGTTGTCCCCCTGTTGATGGTACTGGTGGAAAGAACATCAAGACCGCATTCTCTCCAATCCTCTAGATTTTCCAGTAGGATTCCTCCACTCGCTTCTAAAACGACATGTTCTCTGAGTCCCATTTCAGTTAGTTCATCAGCAACAGACTTACATCGCTCAGGCCCAAAATTATCTAACATGATAACTAATCGGTCACACCCATCAATCATCCTTCTTTCAGACCATGTAAAGGCAGCCATTATCGCTTCTTTTTCTTCTCTAACCTCTACTTCTAGAAATGCTCCGCATTCTTCGATTATTACTTCTGAAAGGTAACGAGAAACTCTAGCACCATTGCCTTCGATGTCAGGATACATTACAGCGAGATCATTTTCTTTGATCATCTTAGCATCGAATTTATTCAGCCGGTGAGTTAAACCTCCGCCCAAGTGAACTGCCCATTTATCCAACAGCCCCCAAATTGTTTTGCGAGTACAAGCAATTTGGCCAGGAGCCTTCGATGCCCATTTTTTCGATTCAGTAGCAATACCGGACAACTGGCCGAGGATATTTAGTATGGTTCGTTCCATCAAAAGAATCGCTTCTTTATCGCCATTTAAAACTGCAATTTCATCTCCCGATGCAATGCTACGTCCTTCACCATGACTCCAAGAAATTTGCAGGCTACCGGCCCATATCTGAAGCATATGATCAACAGCTGCGCAGCCAGCCAATATGCCATCGCTCCTTGCAACAATTTTAGCAGTAACAGATTCATTATTGCCCATGAATGGCATATCTATTCCATCATCAGCAAGTAGTGAACTGGTCCACCTGTCGATGCTTGAAATCAGCATACGAGATGGGCCACTTCTTGAATCCCATAAAACCGGCCCCCTATCATGAGGGGGAGGAGTTTTGTCTGCCATGAACTCCGCTATGGGTACGAGGACTTGATGGTTATGCACCTCTTGGGCCCACACATGAAGCGGGTTCTAGTGGTCGGAGCAGGTATACATGGGCTTGTTACGGCGGCGCGAGAACATTTAGCAAAAAACCAAGTATTCATAGTTGAAAAACGCAAACGGATAGGCGGAAGAGGGACTAGCGTAGAATCATTTGGCCATCAACTAGAACATGGCCCTCATCTATTATTGAAAGGAGGCGAATTGCATAGCATGGTCAAAAAAGTCAGCAAAATCAAACCATCCTTGAAACCATTAAGGCCGAATAAGGTGATGATTGTTGGCCATGGAATGCTTCAGCCCTTAGATAATCCAAAAGCCATGCTTGCTTACAAGTTAGGAAAAGACCCAATCAGAGATGAAGCGGTCAAACTGATTTCAGGATGGGGCCAGGATATACCTGCTAGGAGTAAGGCTTTGATGAAAGGAAATTTATGCGTTGTTGGAGAAGGATGGGCTGGCTTAGTTGGCCGCCTAGCGTCAACTCTGGAAGAAGTAGGCGTGCCGATTCAAACAGGAATGAATATCATCGAGAAAACAGAAAAAGGCGTTGTTACATCTAAAGGTTTGAAGATTGAAGCTGACATAGTAAGAATGTGCGATGGTTCACCAGTAGGCGATCCAGTAAAAGTATCAACACTAGATGTGGTGTTGGACAATAAGCCCCTGAAAGGCTTGCACGGATTAATCAAAAACGATGTTGCAATTCTCGATTTAGCAGCAATCCATCCACGCAAGGCCCCTGGAATGAGCCACTTTTCATGTATTTCACTTTCAGGAGGAGTAGAAGCAATTGAAGATTTACTCGATGAAAGAGTTTCAGGTTGGAGAAGTCACATAATCACAAAACGAGATAACAAATCGATAACACTTACAGACTCTAGGGGGCACCTTTCCGATGGAGTCATTTGAATAACCGTCTAGTACGGAGGGATTTTATGCGAATAGTGACGTGGAATGTTAATGGTATTAGGGCAGCTATCCGTAAGGGAATAGACTCCTTTTTTGAAAAAATCAAAGCCGATGTTTGGATGTTGCAAGAAGTCCGATGTTTACCAGAGCAACTACCGAAGGATTGGCAAATCCCCGAGGGGTACCAAATGATTCTGCACCCTGCAGAAAAGAAAGGATACTCAGGAGTTGCAACTATCTCGAAGATAGAAATGATGGAAGAAGGAAGGGGAATGCAAGGAGAGATAGACATTGATGATTCAGAAGGCAGAGTTCTCGTTACTAGGCATGAAGATTTAATTCTGGTAAACACTTACCTTCCAAGTGGTTCTTCTAAGGAAGAGAGGCAACAATACAAAGAGACATGGATGGCGCAATGGAGAGAATTCATTCGGCCATTACTTCATTCAGACCAGACAGTAATTGTAGCAGGGGATTTGAACATAGCTCATACTGAAAATGATATTTGGAACCCCAAAGGAAATGCAAAATCGAGCGGATTCTTACCACACGAACGCGAATGGTTCAGTGAACTATTAGCCGAAGGGTGGCGCGACTTATTCAGGGAACATGTTGGGCCAGATGAGAAAACATTCTCTTGGTGGTCTAATCGTGGTCAAGCCAGGGCCAAAGATAGAGGGTGGAGAATTGATTATTTGTTAGGAAACGAGGTGGCAATGAAGCGATTGAAATCCGTAAAAATCGATAGGCAGGGCGGATTAGAAGTGAGCGACCATGCGCCTGTAATTCTAGACCTTCACTGATCTTGGTCCGAAAATAGGGCTAACAAATCATCGACTATTTGCCTCAATTCTTGGATACTATCTGCTTCAATACTTATGACAAGTTTAGACATAGGGGTGGTATCGCTTTGCCCACCATCCTCTTCAGTTAAATCGCAACTTATTCCATCTGGAATTAGATTAACCAATCTCAAACCTATTTCATGGGGGCCGCGCCATTCTAAGACGGTGGCAAACTCTTCTCCCATGATTGGGCCAAACATTTCCTCCGGATGATAGTTACTGCTAACGCAACACTCTTTCACCCGAAACCCCTGACCAGATTATGGATGAGCCAATTCAAGTCCTCGCTGGCACCGGCGGTGTCGCACTTGGAGAGGCTAGAACGGACCATGAAGGAAGAAAAGCGATACTATTGCACCGAGAAGGAAATCCGCGAGAGTTGGTCGCTTTGGCTGAAACCATGGGGATAGAAGTAATCGATGTAGAGTATCAAAAAGGCAAAGACGATCCTCGAACATATTTTGGTAAAGGGCGGCTCCAAGATGTTGCAGATGAAATTTCTACGGCAGTTGAAGGCCATCCGTGGCACGGCGTAGATCTAGTAATCATTCACTCCAATGCATCACCTAGGCAATTAGTGAATATTCATTCGACAGTCCAAGTAGAGATTTGGGATAGAGTGAGATTACTTCTCTCATTATTTACTTCTCACGCTGGTAGTGTGGAAGCTAGAACCCAGGTTAGAATCGCCCAACTACAAGCAGATAGAAACGTCCTCAGAGAACTCGTGAACCAACAAACCACTGGCGAAAGAGCTGGGTTTGGTTCTGGCGGAAAGCAGGCCATTCAAAGCGTCTTTACAACAGTGTCAAGAGAATTAACTCAGTTACGAAAAAAGCAAGCTAAACATGCATTGGCAAGGAAGGAAAGGCGACGCCAAAGAGTACGCGGAGGGGCCAGCACAGTCGGACTTGCAGGATATACCAATGCTGGAAAATCCTCTCTATTCCTTGCCTTGTCTGGCAAAGAGGTACTCGTTGAAGACAAATTATTCTCTACTTTAGAAACGACTGTTGGCAGAATGGAGATGAGCCCTAGAATCCTTCTTGCTGACACAATCGGGTTTATCGACAATCTTCCATCTGATTTGCTAGATGCTTTCCATGCAACGCTTGATGAATCTCTAGAATGCGATTTATTGTTATTATTGGTTGATAGTAGCGATGATATTTCGGAACTGCAAAGAAAACTATCAACCTCTCGAAGAGAGGTCCTAGATAGAAGCGAGGGAGAAGTACTCAGCATGATGGTTGTACTCACTAAGTGTGACAAAGGTGGCGATATTGAGGCGGCGCAAGAGGTAATTCGCGACATGGGTATGTCGGATGCCAAGGTAATATCGTCTCATAGTAACCAAGGAATGGATGAATTAAGAGAATCGATTATGTATTCACTTTATGGTCCAAAGACAACTTTGATAGTTACTGAAGGGGATCCCGGCCAACGTAGTTCTGAAGCATATGTTAGCCAAATTTACGACTTAGGAATCGTGACTGGGAAAACCGGATTAGAATTGACACTTTGGTGTGGCCAAGCAGAGTTGCAGCGCTTGATTTCAAAATCTGAAGGACGCATCTCTCTCAAGTAGGACCTGCTCGTAGGACAGCATATGTCCGAACTCCTAGGTGACGTGGAAGGTCTTCCTGAGGAAGAACCGGTTTTCCAGTCCAGTGGAGTCGCATTCGAAGTCAAGAGCGACGATGGCCACCCCGTTCTTCGAATGATAGGTATTTTCGTTTTCATTATCTGTGGCCTAGGAGTTGCAAATGGGTTAGACTTCATCAGCCCCGAGTCAGGATTGGTCAGGCCTCACGAATGGATAAACGGAATGGCACAAGGTGCACCACACGATTCTGCTGAGTTCACAGGCCAAATCACCTCGGGCGGCAACCCGATAGTTAACGCCACAGTAGTGGTTGGGATAACGCTCGAAAGCGGAACACTTTCTGAGTTGAAAGACCAGACTGACGAAGACGGCACCTTCTCTTTCTCAGGCGCAACCCCCGGTCTAACCTCAATCAAAATCACTCGTTGGAATACAGATGATAGACACGATACTGTATTGCACCGTATTATCCTGAACCCTCCGTCTCCGTTGGAATCAAAAGGTTACAGCACAATTAATTTTGATTTACCGGAAGTTAGTGAATTCGATAAAGAAGAATGTGGCAATGGCGATCTAAATGGCTCTTGTTTTAGAGAGTTTGATTATCATGCAGATGAAATGGACTTCCCACTAATCGATGAATCAGCAGCAGGATTGTACATCGCTGTTGGGTGGGGAATGATTGGACTAGCTCTCATCGCTTCCGGTTTTGCTTTCTATGGAATAAAGAAAAGTTCGCGGGGCTTGATTCAAACATCTTGTGTACTAGTATTCTTCACTGTAGGTCATTACTGGAGTGCATGTTTATTCTCAATCATGGCATTTGCTCTGACATTTACAGTGCCCAGAAAATCTGTAATCCTAGAAGCCTAAAGCCGACACCCTATTCACTCTCGTCGGTTTAGGCGCATTATGGATCTAATACAGGCGGCATGGATGATTCGTGACCTCGGGCAGCCTGTTAGTGCATTGCACATCTGTGAAGATTCGTCATTAATCGCTGGCGGTTGGGATGGTGCGTTAAAGAAATGGGATTCTGAGGGCGGGCTTTTATGGTCTGTAGAATGCGAAGACAGAATCGAAACAATACTTCTTGTCAAAGAGTTGGTCGTCGTCACCTCTGGCCTTCATATTACATGTATTTGCGAAGGAGAAATCCAATGGATTCATCCATTGGAGGGCTCAGCCGATCTACTCTCCTTTTTTGAGGGCCAAATTATAGCAACATCAAGCGTTTACGACATCGAACATGGCGATTTCATGGAAAGCGCGGTTTGGAGGTTTTCAATGGAGGGCGAATTAATTCAAGTAGATAGGATGGATGAAAAGCCGTGGTTCTTACATTCAGATGACCAACTAGTAATCGGCCTAGGCCGGCCTAAGTGTGGTGCTTTGATAGACAATAATCACCAATCTTTGGCAACAGATTCTCCTGTAACATGTGGAGTTTCCGGGACTGAGGAAATTCTGATAGGGCATGCAGATGGCACAATATCGTCGTTATCGGGTTCTGAAATTAGTAAAGAACCATCATCCATTGAATCTCTAATCTGCACTGAGGGCGGATTTGTGTCGGCACTCGAATCTGGAGATTTAGTTGCCAGAAAAGCATCTGGAAGCGAATTATGGAATGCGAAAGGAGGGCAAGTGGCCACCCATTCTGCATCTTTCAACAATTTACACTGGTGTGGCCGCTATGAAGTCTCATCAGGTTCAATCGAAGTTAGGGACGCTGAAGGTAAACTTTTGACCTCATCAAAAACATCGAAACCTAGAGTTTCGATAGCAGCGCAAAACCGTGTTGCTTTTGGATTTGAAGATGGCCAAGTTCTTCTATGGGAAAAGGGGTTATTTGAACGCAGGTTGAAGGAAGATTCTGAGAGCTCCGATGGTCGAAGATCAGCACTAGCTGCAAAGTTACGTTCATTGCGCGAATAATGTTATTATTTCGATTGTTATTCCAGTGGATACAGTGGAAAGCATAGCCGCAACCCTCCATTTCCGCTGGAAAAGGCCTAAAAAAAGCGTAAAGTTTATTTGCTTCCGCATCCCACCTGAATAGTGCCGCTCCCTCAGGAGTGGTGGAGGGCTTCCTCGGAAGTCTTCTGGGACCCTTGCCAACCGGCCTGCTCAAACCGAGCAAAGTGTTGGTCACAAACCTTGGAGACAGGGAGAGTGAGATGCCAGGAGAGATGCGGATTTTCGGATCTGTAAGTCTCCTACATCCACAGGACATCTGAGCTTCGGCAAAAGATGACCACATAACCTTCGGGAAGTGTGGTACAGGGAGGGCTGCAACCTAGTTGTGGCGTACCAATGACTGTGCATTCAGCCGGGAGGTGCAGCAGTAACAGTTCTTCGGGACAACCTCTGTTGCAAAGAACGGCTTGGTGGAAAAGCTTCGGCTTTGAAACCACGGGCGGAAACCGAACCAGGGAAGCAACCTTCGGGCTGACAAACTGGAAACGGACCTACCACGGACGGAAACCGCGCTTCACTTCTTCGGAAGTGTTGAGACGGGCCTCCATGGTCAAAGACCGGGTGGGAAAGAAACCTTCGGGAATCTTGAACACAACGGATTGGCCACCGTTGGATAGAAACAGGATCACTTCGGTGAAAATGCGGAAATCCAGCACCGGTTGAGAGGAAACGAAACCTTCGGGGATCGTGAAATCAAAACCACCCTGGGATCCAACCACTTCGGTGGAAGGTGAACAGGCCCGGCAGCTGGGAAGAAGGCATCTTGGAAACAAGATGTCAACGATCTGGAAACTACTTTTCGGAGTAGAAGAAGGTGACGACGACCCGGCAGCCACCAGCGGAGGCTGGCAGGGGGGCGGATATCCCACCCGGATGAAACCCCCCTGCCAGTTCTCCCATCCTGCTTTCACAGATAAACGGGTGCCAGTGCATACCGCTTATGACTGTTGAGGGCCCAAATCTTTGTCGCGAGCAGTTTTCGCTAGTGGTTATTTAGAACCGGTCATTTCTTCGGGTCTTACCCATTGATCAAATTCTTCATTCGTCAAATAATTCAATTCTAGAGCAGCCTCGCGAAGCGTTGTACCTTCTTCATGAGCCTTTTTGGCTATTTTTGCAGCCTTATCATATCCAATATGATTGTTCAGAGCTGTTACCAGCATAAGCGAATTTTCGAGATGGTCCTTGATAACTTCTTGATTTGGAACAATCCCTTCTATGCACTTTTCTCTAAACGTACGCATCGAATCTGCAAGAATCTCCGCACTGTGCAATAAATTATGAATCATCATTGGCTTGAAAACATTCAATTCGAAATTACCTTGACTTCCCCCAATGGTAATGGCCACATGGTTGCCCATAACTTGACAGCAAACCATCGTCATTGCTTCAGACTGAGTGGGGTTCACTTTACCTGGCATAATCGAAGAACCAGGCTCATTAGCCGGTAGAGACAATTCTCCGAGCCCACACCTTGGACCGGAGCCTAACCATCGCACATCATTTGCAATTTTCATTAGGCTTACGGCTAATGTGTTGAGAGCACCACTTGCTGCAACAACCGCATCATGTGCTGCTAATTGGGCAAATTTGTTTGGTGCAGAAACAAACGGCATACCAGTCTTAAGTGCAATTGCGGCAGCTACTCTCTTTGCAAATTCGGGATGAGTATTCAGTCCAGTCCCGACTGCAGTTCCACCTAATGCTAATTCGTGCAAATCTTCTAGCGCAAATTCTAGCCTTCGAACATCAGCGTCCAATTGTGAAACCCATCCACTAAC
>Ga0208277_1000113_pt1 | contig 46374 bp, 37 predicted proteins | sample ETNtaG_5_FD_185782 | JGI IMG/M metagenome (GOLD analysis project Ga0208277, IMG submission 185782) | Marine microbial and viral communities from oxygen minimum zone, Eastern Pacific Ocean - ETNP201406SV205 (SPAdes) (version 2) | ecosystem: Environmental > Aquatic > Marine > Oceanic ...
GATTCCGATATCTTTCTGCGGCCCCAGAGTCTTGCTAGTAATCTGAAATGTTGTGGGTTTGTATCTTGGTACTCATCGATAATGAAGGCTCTGTACTGTCTTCTTAATTCTCGTAAAATGTCGATTCGGCGCATCAAATCCACGTGCACTTCTTCATTGCCTTGGCTGGCATGTATTGCAAGGTGTAAATGGTCATCCGACCAAGGCCTCTCGCCAATGGAGTCTAGAGCATCTATGACTGATGTTGGATACCAACTTCGACATACTGCTGGACATTTAGTCAATAGTAAATCCTCAGCTAGACGGTGCATATCGTCGTGGTCTCTAACCCCCTCTTGTACTTTTAAACGAGATAGGATTTCTTGAACTCCGTGATGAACAGTGAATAAATCTTGAATCACTTGAATTTCTAATTCGGTAGTCAGCCTCATTGATTCACACGGAGGTAATTGTGGTAAGTCTACATCCAATCTTGGAGGATAAGCAATCTGCCCTGGAACTGGATTTGGGTCGGCAAATAAGGGATTGAGTAGGTGTGATGATTGCCCAAGTATACGTATTAGCAAACCTCTGGAAGTGTGTAGCATTGCTTTGATTGAGTTAGCATGTTCACTAGCATTCGCTGTTATCATGTCCTTGACTGCATTCTGTAATGTGCATTCTCCTTTGGTCGCAATGCCGCTCGGCCAACCGTTACCTTTGGGCGGGCGAGAATGATGTAATGATTTACAATTGATTTCTTTGAGATTTCTGAAAGTAGTTACTGCATGTGACACAAGCCAAATCCATTGTAGCCTCTCTAATTGAGTGTTAGCATCTACGGTACAAAGATGTTGGACGTAGCGATACCGAGTCATTCCTTGCGCTTCATCCGCCTCTGTAACAAATAGAGCACTGCCATCTAACCATGCGTCAACCCATAGAGTAACGTAAGCTCTGAATTCGGCATACCAATCATCAATAAATTCCATTATTGGATTGATGAATAAATCATCGAGTGTTGAAGCGTTAATGTTTTCTAAATCGCCTGCGTTCAACCTTCTTGCTGCTTCTTCGACGAATAGTGAACGCTTCAGCATACCTCTAACTACAGTTGAGGATGATGATTGGCCTCCAAGTAGTACTGAAAGTCTGTCTCTTGCTGTCAAGAATGATTCGATATCTCCCGACATTCCCGCCTCGATACCTTCGATACCGCGTTGTAATCTCCATGCTGTTCTAATCGCTTCTTCTCTAAGAAAAATGGCTCCATCTTCATCGACTTGATCACTGGTTGGATCATCGCATACAAGTCCCAACCAAGGAGAAACAATTGATGATAAAAACGAGTCAATAGTAGAGATTGGTGCATCATCGACTAACGAAAGTAACATTGCCACATCGCCCTGATTACGCAACCTAGTGTCATGAACTCCGTCGGTGTCTCCTTCACTGGTAGGTTGGGCGCGCAAAGAGGCGATGAGCCTCCTAATTCGTCCTTTCAATTCTGCGGCTGCTTTGCGGGTGAAAGTGATGGCCACGGTTTCAGTAGGCAGTAGCCCCGGCCAGTCGGTAAGGGTCGTTCTCTCTCTCGAAGGGCATCTAATCGCACCCATTCCTTGTAATGGAATTCTGGGTGCAGACGGTAACAGTCTAGTGGCTCTTTGGTCACCCGATAGCAGATGTTGGAGATATCTGCTTGCCATTACTGTGGTTTTACCAGTACCTGCCCCTGCATCAAGAGCAATGTGCCTATCAATATCAAGGCCTAATCTTTGAGAACGGTTGAAATTAATCATCACCAACCACCTCGTAAAGCACTTGGGCAAGATTCTGTTATCGGACAATACTTGCAGGATTCTGATGGCTCAGGGTGTATATTACCAGCAGTTGCATTTTCTATTACTCTGATTGCTGTTGTGATTCTTTCTCTCATCCATGCTCTAAACGGATTAGATGTTTCATCCTTGGAATCCCCAGGTAATCTGTAATGATCATGAGTATGCCCTTGTACTGAACCAACTTCTAGATTGTCACACTCTTCAATGAACTCGGGATCTACTTCGAGATAAGGTTGAGTATCTATCCCCACTTGAGTTGCACCTACCCCAATTACCCTGTCGCCGGGGTTTGCTATTTCCCAAGCACGTGCATATAGGGCCAATTGTAATTCGTTGAATATTGCCTTAAGGTGGCGTTCATCACCGCCATTATCTTTTGTACCATCTACAGATTTTAGATCCCTGATAATCACTAATCTGTTAGATTTTGGAGGGTTGTCAAATTCAAAATCTAAGGGTATGATATCTGTAACTCCCGAATTCTCATGCCTGTATGACAACAATTGGTCGACTCTGTCAACCCTGCCGCGTAGATTGAAAGTAGTTTCACAATCGGGTAACCCGAGTTCAACTCTTTTGTTCCCATTGCTTTCTAGTTCCCATTCCGAGGCTATGGGGGCTGCATCAGTAAGTGCGAAATCTGATTCTAACATTCTACCGATTCTTCCACCTAATTCTATTGGGGTTCTAGATTCAACCCATTCTTTCCAACGCCCCGGCGAAACCCCGATCAGATCTCTACACCTATGGGCTGAAATGCCGTCTTCCCTACGCATCCAAGGAGCTTTGTCTTCCAAAGTCTGTAAGGCGATTAACCATGCTGAATCCAAATCAACAGGTCCTGATTGTAATGTAACCGGAAATTCAGGGATTATGCCTTCCTCAAGGCCATGTGCCCGTAGTATCGCTTCTTCTACCTGGTGGACTATGTCTCCTCTTGCAGTGGCTGCTAAATCCTCCCTCATATTGTCATCTTTACCAAGATACATATGGCGTTGAAACCATGCTTTCCTAGGACATTCAAGCCATGATTGAAGACGGCCTTGTGACCAGACTAATGGCAATCTAAGTTCATTTTCGCTTCTTCCAGTTATACCATCTAGTGATTCGATCATAGTTGAAGGTGGTTGAATTGGCCGAGGATCTATTGGGAGGCCTAGGCTTTTTTTGCCCATTATACCTAAGTGGGGCCATGCATCAGATTGTCGAGCATTTGCTGGTTTACTCTTTGTGGGAATGAGGTTGATATCAATAGATTGTATTCGATTTGGGGCCTCGCTGAACTCGAATATTTCGCCAAGCTCAAGACCCTCTCCCGTTCTTCTTCGAGAATACTGGTCTGCAAGGATTTCTACTTCTGCTGCAGAAAGGAGTGAATCAAGATTTAGAGGCGACAATGTAGGTCTGCGGGATTCGAGAGTGGACAATCCGGCACGTTGCACGTAGTCTCTGTTAAGATTCCCACTTCTGTGGGTACGAACCCTTCCTTCTATTGTTTCCATTGAATTTACTCTGAAAACTAGAACCGTTTCTCCACGAATTGTTTTCCATTCCCATGAACGGTTAGGAGTCTCAGGGTGCCAAGACGAATTATCGATGAAAGGTGGTGCTTGATGCATCTTTGCAAAGCCGCCCTCCCTGTTAATATCACTAAACCATTCATCTAGAGGGCCTGCTAGCTCTATTCCCTCTTCAATACTTGAATCTATGATTACGATTTCTTTTGCGCTATTCAGTAAATGTCGAAGAATGTGCCTTCCTTGCCTTAGTGTTTCATCCGGCCTGTGCAAGCCAATTTTCATACGGCTTGCTTCGTCCAACCAGGGTATTTGAGAGGGTTTCATTGACCAAGTTTCAGAATCTAATCCACACAGGATTAGATTTTCCGCTTGGAGACCAAATGCTTGTGATGGCTCCAGTATTTTGATGCCTTTATCTCCCGCCCTCATGCTAGGAATTTCAGCCTGCGAAGCAACGCTCTCTAGAATTTCGCTAAAGTTTTCGGAATTAATTTGTATATCTTCTTCTTGTAATTTAGATATTGAAGTTACTAGGTGTTGCAGCCCAGGAATAGTGTTTGCAGAAACCTGATCTCTTGATGCTAACATGTCCCAATCGATTTGCTCCATACATGAATTCATCCAAGATATCGCGTCACTCGGCTGCTGAGGAATAGGAAGTATTTCTCCTGATGAGCATCCAACGATAGACTGTGGAATTGATTCTTGATCTGCCGATGGCAAAATTGGGTGCATCCAATTTGCGATGCAGGCGAGCCACCATTGGCATTCTTCTAACTCTCTACTTCTCCTAATTGGATCAACACCCGCTCTAGGGGTTGCTTGTGAGAGTACGGAAATCCATCTTCTCAGAGCCCCTCTGCCGCCTAATAGATGGAACCCTCTGGCTATCTCAGTAAGAATACTAGAATGTAATTTTGGTTTCCACTCCTGTTCTGATGGGTGCTGAATGTCCAATATTGGCCAAGACATAGGCAACTCAATCTGTGACCAAATATCATTCAAACGAGACAATGACCATGCCTCTTCTCCTCGAGAAATATCAACAATAGACATGATTCTTGCAACGGCACTGCTATCGCTAACTTTGATGGATGGAGTTGACAATTTGTGCCCCATCATATCTAAATGGGGCTTCAAAGATTGCTTCAAGGAGTCTGCATCGCCACTAACAACTAGAACATCTCCTTCGAGATGGGTTAGCATATTTGCCAATGCTAGAGGAGTATGACTTTGTAATTCACACATTAGATGATGAATGTTTGATTTTCGATTTATTCCGATGCTGGTTAACCACCCAGGGGATGCTTCTGCGGCCCATACATCATGGTCAGGAATCCAGCTGGCTAATGATTTGTTATTTCGCACAGGAGATATGTCCTCAACATATTCGCCATGAAACCCAAGTCGATGAGAGCCCGGATTTACCAACTGGTGGAATCCTGTGAACCGAGACAGTTCCTGCAGTATTGCAATCACAACTTCGCTCAAACCTGGAGGATGGTCGAGCATTATTATGCCTTCAACATCAGAAATAGTGAATGGCGCTTCTTGGCTTTCTTTCAAACCATTCCAAACTGCTCGATTCAAACATGAGGGGTGGGTTGCTTGCATTTCTTTCTCTAGGCTCTTTAGGACCTTGTCACAAGATTTTGCTCCTGGGTCTTCTTCCCAATCCCAAGGCCTCTTGAGTTTGATTAACTCCTTGTGTAAAGACAGAAGACGGCGACTTCTTGATCTAGACCAACGGTTTTGAGGATTTGCTTGCAATAAGGGGAACCCGTAATTCTTAGCCGCCTGTGCTAATGCTTTGTGTGTTTTTTCGAATAATACTCCGTCGTCTTCCATCAGAACAGGAAGTCGTAAATCGAGATGTAAAATACCAATCAATCGTTTTATTGTGAGGTGATGAGTAGTGTCTATTGACTTACCATCTCCATAGGCATGGAGAAGTTCTATGCTCTGCTTCCGGGATGCTTCGCTAGGATGTATTATCATCAGCTTCCGGCCGTGCAACAATGCGTCAACAAGCCAATCGGGCATAGATTGGCCAGCAGGTACTGCCTCCATGGACAGTCCCGTTGCGTATTGTCGAGTCTCAGTCATCATCGGGTTGTCCGCCTAACGGCCCAACTCGGCGACGGTGGTTCTTGAACCCACGCCTGATTCTACGGGCAGAACTATTGAAAACGAGTAAAGACTCGCAAACTTATGCGAGCCCGTATGATTCTAGTAGCGTTGATTCTAGCAATGTCAACAATTCCTACTGCTCAGAGTGGAAGCCCGGAACAAATGGATGAGGTTGGTGCTGTCTTTGGCGGCGTTCATATCAACGCAAGTTCACCAGGTAACTTGTCCCTAGATTTCTCTGAAATGCCGGCTATTGTTGAAGACTACACTGCAACTTGGTGTACCAATTGTGTAGATGTTGAACATGCACTGGATGATGTCGAAGAAACCAACCACATGCAACAATATCACTTCCACAGGTTCATCGGAGAGAATGAGGACCCCCTGGGTTCACAAGAAGGAGATGACAGGTGGATTGAAAGATATGATCAAAGGTTACCCCCAATCGCTATTTTCAATGGAACATTAAGGCAAACCGGAAGTGTTCCTAATGGCGACAGTCTACAAGACGATTACAATGCAAATCTACAAAATTCTTTGCACCTGGGAATTGGAACCTCCAGTCTAGGTTGGGCCCCGGGGAGTAATGGTTCTGCTTCAACAGTAACATGGAGCCTAATCATAGATATGTCCAATTTCCCGGACAACAGTACAATAAAATCATCAATATGGGTTGTTGAAGATTTAGCGTACTTCTCTGAGGGAGGCAACGGTGAAGAGTACTACCATGAAAGTGTAAGATCCATTGTTGAATTAGGTGAAGACCTATCTGGCAGCAAAGAGATTTCTTTGCCCGCAGCATATGATGGAGACGATCTAGAAATTCACCTTATCCACGAAGTTGTTCTTCCAGAAGTGTCAGAAGAGACTCCGAAGGATGTCGAGGAAGATGATGATTCTAGTGATGATAGTGGGCTGCCAGGCCTGAGCCTTATTGCTGTCTTAACGGTTGCAATGATTGCCGCTATCACTGTGCAGCGAAAGCAGCAATGATACGTTCAACGTCTTCGTCTGTTATGTGAAGATGAATTGCTACTCTGACTCGATTGTAAGGGAGGTCGAACATGTCGATGCCGTATTCGGCCAATGATTTTACGACATCTGCGGCAGGAATATTACAATTCACATACACCAAATTAGACTGGACTGCTTTCATATCAACGCTGAAATTATCCATTGCATTGATTGCTGTAGCCACACGCAAAGCGCGTGTATGATCTTCTGATAATCTTTCGATATGATTGTCTAAGGCATACAGGCCTGCTGCTGCAAGTACACCTGCTTGTCTCCAACCTCCGCCAAACATTTTCCTCCAACGGTGTGCTTTATTGATGAACTCTTGAGAACCAACTAAAACAGATCCTACTGGAGCGCCCAGCCCCTTTGAAAGACAAATTGAGACCGAGTCATAGTCTCTACACATTCTTGCAACATCTACTCCGGTTGTGATTGAAGCATTGAAAATTCTAGCACCATCGATGTGAGTTGCACAGCCATTCTCTTTGGCTACTGCTGCAATCTCGTCCAGGGCATCTTGAGTGTAACAAGCACCTCCGCCAAGGTTTGATGTGTTTTCAACACAAACCAACTTGCCATCTGGATAGTGCGAGCCTGACCCCTCAGCCTTACGAATTGCTGATTTCACCTGAGCGGCAGTCATTAGGCCACCTTCGCCTTCAACAAGAGAAATTGAAACCCCGCAAAGTGCAGCATATCCGCCTCCTTCATACTTGTAGATATGAGCAGTTTTGTCGCACACAATTTCGTCTCCAGGGACTGTATGGGTTCTCAAAGCAATCGCGTTGGACATAGTTCCACTTGCTACAAACAATGCTGCTTCTTTCCCGAACATCTTTGCAAGTCTGTTCTGAAGCTCGTTCACTGTTGGATCGTCACCTAGTACGTCGTCACCAACTTCTGCCTTTTCCATAACTACGCGCATAGCCGCAGTAGGCTTTGTTACGGTGTCGCTTCGGACATCTACACGGTCTGATGGGTACTCGCGCATGACCTGTCCACTCCGCTTACACTCAAAGCAGTTTCAGGTCGCCAGTAATGGCATCAACTGCGGAACGCGGTGAAGGCCCTATGCCCAGAACAGTGACTGTGCCGGGCGGGATTTCGGTGTGGCCTGCATCTTTGATTAATGAACATACTAAACCCCCCTCCAAGGCTTTTGCATACAGTAGACGGAGTTGTGCTTCGTCCTCTGCTCGAAGAACAATCTTTCGAGCGCCAACATTGTTCCAGCGTTCGTATAATCGAATTGCCTTCTTCTTCGCTTTCATGGCGCAATCAACTGCTGCATGAGCGCATTGGGCAGCTAACTTACCTTTGGAAAGTTTGAGATCGTCACGGGTCACCAAGACCATTGTCACTTCATTAAGCGGAGATGACATCTGCCTCACCACTTACCTGTGGTTGCTCGATTTGCGTAGTCTCTTCGAAGACTAATTTTGCAAGCCATGGAGCAACCCATACCACAGTTACCAAACTGCCAACTGCGTGTAATGCATCGAATGGTAAACCATTCAAGAGATAGATTCCAAACTCTGAGATGGTCATTCCGCTTGTAAAAATGGACAATGAAACCCACCAGTCGAATAGAACTGAAGCCACAACTGCAGTTATTGCTAGGCGCTTCATTTGGACTACGTTATCTATGACTAGACCTAAGCGTGAACCTGCAAAGGCTACTGCGGCCCACCCACTTGCTTGGAACAATGTCCACCACCCGTGTGAAAGAACTAGGTTTGAGAGCATGGTTGCAATTACTGCAAATGCCATTCCTCTACGAGCGCCCAAGGTTGCACCCATTACCAGACACATCACTGTAAGGGGCTGAACATTTGGCAATGGCTCTAGCAAAATACGGCTCGCTGCTGCTGCCAAGGTAATACTTGATAGAACAAGAATTTCTCTTTTCGCAGATTGCGTTGGCTTGCAAAGAAGGAAGAAAGAAATGGTTACTAATGCTGCATTAAGTGCCAATAATTCGACGGGAGCAAGAGTTGGGCCGTGGACCCCGCCGGTTAGTACCATGGACAGCGGTAGAGTGTCCAAGACTTGAACTTCACGCTGGAGACCAGCGTACAACACTGTCTTCTTCGATGTCTGCAACAGAGATTCCAACAGTTGACCTCTTCCCATCAATAGTGAATTCCCATCCTTCACCAGACTCCTCATTGAAGGAAGTAACCCATACTCCAAAATCATACGATTCTTTGGCCACTGTAATGTTCAAATCTGCTGCGGCTGCATCTGTAAATTCCTCTACTGTTTGATGCCCATCGAATCCACCTAGGGCTAGGTCCCCCTCAGATAATTCGAATACAATTACTTGGGTTCCTTTCCATTCATCGGGCCACGACTCATCCCAGTCACCCGGAGAGTCTTCTAAAGAATCAATTTCTTTAGACCAAATGTTTGAGACATCTGGTAATATCAAGATCATAATTACCAGTAGAAGTAGTAAACCGATTTTTGTTGCCATCTTGTCGTTCTTCTTTAGTTGGAAGAAAAACATGGCCCCACACAAAAACAAAATCATAAATTCCTGGAAATAAGAATCTTTTACGGAAGAGATTTGTTTATTCTCTTCGATTGCTAAGTTAGAGCTTTCAGAATGCAAAAACATCAGTATACCGTTATCGTTTCCAAAGGCCATTTCTCCATTTTCACCGAACGCTATTCCTGCTGTTGTGTATGTGTCATGTTCCGTATTCAAAGACATGATTTCTGAACCTGGCACCCCGGCCCCCCACCCACCTTCAGGTGTATTGTGAGGGAACCAAATTGTATCATTGAAGATGTTATGAGTAATTTCTCCATTCGTGTGATAAGCTGATTTTCCTTGAATGCTACAGTTGATTGAACAGTCCAACCATATTACGTTAGAACTAGTTGCCAGATACACATCGTGGCCTACAAGTAACGGTATTGCAGGTGAATGTCCCTCATTGGATAACAATTGTTGATCTAAGTAGATTTGAGAGCCGGAGTTGGTCTGTAGATGGATTATGACCCCTGCCTCTGTAACGATTGGGGCGTGCCTAATCTTACCTTCACCAATTGACATTTTGCTGACTATTCCCTGCTTGGAAATTATATTCAAAACTCCTTCTTCGTTTCCAATAAGGTAGTTTTCTTCAGTAACAGTAACTCCATTTCTCCAACCCAATTCATCCAAATTAACTCTCAGTGATTCTGCCCCATCGCTCAAGCATAGTCTTGACAAACCTTGCCTAGTAGGCACAATGACACTATCGGAATCAACTGCCATAGAACCGGTTATTCCCCATGAAACAATCTCAGTCTGTATCTCCCAGATTGGTGAACCCGTCGATACATCGAGAGCTGTGACCTTGCCATCTGTCCACCCAACTAATACCATCTCACTCCAAGAACCACAGGGGCCATTTCCAGCATCAACATGTAGCAAAGGGCTCATGTCGTGATTCGTTGATTCGTCACTTCTAAATCTCCAATTCTCTTGTCCTGAATCTATATCGAACGCATAAACATGAGGTCGATCTTCTCCTGTCCAGAACCCAGATGTTCTAACGATTACTTGTTCATCAACAATAATTGGTTTTGTAGAAATATAACCATTATCCAGGTCTATTTCCCATGAACTTCTTTCTTCCTCAGCGCCTGTAGAAAGAGGCACAAGTAAGCATAGAAGAAGGAATGATAAAACCAGACTTCGCTTCATTAAGAATGCCTCATAATTACTTCTCGTAACAGTGCACTGACCTGTTTTCCGTCAGCTGCCCCGCCACATTCTTTCATAACAACGCCCATCAATGGACCAAGTGCGCCCATTCCTCTTTCTTTGACGAAATCAATTCTGCTTGCTACAACTTTCTCAACAATTGACATTAGATCTCCGGCATCTGCAGGCTTTATCCCTAATTGCTCGGCTTTATTCCCAAGCTGTTCCATGCTTGGGTTTTTTCCAGCGAACTCTTTGATTAAAATTGACATTCCTTCTCTTGTAACATGCCCTTCTTCCTTGGCTGCTAATACTAATGCCATTAGGCCTATTTCTCCGTCATTCTCCAGGAGCATTGTTGCCCATGCTTTAGGGGGTAAGTCCTTGTTATGTGCAACGAAATGGTCATCTAACTCTCTAGAGCATAATTGCTTTACTTGATCTTCACTAATTTTGAAATCACGAAGTCTTTCCAATCGTTCTGCCTGAGTCATAGGTAAATTTTCTAGGATTTTTTGCCAGTGTTGAGAACTAATTTCCAAAGGAGGGATGTCGGTTTCAGGGTACATTCTAGCACCGCCTGGCAGAGGCCTCATTGGAGTAGTGGTGCCATCCTCTGGTGAGCCTTTCTTAATTGCAACATTTCGAACCTCTTGAGAGATTCTTTCGAATGCCATTCGAGCACGGTTTAGAACGCTCTCAAGGGCTAATTCTGCTTGCCATTGTGGGGCTAAGCACAATACGAAAGCATCTACGCCACCTAGTAATTCCCTAGTTGCATCTACGTAATCTTGTTCTATTCCGTAAGCCGGTAATTCATCAGAATGGTAAACTCCTGCCACGCCAGCTAACTTTGCTGCACCTGCAAGTTCTCGCCCAAGTCTTGGCATTTGAGCCCCGTCTGCATCGAACTCCTTGACGCCAATCAATCCTGCAAACCCAGGAAGCGGTAATGCCAACATTACCGAATTGGATTCTAATCCGGATTTGACTCTCTTGGATTCACATGACTGGAAGGCAGAGCTTACGTCTACTAGGCTGAGTTGGAGAATTTGAGAAACTTCTTCTTGGACAGAAGGCGACTCTACCCTTCTGTCATTAGATAATGGAGGTAAGCCGTGTGCAGAACGCAATTGATTTGCTAGCCTGTAGAAATGTAACTGCCTTGCCATTTCACAACGGATTATTTTTGGAATCCATTCTAGATCCTGACAACCCTTGATTTCAACCCTGTCTCCGCACATTATCGACACATTGAGATCCTGACGAATACTTCCCAGGCCCCTTCTCACTCTTCTTGTATCTCTGAGAGTTCTTCCCAAAGCTATCGAAGTTTGCTTTGCATGATCTGGAGTTTTGACATCAGGTGCTGTCGCGATTTCGATTAATGGAATACCGAGTCTGTCTAAATTCCATGTTACAATTTCACCGTCTGGTGTTAACTCACTGTCTAGTTTTCGAGCGCTGTCTTCTTCCAAACATAGCACATCTATTCCCACAGGTCCGCCTTCGGTTTCCAAAACTCCGTTTGTAGCGACTAATGTAGTTCGCTGAAAACCACTGGTGTTCGAACCGTCGACAACTGTCTTGCGCATTGTCTGAAGTAGAGGTACAGGATGTGCATTTATCATTCCAGATACGGTCAATGAAATATCTAGAGCATCATTGTCATGAGGCAATGGAGGTTGCTCGTCGAGTTCAATCAAACCTGAGTTGGGCGATTGACAGTAAACGAATGATCGATTGCGACGAGATTCGAATCTTGCAGCAACATCTACTGTTCCGCCTTCTCCTCTTGCAGAGCGTAGGCGACGAGGGAATTTAGGCCAATCTTTCGGGAGTGTCTCGATAGTGATATCGTGTAGAACTCCAGGTTGACGGGAATGTAACTTACCGGTAGCCAACTGCTGATGTACCTCAATCCCACACATGAAACCTAGACCTTCAGGGTCTAGCAGTGCGGGAGTTGCCACATCGCCTTCCGGTTCCATGTTACCACCTGTAGAGTCTCATTGATATGAGCGCATCGTATCATACTGGCGCTAGGGTCTCATAACCGCGCGGCCGCATTAAAGCCCCATCGCGGACTAATAGATCGATTATATCTTGAGCCGCATCTCTGCTGATGTCGCTTCTTCCTGCCTCCGTTAAGACATCGTTCAAAGACACTACATTTCCTGTATCGGAATGAATCCTTTTTACAATTTCAAGAATTATTCTTTCTCTATTCCTCTTGCTTGCTTTCTTACCGGATTGCAGTGTGGTCTCGTCGAAATTCTCGCCCATCAATTCGTGTCGCCAAAAGCGAGTTATACGAATTGAGCGTTCTGCATCTTCTATGGTCGCTTCTTCAGACAATCGTACTCTTGCTGATGCTTGTGCTAAACGATAAAGACCCTCTATTGCCCTTGCTGAGATTGCGATTGAATCGTGCGATTCTCCCCCTTTTCTTCTAGTTTCCACATAAAATTCTCTCAGGGCGATTTGTGCTTCATCGGTTAATATTGGATGAATCGTTCGCTTTGCAAAGGCAACATATTTCCTAATTAAATCCCGGTTCACAATTCCATGTTTTGTATCAAACCCCTCTTCAGATGCTGATTTGGAAGGGTCGGTTGCACTTCCTTGATCAATCAAAATCTCAGGTGTTGAATTCGCACGGTTATCCATGATATGATTTGCAATTAGGGTATCGTGGTCTGCAGCAGGTTGGTCGGTTAGCAACCAAATTACATCAAATCTTGAGATAAGTGCTGGTTTGAGGTTTATTTGCTGGGTGAATGGTACTTCGGAGACTGATTGGAATCTGCCAGCTTTCGGGTTTGCCGCAGCAAGAATTGCACATCTTGTAGAAAGTGTAGCGTTGATTCCAGCCTTAGAAATTGAAATTCTTTGTTGCTCCATTGCTTCGTGCATCGATGAACGGTCGTTCTCGTTCATCTTGTCGAATTCGTCAATAGCAGCAAGACCGAGATCTGCTAAAGCAAGTGCACCAGCCTCTAGAGTCCAGCGGCCATCTGCGGCCGCATCTTGAACTGCTGCTGCGGTCAATCCCGCTGCAGAAGCAGACATACCTGAAGTAAACCGGCCACGTGGAGATATTTGTGACATGTAAGAAAGCAGTTGGGACTTAGCAACACCGGGGTCCCCCATCAGCAAAATGTGGATATCCCCTCTTAGTCTCGTTCCATCTTTTGCTTTCGAGGCTACTCCGCCGAATAATTGCAACATTAGAGACTCTTTTTGTCTCGTCATTCCAAAGATTGAGGGTGCTATTGAATTGGTTAGCAATTCATGAATATCGTCCCGTCGCGCTAATTCTTTTATTTCACGCTCTTCGTCTTCTGAAATTTGGATTTCCTCAAGGGGAATGTTTTCTCTTTGAATACTGTGAATTCGCATAAATATATCAAAAATCGGGGTGTCTTTCCCGGATTTCCTTTGCGAACGAACGAATAGCATACCGTTTGCAGTAACACGGTCTCCAGGATTTAGCTGGCCTGCGATATCATGCTCTGCGATACAAAGGATTCTCTCTGGTTGCACCCCTCCTCGGAGGTTTTCAGGGGGCTCTTGTAACTCGATGAATTGGGTATCGATCAAAATCGATTCTTCCACTCTTTGGACGAAGCGTGTCTGGCCTTTGCGCCTACCGCACCCGCCATCTATTTCGAAACACTCTATGGGCTCAATCAATTCTTGTTCATTCGGCTGACTTACTCTAGTTGAATGACCGCATGCTACACAAACGAACGAACCCTCGTATGTTCTTGGTAAAACTCTACCAATCTTTGTTGCAATAGCATCGACTGAAATCATTGAACCCAAATCTTCGCTACGAAGTTGTCTAACTGTGCGATGAGCATCCGATGGTAACTCGATGATACGAACAAATGCAACGATTCTTGGAGAGCCTAATTCTGCTAAAAGAAGCCCCAATGCTTGATTAGCAGCCTGAGTGTTATTTTCAGGCTCCTCGACAATTGATAATGCGAAATCGGGATCAAAGGATTCTATGTCTCTGTATGAGACCTCTAATGACTGCACGTCGGGCCAAGAAACTTCGAGGTTGTGGATAGCCTCACTGTAGTTGTCCAGTAGGAGTGAACGCCACCTGGCTGGCAAATCAAATTCTTGGATAGTCATTGTAAATCCCCCAACCGGACATCTTGAGCCGTTGTCGGCCGCATATAATCATTGAGTTTGAACAACTCTTCCCCTTCATTTCCACTGGAATTTAATCGCATCATTCAACCTCCAATGGCTTCCATTGGAATACCGCCAAGCACATTTCCTTGAAGCCCATCGCAGGTTCATGCCCGCCCACTCTTTTGAACCCATCAGGGGAACTATCGATAGATTTTCTTTTTCTTCTGTTAATTTGGAAAATCGAATTGGAGACCCTGTCGAAAGGGAAGTTATGGTACATATTTCACCCGGAGGGGTTGGTCCGCTTCCTTGTATTATCTATCTCGCCCCATTTACTGGAACTGGCTTTGCCAGAGCGAATTGGAGGGCGTTTAGTGAAACTCTGCCACAGCGTCATGAGCGTTTGGTCAAGAGTGGAGTAATGCCACCTTCGATTCTTGTAATGCCTGACACATTTACTTCACTGGGTGGTAATCAATTCATTGATTCTGAAATTGTTGGCGATTGGGGTAGTTGGTTGAAGGACGATCTTCGAAATGAAATTAATTCGCGATATGATGTCAGTGGATTTGGTTTAGTTGGGAAATCAAGTGGAGGTTATGGCGCACTTGTACGCGGAATGTTAGATGATTGCTGGGACGCTGTAGCTTGTCATTCGGGAGATTGTGGTTTTGAATTATTATTTGGAATAGAAATGGGTAGTACTCTAACTCAAATCAAAAACCACGGAGGAATGGCTGGTTTCTTGAATTACGTTAAGGATTCAAAATCTCTCAAACCCGATGATTTCCATACTTTGATGATTGCTGCAATGGCATCAACATACAGTGATGGAACTTTACCCGTTGATGAAAATTGTATCTTTGATGATGAAAAATGGGCTGAATGGAGGTCTTGGGACCCACTAAACATGATTGAGGACCACAGGACATTGCCTCCATGCTGGATAGATGTCGGCGATTCTGACCAGTACAATATACAATTTGGATTACGACAACTACATGCCCGTATGAGCGAATTACAAATCGCTCACGAATGGGAAGAGTTCCCCGGAACTCATAGTGGGATTGATCACAGACTAGACCTCTCCTTGCCCTGGATAGCAAATCGAATTCAATCGGTATCATGATGAGAGGCCTATGATTGGGAAGTGTCATGGCAGAGGGCCTCGACTACGCTGGCAGTGGTGTCGACATTGATCTCGAAGGCAATGCTGTGGGCGCTTTAGTAGGCGCTTTATCTCGTTCAGTTAGGAAGCCGGGTAGCCCTGGTGCGCCTGTTGACCTACCCGGTGGTTTTGGCGGCTTGGTGGAATTTGGAGACAATTACCTAGCATTGGCAACAGACGGTGTTGGCTCAAAATTATCAATCGCTACAAAATTGAATCAATGGGCAGGAGTTGGTATTGATTGTATGGCAATGAATGTCAATGATTTATTGTGCGTTGGTGCAGAACCGATTGCATTCGTCGATTACATCGCAGTTCCAAAGCCAGACCCCGCGGTGCATGCAGCATTAGGTGCTAGTTTAGCAGAAGCGTGTCGCAGAGCAAGGGTCACTCTTGCTGGCGGTGAGACTGCGAGCCTACCAGGTATTGTGACCGAATTAGACCTATCTGGAACAGCTCTGGGTTGGTTAGCGAAGGGCAGCGAAATCACGGGTGCGAATTTGAAAGAAGGAGATGTGCTAATCGGAATGCCATCTTCAGGAGTACACTCTAATGGGTATTCTTTGGTCAGGAACGTTGTTTCCCACTGTGGAGCATCGTGGGAAGATGCTGCTCCTTTTGAGATAGATGAAGGGCGAATTGAAAGATTCAATGAAGGCCCTGTCACACTTGGTGAAGTATTTCTTAACCCAACTAGGATTTATTGCGATCCTATCGTAGATATGATTCAAGATGGTCCATGTGCGACAAGCGAAATTCATGGGATTTGTCACGTTACTGGAGGTGGGCTTTCCAATCTACTGAGGCTCCATGACTCCCTTGGATGGGAAATATCTAATCCCTTACCGATACTTCCTGAATTCAACTGGATTCAGAAGCATGGGAATGTTACAGATAGAGAAATGCATCGTACATTCAATATGGGATGTGGGATGATAATTGCTGTTGAGGCAAGTGTTGCAGATTCTGTCTACAAGTGGTTAGAAGAAAGAATGCCAGGGTGTGCAATTATCGGGGAAGTTGTGGATAATGGACACAAAGTTACACACGCTAATCCAGATATTGTGTTCGAGCACTATTGAGGACTAAATATGGAACCTGAAGGTTGGCCGGGGCATATCTGGCTAGAAGGAAGGACAACTGTCCATCTTCAAAATCACCAGCCTAAACCTTCGCATATGCCAAGAGGGCCTGCGGCAAAGACCGGTGAAGGGTTTCTGAATCCGGCAATGGCCCCTGCAAGAACTCGTTCTGTAATGCTGTTAGCGGATGCGATTGAAAATGGTTGGTTGGTACCTGAAGGGAAAACCATCAGAGCATTAGATGCTCTTTGTGCAACCGGTGTTAGGCCGCGAAGATGGAGAAAGGAAATTCCATCACAGGATCTATTGAGAATTACTGCTAATGATTTAGATTCTGACGCCTTAGCATGGGCGAGAAAATCGCACAAAGCCAACCCAGTAGGTGATAATTTGGAATGGGTTCCTGAACCGAGTCGCTTTGCAAGAGAACAGGAAGGGGTTGTCGAAGATGGTATTCATTGGATTGAAGGTGATGCTAACAAATTGATGGTTGAAGCACCATTCCAGTGGATTGATTTAGACCCTTTTGGCTCACCAGTAGGGTTCCTTGATGCTGCAATACAAGCAATTTCTAGAGTTGGAGTTCTGGAAGTTACCGCTACCGATACTGCTGCGCTATGCGGTTCTGCTAAAACCAGCGCAGCCAGAAGATATGGCGCTGTTGGAATAACCGATTCCTACATGCATGATGATGCAACACGAATTCTGTTAGGAACTATTGCCCGTATAGCAGCAATGCACGATAGATCAATCCATCCGATTTTATCATTATTTGATGGACACCATGTTCGTGTTAGTGTTCTGTTGAAAAGGTCGAAAGAAGAGGCGTCGGATTGGAAGGAAAATATCGGGTATCGTATTCGCTCCAATCCGTATCATTTCTCAACACAAGCAGAAGGTGAATTCTCAGGCCCGATGTGGACCGGCCCTCTCTTTGATGCTACCATTGCAGGCAGAATGACTGCGGAAAAGGCGATTGCTTTGTGCTCTGGAAATGATGAAGATTTACCTGATGATTGGGATGATATCGATATTGAACATTCTCAAAGAGAGATTGAAAGAACCGTTAGGCATATTGCCGAATCTGCTGATTTGCTATCACAAGACCATTTACTAATAGCTGTAGATGACTTAGGAATTGCTGCAGGAGTTGGACAAATACCTTCGATGAAGAAAATTAAATCCGGCCTTGAAGAAGCAGGGTTCAAGATGGCGCGTTGCCATATGCCTGAAGCGATGTTTGCAACAAACGCCGACTGGCAAACTATCCTCGAAGTTACCCGTTCAGCTGAATGATGGATCGATTTCATCATCAGGGGCAGGTAACATTGTTTGAGAGTTCTCAAACACTTCTCTTACACTATCCTCTATCTTCCTAGCATCTTCTAAGAGAGATGAAAGAGGAATATCAATTTCCGTCAATTCACTAACCGCTTCGATTGCCATCGCTGCAGCTCTAGCGTCTGGAAACATCGGATTACAATCTGCCAAAATTGCTGTAATGTCAAGACCTAGGCGGTCTCCTTCCGCTATGAGGTAACCTGCAATTCCTGCAACAACGCCTTGCCTTACAGGCTCGATTCCTGCCTTCTTAAGCCGGTCGCGTCCGGCTTTCGAAGCACTAACTCCGTACAAAGAACCATCTCGATCATCGAGGTTTTCTCTGGCGACTCCATCAATAACAATCAATTGGTCAAATCCGCCTTTAGTGAACCATTCGAGTACAGTATTTGCGAATAGTACATCGCGCTCGGGGCCAAACCTTACCTCTGCTGTGAATACACCAACATTGTTGCCTTGATAGACCCTAACTGGGTGCTTTGGAACTTCATGGTGGACTAAAGCCATTGCTGGAAACTCTGAATTTAGAACTGTTCCTTGTTGAGTCAAATCTAATTGGCTAATGACATGTGAGGCCGCAATAACTCCAACCATACCAACTGTAGAAAAACCACAAATTGCGATGCCGCCGGTACGAGGGTCTGCATCTTTGTTTAGAACTAGGTCATACGATGCTTGGCCCGCCATGTATTATCCTGCTCCCGACTCATTCAAAGGTATTACGAATTTCACTCGACGAATTCTGACCAATCTTCTTCGCCAGGGTCTCTAAACCACCAAACGCCAACTTCGTCTTCATACCACTCTGTTCCGTTTTCATCAATTGTTATTCCGGAGTCATCTTCTGATTCTTCAGTATAATCTTCTTGATATTCTTCCTCTGAGTCCTCTGCATCTTCACTTTCGTACTCGCCTTCATCCGATTCAAGAGTCTCGACATAGTCATCACTATCATCGAAATCTGATATGAAATCAGGTTTGTCAGGAGTATCATCAATGATTGTTTTATCTTCAAATTCATCAAGTGCAACTCCTACTGGAAGAGGTTTTGAAATTCTATCTGTTTGTACTTCAGGATCCATGTCAAGGTCCTCTTCTCCCCATTCGTCCAGGTCGCTATTTCTTATTCTTAGAACTATGAATATCACTAACCCTCCTAATGCAACAGCACCAATTCCTCCAAATATCAACATGTTATTACTACTAGAGCTTGTGTCCGAGGTACCTGAATTATTGCCAGTATCTTCCTCGTCAACCGGATCAGGAGTTACGACTGGTTCTTCTCCAATAAGTGTCCACTGAATTTCGAAAGTTAGCGGTTTGTCCCCTGGATATATGTAATCCTTAGGCCCTTGTCTAATGTCGATTTGAATTAAGCCATTAACGAGTGCATTCTCGGAAAGGTTCTGTAATACTTCAACTCTGATTTCAATCACTGAACTTGCACTATCGTTTAGTACGAATTCGCCTTGTCCAGCTGATGGTTCAAATATGATGAAATCAGACCACTGGGACCAACCGTCTGCTTCCAGTGAGATCTCGATGCTGTAATTATTAGTATTAGTGAAAGTACAATCGATTTTCTGAACCACGGATGGATCAATTATTACTTCTCCACAATCAAGATTGACATCGTTCATTACATCTGGATTCCAAGGAGTTGGGTTTGTGTCGTTATCATTGGTCTCGTTTTCTTCAACGCTCGTCCCGTAAGGTATCAAGTTGATTTCTAGTGGACCCTGCCCCGTACTTATCCACCCAGGTTCGGTTAAATTTACGAACAATATTCCTCCTCCTGGGAAATTAATTAGGAATTGAGTGAAATTATCACTGATTTGTTCTGTTCCTGTAAGAGATTGATTAGTAGTGTTGTTATGAATTGACCAGGTTATTGTGGCCCCATCTAACAGTGCATACTGTTGTGGATTAGCAGCATCTATATTGATGCGCACATCGGTTTCATTATCCCAATCTAACTCATATGTGTCTTCGGATGAAGAGATTGTCGCCCCAATATTTACTGTTGAGGTTGTTGAAACTGATTTCGAGGAGATCTCTCGGTTCTGAGCATCTCCTGCATATCCGCTGAAGTTAGCCCAAAAGGTAACGTCGCCATAAATATCAGTAGTGAAAACTCCCAAATCTGCAAAATCAGTAAGATTAATTCCGTCCCAATTAGTTGAAATCGGGTATATTCCGGAAGTGGTTTCCATTGACACCATCATGTTGCCATTTTCGATATTGGCTACTTCATCTTCAAGAATTATTTCCAATACGAATGGCGATCCTAAGATGATTTCAGAAGTTACTGTAATTTCATAATCGAGAACAACTGGAACATCGTTTCTAGAATATGCTGGTCCCACTGAAATGACAGCACTTGTTGAATTACCATACTGGTCAACAGCAACAACTGCGACCCAATATTCATTAGAATCTATCAAACCTGTAAGATTTGTTGAGTTGATGGATGAAGGCACGCTAGCAATACTTGTAAGGCCGGAGATACTGCTGAATGAGCTGTTTTCAAGGTAAACTTCGTAGTGATCGATTACTTCTGTTGAGCTATTCCACGAAACTGAAAGCACACCACCTGTATCATTTGCAACATCTCCGATTACAACGCCCTCTACTGCCGAAGGAGGGTTTGGATATGGGATTGTGACCTCAATTGTATTGGACATATTCGATGTGACCCCATATAGGTGAACAGATCTAACGGAATACCAATAGGTTGAGCCGACAGAAATATTGGTATCTGTGGTCATGTTTTGAGCCCCTGATGTATTGTAAACATCTACCAGAGACAAGGTTGCATTTGCTGATTCCAGCCTGAATATCTCAAATTCAACAAAGTCATCACCGAATTCGAATACTTCGTTCCAGGATAGAACTACTTCTTCATTGGTCACTGAATCTAAAACCAGTGTAGGTTGAATCGGCAATGCCAAATTTGGAGCCCCTTGGATGAATATTGCTCCAATATTACTCAATGTTACAACCCCTGCTTTGGATGAATTTACTGGGAAACTAACAGTGTAATTACCCGTGCCTGCTGTCATTCCTTGGTTCAGTACATTGGTAAGGTTTGTTGTAGCGTGAGGGTTTACATCTACTAGGAAACTACAATCATATCCAACATCCAGACCTGAAAAGGTGAATTGTCCCATTCCACTAGTGTTTACTTCTATTGAATACACACTCATTGCAATCCCATAGGAATCCGAAGTGGACGGTAGATTAGCCAATACTGGAATTAAATCTTCCTTGATTTCGTTTGTTTCATCCATCATTATCAATGGATTTAGATTATTGACGGAGTCTCCGGCATATCCTGTAGCCTCCATCTCGGTTGTTCCATCGCCGTCAGCATCTAATTCGATGTTGTGCCAGCCTCCAATGAAAACGCCTTTGCTAATCTCTCCAGCACCGATAATTTGTTCCATTACTCCATCATTATCCATGTCCATGGTACTTATCGAAGTTGGCATAGACCATGGTTCTAAGACATAGTTCGCCACATTTCCAAGACTCGATGAGTTAATTGTCCGGTGAGAGATATTACCTTCAATAGTCAAATTAGAGTTATCAGCAACACCGGGTGCTGGAGTTAGCAAGTCAAGGACGCCGTCTCCGTCAAAGTCACTAATTGTTGAGTCTAATAGATCGATCTGAGTTTGAACAATGGTTGAGTTCCATTGCGTTCCATTATTGATTAAAAGCGCGTATCCTTGATCATTGCTTCCAATCAAATCAACATCTCCATCCCCATCTAAATCGGTAATGATTTCATTGCTATTAATGCCATCAAAACTAGTTAATGGCCCGCCCCATGCTCCATTAAAAATAGCCCAGTTAGTCCAATGCCCAGTATTGTCCATCACCAAAACAGATTCGTTGCCATTAGAAAAGAAATCATTAGAATGTAATGATAGTAAGTTTGCAGGAATGCCTTCAGAACCGTTTGGATTAATCACTGTTGAAGAACTAGATGCTAAGTTCCATGATGCATTTGACCATGTGTTGAATTCTAGTACTCCCATTTGATGAATTGATACGATGTCATCTAATCCATCTTTATTCATGTCTCCAATTTTGGCAGAAATTAAACCACTGGAAAGTGAGAGATTTAGCACTGGGTCAAAAGATGTGCCGTTCGCCATATGTACGCATGCTGTGCTAGAAAATATCGAGAAGGATATTAGGTCCTGGCTGCCATCGCCATTCAAATCCCCTACTGACAGAGATGTTGCGTTATCACATGATGAAATCGGAGTGGAAATCGTAATTCCAGAGGAGTTCCAATCGGCCCATACAATTGTGGTAGAATAATTAGTTGGATCTTGCGCTGACAAAAATACCGGTTCCGGCAGCCCGTCTCCGTCGATATCGGATTCTACGACTTGTTGATATTCTCCAATCTGGAAATACCCTCCTCCTACTTGTGGGGCAAAACTGATATTCAGATTTGAAGATTGTATAGTCGCACCCGATGGCACCAAGATATCAGGAACTGAACTGGTCCCATTACCTAGAGCTGTAGTGATAGAAGTGTTTCCGTCATAGAACTGATTCTGGTGACCAATATCTCCATAGCCAGTATCAGTGAACTCCCATTCGAATACTCCATCTTCATTTAAATCGAGCCAAACCTGGCCCGGGGTTTGATCACTGTGGTCCACATTCAGATTGAAAAATGAGGTTTGGAACGTTACATTACGAGGAACATCCATGGTTGCTGAATTGTTTGTAGCACCTCCTTGTAAATTAATTTCAACCGAAGCAAACCCACCTGAAAATGAAGATATGTTCGTTGACTCTCCTGATGCCGACACATAACTTATCGGAAAACAGGACACCAGTAGTAGGGCCGTAAGCAAAATCGGAGAAAGACGCTTCATTTTTAGCACCCGGGTAATCTGTTGAATATGGCGCCCCTTCAAGTGCCTTATCCCCCTTGTAATCAAGAAATTGTGATTTGGAAAGATATTGTTTTAAGCCGTAATGTTATTTAATAGGTGGCTGTAATAACATTACGTACTGAGGCAAACAGGGCTTTAATACTCATATGTTCGAGGTTGAATTAGTTCGATACGGAATTCTTGTTGCAATTTACAAGACGACGTACAGAAAAAATGGTGATTATGATGGAAGACGATACAAGAGTACTGATTCGTGCAGGAGATGTTGAGATCGACCTCACTGGCGCTCAGACAAGTGTTGATGAACGGCTCACAAGAGTAAGGCAAGATGATACTTGGTCGATTGCGCTTTCACGAATACGAAATGCAAGAGAACGCGCTATCGAAGCGGCCGTTGGCGCTGCTCGTGAGGCAGGCTTACCAGAACGTGGTTCTGCTTTCAGATCTCTTATCGAAAACTGTAGCCTGATTCGAAAGCCTGATCAGGTTCTAGGTGCAATTCAGTACCTTCGAGATGTTGAAGGTGTAAATGATAGCCCCCCTCGCGTCATTGATCAACTATTCATCGATGCGGGTTTGGAGCCTCCTGGCAACCTTTCTCTTTACCTCAACAGGCTTCGAGAAAAGGGGTTCTTGGTGACGCCGCCTTCTGCAAAGGAAAAGAACAGGTATGCAATTCTAACTCCTGAAGGGCGCGCACATCTCGACAAGCGTAGTCGATACTGATGGTGATTATATGGTAATGTCGGGCAGCAGTACCGACAAGGAAGAAATTCCTCTGGATTGGTCTTTCCAAAACCATGCAAACGAATTGTTACGAAGAGGGAACCATCCGCGTTCTAATTTCCGAAGGTCCATCCTTGATAATGCTGATTTGACTGAAGGAAACTTCGTAAATTCAGATTTTAGAAGAGCTTCGATGGTAGAGGTTGACTTAATGAAATCGGCATTTGATAACAGCGATTTTCGTGGTGCTGACCTTCGGAAAGCAAGATTAAATCTATCGAACTTCAGAAACTGTTCTTTCGAAGGAGCAGATATCCGGGGAATACGCGGAAGGTATGCGATATGGCAAGGAAGTGATTGGTGGAATGCCAAATTGGATGATGACCTTGCTAAAATTTTAGCCAAAAAATGGCCCAAGCCCGAGGATGCTTGAATAAGTGGTTCTCTTAGGAAGGCTCATGGCAGTTCGTTTGACTAGACGGGTAGACTTCCCAATGCTAGACATGGCCGGGATAGCTTTCTATCCAAGAATATACGATCTTGCTCATCGTTTCTTTGAGGAGTCTTGGAATGAAATATGTGGTTTTGATTATTCGCACATCATTGGTAAAATGGAAATCGGCTTTCCCGTAGTTGACATAAAATCAGAATTTCACTCACCTTTCAGATATGGTGACAGTGTAACTGCAACTATCTGGATTTCCAAAGTTGGCAATAAGTCTTGTACCTGGCAATACAGATTTCACAACCAAAATGAAGATCTGCTTTGGTCCAGTGAACAGGTTACGGTTTGTGTGAGCATGAAGGATATGACCTCGCTAGTCATCCCAGACACTCTACGTAATGGATTGGAGGCCTGTACTAATGAGTGATGATTTCTCAATACGAATGAGTGGCGATGATGGTCTTGCACCTCCTGCTTCTTTGTTTTCTCCTAAACCAGACAAGAAGGGTCCAAAGACTATTGCAATCTTGCTCATTCTAGGTTCTATACTGATGATTCTAATTGGATGGGGAGACGTTCAGAATTCGATGGCTGATGATTTTCCAGAAGAAGATTTAGACCCGATTTTAGAGAATTATGAAAACCAAAAATTGAATATCACTGCAGATGATTACCAAGAGTATCATGATGAAGTGAGAGATTCAGGAGCATATTCTGTTAGGGGTTATTCGCTACTCGTAGGGGGTTTACTAGTCCTGTCGGGCGGTTTTATTCTATTCCGTCTGAATATTCTTGGAGTTAAATTATCCATCTTAGGATCTGTTGTTGGCCTGATTGGTGGTTTTAGCGGCACGTGGATGATGGTTGGAGTTTCAGAGGATATACTACCTGAAGGTGTTACTGAAATTACAAGATTGATGTCTTACATGTGTGGCCTTTGTATGTCTATTTGTGTGGCGATGGCACTACTACCGTTGCTAAACTCATCAGCAAGGATGGCACTACAACAAAAGATTACTCTAGTCACTGAAGAAGAGTAAGAGCGGCCCCACCGCGATTCGAACACGGGTTCGTGGCTCCGCAAGCCACTGTGATATCCAGGCTACACTATGGGGCCAGTGCAGTCTCGGCGACCTGCCTTTCCCATTTAAGCGCGACGGGCGCATCATATGCGCCATTCAAATTGAGTCCACTGTTTCTCTTTTGCAAGTGATTTCAGTCTACCTTCTGCATTTACTGCAACAGGGTTTCCTGTAATAGACATGAAAAATGAATCAGCGTGTGTATTCCCATACCCCCAGCAATCTGCTAAATTATGGCCAACTGATTCTGCGTCTGCTTGAACGATTGGTACTTTCCCTTTCCGCCTAGGGACACTCCAGCCCCTTTCAGAACCACTCATAATCCCAGTCATGTTTTCAGGGCCGCATCCATAGACTGCATCCATTGCTAAATAATCAGCCATTGCCTGAGCCATTGGCATGACTGTGGCTGTGACCAGAACTAGTCTATGGCCCTGCTCACGATGCCATTCAAGTCTTTCAAGCGCCTCCAATGTAACTCTACTAGACAATTTAGATTCAACTAATTCTGAAGATAATTGGCGTAGGGTTTCCCAATTACATAATGCAAGATGGCCTCTATTTCTAGCAGCATCATATACTGAGCGAGCTCGTAATAAGTTTCCAATAAAGCCTAGGGACCACATGGTCGCACCGAGTGGAATTCGCCACGGTCTTCTCTTTGACAGGAGTGCAGTGAGGCTTTTTTCACTTGACGCATCTAGCAAGGTGCCATCAAGATCGAAGTACGCTGTAACCCCAGCCATGTTACTAGGTCGGAGATGAAACTCTTTCAGACTGTCGATTCATCATAATCGTCAGGCCCGTAAACTCTCCTTCCAGCGACATGGTCTTGCCACCATACAAGGTGTGCTTTCAAATGGCGTGGTATGAAGAACCCAATTTTCCTTGGAGTTAATCCATGATTTCGTAGTTTTTTGTCATGGCTTAAGTGTGCCACAATCGTTTGCGCACTACAACCTGGATTAGCAAATACAAATCTCTTGACTTCATCTTTGAGTCTCTGCAGTCTGGCTTTCTTTTGTGTACCTTGGCCGATAGTAGGTGGTGACATAATTTGCACATTTCAGTCAACCCATATCAAAGACTAGGGTGAATACCCAATGTCCCGGCTTAATGCGAGAGATTTTGAATACCCGCCCTCTCGGCATGTTTGGTCACCATGGTAGATTCCATCAATATCAAGCGCGTCAACGTTCGCGATTACCTTTCCCTCGACCTAGAAGTATTGATGAATAATCCTGACGATATGGACTTCAGACCTGTCGCCCATGTTAGCGGAAAGAGGTTCTCTGTTTCATCTGCTACAACTGGAGTAGAGATGGCTAGCGTAGATTTAGACGATGAGCAGATCGAGGCTGCTGAAAGGGAGCGTATGGTTGAGCTCCGTGTAAAGTTCAGTGTGCAGGGTATGCATGGAAGATTGAATAAAATCCATCCAATCATCGCTGACGGAAAGGCAAAGAAATTAGCTAATGCTAACTGGAAAACAGTTCAACCAATTCAATTCAGTTGATTACTCGTAAGCGACTTCGGTAAGTACTGGAGTTAGAATAGTGATTACAATCGTTAGTGTCCAATCGTTTCCAGTGTCAGGGTCGGGCTGGCCAGGGAATTGGGAGTCGGGGTTGGCATTTTGAGCAACGATTGTCCAAATCCATTCACCTTGGCCGAAGCGTGCCCCTGGCTCATTTAGCAACGCTTGCAATAGTTGTTCTTCACTGTCTGCTTCAAACACTCCCTCTTCACCACTAGGGTTCAAACTACTAGCATTTAGTTCCGCAGTTGTGGATTCGTTTCTTGTAATATTACCTGGACTTGTTTCAGCACTCTTTCGATGTCCGTCATCTACGATGTTTAGGGACAGGGTAAAATCATCAGGTGGTAAAATTAAGTCTTGGTCTAACTCCAATAGTGCGTCATAAGCCATTATCCTTGCACCATCACCAGGGGTCATGTTATCGCTCCAGCTTTCACCTTGATCCAGATAATCGTCATAATTCCATTCAAGGGTATTCTGTACCCATGAAACCTTGTATCGGCGAGGTTGCACTTCAATTGTAAATTGTTCAGTGGCAACTCCGCCCTGTCTGTCATCAACGGTTACCGAGCCAAGAATCGTCCCACTCGATTCTGTTGGTAAGTAAACCATCTCTTCTGTAGAATCAATGTCGTTTCTAGCGTCGCCATCGCTGTCACTATCTTCTAAGAAATTTAGGTCCCAGGTGAAATACATTGGAGCGCCTTCTGGGTCTGTTGTTCTTGACGCATCAAGGAGCACAATGTCTCCACTACGGACAACTTCTGGAATTGAGAGGTTTAGCAAAGGTGCTCCGTTAACACGAACTAGAATACTGGTGGAATCGGACCCTCCTTGATCGTTAACTACTGTTAATTGGACATTGAATTGACCGGATTTTTGGAACTGATGGGAAGTAAAACCTGCTAGTGTTGTTATTTCAGTCCCATCCCCAAAGTCCCAATTGAACTCTGTGATGACGCCTTCTATTGCATCGGATCCTCGGGCATCAAAGGTTACTTCTTCACCTTGTTGTATCTCTGAAGGAGTTGCTGTCAGAACTGCCCTTGGGTCAACCGTTTCATCCAAAACACTAGTACATCCTGCTAGCAATTGAACCAAAAGTAGGGCCGTTAACAACAAGCCTCCCTTTCTGTCCATAATATGCCCTAGAACGCTTCATATCTAATAATGCCCCCTATATAGATAGGATTTACAAGATTAGATTTCTACTTCTTCAGGTATGTCGCCTATTATCTTAGCATCTGCAAGCATATCTTCTATTTCGGAATCCTCGGCGGTATTCAAGTCATAATTTGATTCCATTTCTTCATCTAATAATGCACTAACATCGACATCCCCTGCGTCATATTCGGGGGTGGTTTCAACGACTAATTCTGGCGCCAATTCAACTTCTTCTGAATCTAAGGCTGAGAGAGTTTCCGCAAAAAGAGCATCTTTGTCGAGTTCGGGTAATTGTATTGGTGACTCGGTTACAACTTCCGGCTTTTCCGGCTTTTTCTTGAACCAATCTCTGATGCCCATATGTTGTCCTCTATTGTCAAAGAAATAGAAATTGTGTAGTGATGTTCATTTGGGTCGGACTTTACCCGATACCATGGTCGATATTCTCGAGGGGCACAAAGTCCTAGCTTTCGACTTAGAAACTACAGGTGTTTCGACTAATAATGATCGCATTGTGCAGGTAGCACTAATCGGTGCTGAATCAAACGGTGAAACTGTACACTATGACGTACTAATCAACCCTCAGAGACCGATTCCTTCTGGTGCATCAAGAGTACATGGAATATACGATTCAAAGGTTCGCAATGAGCCTGTTTTCAAACATTATGCAGCAGAACTTTTCGATTTGATGGATGGTGCGGTTATCGTAGGGCATAATGCTCGTAGATTCGATATGCCACTACTACAAAATGAGTATTACAGATGTGGAATGGTCCCTCCTGAACCCCTAGTGGTTCTAGACACATTGGAGATGGTCCGTAGGTTGAAGATCCCTCGACCTCACAACCTAGGTGCGCAGTGTGCAAGAAATGGAATCGATTTGTCGAATGCTCACGATGCTGCGGCTGATGCTGCTGCAAGTTTACTCCTACTTTGGAAATTGATGCGAGATCACCCGTCGAGTTTTAGGCGGTCGTTAGAAGAAATTGAACAATGGCTAATCAATGGCGAAGTTCGTAGGGATGAAAGTGAGTTGGGACGTTCTTTAGGAGACTTGGATTCCCTTGACAAGCAAGGTAGAATAAAAATTGACGACGGCGTATACATCGTTGGGTTTGGAAGGCATCGCGGGAAAGATTTGCACACTATTGGGAAAGAAGACCCGAGGTATTTAGACTGGTTATTATCACCTAATGGTATAGAAGATGAGGCTGCAAGAAACACTCTCAGTGAGTTTGTATCAAGCATCAGGGATTGGTGACCAGGCGAGTACGTCGCACCAATGACCAACTCTCCATGTTTCTCTGTTTGTCATTGCCCCGCCGATAAAAATTGGACCTTGGTGGCCCGTAGAAAGTAATTCTTGCAGGGCTTCTTTTCCGCGGCCATCAAATGTTATTGGAACTTGTAATCCGGTAGGCATTGGTCTTCCCTCGGCATTGGCTGGTTCACAAATCTCTGCAATGCCGGAGCCGTTGTTCTCATCGAAATGATGCAATAGAATAACCGAATCTGAAAAATCACCACTACCTAAAGTACCATTTTCAGATCTCCAATTCCACCAATGGGGGCACCATGCTTTCCAATCACAAAATCCACCACAAGAGGATTGCCCAGGGGTTGCATCCAAAGGTGTCTCACTAGGTTTGGTTGCTTCCCATGCAGCTAAGGCGGAGTCCAGTACAGAAGAGCCGTTCGCGGTATACCGAGTTGCATTAGCCGTATACCATCCTTCTGTTTTGACAGGAGGTGCATTCGGATTGTTAGACAGTAAAATATCCCGATACAGAAGCAATTGCCTCTGTACTTCAGGCTTCAATTCAGACTCTGGCGCTCGACCTGTTTTCAAATCAGCAACTATCCATCCGTTGAGATTACCGTCTTCTCCAACATCGGCAAACAGCATATCTAGTCGCCCCATTAAGCGATTATCTTTAGTTCGTAATTCCCCTTCAACTGCAATCACCCTGGATAGCAAATTGTTCCAAAGGGCTACAGATGTCTTTAGTGGAGTTACACCTTTTGCCCCTATGAATTCTAGAAGCATCTTAATCGCACCTCTTTGCATTCTTTTGGCCTTATCCCACTCTTTCTCTTTCCACATTGGGCGCCTAGGTGTTGCAAAGAATACTTCCTTCTCTTCTTCCCATCTTGTTTTCAGGTAGTCTTCAGCCAATTTAGGAAGCCATCTTGTGTCACTAGGTTTTAGATGAGACAAGTCGATTTGTAACAAATCTTCAATCGAAGCATGTACGGCAGTTCCAACGCTGGCAGCCATTCCTGCCTTTCTTGGCAACTTTTGCCTACTCAACCAATACATCCGGGGGCAGGTCTCAAAACGATTCCACGCTGAAGGTGAAAGAGTGTGTGCTCTTTCCTCGCCCATAATCAGGCTATACGCTTCCCCTTCAAATTGCTTGGGATTATTTTAGAGCATCAAAGGGGGCGAGATTATACACGAGTGTGTTGTCCTCAGGTTATGGAAGGAGCAAAGGTTTGGCTTGACAAGAGTGCTGATATCGAAGATGCACTAGTAGTGTGTTGCTTTCCCAGCGTAGGAATGGTATCTAGCGTGGTTGCGCATTTTCTAATCGATCACCTTGAGCTGGAATTCATTGGCGGGGTTGCGCATCCTAAGTTACCCGCTATTTGCTTAGTTCAAAACGGAGTTCCTTTACCTCCCATCAGAGCGTATTTAGGTAAGCCTATCTGCAAAATAGAAGGCTGTGATAAGGTTCTATTGTTGATGAGTGAACTGATTGTTCCAGACCCATTAGTGCATGAGATTGTAAGTGAAATATTTACTTGGTCAAAAAATGAAAAGGCGGCTATGGGAGTCCTAATCGATGCTTTCGCCCGCAAGGGAATGAAGGGAGGATTGCAAGGAAATGAGCCAATGGTTGAGTATGAAGATACTCCGGATGTAGATGTCCTAGGAGTTGCAGCAACACCAATGATGGCTGAAATATTGAAAGATATGGAAATTCCATTACTCGAACAAGGAGTCATCAAAGGAATGACTGGTGCAATGCTTAGCGAAGGAGGAAGTCGGGGGCGAAATATCATGAGTATAATGGTGGAAGCAGACCCAAGGTTCCCTGATGCTAGGGCCGCAGCAGTCATCATTGAACATCTCAACAAAATGTTACCAGTAGTAGACTTAGATCATGGGCCGCTTCTAGAAGAAGCTCAGCAATTAGAAGAGCAAATTCGTGGCATGGTAGAAGGAGTAGATTCTGAACCGAGTCCGTCTTCAACTTCGATGCTCTATGGCTGATTTGCTGAGGATTACAATCCCTAGTAAGATCAATACGATACTAGCCCATAATGGGAATATCATTACTGTCTCTTTTGGCACAAACAGAAGTAGCGTTTCCCCTCTGGAAAACTCCCCTCCCATTCCAGCAGTAGTTAGCATCAATCCAACTGCTGCCATACCTATTCCTGCGTGTCTCGAATCGACTTCTGCGCCTAATTTCCTTCTTACAAGAACGCCTACTGCTAACCCAGCAGATATCATAGAAAGTAGCATCTTGTTAGCCAATAATGGATTGTCAAGTCCATCGCCCGGTGATGCATTGATGCCGCTAATTATTGCTAATGGAGTTGCAATTAATCCCCCGCACATGGCCCAGTGGGCTACTGCTTCACGGGATTCAGGTCCTTTTTTTATCATGCAAAGAAAGAAAGCAACGCCTGAAAGAGCGAACATACCGATTGTCAATTCGGTTGAGATGACATGAAACGTTCCTGCAGAAATCATCAGACTTCACCTCGTGCCATCTTTTCTAGGTGTTCATGCCCGTAGTACTCCCATTGCTCCATAGTCCAGCCGGCCGGTATTCCTCCATCTGGAATTGGAGGGGATTGAGTTTCTTGGCTGGCTTCAATTGTTGCAGCTACGAATTCTGTGTTGTCGTATTCCTTCGTAACCTCTTCACCCCTAGGTCTCTGCATGATTACCAATCCTGCACACAAAAGGAACAATGCTATGCTCTGAAGGTACAATGCTGTTTCATCAACTTCCCAACCCGGCTCCTGTGCTGTAATTCTAAACCAAGGAGAGGTTTGAGTTGGCCCCTCGCCCTCTAAAATTACCCTCCATTGAACTATGCCGGGGTTCACTGCAGCAGGTATCGTAAACTGGTCATCGACTACTGGAATAATGATCACTTCGGCACCGTTCATTAGTTCAACTGTGGCTGAATCTGTATTCAATGTATCAAGTGTAATTGTTGTTTCTTCACCTAAGCCCCTAGTATTGATTGGCTCCCAATCTGGAGAAAGTCTAGGTAAATTTTCAGGAACTTCTACGACCAATACTGATTTGATATCTGAAATTCCACTCATTGCAACTCCTCCTTCTGGAGTTCCGTGTTGAACTGCTAGATACAATTCATAGTTTCCTGGTTCAGATGGAGCACGTAGTGTCCAACTTCGGTTCACAGTATTTTGAGAAGAAAAAGAATCTGTAATCTCAACATAATTATTCGTTCCACCGTTAGGGTCTGTGATTACTTCCCATCCGTCATTTGCAGGCAAATCCTTTGCCCCATCGGAGTTGATTAGAAGAGATATTCCAACCATATTGTTTGAACTCACATCAACAGACTCGACCGAGGTTTGAATTTCAATCAAAAGCCCTGCGTAAACCTCGTTCGGGAAAGTTATGTCCAAAATTGCCGTAGATACACCATTGGATGAGGAAGATGCATGGCAAGAACCTGCGCAATCTCGAGATCTTACATCGTCTCCTTTACCACCAGGATTAGCTGTTGAAACTGTTGTAGATAACAGTAAAACACACAACATAATGATGACTTTTATCCTCATTCAATCCCTCCTAGGAATAAATGATAATGCAACACCAGTAATTCCAGCAAGAAGTAAGATAATGCTGAAAATCATTCCAGCAGTTTCACTCGGCCCTGGCTTTTCTGGAACAATGTTTGAATCTAGTTCTACAGAATCTGTTGATTCATCACTCCCCCATTGTATCTGTTGTCCATCAACGATTGGAATCACATTGTATGTGTGAGTGCCCTCCATCGTTGGCGAATGGCGGAATGATTTCCCAGCTGTGATTCCAATGACTTCCCCATTGTGTAAAACTGCCCATTCATTGGCGGTTCCTTCCCATGTAATTACTACTTCAGTACCGTCTATACTGACTTCGACTTCCGTTGCATAAGGTGGTAATTCACCATTAAAGGTTTGAGATATTGAGTCCATTGCACCCATGTCATCGATTGCCTTTAACTGGACTGTTATTTGTTCGCCCATCATAGTCGTGAAAGACATCCCATTGTGAACGACTACGTCATCAATACTCCATATCGCATTAACTACTGCCCCGTCAACATCTGTTGATTGATCGGCTGAAAATGTAACCATTGAACCTTGAACCAAAGATTCGGGAGAAGTAATTACAGCGACCGGTTCTGTATTAGAAATCGTGATTTCGATTACCAAAACCTGTCCGTCATCGATGCCATCGTTTGGAGTTACCAAAGCTGTCCAAACGTCCCCTGCGCCCAGGGAAGATGATGGAATGAAACTTTGATTGTAGTCGGTGGTAAATCCATTTCTAACCCATTGCCACGATACAGTAACTAAATCTGAATTTGCATCCGAAGTTGTTACCGTTGGATTTAGATTCGTTAATGCGTCTTGTGTTGTGGCTCCATCATAGGACGCTATCGGAGGAGAATTTACGATGATAACTGAGTCGGATAAGGAAGATGATTGGCTCATATCTGTATCGCTCACTGAAAGCGTTAGAGTTAGTACATCTCCATCTAATGACCAAATCTCATTGGCGTAAACAGAGTCGCCGTCTATATCTGATGCTTCATAGACATAGGTTGCTTCACTCTCGAAAAATATTGTTTCCTGTTCGATAGATAGGCTTAGCAAAACCGGTGCTGTGTTTTGAATAGTCACGGAGTTACTCTCCATCCATGCGGAATAAGCCGAGCCGTCTGTTACTCGGCATCGCACGCTCCAAGACTCCCCTTTGTTGGTTTGTGAGGCTGGTAAAGTATCGGAAGTGAATGGAGTCCCTGTCCATTCCCATTCATATGTTAGTTGATCATTGTCATCATCGTTTGCCAATGCAGTCGCTACCAAATCATCGATAGTAGTATATGGCCCACTGAGGGAAACACTGGTCATTGTTGGCGGAGTGTTGTCACTGCCAATTGTGATCGTTTGAGTTGTTAACCAAGCACTGTCGGCTTCGCCATCGTTAACTCTTATTTTTGCATACCAAACATCGCCATTTCTTATCGCAACAGATGGAATAGTTACATCATTGTCGAAGGCTGAGACTTTGGAGTCATCAACATACCATTCAATTGCACTGGAAAGTACATCATTATCCGCATCTGCAGAACTCCAGCCAAGTGTGAGGTCATCACTTTCTGTTGCATTATAGGGAGTTATTGAGGCACTCAATACTGTTGGAATCGAATTGTCGACACCTATTGCGTATGAGTCAATTGCATTACCATCATCCATTCCATCACTAGGAATAACTGTCACATTCCATGATTCGCCTTTGGTGGTCAAGGAACTTGGAACTGTTGTTAGATTGTTTCTGGAACTCTCTAAAACTCCATCCTTGTACCAGTGGATTATAGTGCCACTTTCAGTATCTCCATCGGGATCTTGGTAAGAATATGTCAGCGATAGTGTGTCTGTTGTAACAGGGTTTGAAGGGCTCAATTGTAGATTCGAAGCGGTTGGAGGGTTGTTGCTAGGAGCTCCAACTTCTGGAATTTGAATACTAATTGCGTCCCAGTTGTCACCTCCATTACCACCATTTCCATCTGCAGCATTGCCTGCTAAATCAAAAATTGCTACTCCTGACCCTGAAGAGGGGGCAATCCAATCTACACTCCAACTACGATAACTGTTAGTTGTGTGAGTAGCACTGGTTCCTGCTTGGTTAACCTTAACGGCCATGATTCCGATTCCGCCTGCTGAAAGAGTCCCCGTGCTTACATCTAGGCTGAAGCCACCTTGGCTGGCACTAGCTCCTCCTGTTACTGAAATAGAAAGTGTGTAAGTTTGCCCTGGAGTGTAACTTGCTGGCTGACCAGACATTGAGACTACGGCGTTGGTGTTGGAACCATGGCAGTATCCTCCTCCGCAACCGCTCCCCTGATTGTAAATCCCGTTGCTACTACCTGAAGTAAGGGGTGCCATGGAAAACAGCAGTATCAGAACTAATGTTAGAGGAGCAACTTTCCGATTCATAGTGATACCACTGCCTCTGTGGTTATCAAAGGGTTGGTAGACTGGTTTTACTTTGTATACTTTTTATGACCGCTAATCAATTGTCATAATCGAAAAGTGTCTTAGGGCCCTTTTTTGGCTCAGCGATCCGACTAAACAGTTGCTGTTCAGTCCAAACCTCAACATCTAATGACTGTGCCTTAGACAATTTAGAGCCTGCTTTTTCTCCCGCAATAAGGATATCAAGACTGCCGCTGACACTACCAACGACTTTTCCTCCTGCGTTCTTAATTGCAAGAGCAATTTCTTTTCTTGGACGAGTAAGAGAACCTGTTATGCAGAATGTTTTACCATCAAAAATTCCACTCGAAGCCTGTGATTCATCTGTGATTAGGATTATTTTTGACAACTCATCTATCAGTTCTCTTCGATTGTAAATTCCACCTCGGAAAATTGCTGCCACCTTATCGCCGATACCATCGATAGTGGTCAATTCCTCGTCTTCCCCTTCATCTACCCATTGCAATAATTTGTCTAGTGAAGTGAAATGTTGAGAAATCGTTGTTGCAACTTCAGGCCCGATTCTTTCCATGCCCAAGGCATGAAGGAATTTTGCAAGATTGAGAGTCCTAGTTTTAGCAAGTTCATCCAACACATTGTATGCACTCTTGTCCCCCATTCTATCCAAACTAGTAATTTGTGAATGGGTTAATTTATACAAATCTGCAATTGATGCAACCAAACCATTCTCTAGAAGCGCTTCGATTAATTTCTCGCCGATCCCATCCATCTCAAGTGTTCGACACCAGTATGTTAGAGCCCTTGCTGTTCTAGCATCGCACTCTAATGCTGTACATCTGAGGAATGCTCCTTCTTTCGTAATCTCCCTTCCACATGCAGGGCAATCATTTGGAATCGTTATTTCTGCGTGAATTAAATCGCCTGAAAACTCCGTTCCATCAGCATGGAATCTTTCTTCGAGGTCATGAGAACTAGCACTACCGAGATTCTCAATAATCTTTGGAATAACGTCTCCTCTACGAGTAATTGTCACCTTGTCCCCTATCCTAATTCCTAGACGCTCTACCTCTCCGACGTTGTGCAGTGTGACATTTTCAACAGTTACACCGCCAACCATCTGTGGCGCTATTCGGGCCACAGGAGTGATGGCTCCGGTCCTACCGGTCTGCCAATCTACACCTAGCAAGACGGAACACGCTTCTTGTGAAGGGAATTTCCAAGCCATAGCCCATCTAGGATGATGGGCAGTCATTCCCAGGTTTTCTCTTTGCGCTAAATCATCTAATTTGAAAACCACGCCATCTATTTCATATTCGTATGAAGAGCGAGATTTACTCCATTCTTGGGTATATTGAATCATTTCTTGTTGTGGAGTGTCTGATTCAAAGATTTGCCAAGGAGCAGGCTCAATACCTGCCTCTTGAAGCCAATTCAGTAACTCACTATCATAAATTGCCTCTGGCGATTCATTTACAAATTTCACATCGTATGCACAGAATACAAGATCCGATGCATCTGCTTTACCATCTCCATGTTTCTGACGTAAAGCTCCTGAACATAGATTTCTAGGATTTGGCGAAACATCTCTATATTTCTCTTCGAATATCTTGAGAGGCATTACGACTTCACCTCTCACGTGACAATTGGCTGGGAAATTGAGACGAGTTGGAATATTTGCAACCTGTTTAGCGTTTAGGGTAACATCTTCTCCTCTTTCTCCACTCCCCCTAGTTGCCGCTCTATGGAGATTGCCGGCCACGTACTCAAGTGAAAGCGCTGATCCATCTAACTTAGGTTGAGCAAGATATCTTTTACCTCCAAATGTAGACTGGGTGACAAAATGAATTATGTCTTCGTCTGAAGTCCCTTTATCCAAAGAACGCATTGGAAAAATGTGCTGAACCTTCACCGTCCCAGGTAGAGGTTCGGGCCCTACTTGGTGCAGAACTTCGTTAGAAGGGTCTAGTAACTTTAGTTCATCCCAAAGAGCATCAAATTCAGCATCGCTAATCTCTGGAGCAGCGTGATTATAGTATAATTCACGATGATATCTGACCGCTTCGGCCAGTTGCTGGATTCGCTCCCCTTCGGCCATATCTATTCACTCACGCCTTAGGCTATGAACATCACGAAAATTGTAAGCCTAAAAGCTCAAAATCTGCTAATGGACATCGTGTCATAATTGCTTCTGAGAGAATACGAATATGTATCTCAGCCACTACATGTACAACGGATTGGAACATGTGGCCCGCGTGTACATTATTGTCATCATCAGACCAACAACAATGGATGTGTGTAAATGCTGACCCGTCTTGTTTTCTAGCAATATTTCCTGAAAGGCTAACTAATTCAGAAGGAGGATCAAGTGGCCTCCTTTGATAGACGCCCTGTTCGTTCATGTAGCCGTATAGGTTGTCTCTGGTCCTACCAATGCCACTTGTAATCGCAGCAGCATCAAACCCAACTTTGTCTGCGAGACTTTGTAATGAGGCGTGTATTTCTTCATTCGGATCAATCCTCACAAACAAGTCTTCACCACTTCGAGTCCATTCCATATGATTGGCTCTAGGCGGCACATGATTAGTATTACCTATGATGGGCAGATTCCAATAGGAATGATGTTTGAATCAATGCGAGCATTCTCATAATCCACCCGTTTAGCAGAGGCATGAGTGAGGGGGGGCCTTTCAGACGGTTGTTGCAATATATGGCTCCACATCGTGGAACTATTCGCTTGGCAACGTTTTGTTCGGTCCTGAATAAAATCTGGGATTTAGCGCCTCCGTTACTGATTGGTTTAGCGGTTGATGTCGTCGTTCTTCGTGAAGAATCATTCTTAGCGGGATATGGGTATGAAAATCCATGGCATCAACTGATTCTACTTTCTATTCTTACATTCATGATATGGGGACTTGAATCTCTATTCGAATATTTTTATGGAATCCTGTGGCGTAATCTAGCGCAAACTGTTCAACATGAATTGAGACTCGAAACATTTGGTCACGTCCAAAAACAAGGCATGGGGTGGTTCGATGAAAGACAAAAAGGAGACATATTAGCAATACTAAATGATGACATAAATCAACTCGAACGATTTTTGGATAAAGGTGCTAATGATTTCCTACAAGTAAGTACTACTGTTATCGTAGTAGGAGCGGTATTCTTGGCAATATCTTGGAAAGTTGCATTGTTTGCCGTATTGCCTATTCCAATTATTGTGTGGGGCTCATTCCTGTATCAGAGAAGTCTAGAGCCAAGATATGCTGATGTCAGAAATACAGCAGGTAGATTGAACGCCCTGCTAGAAAATGATCTATCTGGAATGTCTACTATCCAATCATTTACCGCAGAGGAAAGAGAATTGAAACGTGTTGAAGCCCTAAGTGAGGAATACCGTGAAGCTAACAAGAAAGCAATTCGTCTTTCAGTAGCGTTTGTACCAATGATTAGAATGGCAATTCTTTGTGGATTTACCGCTACATTACTTTTGGGAGGTTGGTTAACTCTAGAAGGAACATTGGCTATCGGCGCTTACTCGGTTTTGGTGTTCATGACTCAGAGATTACTCTGGCCATTAACTAGGCTAGGAGAGACTTTTGACCTGTACCAAAGAGCAATGGCTTCCTCTACTAGAGTGTTAGATGTACTGACATCACCGACTGAAATAAAACAGGGAGATTTCAAACCTGAAGGAACCTCTATTGCAGATTCCAATATTATATTCAAGGATGTTCACTTTGCATATGCTGGCCGTGAGAAAGTGTTCGATGGACTAAATTTGGAAATAGAGGCTGGTAAAACAACCGGAGTTGTTGGAGCAACAGGATCGGGTAAAACCACCTTAGTCAGACTGTTGTTACGTTTTGCCGAACCTGAAGATGGCATAATAGAATGGGCTGGAATGAACTTACCAGAATGGGATCTGTACGGGCTTCGCTCTTCCATGGCTCTTGTAGATCAACACATCACATTATTTCCAACTTCAATTTTAGAAAATATTCGCTATGGAAGGCCTGATGCTGATGAAGATGATGTCAAAAATGCAGGAATGTTGGCTGAAGCCTCTACCTTCATTGAAGAATTACCAGACGGTTGGGAGACCTTGGTAGGGGAGGGTGGCCACAGGCTTTCCGGTGGGCAAAGGCAGAGGCTAGCAATTGCTAGGGCTGTACTAAAGGATGCGCCGTTACTAATTCTGGATGAGGCCACATCAGCTGTCGATAATGAAACTGAAGCAGCCTTACAACGTTCAATTAGTAAAGTCTCAAAGAATAGAACTGCATTAATCATCGCCCATAGGCTCTCTACTATCAGAAATGCAGACCGTATTTTAGTAATGGATTCGGGGAAGATAATAGAAGATGGATCCCACGAAGAACTTGTGTCTTTAGGTGGCTCTTATGCTAGAATGTGGGCAGTTCAAACCGGAGTGGTTTCGGATACATAATTTGAAGAAAGGTGTCAGTTAAATCCAAAGTATCAAATTAAGACTGAAGCAATGAAAGCGTCATTATTCTTCTTCGTTAAGAATAGAATGAATCAACATTGTGGCCTTCGATAATGATGGCCTATCGCCGCCAAGCGGTAGAGGGCCGAAAGGGCCCCAGCCCTTGCGCAACAACATAATCCTCTTCCGAGGTTGTCTTTTTGCCATCTTCAATCGATTCCATTCATATCTCTGACCATCAGCGAATAGATGGGTTGCTGTGATTGCGTAGCGCTTAGGTAATAACAAAGAGATCAAATGAAGCGCTAACAAAATATCCCAAATCCATACCCATAGTATGGGTGTATCCGATAATTCGGCTAGCATCCAGGGCAACACCATCATTGCACCCATGGTCATCAAATTAGCCCATTGGCGAGAAACTTCCTGTGACTGATTAGATTCCCAAGCATAACCTGAGTTAGGCAAATCTCCAAGCGAGGGTATATCGATTCTTTGCCGGCCTAACCACCAAGCATCCCACGCAACTATTACCGCCAATACTGCAACGCAAAACTGAGCCATTCCTTCTGGATCAGGTAATGCGTTGGCTAACTCGGCCATCACTCCACGTCCTGCTTCTTCTGCCTAAGCATGAATAGCCCTGCTGCTAAGAACATGGCTACAAACAATATGATTACTACGGGGCTGCTTGATGAATCCTCAGTTGATTCTGCGGACTCTGAAACATCAGGAATTCCGTCACCGTCATCATCAGGGTCTGCGGTAAGCCATGTGCTTACTCCGAGTGGGCAATGCAAATCATCTGGCTGGCCATCATTATCTGTGTCCCTACTTGCACAAGAGTCTGTAGGCCAAGGGTCTAGAGAGTCTGTGACCTCATCATTGTCATCATTTGTGTCATAAACATCCGGCCCGCAGAAGACGTTTTGCTCTTTATCGAACCAGGTTTCGGAATTACAGGTATTTGTCCAGTCATCATCTGAGTCGAGTAGTGTTACTTCGAATGATAAAGAGTCTGTAGACGTCATGCCTTGGGTGTCTGTAACCTCCAATGTAAGAACATACAATCCTGCACTCAGGTCAGTAATATTATTCCATTCTCCGTTTAATTGCATCATCTCAGTCTGCCCAATTGTGGCTTTCCAAACAATCTGTAAATCGTCAATTGAATCTAGATCATCACTTATTGCTGCCCTTACTTCTATTGGCAAGGATTCCATGATTCTAAAGCCATCATCTGGAATGATTATCTGAACGTTCGGGGCTTCATTATCTATCATATTGACCTGAATTACTTCATTAGCATCAAATCCATAATCATAGCTTTGATTTAGTAATGGAAGACCTTCTGCGGATGCTAAAACATTGATTGTCTCGGGTGTGAAGTCGCAGAATGGTCCGCCTTCTCCTACGCAATATTTCCAGAGAATTGGAGCTTGAATACTGCTGCCTTGGAAATTTTGAGTATCCCAGAAAGAGTTTACCTCTAGATCTACATTTTGAGAAACACCGTTAAGCCGTATATCAAAAATATGGGTCGACCAAACTCTAACTTCGCCTTCGCCTGAGATTGAAGTAGGCTCTACATCGAACAAATTGACATCTGCTGAATTAATATCGAGACTTCCGTTGAGTTCTCCATCATTGATTACCAAATTGTTTCCATCGCTAGAAATAGCCACTAAAGAATCGATCTCTACGTTTGTTAGAATCATTGCAGCAGATTCACCGTCTGTGTGCAAATCGATTCCCTTTGTACATGAAGAGATTGTTGAGTCGGCGATAGATAGTGAAGAGGAGGCTCTGCCATGGTGAGCCGTAAGGCCAACACCGCTGCCTCCACAATCAATTTGTAAATCTGTGATACTGCCTGCGGTATTATCCAAATCTACGGCTGGTGCACCGCTAACTATTGCACCGTCAATTGTTATTTCACGGTTATCTGAACCGTTGATCGATGTCAATGTTAAATCAGACATCATAAATCCGTCTAGGTTGTTGACATGGAGGTCTCCGCCAATAAGTCCAGACATTGTTCCAGTAATGCCTCCAAGGTCGACCTTTTGGGAAGCTGTGAAGTCTGTAATAGACACTGGTAAACCTCTTGCCCATAACGAATTAGAAGCGCATGATTGAGTTACTACTTGTTGTAAAACCAGTGACGTTGAACCTTGGGCTTCGATACAATGAGATGCCGAATCTACCAAGTCTGATGATATGATTTGCATACTTCCTGATGCCGCATTAGTGATTCTTACCAGTGGCTCAGCACTACTTGAACGAGATAGTCTTGCATTACTGACCACCACATCTGCTTCACCATCTATTACCATTATTGGTGAGCCTTCCTCCATTCTTGTTCCAAGAATTGATGCTGTTGTTTCTGCGTTATCGCCAATTATAAGGCCGCCCCAGAAACCATTTCCTGTTGACTTGATTGTTGAATATCCTGAATTGAATGTTCCCTCAACGGTAATAGTTACGTCTTCGCTAACACGTAATGCTACACCATCGTTGACTGTCATGGTCTGTCCTTGAGGAATGATCAAATCGCTTGAAAGATGGTACGGACTCCATGCTTTCTCTAATTCTAGCCATTCTGTTAATGCCCCGCCGTCAATTGTTGATGCTGTAAATGTATAATCCAAAGACGAGGATGTGTTCCATGCTTTGTAATCGGTAATTGATCCCCACTGCATGATTATAGGCATCATGCCTGTTACCGTGGCTCCACTAGAGTCTACCAACAATGCAGTAACTGATTTGCTGGCCTTGCCATCTACGCCAGTATTGATACTTTGACCATCGAGGAACCCTGAAACTGTGGCTCCCTGTACAGGTTCGCCCTTATCTAGAACTGTTATTTCTAGAGTGTTTATTATCTCGAAAGCTGCTCCAACTCCAATAACTACCTGGCCAACCGTCTCTCCTGAAGTGATCTTTACCTTACAAGAATTGTCGAGTTGAACGTCACCCAGAACTTGGAGGTTGTACAATTCAATATCATTCTGGCAAGAGGTCCATAGGACATCACCGTGGATTGTCATGCTTGAAGTTGGAGAGTCGCTGAAATCTGCTGAATGAGAAATTACATCGCCCATCAAGTGCCCATTTGAACCTTCGAAGTCACCGTAGCTATCTACGGTTAGTTTCGCTCCTTCTGGCAACTCAAGTGTTGTATCTTGTAAGAATAATTGTGCGTTTGGAGGAATGGTTACGTTACCCCCTGCCATGTGCGGAGAACCATCGGCTGTCGGCCCCAGTACCACCATAGTTCCTCCAGTTAATGTCCAATCACTTTGTGGCATAATTGGAACTTGCATTGTGTGGGTTCCTCCTTGGACACCATTTGGTGTGGACTGAGCGCCAACTCCTGCATATGTTGCAATAATCTTAGATCCGATTTCGCTCACCGGTAGTGTATCCATTCCGCCAGTTGCTGTACCGCTGAAACCTAATACTGTCCAATCAGCATCTACTGGGTTTCCAGTAAGGTCTTCAAAAGTTACAGTCATCTCCCAAATTCGGTTATCGGTTGCTGTGTTGAGATTAAGTGTCTGACTTGTCCCATAGTTTAGAACTCCGTCTCCAGTAACATCGGCATAGAGGTTGCCAAGCGCTGCGAGAGACCAAACCGTGGCTTCAGATTCTGAATCTATTACTCCTCCATCATCGTGATAACTTGCATCCCAAGTACGAATTACTGCTGAAGAAGAAGAAAGAATTAATCCGTTATCTGCAACTCTTGTCTCGAATAAATCATTCACAGAAACCATTGAGGATGAGGCATAGAGTCCTTGTTTAGCGGAATCTCGAAGAATAAGATCATCGGTATTGAGAACTGCTTCAAATACAGAGATACTATTTGCGAATCCGTTTACTGACATCTCTTGTCCGGATATATCGCACCACCATGCGTTTATTCCTGTACTGCCGGTCGCAAATTGATTGAATGGCATGTTTACCTCTAAATCTGTGAATGTATGGCTACCTTGGAGAATGTCAATTCCCATTTCTCCGTCTGATGAAATATTAATCACTACGCCATCCAGAGTTGTTGCTGAAATCCCTGAAAATGCCATACCTATTCTGTCAGACATAAATGTGGAATCTGTAATTGTTAGAGTTCCTGTACCGCTAGCTTTCAATGCTGAGTCTGTAGATTTGATAGTAGATGAATCGATTATGTAGTCACCGCTACCTGCTAGAGCCATGCCAATCCAAGGAGCATCAAACGAACCTTGATTTGAATTGAATGAGCCATCAAGTTCGATATCAGATAATGTGACTGTGCCAGAGGTTCGGATATCGATTGGAGTTTCACCACTGGTTGAAACATACACTGCGTCAGAGATTGTTAGATTGCCTGCCGACCAAGAATTAACGAGGCGCTCCCCTGACATGTTAACATCTGAAATTGTAAAACCTGCTGAATCCATAGATGCGATGGCGTTGGTCGAAGTCCCAGACATTCCTTCGATATCTCCGCTAACGCCTGCGGAAATACTGACTGCATTTCCTACCCCTGAAATGAATTCTAAATCTGCCAAGTCTGCTGTACCTCCAGTCAGAGTGACCCCTGTTCCTGCATTCATGAACCCAACGTTATTCAGAACTAAATCGCCGCTTGAATGAACTCCTCCGGACAAATCTGATAATTCACCATCTGAAATATCGGCATCTCCGGTTACCCTTACTCCATCTACATCTACGTCGTTTGCTAGGAAGTGTTCAATGGTTGCAGAACCAGCAATTTCGATTCCAATTAAACAATCAGCAACAGCAAGGTGTTTGGCTTGCAGTAAGCCATCGACAATCAAGCAAGACTTCGCGTTAGAGACAGTTACATTGTCTAATGTGGCCGAACCGATAGAGGAAATTGTGAGAGAATCCCAAACTCCGGCATTGTGAGATCCAGCCCCTGTTGTTTGGATTGAAGACATGATTGTTACATTGTCTGCAATTAGGTTTCCATCAACCTTCAACCAATAATTCTGCATATCGATTGCTGCGCCTGGTTTCAAAGTCAATGTCGTGCCGTGACTAACTGTATAATTTCCAGTCATGGTATGATTTCCTGAAATTTCGACATCTTGTGTAGTTACGGTGTCACTAGCAATTACCGATGTAATTGAAGATAGTATAACAAGGGCAGTCAGCACTAACGCGCGGATTCTCATAATGAGTGGTGGCCCCTCATCTACCATGAACTCATTCCCTTCGAGTCTCCTACGGAGACTCAATTTGAGGCAAATGGAGACTCACATGTAAAAATGGGCCTGCCCAGATTTGAACTGGGGTCTGACGGCCCCCAGCCGCCAAGTATAGGCCAAGCTAACCCACAGGCCCTTTAGTAGGGAATTGGATGTGTTCGCAAGCGATTCATTGGCGAGGTGCACTGAATGGTGCGACCTCTGTAATCAAATCAATGTGTGAAACATACATTCGGCGGCAGCAATATCTGTCTAAACCGACCTCATCAAGAGCAGTCATGATATCAATTCCTGCGTCCTTCTTTTCATTGAACTCTTCCCACTTGTGCGCAATTAGACCGCCACAACTGAAACAACGTACTGGAATAATCATCTAAATCACCTGTAAGACTTCTGCTTCTTGCGGCGAGCACCACGACCGAGTTGATGTTTAGGCTCCTTGCGGCGAGGGTCGTTTACTAGTAGGCTACGATCGAATCGTAGGTACTCGTCACGAAGTTCCTCGTCAAGGCCTTCTGCACCGCCATTGTAGTGAACTAGTCCACGAGCGATTGCGGTTCTAATCGCATCAGTCTGGCCCATAATTCCACCACCATGGGTTAGGATATTGATGTCTACCTTAGCTAGACGCTTCATTGCATCTGCAATGATTAGAGGCTCCATTGCCTTACGGCGGGATAGAGCCGGTTGTAGAATCTCGATAGGTTCGCTGTTAACGCGCACTCTACCCTTGCCGGCCTTTACGGTAGCACGAGCAACTGCGGTCTTTCTCTTACCAGACATGTGTACAACTTTCTTTCCTTTACGAGCCATCACTGCTCACCTCCGTTCCAACGGTGTGCTGGTGCGCCGAGGTTGGCGCTGATGTCTCCCAAACGTACGAAGCGCATTGGGAGTTCACGGCGAATCTGGCTATCATCACCTGCTTCATGACCTTCAGGAAGATCACCAGATAGGTGGCTTGGGCAGCCAATTTCTACACGTAGATTGCGTAGTGCTTTGCGACCACTGCTCTTTGCCTGGTATGGCAGCATTCCTCTCACGGTTCTCTTCAGAATCATGTCAGGCATACGAGGGAAGAAAGGTCCCTTTCGAGCGTGGTTTAGAGCGTATTTGTCGTGATATGTCGCAAAGACAGAGATTGGCTTTCCGGATACGATTGCCTTTTCTGCGTTCACAATAACGACTTGGTCGCTGTTTCCAGCACGTGTACTCTTCAGAAGAAGAGATGCGACTGTGCTAGCCAAACGGCCTAGGACTAATCCGTCGGCATCATAGACGTATGTTGTGCTATCAACCAAGGATGTACACCCCCGATCCGTTTGGGTTTTCGTTCATTAATTCAGCTAGTGAAAGAACTCGTCCTCCAGCAGCTTCAATCTTCTCACGGGCTCCAGCGCTAATGCTGTATGCGGCGACGTCATGCTTAGCCGAGACTTCACCACTGCCGAGCAACTTGCCTGGAACGAGGACTGTTACGCCCTCGGGGCAGTGGCGGCTCAAGCGGCTAAGGTTCGGTTGTGCCCAGTTACTACGGCTCTTTGATAGGCGTAGTGCGACATCTCGCCACAGAGGTGCGCCGGTCTCGCGAGACTGTGCCTTCAAATCGCCGATTAGACCGACTAGATTTGGGTTTGTCTTGCTTACG
>Ga0208277_1000114_pt1 | contig 46042 bp, 40 predicted proteins | sample ETNtaG_5_FD_185782 | JGI IMG/M metagenome (GOLD analysis project Ga0208277, IMG submission 185782) | Marine microbial and viral communities from oxygen minimum zone, Eastern Pacific Ocean - ETNP201406SV205 (SPAdes) (version 2) | ecosystem: Environmental > Aquatic > Marine > Oceanic ...
CTTGGTGGAGAATCTGTTATAGAAGAGGTGGCGAGTTAGCCGTCTCTTTTTAAGAAAGAAAGGATGCGCCGTTCAATGTCTAAACAGACTTCGTTGAATCTGTCTTCCCCGCTAATAATCATGTCCGCATTGCGCTTTGACGGCTCTACAAATCGATCATGCATAGGCTGAACAGTTTTTGAAAACTGAGTTTCCGCCTGTTCGGCTGTTCGCCCTCGTTCTGCAACATCACGCACAATGCGTCGTTCAAGGCGAACGTGATCAGGGGCAGAAACAAAAATGCTAATGTCTAGAAGCTCACAAATTTCAGGGAAAACAAGCAGGAGAATCCCATCAATTAGAACTACCTCAGTCGGGAAAACCTGAACTGTTTGATCACTTCGTGTATGAGAAGCAAAATCGTAAATAGGAGAAGATATATCAAATCCATCTCGTAATGTCCGTAAATTATCTTTGAATAAAGCAACATCTAATGAATCAGGGTGGTCGTAGTTAACTAGAGCTCTTTGGTCTAGAGAGAGATGTCCTTGATCACAGTAATAACTATCAAACGCCAAGGTTGAAACGTTGAAATTTAAATAACTACATAAATGATTAACTAAAGTAGTTTTTCCAGAGCAACTACCTCCAGCTATCCCCAAAAATATTGATGACATATGGACCTCTTTCAGTGATGCCTACAATATTAGACCTGAGCGGGTGAGGAGAATCGAACTCCCATCATCAGCTTGGAAGGCTGAGGTTCTAGCCGTTGAACTACACCCGCAGGTTTACGATGCTATCGGGTTTTTATGTTTTTTGGTAGAAAGAAGATTCAGAAATCACTCTGTACTTGGATGAGAGCATCGAACAAGCGGGTACACTTTCGGTCTGTGAATAGTTCTGTGAAAAATTTAGAAGATAATAAAGTAATAGTTAATATCGAAGTTCCTGAAGACGATATTGAAGTTGCAATAGATGAAGCTTTCAAAAAAATATCGAAAGAAGTTAAACTTCCAGGATTCCGTCAAGGCAAGGCACCTAGAAAAGTGCTTGAAGCCAAATTTGGAAAAGAATACGCTAGAAGTGAAGCTCTGAACGACATCGTTGGTGAAGTCTATTTGCAAGCTATCAATGAACATGAACTAGATGTCATAGCGCAACCTCAACTTGAACTTATCGAGGGGCAAGAATCTGGACCTGCGTTGTTTGAAGCTACCGTAGAAGTTAGGCCAATTTTAGAGATACAAGGGTACAAAAATCTAGAAATAGAAGTATCAAGTCCTCATGTAACTCAAGAAGAAATAGACGAAAGCGTAAATAGGTTACTAGAGCAAGCGTCCGAACGGAACGAAGTTAGTCGGCCTGCCACTACTGGCGACTTCATAACCATGGACTTATCAGGTGCTATCAATGGTGAACCAGAAGAGAGTTTGACAGCTGAAGGGTTTGTTTTCGAAATTGGGTCATCATTTATCATTGAAGAAATTAACGCATCTCTAGAAGGCGTTGAAATCGGGCAAGAAATTGCATTTGGAGGTCCGCACCCATCTGAAGAAGATACTGAGTTAGGTTTCGTGGCGAAAATTCTAAGCATTGAAGAAAAGATTCTTCCTGAATTAACTGATGAATTAGTCGCCGACTTGTCCGAATTTGAAACAGTTGACCTACTTGTCGCTGATACCAAAGAGCGTATGGAAGAGATGAAGCAGAATCAACTCCCAGGTCAGATAACTTCCAAAATACTCGAAGCAGTATCTGAGCTGGTAACTGAGGAGATACCGGAGCCTTTGATACAAGAACAAACTCAGCAGCAAGTTCAGGACATGGCAATGCGCATGGCCCAGCAAGGGATGCAGTTTGAGCAATTTCTTCAAGCCACAAACCAATCCATTGAAGACATGATTGCTAATCTAAGGGAGCCGTCAGAACAGGCGGTGAGAACTGATCTTGCATTGCGGGCGGTTGCAGTAGCCGAATCAATTGAAGTTACTGAAAGTGATATGGAGAACGAAATTGAAAATGTTGCTAAACAATATGCGTTACAAGCAGCAATACAAGCTGAAGAAATTGATTATTCCGCAGAAATGTCAAGTGAAGAGATAGATGCACAATTATCTTCTCGCATTCAAACGGAAAAGGAAAACTTGACCAACTCATTGCAGGAGAACGGCCAAATCCGAATTCTGAAAGCAGATCTCCTTAAGCAAAAAGCCCTGAAACTAGTAGAGGATTCAGTTAAAATAAAGGACGAAAACGGAAACGAAATCGATAAAAAAGAAATCTTCGCTGAAAACACAGAAAATGCATCCGAATTGAGTCAAAATGGAAGTAACCCCGAAGACCCCAACCCTAAGGAAGAAGAATCAAGTGAGTCAGATGATTGATGGACCAACTAGTTACCTAGTCCCGACTGTTGTTGAACAAACTAATAGAGGAGAGAGAGGATACGACCTCTACTCAAAACTCCTCAAAGAGAATATCATTTTTATTGGAACGCCAATTGACGATGGAATTGCAAATTTAGTGTGTGCTCAACTACTTCACCTTGAGTCCGAAAATCCTGATAAAGATATAAGTCTTTATATCAATTCGCCCGGTGGTAATATCAACTCCGTATTTGCTATCTATGACACCATGTCCTACATAAAGCCCCAAGTAGCCACAATATGCTACGGTCAAGCCGTAGCTGCCGCTGCCGTACTTCTAGCAGCCGGAAACCCCGGCAAACGACTAGCGTTACCACATTCACGAATCTTGATACACCAGCCATATGCAGGTGCTCAAGGACAAGTCTCTGACCTAGAGATTGCATCAAGAGAAATTCAAAGACTCAAGAACCAACTAGAAGAAGTACTCGCAACGCACACTGGACAGACAGTAGAGCAAATCCGCCTCGACACTGATCGAGATAATATTATGGACGCGTACGAAGCCAAAGAATATGGAATAATTGATGAGGTGATTAATTCACGCCCAAATGTTGATAACGCAGGCCCAATAGCTGCCGTCTAATAGACCAAGGGGGAAAAGAAATGGCAAAATTCGGGGAAACCTCAGAATTGCTAAAATGCTCATTTTGTGGGAAATCGCAAAAACAAGTCAAGAAGTTAATTGCTGGCCCCGGTGTATATATTTGCGATGAATGTATTGATCTCTGTAACGAGATAATCGATGAGGAACTCTCCCAACCATCTGAATTAGGATTTGACGAGCTTCCTAAACCTGAAGAAATAAATGCTTTCCTTGATGACTACATAATTGGTCAAGAACAAGCAAAGAGAATTCTGTCGGTAGCTGTTTACAACCATTACAAACGCGTTCAGGTGGGTGAGAAAAGTGACGACGAAGTAGAACTTTCCAAAAGTAACATTTTGCTTATTGGTCCCACTGGGTGCGGTAAGACCTTAATGGCCGAAACACTCGCAAGAATGCTCAATGTCCCATTCGCAATCGCAGATGCGACAGCGCTTACAGAGGCAGGCTACGTCGGAGAAGATGTTGAAAACATACTTCTCAAACTAATTCAAGCAGCTGACTTGGACGTAAAGAAAGCTGAAATGGGAATCATCTATATTGATGAAATAGATAAAGTTTCCAGAAAAAGCGAAAACCCCTCTATAACAAGAGACGTATCAGGGGAAGGCGTTCAGCAGGCACTTCTTAAAATCCTTGAAGGAACTTCAGCTTCAGTTCCACCACAAGGCGGACGAAAACATCCTCATCAGGAATTCCTACAGATTGATACAAAGAATATTCTCTTTATATGCGGTGGAGCATTTGCAGGACTTGACGAGATTATTGAAAACCGGATAGGGAGTACCGGAGTAGGGTTTGGCGCTGACATTCGGAATGCGAACGATAAAAACCTCACCGAACTCTATGCTCAGGTTCAACCCGAGGATTTAGTCAAATATGGACTCATTCCTGAATTCATAGGTCGACTACCGGTTGTGGGGGCAGTCGGTAACCTAGAGAATGACGCACTAGTTAGAATTCTCAATGAACCTAAAAATGCCTTAATTAAACAGTACAAAAAAATCTTTGGTTTTGAAGATGTGAATCTTGAAATTACTGACGAAGCCCTAGAAGCAATAGCCAGCCTCGCCCTTGAACGGCGAATTGGAGCTAGAGGACTTAGGTCCATTCTTGAAGAAGTTCTCCTTGAAGTAATGTACGAGATTCCAGGCAGGGACGACGTTATTTCATGCGTTATTAACAAGGATGTAGTTCTAAAGACCAAACCACCCAAACTAATATTACGAGGCGAGAGCGGTTTAGCCGCCTCATAGTCCATGCAAGCTGATAATGAATTTTGAGGAATCCTTAGAGTTTCTCAGTAGCCATATCAATCGTTCCTTAACTAAGGAAAAAATTGACGATACTGCGCTCGATAACATGCGCCTCCTAGCCCAGGCGATAGGGAGTCCCCAAATGGACTTTCCATGCATTCATATAACGGGAACAAACGGGAAGGGTTCAACATCTGCCTTGCTTTCTAAGCTCCTCAGCTCAATGGGCCTAAATGTAGGAACCTATTGTTCTCCACACGTAAGCTCAATCACCGAAAGAATACAACTCAACAGTGAACCGATATCCGAAGATGAATTTGCAGAGGTAGTCGACCACTTAAAGTTAGCAACGTCAATGCTCGATGTAACTCCCAGCTGGTTTGAATTAATGACAGCTGCCGCTCTTTCATGCTTCGCTAATAATGCTGTTGATGTCGCCGTTATTGAAGTGGGCATGCTGGGGCGTTATGACGCTACAAACATCGCTGATGCCGAAGTAGCGATAATTACAAACGTCGGATTTGATCACACAGATGGTGCGGAAGGGTGGAGGAAAAAACTTGCATGGGAAAAGGCAGGCATTATTAAAGGTGGATCAGTTGTCTGTCTAGGTGATACTGACGACGAGGTAGAGCACCTCGTTCTACAAGAAAATTCTGCAAAGATCCTGCGACGTGATATAGATTTTGCATGTATTGACAACGATCTCGCAATAGGCGGGAGGCACCTGTCGTTAAGAATAAATGATGTTCTCTATGAGAACATCTTTTTATCTCAACATGGCGTTCACCAAGGACAGAATGCAGCGATAGCGCTTGCAGGGGCATCGGCGTTTCTAGGAATAGAAATACCCGCATCAATCGTAGAGAGCTCCTTTCAAGATATTAGTTTGCCAGGAAGGTTCGAAGTTATTTCGAAAGAACCACTAATTATTCTTGATGGTGCACATAACCCTCCTGGAGCTTTAGCAGCGGCGCAAACTCTGAAAAGTAGCTTCACTCTAGATGGATCTAAGATATTAATAGTCGGAATGACAGAGGAAAAGGATGCGGACTGGATGCTATCAAACCTTGACGCTGGCGAATTTGATTACATATTCACGACTGAAGCCTCGAGCCCACGATCAATGCCCTCAGAAGATCTAGCTAACGTAGCGTCAAAATATTGCTCAAAAACCGTAGTTTGCCCTGACCCTGAAGAGGCATTTAAGGAGGCAATTCAAGTATCTTCCAGTGACGGAATTATCTTCGGAACAGGGTCAATGTACGTTGTGGGCGCGCTGAGGGGAGCCAATCAGAAATTTCTATCCGAACAAAAATGAAATCATTCGGATAGGATTCTCGCATGGAACAAACTTTAGTACTCTGCAAACCAGATGCCGTTGAGCGCAGTCTGGTCGGCGAAATAATCTCACGCTTTGAAAAAAAAGGTCTTAAAATAGTTGCGCTACGAATGCTAGTAATCACTCCAGATCTAGCGGAAAAGCATTATGCAGAACATGTCGGTAAGCCTTTCTACGATGATTTAGTAGATTTCATAGGGAGATCGCCGGCAGTTGCAATGGTGATTGAAGGACCTGAAGATACTTGGGAGATTGTTAGGAAAATGATGGGTTCAACGAATGCGGCACAAGCCGAACCTGGAACAATTCGCGGGGACTTCAGTGCTCTGTTTACCGAAAATCTCGTACATGGGTCTGATTCAGCCGAATCTGCTGAGAGAGAAATTAAAATATTCTTTGGGTAAAGAATATAGGTAGTCTTTTCGAGGGTGCATTGCACTTTTCGATGGAAGTCGTACAATAAGTATGCGGAGAGAGGCTCGTAGCTCAATACAGTTTGGAGAGGCATAGGCAGATGAAACAGGTTAGTTCCTAATGGCTTCAATACTTGGCGTTATGGGCAGAGACATGGCTGTAGACCTTGGTACTGCTAACACTCTTGTCTATGTTCGTGGCGAGGGGATTGTTTTAAATGAACCCTCAGTAGTAGCAATAGATATTAGGGATGGATCTGCGCTGGCTGTAGGGTCTGATGCAAAAAGAATGATAGGGAGAACCCCAAGCCATATACAAGCCTCGCGACCGCTCAGAGATGGAGTTATTGCCGATTTCGATATGTGTGAACAAATGCTTCGACACTTTATTGAAAAGGTTCATCAGAGCAGGCTTGCTAAACCTCGGATGGTTATTTGTGTACCTTCGGGAATAACTGGTGTTGAACAGCGCGCAGTCCAAGAAGCAGCAGAGTTCGCAGGAGCTAGGAAACCTGCATACATTATTGAAGAACCAATGGCAGCAGCTATAGGTTCTGGTATGCAGGTGCAGGATCCAAGCGGAAATATGATCGTTGATATCGGCGGGGGGACAACCGAAGTAGCGGTTATATCTCTTGGAGGAGTCGTTGCCAATAAATCTGTTCGTGTAGGCGGAGATGAGCTTGACAATTCAATTATTCAGTTCATAAAAAAGGAATATAGCGTCGCCCTGGGAGTTAGAACAGCAGAAGAGCTGAAGATCAAACTCGCTAGTGCATGGTCAACTGAAGAAGTCTTTGCCGAAGTAAGAGGAAGAGATCTAATAACCGGATTACCGAAAACAATTGTGACAAGTACATCCGAAATTAGAGAAGCGATAGCAGAGCCACTCTCGGCAATTCTTGATGCAGTGAAGATGACCTTAGACGTAACTCCTCCCGAACTGGCGGCAGATATTATGGAAAAAGGAATTATGCTTGCCGGAGGCGGGGCATTGCTAACGGGCATGCCTGAATGTATAGCTCACGAAACTGGAATGCCCGTATGCGTTTCGCCAAATCCACTCCACGCTGTTGCATTAGGTTCAGGAAAATCATTAGAGGCTTTTGACTCACTTAAAGGGGTACTCTTCACCTCCACTCAAATCTAGAGGGGGAGGGTTGAATGGCTGTGCCACAAAGAAGCAGTGGCTCAAGATTTACACTGGCAATTCTTTTATTGACATCGGTAACGCTGATCTCCCTTGACGCTCGAGGCTACGAACCCTTAGCAAACCTTCGAAAAGCTACTACGACTGTTATCCAGCCATTCAGGAACATAGCGAGCACAGTTTTTGATCCAATAGCGGATGCTTGGGAATCACTTTCTGAAGGGGACACTCTTGAAAAGGAAAATACACTTCTACGCGAACAATTGAGTGAGTTGCTCGAATATCGAGTGACGACTGAAGGCGCAGTTGAAGAGCTAGCCGCATTACGCACTCAGCTTGATCTTGAGAACCTGGGCGGCCAAGAAACAATTGTTGCTGAGGTCACTGCACGCTCAGTCTCAAATTTTGACCCTTACGTGATAGAAATTGGCAAAGGGACACAAAGCGGAATTCGGGAAGGAATGGCTGTCGTATCTGTTGGTGGTTTGATTGGGCGCATTGAGGACCCTGGGCTAAGAAATTCGCGCGTGCGACTTATCACTGATCCAAATGTCAATGTGGGGGTTCTGGCCGTTGGAACGAACGAAATAGGAATTCTCAATGGGGGAGGGGTAGGGCAACCCTTGAAAGTAATGGATGGGATCCCAGTCTCAGCTCAAGTAGAAATCGGATCAATCATGGTAACAAGCGGTTCGGAAAGAAGCCCTTATCCCGGTGGCTTTGCTGTTGGGACAATCTTGGAAATCGTGGTAGATGAGATTAATCTTGAGAAAGAACTAATCGTCGCACCAACGGGACAATTGGAAAACCTAGAATTTGTAACTGTTATATTGTATCAGCCGATAAATTCTGATTCTGGGAGAAATGGGTAATGACTTTTCTTCGTGTAGTAAAAGCAGCCACAGTTCTTTTGGTTCTTTTAATATTGCAACTTGAGTTGTTCGCTAGTATTCGATTTTTTGGTGTCATGCCTGAAATCATGTTGGGGGCAGCAGTAGCTTCAGGGTGGCATGGAGGGGCAACCGAAGGAGCTGTAATGGGTTTCATAAGCGGCTTTCTTATAGATTTATACCTTGCCTCGCCAATTGGTTTAAGCGCCCTGACATATGCGTTGATCGGGTACTTGCTCGGAATAATTTCCGAACTGATCGCCGAAGATGTTGAAAGAATCGTTCGAACCGTAATCTCCCTTATAGGGATAGTTCTGGGTCTAGTAACTTTCGTTCTATTTGGTGAACTCATTGCGGAACCTAATCTTTACAATAAGAATTTTGGAAAGATTCTGGTGGTGGGCGGGCTTTACACGGGCTTGTTTATTCCGGTACTTCACTTTCTGATGGAATGGGTATTTCACCAAAGCAACTTTAGAAATAATCAGATTGCAATGGCCCGTCCACAGCGAAATTAAGGTACCAAAATGTCTGTTAGCTCAAGATACATGCCTCAATCTCATAGATTAAGAATCGCTGTATTAGCAGCAGTAGCGATTTCGCTCTTTGTGCCTCTAATCGCCAGACTCTGGTATTTACAGGTGATTAAAGAAACCGCTTTTGTTGAACGCGCTGCTGATAACACTACTGAAACTATTATCGAACTTGCACCACGCGGAAGAATACTTGATGCGAAGGGAAGAGTTTTGGTAGACAATCGAGCATCAATACTAGTCACAATAGATAAAGAAGAAATGGCTACAGTTGCTGCAGGCGACTTACAGGATTTGTTCTTTGATCTTGCGACTGAAATAAGTCGCTCAGGAAGCCTTACAAAAGTGGCAGAAATAGAATCTGCATACCGTTCCAACAGATATGGACCATTTGCCGAAGTGCCGGTAGTTCAGGACATTTCGGAAGAACTACAAATCTACCTTGCAGAGTATTCATATAAATTCCCAGGGGTCAACACAACAGTTACGACTGTTCGTGATTACCCGTATGGTTCGTTAGCTGCCCATATTCTCGGTTATGTTGGCCTTCTCAGCGAAGATGAGATGTCCTCCGTTGCGCTTAAAGAGAAGACATATCTAGCAAATGATGAAATCGGTAAGAGCGGAATTGAACTTTTCTACGAAGACGCCCTTCGTGGCACTCCAGGTAGGAAGGTAGTCACCGTCGACAAATTTAATAATATTCTTGAAATCAATGAAGAGATTCCAGCCAAAGCAGGAAGCGATGTTCAATTGACAATCGACATTGATCTTCAAGCAATGGCGGAACAAGAATTAGCCAGAGGGTTATCAATAGCTAAGCAACAACCAACAAAGTTTGAGGAGGAAGGGGTTGTGATCTTCAATGCTCCTGCCGGAGCAATGGTTGTAATGGACCCAAGAGATGGGTCAATACTGGCTATGGCTTCTTACCCAACGTTCGACCCAGAATTATTTGTATCAGGAATAAGTAATGACGATTTTGATGAACTTACGGATCCGGGAAATTATCTTCCACTTCTTAATCGTGCCATACAAGGAACATACCCCCCTGGTTCAACATTTAAACCCTTTACTGCCTATGCGGCACTTGATACTGGGCTAATAGGTTCCCGCGGTATTTTGGGTATTAACGACCCCTTCTATGATGAGGGGGTATTTCTGATTCCAAGTTGCGAAGGTGGGACCTGTCGATTCCAAAACGCAGGAGAGGCTGCCTACGGCGATGTTGATTTGAGGTTAGCGCTGACGTATTCATCCGATGTTTACTTCTACAACCTTGCCGCAAGCTTTGATATCCTTCCAGGTTTCGACCTTGAATCAGTGCAGGTGGCAGCAAGAAGTTTTGGCTACGGTAGCAGAACGGGTGTGACACTTGCTGGCGAAGGGAGTGGGAGAATTCCAACCCCTGCATCACGTCGAGACGCATACCGAGAAAACCCAGATGCGTTCCTCACCGGACAATGGTTAACAGGTGATACCTTAAATACCTCTATTGGGCAGGGCGATGTCTTAGCGACTCCGCTACAAATCGTTAACTCGTATTCAGCGCTAGTGAATGGGGGGACACTTTATGCACCGAATTTAGGGCAGCGCATCCTTGATCCCATCACGGGCGAGACACAAGTTGAATTCTCTCCAAGAATACTAAAGGAGATCTTCCTGCCAGATGCATTCTCAGAACCTATCCTTGACGGTCTCGCTGCAGTAACAACATGGCGATCTGAAATAGGAACTGAAGGAACTGCATACAACGCATTTAAAGATTTCCCACATGAAGAGTGGCCTGTCTCAGGCAAAACGGGAACCTCTGAAAAACAGGTTGAAAATGCCTTGATTGCTGACTACGGATTATTTGTCGGATGGGGTCCAAACCCAGAGCCGGAATATGTGGCAGTAGTTATTCTCGAAGAAGCCGGATTCGGGGGTCAGGTCGCGGCTCCAGTAGTTAGAAGATACTTTGAGAACATAGCGTTAGAAAGAGTTCCTGCTTTTCTTAGTCAAGCTGAAAAAGATGAATTAGCGAAAAACCAGGCGGCGATGTCTTCTGTTAATCCGGTTATTGAAACCGATAATACGGATAAGGGAGGGGGCACTTCATGACAGTTCGAAGAAAGCGCGAAAAACTTAATTTAAACCCCTCCGGAGACCCATGGTCACCTTGGCTGCACGTTGATATAGCCCTCGTGCTTAGCAGTATTGCACTAGCCGTCATCGGTGCATTCATGGTCTACAGCGCTACCAGAGGAAATGATCCAGAGTTATACGATAGAACATATCTTAACCGTCAATTGCTTTTCCTCGTCGCAGGAGTAATTGCAATGACTGCAGCAGCTTATTTCCCCTATAGAAGAATTCGAGACTGGGTCCCTGCAGTCTTTTGGGGTGGAATGTTCCTTCTTCTACTAGTACTAACGCCATTAGGCGTAGAGCGGAATGGAACAAAAGCATGGTTTGAATTCGGCAGTTTCCAACTCCAACCTTCAGAACTATGCAAAATAGCGTATATATTCATGCTTGCCAACTATCTTGAGAGATTCAATGGGCGGTTAGATGCCCGTCAGCTCGGTAATGGGCTCTTGTTGGGTCTAATTCCTATCGGATTAATCCTGTTAGAAACAGACGTTGGTACCGCTCTTGTGTTCATAGCAATCACAATGGGAATGTTGCTAATTGCCGGAGCGCAGACAAAACATATCTTAATACTCACAGTTGTTGGGATAATTCTATCGGCATTAGTTTGGAGCAGCGGAGTGCTGCAGGATTATCAGCAGGACAGACTCACATCGTTCATTGACCCAGCTTCTAGTCAGACAGAAGCTGCATATCAACAAACTCAAGCACAAATTGCTATAGGTAGTGGCGGATTAACTGGTCAAGGTTTTGGACAAGGGCAACAAACACGTGGAGAATTTGTTCCTGAACAACACACAGATTTCATTTTCTCCGTTATAGGCGAAGAGTTTGGTTTTGTCGGATCGGTTAGTGTGTTGGCCTTATTTGCGATCGTAATGTGGCGCTGTATGCGCACTGCGAGAAAATCACCAGACTTATTGGGAACTCTAATATGCTGCGGTGTGATGACACTCTTCGCTTTCCAGATGTTCCAGTCAGTAGGAATGACTCTAGGGATAATGCCCATTACTGGGATTCCAATACCCTTTGTCTCCTATGGCGGGTCTTCAACAATTTCTTGTTTTGTTGGGATAGGCCTCGTCCTCAACATACATATGCGCCGATATCAAGTTGTTTAATCCCTTAACGCTTTTTGAGGAGTAGGATATATTACCGGAAAGGCAATGTGATGAGCACAATATGGGAAACACTTGAGGGTTATTTAGATCAAGTAGAAAAACCAGCGCGCTACATCGGTCTTGAAGAAGGTGCACAAAAGCCGCCTCACGATGAATCAAATGTTGCATGGTTGCTGACATACCCTGATGTCTATGAAGTGGGACTTCCTAATCAGGGACTACAAATATTGTATGAAATTCTTAATGAGTCACCGATTGCGGAAGCTGAGCGGGCATATGCGCCATGGGTTGATTTAGAAAAAGTTATGCGAGCAGAGCACATACCACTATTTAGCGTGGACACACACCGACCAGCAAATGAATTCGATGTGATAGCGTTTAACCTCTCTTCAGAACTTGTGTACACCAATCTTATAAATTGCTTAGACCTTGCAAATGTGCCTCTGATGTCTTCAGAGAGATCAGGCGGACACCCTCTAATCGGAGCAGGAGGTCATTGTGTCTATAACCCTGAACCACTTGCGGATATAGTGGATTTTTTTGCATTGGGTGACGGGGAAGAGGTTGTTTCTGATATCACTGAAGTCGTACACCAGTTCAAATCAGCCAAAAACGGTTTACAACGTCGGCAGGAGTTACTTCTTGCACTATCAAAAATTGAAGGTGTTTATGTCCCCAGTATGTACGAACCAACATATCATGAGAATGGTGCTCAGGTCTTAAAACCAATTAGTGACGAAGTTCCGGAACTCATTGAGAAGAGGACCATAGTTGACCTTGAGGAATGGGCCTATCCCAAAGAACAACTAGTTCCAATTACAGAAGTAGTGCACGACCGATTGAATGTAGAAGTATTTAGGGGTTGTACACGTGGATGTCGATTTTGCCAGGCAGGAATGATTACTCGGCCAGTTAGAGAAAGGTCGGATGAGCAAGTACGAACCATGATCCAATCTGGCTTAAAACGAACAGGTTATGATGAGGTGGCGTTGACCTCTCTCTCCACGGCAGATTACAGCGGTATAAGGGATGTGGTTGAAGAAACTATGGCTGATCCAGTTAACTGCGGTCAAGTGAGTATTTCACTCCCTTCATTGCGCGTAGATGCTTTCACGGTTGACATCGCTGCAAGTATACAAAATGCACGGAGAACCGGACTGACTTTCGCTCCAGAGGCAGGAACATGGAGAATGAGGCAAGTCATAAATAAGCTGATTCGCGAAGAAGACTTGTACGGGGCGGTTGAATCAGCATTCTCGCAGGGTTGGCGAAGAATGAAACTCTACTTTCTAATAGGTCTACCAACCGAAACCGACGAAGATACGCTCGGAATAGCACGGTTAGCAGCTAACTGTGTTGCCATCGGTAAACGGTATACGAGTGCCGCATCAGTTACGGTAAGCGTTGGAGGGTTTGTCCCAAAGCCTTTTACTCCTTTCCAGTGGTTCGGACAGAATACTCTCGAAGAATTGAACCGGAAAGTTCACATGCTAAAAGATGAAGTCCGGAAAACAAAAGGAGTAAAACTTAAATGGCATGACCCCAAAGCAACATTAGTGGAGGGAATCTTAAGTCGAGGCGATAGGAGACTTGGAGAAGTCTTAAAAAGTGTTTGGTCTAGCGGTGGAACCTTTCAGGAATGGAGTGAGTATTTCAATCTAGATTTGTGGACCTCTGCAATGGAAAAGGCGGGTCTAGATTATGAATGGTACGCATACCGGCACCGAAACCTAGAAGAGCCTCTCCCGTGGGATCACCTAGATGCTGGTTTATATAAGGACTTTCTATGGCAGGAATGGCGAGATGCCCTTGAGGAAAAGGGGTTAGAAGATTGCAGATGGACTCCTTGCTATGACTGCGGCGCATGTACTGGCTATGGATTGGACCATGTGGTTGCTTCGACGTCACCTCCAGTTGGTGGTAGTCAAGGTACATGGCAGGATCTTGACAGCGGAAGTTTCGCCCCTCAACTTCTCCAAATCACGAGTAAAGCGAGGTAAGGGTGATACTGCGCTTACAAACCACGAAGATCGGCAAAATTAGATTTGCTAGCCATAGAGACATAGCAAAAGTATGGGAGCGGTCATTACGCCGTGCAGAAATTCCACTGGTATACAGCGAAGGCTTCTCCCCACGGCCTAAAATTGCATTTGGCTTAGCTTTACCCACTGGTGCTGAGTCAGTATGTGAGTACCTTGATTTTCATTTAGATGATCAAAAATATGAGACTTCAAACATCTCATCACTACCAGAAGTCTTAACTAGAATACTCCCCGAAGGAATTGCGATCACAGGAATGGTTAAAATGCAGAGTAAATATATATCTCTCCAACAATCTGTGACCTCAACTGTTTGGAGTATTGAAGTCAAAGAAAATATAGAATATGTGAATAAGTGGGTGAAGACAGTTCTTGATTCTGAAGAGTTGGTAATTGAACGAACTCGTAAAGGGAAACAAGTCGTCGATGATATTCGGCCGTACATTCGTGACGTTAAATCCGAGGAAAATACTTTATTAGGAAGAACAACCATACAAACGGAATTAAGCACTCAGCCAAGATCCTTGAGACCAAGTGAATTCTTAGCAGCGGCCGAGCCAAATCTAACTATGGTTAGGTTGAGGCGCTTAAAACAATTTATTGACACAGAAGATGATCAAATAGATCCACTTGATTTGGGAGATAGTCTCAATTTTGATTTGGAACTGTGTTCACCATGAGAAGGGAAATGAAAAGATGGACGAACAAAAAAATCGTGAAAAAGATACAAATGAACAAGCAGGTAAGGAAAAACTAGGGAATAATTCCCAAAAACTGGAACCAAAGTTGCACGATGGTTCCAGAAATGTCAAGCCCAAAATAGGGGACTCCAGACCAGCACCAAATACGACAAAAGCTACTTCGCAGGAAAAGAAGAAACGTAAACGTCGGCGGTCAAAAGCTGGTAACTCTAACGTTAAGAACGCTACCGATATCTCTGTTGAACTAGATGACGAGACTTTGAAAAAGCGTCGAGGAAGAGAGCGCAAGGGTAAGGCTGTCGGGCGTTATACAATGATCGTTCACGTTGAAGACAATGTAACTCAAATAGCTATGCTTGAGGGACGGTCCCTCATTGAGTTCTATGTTTCACGACCAGCGGATGATGTTAGCGAAATTCATGGAAACATCTATATGGGAAGAGTAGAAAATGTTCTTCCAGGTATGGAAGCGGCTTTTGTCGATATCGGTACTCCTAAAAATGCTGTGCTTTACCAAAGTGATCTAATAAAGAATGCCTCTAGTAAATCAAACGAGTCAGTAAGAATTGAAGAAGCGCTGAAAAACAAAGAACCAATTTTATGTCAAGTGACGAAGAATCCAATTGCTCACAAAGGTGCACGATTAACGCAAGAGATTTCGTTAGCTGGCAGATTCGTAGTCCTTGTTCCAAATAGTGAAACATTTGGTATTTCAAAAAGGTTGCCAGAGAAAGAGAGAAAGCGACTACGTCAAATTCTCGAGCAGGCAAAACCGGCTGAACATGGAGTTATCGTTAGAACTGCGGCTCAACACATAACTAAAGAAGAGATTGAACAAGACGTTACACGTTTAGTGAATCAATGGTTAGATATTGAAAAAAAGTCCTCAAAAATGAGTACTCCTAAATTGCTTTACCGTGAGCCTGAGATGCCTTTCCGCATGATTAGGGAAGAGTTCAACAAAGAATACCGATCAGTTATTATTGACGATTCTGAGCTATTTGAAGAAGCTAAGTCATACTTAGCAACAGTTGCTCCTGCTCTTGCGGACCGTATTGAATTCCATGACAGCGCTACCGAGGAAGTTGATTTATTTGAACGCTTTTATGTTGAAGAGCAGTTAGCCAAAGCTCTTGACAGTAAGGTCTGGCTTCCGTCAGGAGGTTCTCTAATCATTGAACATACAGAGGCACTCACCGTGATTGATGTGAACACGGGAAAGAATGTTGGAACCTCAAGCTTGGAGGAAACGGTCTATCGTAACAATCTTGAGGCAGCTAAAGAAGTTGCCCACCAGCTACGCCTCAGGGACATCGGAGGGATCATCGTCATAGACTTTGTGGATATGGAGAAAGCTCAACATCGGAATGAGGTGATGAAAACATTCCGAGCAGAATTAGCAAGAGACAAAACACGCACTCAGGTCTTTGGGATTTCTGAACTTGGTTTAGTTGAAATGACCAGAAAAAGAATCGGTGAAGGTTTAACACAAACGTTTACTAAAGCTCAGGAATAATAAGTAAGCTTTTAGAAGAATAGTCGGTATTTCCGAGTAAACCGAATATCATTAAAATATGTACGCAGTAGTAAAAACAGGTGGAAAACAATATCGAGTAGAAGAGAATCAGATCCTTCAAGTTGAACTTTTGGGTGATATTGGAGAATCTGTTTCCCTTACACCGTTAATGCTGGTAGACGGAAGTACAGTCCTCGCTAAGCCTAGCGAATTGGAAAAAGTCAACGTCAACGCAGAGATAGTTAATAGTGGAAAATCAAAAAAGATTAACGGATTTACTTATAAAAATAAAAGCAATCAGCGACGACGTTGGGGTCACCGTCAGAACTATAACGAAATCAGAATCACATCAATTTCAAGGAACTAATAATGTCAAAAACAAAAGGTGGCGGCTCAACGCGAAATGGTAGAGACTCGAACGCCCAGAGGCTTGGTGTTAAAGCTTACGACGGAACAATCGTGTCAGCTGGCTCTATCATTGTTCGTCAGAGAGGAACGAAGTTTCACCCCGGTGAAAACGTTCGTAGGGGTGGGGATGACACCCTATTTGCAACCGTTAACGGTCGCGTTAAATTCGGCAGTCGACGCGGAAGAAAGCTCGTAGACGTCCTTACTGACTAACTAAAATTTCTCCGTGCTGTCCGGATAAATTAGTACAATACCTTCATGTCTAATTTTGTTGACGAATGTGGCCTTAATGTAAAGGCAGGTGACGGTGGCGCTGGCTGTGTCTCATTTCGGCGCGAGGCCCACGTAGACCGTGGCGGTCCTGATGGTGGGGATGGTGGTAATGGAGGTGACATCTGGCTGGTCGCAGACCATAATGTAGCTTCATTGTTGGCTTTTCGAGATTATCCTCACCGGAAGGCTGAGAGTGGAAAGCACGGTAGTGGGAAGCGTCGCCACGGGGCAAATGGAAACTCAGAATTGATTAATGTCCCGGTAGGTACTCTCGTTAAAGATTCTGTTGGTAATGTGCTTGCTGATCTCTCTTCAACGGGAACGAAATGGCTAGCAGCTTCTGGCGGGCGAGGCGGTAAAGGTAATTCTAGGTTTCTAAGTAATAAGCGAAGGGCTCCAAGTTTTGCTGAACAGGGGGAACATGGAGAGGAACAGTGGCTAAATCTAGAGCTGAAGCTCTTAGCTGATGTCGCCTTAGTTGGATTTCCCAATGTGGGCAAAAGCACTCTTATATCTCGCATTTCAGCAGCAAAACCTAAAATCGCTGACTATCCCTTCACGACGTTAGTTCCAAATCTTGGAGTCGTGAAGGGGAGTGAAGGGTTCGAAATGGTCATTGCAGACATTCCTGGGTTGATTGAGGGCGCTGCGGATGGGAAAGGCTTAGGTCATCAGTTTCTTAGACATGTTGAAAGAGCTCGAGTTTTAGCAATTCTCCTTGATCTCTCGCCTTACGATGGGCGTGAAGTAGATAGCCAGTTAGAAATATTGTTAGACGAGCTAAAGAATTACAAACCGGAGCTCTTAGAGCGCCCTCGATTGGTGATCTCATCTAAGGCTGATGTTGCAACCCAAAACGCTTTAGAAGGTTCCCTGACGATTTCGTCCATTACAGGGGAAGGTATTCAGGATATAAAATACAAACTCGAAGGTCTGGTGAAAGAGGCAAGAAAAGCTGAGGATATTAACTCTAATGAAATCGTTATTCATCGCCCTGCACCTAAAGGAATCTATGTCTTGAATGAAGGAAATGTATTCACTGTCAAAGGACGACAGGCAGAGAGAGCGGTTTCTTTAAATGACCTGACAAATATTGAAGCCCTTGAATACATACAATTTACTCTTGAGAAATTAGGGGTAAATAAGGCACTACGCAAAGCGGGAATTAAAGAAGGTGACTTCGTACAAATTGGCGATCTGCAGTTTGAGTATATGGATGATGATGAGCATTGGATTGATTAACCAAAGATAAATAAAAGACTTTCTTCAGCAATTCTGCAAGAATGAACAAGTGACAGTCATAGTAAAAATTGGAACTTCCTCTTTAACAAAACCTGATGGATCAATTAGCAAGATTGCCATTGACAAATTAGCAGAAGAGATTGCAATAGCTAAACAAGATTTTCCTGACATAGTCTTAGTTAGTAGCGGAGCAATAGGTGCGGGTCTTGCTGATCTAGGATATGTCGGGAGTCGACCCACCGATTCGCGGATTTTGCAAGCGGCATCAGCGGTTGGTCAACCAAAATTAATGGCCACATATGCTGAAAGCTTTTCAAAGCATAATATTTCTATCGCTCAGTTGTTGATGGCACCTGATGATTTTTTCGCTCGCAAACGTTACTTACACGCTCGATCAACGGTTGAAGAGCTCTTAAATTCTGGAATACTTCCGATAGTTAATGAAAATGATGCCATAGCTGATGATGCTATACGGTGGGGTGATAACGACAGGATAGCTGCGCTGCTGGCACAACTCCTTAACGCTGAGCAATTATTGATGCTTACTGACACTGATGGGATCTATTCCCAAGACCCGAACAAAAAAACGTCTGAGAAAATTAAATTAATTCGAGAAATAGGTTCACTTGACGAAATAGATGCAGTCGTGGGAGGTACTTCCGGTAACTTAGGAAGCGGCGGGATGGGGTCTAAATTAGCTGCCGCAAGAATGGCTTCGTGGGCTGGTGTGACCACAACAATCGCAGCTGCTACAAGACGCAACGTGATAGCAAACTCACTACTTCAAGTAGGGGAATCAGGGACTATTATACACCCAAAACCAAAACCCTTATCGGCTCGTAAGCTATGGATAGCGTTTGCGGTTCAGCCGAAAGGAAAGCTAGTTATCGACAACGGTGCTCAAGAAGCGATTGAAGGTCACGGCGGATCTCTCTTAGTGGTTGGTGTTCTTGAACAGCATGGGGTTTTTGATAGAGGCGATGCTGTGGAAATCCTAAATGAGAAATCGGAACTTGTTGCGCGCGGTCTAGTTTCCTTTAGTTCTTCTCAACTAACGGATTCACTGAGCAAAAAAGTAAATGGAGTAACTGACGAGCAATCAAGTGAGATTGTTCATAGAGATGAGTTGGTGATCCTGAATGGTGATCATTATCAATAAACACGAATTGCTTGCAGAAATTCTTTCGCCGCTTTCGAACCTGAAAGTGACGAAGTAAATGTATAAACAATTCCGCTAGCCAATAGTGCGATGGGTGCTACCAAATAGGCATTGTAATCAAATAAGAAATAAGAAATAGTTCCAGCAAGTATTGCTGAGAACATTCCCGGCACAAGAAAGAATTTCCTTACTAGGTGCGAATTATTCTCTATAGAAAACTTTTTGGAAACTCGTCTCTTTAAAAGAATATACTCGAACCAAGCAGCTACTGAGCTTCCTAACGCTAAACCTAAAGCGCCTAGTGGCTGTGGGGTAGTGTCCAATGCTCGCGCAACTTCTGGGAGAGGAGAGAAAGAGGGGAAATCGCCGATCTTGATGATGGTGTTACGGTCGATTGCGAAACGGTCAAGTTGAAACATAAGTAGGAACCCTATGGATCCAGCTACCAAAACACGCAAGCCTGCTAGCCGGGCTGGACCTTTAACGTCCCCAAACGAATAGCATAAATTCTGATAAAGCCTGCTCATTCCTGTGGCATAAAGTCCGATACTGTAGGCTGCTAGAACAATCCAAATGTAAAGTGTGTCCTCGCTTGTAAATTTGCCCCTTTCAAATAGAAAGTCCACAAGAGGCTCTCCCATTGTTACAAAGGCGATGCTAGAGAATACCAAATAGAAGCCTATTCTCTCTGAACTAGTTCTAAATCTTGTTGTTATAGCCGAGATATTATTTCTGTCTCTGGAGAACTCGGGAAGATCTGCAGAAATAATTGACATCACAAACAAACCGATAGGCAACATGTAAATGATTTGGGCAAGCGATAGTGCTGTGAATGCCCCAGTTGCGAGGAAACCGGCAAGAAAGAGGTCTAGAAAGCCTGAGAATTGAATAACTCCTCTTCCCATTACAGCTGGAAAAAATTTTGAAACTATTTCACGAACAGCCACCGAACCTTTCTTAATTCCTAATCTAATTGATGGTGATACTTTCATGACTAGCGGAATTTGGATAAGGAACTGAAGCGCACCACCTATCAGAACGCCCCACGCCGCTGCTTTCGCAATAGATGCATCAGACCAGCCTTGTGCCCAAGCTATGAGTGCAAAAACAATTTGCGCAGCATTCCAAAGAATCGGTGCAGCAAAGGATAAAAAGAATTTCCTATGTGCGTTTAGGACTCCCAAACACCATGATGATAAGACAATGAATCCCAGTCCAGCCCACATTATCCTAACTAAGTTGACAGTGAGTTCAAATGTTTCGTCGGGTAACAATGGGAGGAGAACTTTAGTCATGGGTCTAGCAGCAAGAATTCCTATAATCACGACTGCAGAGGTAATCAAACCAAGAAGAGAAACTATGGTTCCTGCAACCAATCCTGCCTCATTCTCCTCATCGTTGTCATCTATGAGGCGGCTGTAAGTCGGAATAAATGAAGCAGATAATGTTCCTTCACCAAGTATGTTTTGTAATAAGCCAGGTATTTGTAACGCTGCTTTGAAAGCATCGGCAGCCACTCTGGTCCCAAGAAAACCCGCGAAAATGAGTTCACGAATGAGACCAGATAATCTTGATAATAAGATCCCGGAACCCACGATCACTGCATTTCGACCGCTTGGTCTTTCCGGATGAGTTGTTGATTGACTGTTTTCCACAAGTCAAGCCTACCTCTAAACAAACAATCAACGGAAGCAGCTACAAATACACAATTTATCCAATACGGTTCGCATAAATAGAGGGATCGCCTCTACCCTTTAAAATGTATGTCGTATCGATTTAACGAAGTCAGCAAAGTTAAGGAAGATCTTCGCTCTGTTGATTACTTAGCTGATGATGGTATCGCTGGAATCGTTTATTTAGCTGACCGTCTTCAGAAGCCCATACTTGTTGAAGGCCCTGCTGGGACAGGTAAGACTCAACTCGCTAAAAGTGTGGCTGAGATGACGGGTTCGCGTCTAATACGGCTCCAATGTTATGAGGGGTTAGACGAGTCTAAAGCTTTATACGAATGGAATTACAAAAAACAACTTCTAAGAATTCAAGCAGAACGAAATGGAGATGAATCAAATTCTTGGGAGGACCTTGAAGACAACATCTTTTCTGATGAATTTCTTTTAACTCGACCTTTGCTTGAGGCTATTCGTTCTGATGACCCTGTCGTACTGTTGATTGATGAGGTAGATAGGGTTGAAATTGAAACCGAAGCTCTGTTGCTTGAGATCCTTTCTGATTACCAAGTGTCTATACCTGAATTAGGGACCATAGAAGCTAAACAAATCCCGCTTGTATTTTTAACATCAAATAATACTCGCGAACTTTCTGAGGCCCTCAAACGAAGGTGCCTGTTCCTTCATATTGATTATCCAGAGCTTGAACGTGAAAGAGAGATCATCCTCACTAAAGTCCCTGACATTGAAGACAATTTAGGTGACCAAATAGCACGAGTTGTCAGAACTGTCAGGCAACTAGAGTTAAAGAAAGCTCCTTCCGTATCTGAGACATTAGATTGGGCACGAACTCTAATTCATTTAGGTGTTGAGCACATTGATGCACAAACAGCAACGGATACAGTCAATATTCTTCTGAAATACCGTTCAGATATTGATAAAGCAATCAAAGAGTTCTCCAGCGATGAAGATTTGAATTCTTCGGCGAGTAGTTAATTGGCAATTGTATCTCACTCTCCATTGCTTGAATTATTAAACGGTTTCATCGTTGAATTACGAAGCGCAGGTTTACCGGTTAGTTTGACGGAAAATCTTGATGCAGTAGAAGCAGTAAAGCATATTCCGATCGAGGATCGAGAAACATTCAAATATGCTTTAGCAGGCACTCTTGTTAAGAATCATTCGCACTGGAGGGCATTTGAAACTGTTTTTGAAGTCTATTTCACATTACGCGGGGAAGAATATGAATTGGTTGATGGTGAATGGGAATCACATGATACTGCTGCTGAAGAGGAAAATCAGCAAGCTGGTCAATTTCCAGGGCAAGGTGGTAGTCAAGAAGGTTTAACGCAAGAACAGTTGGCTGAAATGTTGTTTCAAGCACTTGCAAAGCAGGATAGAAATTTAATGCGCACAGTTGCCCGTCAATCTGTTCAGCGTTTTGCTGGAATGGAGCCAGGTAGGCCTGTGGGTGGTACGTATTACTTGTACAGAACATTACGGAACTTGAACCTCGAAGAGGTTTTAGATCGCTTGCTTACTAGCAGCGCTGAGAGTGAGCCAGATTCAGATTTTCTTGAGGAGCGTTTAAGGAAAGATGAGTATGAACACAGAATTGAAGAGTTGAAAAGAGAAATTGAGGCGGAAATTAGGCGTAGGCTTGTAGCTGACCGTGGAGTAGAAGCGATGGCTAAAACACTCCGTAAACCTCTCCCAGAGGATGTTGATTTTATGCATGCTAGCCGAGAAGAGATGGTAGCTTTGCGACGCGCTATATGGCCTTTAACTAGAAAATTGGCAGTTCGGTTAGCTAGAAAGAGACGTCATGGAAGGAAAGGACCGCTTGATTTTCGAAGAACTGTCCGGCATTCACTATCTTATGGAGGGGTCCCCGCAGAACCTAAATTTAAATATCCTAAACCTTCAAAACCAGAGATAATGGTGATTGCTGATATTTCGGGATCCGTGGCTGCTTTTGCGAGGTTCACACTCCACCTTGTTTATGCGTTGAATAACCAGTTTTCAAAAGTTCGTTCATTCGTTTTTATAGATGGGTTAGACGAAGTTACTGACTTCTTTGAGAATGTTGATGACATTACTGAAGCGATACATAGAGTTAACACTGAGGCGGATGTGATTTGGGTTGATGGTCACTCTGATTACGGGCACGCATTTGAAATATTCGAGGAACGTTTTTCAAAAGATATAGGACCAAAGACTACCGTAATAATTCTCGGAGATGCGCGTAACAATTATCACGCATCTCAATCTTGGGTGATAAGAAATATTGAGGAAAAAGCACGAAAGGTCTTTTGGTTAAACCCCGAACCGAAGAGTTATTGGGACACCGGTGACTCAATCGTAGGTGAATACAGCGATTTCTGTAATGGAACGTTTGAGGTTCGAAACTTAAAGCAACTTGAAGCTTTTGTTGAGAATCTCGTCTAGCTGGTCCGTAACTCTTCAGCTACATGAAACGCTAGCTCAAGACTTTGGGAGGCGTTCAGTCTTGGATCGCACATGGTTTCGTAACGAAGAGCTAAGTCGTCGTCAGAGAGATTTTCGGCGCCTCCTACGCACTCAGTAACATTGTCACCAGTGAGTTCAACATGGATTCCGCCTGCCCAGGTTCCCAATGATCTGTGTATGTAAAAGAATTTCTTCGTTTCATCTACGACGTCGGAAAAGTTTCTAGTCTTCAAACCAGAATCCGCTGTGTACGTGTTCCCGTGCATTGGATCACAAGCCCAAACTACAGGGTGTCCAGATTCTTGAACTGCGCTTACTAACTCTGGAAGAGTATTTTCTATTACGGAAGCTCCCATTCTGGTAATGAATGTTAGTCTTCCTGCCATTTGATCAGGGTTTAATATCTCACATAACTTGATAGCTTCTTCAGCTGTCGCAGTTGGCCCTAATTTACAGCCCAATGGGTTTTCTACACCTCTAAGGAATTCAATATGGGCCCCATCAAGTTGCCTCGTTCTCTCTCCAATCCATAGCATATGAGCCGAACAATCGTACCAATCTCCACTCATAGAGTCGTTTCGAGTAAGAGCTTCTTCGTAGCCTAACAATAGAGCTTCATGACTAGTATAGAAATCAACTTCGTTGAGAGCAGGGTGATCTTCGGATGTTATGCCGCACGCCCTCATAAACGCGAGTGCATTTGTGATGCCATCAGCTATTTCCTTGTATTGCGCTCCCGCAGGGCTGTTCGCAACAAATTGTTGATTCCAAGAATGAACTTGCGTTAAGTCAGCAAAGCCTCCACTTGTGAAAGCTCTTAGCAAATTCAAGGTAGCAGAGCTTTGGTTGTACGCCATTAATAGTCTCTTTGGATCAGCGGTCCGTGCCCCTGCATTAAAGTCCGTATCATTGACAATATGACCTCTAAATGATGGAAGCTCTACGTTATCTTTTGTCTCTGTGGGACTTGAACGAGGTTTAGCGAATTGTCCAGCGATGCGCCCTACTTTTACTACTGGTAGACCAGTTGAATAAGTTAGAGCAACTGCCATTTGGAGAATAACTTTAAGCTTATCCCGTATTGAATTTGCTGAGAGAGCGGAAAAGGATTCCGCACAGTCACCAGCTTGCAGAAGAAGGGCATCTCCGTTGCATACCCGTGCTAGCTGATTTTTTAGGGTTCGGGCTTCGCCTGCAAATACCAAAGGAGGTAGTTCAGAAATTTCTTTCAGAACAGCATTGAGTTCGTTGTCATCTGGCCAATCAGGTTGTTGATCCGCAGGAAAACTGGTCCAACTATTTGGGTTCCAATTATTGTTCACCTATTAATTGTCTCTGTTTATTTCTAAGATCACAACCAAATTACTGATTTACATCGATAATCCGTAATTTATGCTGCGTCAATATCCATTTGATCAGGAGCGCTTTCGCGGACGATATTTACTGCTCGCTTTACTAGTCGGCGGGCAGCTTCGGCAGTTACACCTAGTTCTTCACCAACTTCTCGGTAGCTTCGTTTACGTCCGTCTTGTAGACCGAAACGTTGCTCGACAGCATACCTTGCACGATCATCAAGAACGTTTAGCAAATCATAAACCATTGTCTCGCGTGCCTCTTCCATGACCGCTTGTTCGGGTCCGGGATTAACATCCGGTAGAAGGTCAACAAGCTCATTGCTGTCATCATCTCCAATTGTTCTGTCGAGTGAAGTAGGGGTTGTGAGTCTATGCAGTCTTGCATGTTCTTCGTCAAGTTCATCGCCGTCTCCTGAGACCTGTCGAAGCGCAGCACGAAGGCTCGCAGACCTATCGCCAGGTAACCTAACTAGGCTAGCTTTCTGATCAAGTGCCCGACCGATTGCTTGACGTATCCAGAAAGTAGCGTATGTTGAGAATTTGAAACCTTTTCGCCAATCAAATTTGTCAACTGCATGCTCTAAGCCGAGATTTCCTTCTTGGATTAAGTCTAATAATTCCATTCCAGCCGGGAGAGGGTAGCGTCGGGCTACGCTGACAACCAGTCTTAGGTTTGCTCGTATAAATCGGTCTTTAGCCTCTGCTGCTTTGCGGTCAGCTCTTTTAAGCTCCACGCCTTTTTCGCCCGCTGCAAGACGCTCTCGTGCTTCAACGCCTCTCTCAATAATTTGAGAAAGCTCGCGCTCTTCTGCTGCTGTAAGAAGGGGTACTAACCCTATCTCGTTCAAATATTGTCCTACTGAATCACTCATAATTTTCTCACTCTTTTGGGGGTTGGGGGTTCTGGCTAACCAGATTTGCAAAGAACTACAATGTAGTCCTGGCGTTTTGATCGGGGGAGATCGGTTAATATTACTTGTCTTGCTAGAACGCTAACGCGTGCGAACAACCCAAATCAGGGCTGATCTAAAAGCATGTATAACATAATACATATATTTCGATAAATCAAGTATTTCTGCTAAATCTGTATATATCGGTGCATATAGACAATGCCATCTGCATAAGACACTTCTTAGTATAGCATACAAAAGTGCAGAAAAATATTAGGTTAGGCGTGTTTGGGGGGTCGTTTGACCCACCTCATAAAGCCCATCTGGAATTGGTCAAATTAGCTGTAAATGAATTAGAACTTGACCATGTATTGGTAACTGTCGCAAATGATCCTTGGCAAAAAAGCGCCATCCGTAAGGTTACAGATGGCTCGCATCGATTAGAAATGACAAGTCTTCTTTTCCGAGATTATAGTGACGCTACCGTTACCGATATTGAATTTCAACTAGAGGGTGAGTCTAATACAGCAGATACCTTGCGTATTCTTCGGTCAAAATACCCGAATGCTGAATTCTATTTATTGCTGGGCTACGACTCTGCGATCGGTATCGTGACATGGCGAAATCCTCAATTAATTTTTGAACAAGCTCGCGTAGTGGTAGTTGAGCGGCCTGGGTTTCTGAACATAGAGTTGCCTTCTGTTCTTTCCACAGCTATTCGTATTCAAGGGCTTAACTTAGATATCTCTTCTGAAAATATTCGTCGCCTACTAGAAAACGGAGAAAGCATTTCAGATATAACTCCTGAATCAATTAGAAATTACATTGCGGAACATGGTCTTTATCGTGAGTGATTCTTGATGGCTAATAGAAAATTTCGTTGGTGGAACTGGCTTCTTCCACTTATCGTCACAGGACTAGGTTTGGCCGCTCTGTTGCTGGTCCGCGATGCAACCGATGCGATACTAGAATCTTCTGATGGGGACTTTACCGAAGTAATTCTTGATCCTCTAGCACCTGGTTTTGAGAGTTATGTGACTTCAACACCCACTCATCTACTTGGAATCAAGGGAGAAAATAGCGAATTGGTTTCACTTGCATTGTTGTCTCTATTTATTGATGATAAAGGTGGAACTGTCGTTGTCTTCCCTGTAGATCTGCTTATTGCAGAGAATGCGTCAATTCGTGAAATTTATTCATCAACTAGCGAACCTGAATTCATTTTGGAGCTAGGTCGGTATCTGAACATGGGATTTAATGCGACTTCCTTTATTACTGCGGAATCATTAGAAGATTTTTTTGAAGTAGCCGTACCTCTTGCTGTTTCACTGAATGACCCGCTTATTGAGCTAGATGACGGTGAGCCTAGAATAGTTTATGAGTCCGGCCAATTGGCCCTCAGCCCCTCAGAAGTTTACAGCTACCTGGCATGGGAAAGCGATGATGAATCCAGTTACAACAGGTGGTTGAGGCACAAGAATTTTTGGGAATCCTGGCTTGGCTCTTTAACAGGTGATGAAACGGAGACTTTAAATAATGAATGGCGGGAAAAGGAATTAAATCGAATGTTCCAAGGGTTAAGTGCTGGTAATCTTATAACTCAAAATCTAACTTTAATTGAAGTTGAAGGCCCCAACAGATACTTGAGAGTTGAAGAAGAGTTCCTGAGCGCAATGCTTCTTGAAACAGTTCCATTTCCCATAGCGCCTTACGAAGGTGGACGTGCCAAAATAAAGTTACTTGATGGCATTGGGGGAGTGGATATGGTTAACACGTTTGTGCCACAACTCGTCGCTGCCGGAGCGGAAATAAAGCTAATAGGAAATGCGGAGCAATTCGGTGTACGCGAAAGTGTTATCACTTATCATGACGAGGCTTACTTGAATCTTGCCGAGAGTTTCAGCACAGCGATTGGTAGCTCCAGTATTGAATTTGAACCATTATCTGAATCTGCTGTGGATGTTACTGTTCTGATAGGGGGTAACTCTATAGAATGAGTTACCATAAATCGCAGTGAGATCACCTTGGATTGACATAGCTGTAAAAGCGATTAGCGACAAGAAAGGGCAGGAGACTCTAATTATTGATGTTGGAGATGTATTAGGTATCTCAGATAATTTCGTGATTACATCTGGAATGAATTCTCGTCAGGTTCGAGCATTGGCCGAAGAAATCGAAGATCAAATAACCAATAAATCAGGCCCAAAACCAATACGTATTGAAGGAAACAATGATTACCTATGGGTGCTTATGGATTACGGGGACTTTGTTGTCCATGTTTTTCATACAGATGAGCGTGATCATTACAAATTAGAAAAATTATGGGCTGACATGCCTACCGAGATGGTTCAATAAATTGGCGCTATTTTGGGTTTCTATGTCAAGGTTCCTGAGCTAACCGATAAGGTACGGTTCTAAGGGGCTATAGCTCAGTTGGTAGAGCGCTTCCATGGCATGGAAGAGGTCAGGGGTTCAATTCCCCTTAGCTCCACAACTATGGTTTGCGAAGTTTGTACAAAGGAATATGAACCTGAAGAACTATATTGCCCCCATTGCTCAGCAGCTAACCAAACGATCTTGAATGATGAGGAAATGATCGTAAATGATTACTTCGAATAATTTACGAAAAGGGTAAATTAAAATGCATTTCGCTATATTGATTTTATGAAGTCAGTAACCGATGAAACCTTCAACAACGATGTCATAATTCGTTCGGAAACGATTCCGGTCATAGTTGATTTATGGGCACCAGATTGCGAGCCATGTAAATCATTGACACCCATCCTTGAGGCCGCTGTAGCTAAAACAAGTGGAACTGTGGAACTTGTTGCGGTCAATATTGACGAGAATCCACAAATACGTCAGACGTTTCAAGTCCAGAGCGTCCCCACCGTTTACGCATTCAAAGAGGGGGCTGTCGTAAATGGTTTCATGGGAGCTCAAGGGGAAGATGCGGTACAGGAGTTCGTTAATAGCTTAATGCCAAGTGAGCAAGAAAAGATTATTGATAATTTGCTTGCAGAAGGATCAGAAGAATCTTTATCTGAGATTCTGCTAGCAGTCCCTGATCATGTTGAAGCAGTCACTGCACTTGCGTCAATATTTGTCGATAGCGACAGGGCTGACGAAGCGCTAACGCTTCTCAAAAGAATCCCTGAAAGCTCCGAAACTCGAAGAATTGAAGCTTTGGCAAGAATTGGTGATATCACAGAACAGGAAATTATCGAAAGACTCGAATCCCTTCTTGATCATGTCGCCGAAGATGATGAAGCCCGCCAAAAATTTGTTGACCTTTTGGATGTTCTCGGTTCTGAATCGGAGCAAGCAAATATTTTTCGAAGAAAGCTTGCTTCGAAACTATTCTAGTTCTTTACCCAATTGTGTGATGTAAGATCTACCCGTGAGTAAATTCGTTAACGTCTACTTAATAAGAGGCGATGAACCCTCCATTATTAGTCGTGAATTAGAAAAACTAACTCAATCACTACTTGAGGACGAGGATAAATCTTTAGTAGTTGAAGAGTTAGTAGAGGATGATTATCAAACTGATTCTGGAACTTATTCAATTGAATGTCTAGTAAGCGCTATCCAAACAGTCCCATTTCTCACGCGAAAGCGAATTGTCATCGGTCGTGATTTTGCTCGCTTTTCTAAAAAAGAAGACCTAGAAGCCTTACTTGCGTACATGCAAAACCCTATCGAGACTAACTACCTGGTGCTTGTTTGGGAGAAAGGAGCGAAACTGCAAAGGGCTAACCAAATGCCTAAATCTTTAGTTGAGGTAGTTAACAGTCTCGGAGAGATGATTGATGTTCGCGTTGGCCGAAAGGTTAATGCTTGGATTCGAGAACAAGTAGGTGAATCATCGATGATGCTTGATGAAGCATCAATATCAATGTTAGAGAAGAGTGTTGGTGAGGAAATCGCCCGAATCCCCGCAATATTAGCAACATTAGAATCGGTCTTCGGGAGTGGTTCGGATCTGCAGTCATCTGATATCGAACCATATATAGGTCAAGCAGGGAATGTCGCACCTTGGGAATTGACCAATGAAATTGCATCTGGGAATACGGCAGCAGCGCTCGGGATACTTTCAAGAATGCAAGGAAACGGAGCGCAACATCCGATGCAAATTTTGAGCTTTCTATCAAGCCACTATTATCGAATTCTCCAACTGTCATCAAGAAATGGAATCACCTCAGAAGAAGCAGCAACCCTATTGGGAGATAAGTCGGCTTACAGAGCAAAAAAGACCTTGTCGGAAGCGAACAGGCTGGGACCCGAAAAACCCAAGCGAGCTATTCAACTACTTGCGGAAGCTGATGTGAATCTCAGAGGAGGTACTGGAATTCCAGCAGAAACTGTAATGGAGATTCTTGTAGCCCGGTTGTCAACGCTTTATAAAAGGTAGCAACTAGCTGTCTAGTGACTTTAGCTGTTTGGAAAGACGACTTTTCTTTCGTGCAGCGGTGTTCTTATGCATTATCCCTTTAGCTACTGCTTTGTCAATCTTCTTAACAGCTTCTCTCAAGTCTTCAGAACTTGGGTCGCCGGATTCAGCATTTTTGAGTACAGTCTTTACCCGAGAGTTTATTTCGGAACGAATTCCTTTATTGCGAAGACGCCTCTTTTCATTTTGGCGGTTTCGTTTTATTTGACCTTTGATGTTTGCCACGTTCTGCCCTTGTAAAATAGTTCTTATAATCAGGTTGCTATCAATTAGGTAATAGCATAGTTAGATACTGTATCGTACCGAAGCGAAGCTTAAAAAGTACACTTAACTGCAAGAACTCAAATGAACCAAGAAAATATAAGAAACATAGCGATAATTGCTCATATTGATCATGGCAAATCTACCTTAGCTGATCGGATGCTTGAGTTGTGTGGTGCTGTTGACCCTCGGCAAATGCGCGCTCAATACCTAGATTCAATGGAACTAGAGCGGGAACGCGGGATTACAATAAAGCTTCAAAGTGTTCGGTTGCAACACCAAGAGACCATTATCAACCTGATTGATACCCCTGGTCATGTTGATTTTGGGTATGAGGTTTCTAGGTCGTTAGCTGCCTGTGAAGGAGTGGTTCTTCTTGTTGATGCTGCGCAGGGAATAGAGGCACAAACTTTGGCTAACACCTTTCTTGCTTTGGAAAACGATCTCGAGATAGTGGTCGCGTTAAATAAAATTGACTTACCTGCGGCTGAACCTGACCTGTATGCCTCAGAGATTGAACAGGTTCTGGGCATTAAGTCAAACGAAATATTGCGCGTCAGCGCCAAGACCGGAGAGGGGGTTAGAGAATTGTTGGACAAGGTTGTTGATAGAGTCCCTTGTCCGGCTGGAGATTCTGATGAACCTCTTCAAGCCTTGATCTTTGATAGTCACTATGATCAGTATCGAGGAGTTGTGAGCTCTATTCGTGTTGTAAACGGGGAAATTTTTGAAGGTGAGAAGGTTCATTTTATGCAGCGCGGTACAGGGGCAATCGTAGAAGAGATCGGCGTGCGGACTCCAAAACTAAAGACAGTAAAATCCTTAGGCGCTGGTGAAGTGGGTTACCTAATTGCAGGTATAAAGGACGTGGGCGAGGCGCGTTCAGGAGAAACAATCACTTCTGCAGGAGAAAAAGCTGAGGCAGCCTTAGAAGGTTATCGTGAGCCAAAGCCAATGGTATTTAGCGGCTTATATCCAATGGATGGGGATGACTACCCGACATTACGTGATGCTTTGGAGAAGCTGCGGTTAAATGACTCTAGCTTTACCTATGAACCAGAGACATCAAGTGCCTTGGGTTTTGGTTTTCGGTGTGGATTCCTTGGATTGCTTCATATGGAAATTGTTAGAGAGCGTTTAGAAAGAGAATTTGATTTAACTCTCATTTCCACTGCGCCTTCTGTTGAATACCGATTGACTTTAACCAATGGTCAGATTGAATATGTTGATAATCCGAGTGATGTTCCGCAAAGTAATAATATGTCGCAGATTGAAGAACCTTATTTGCTAGCTTCAGTTATAACACCTAGTAGCTATACCGGTACTCTTATGGACCTGTGCCAAAGCAGAAGGGGCGAGTTGGTAAAGATGGAATACCTATCACCTGAGCGTGTTGAACTCTCTTACAGGCTTCCGCTAGCAGAGGTTGTATTGGACTTTTTTGACCAAATGAAAAGCAGAACGCAAGGCTATGCAAGTATGGATTACGAAAGTGATGGGTATAGCAAATCTGACTTGGTGAAAGTAGAAATTCTTTTGCAAGGTGACTCTGTTGATGCCTTCAGTTCAATAGTCCATAGGGACAAGGCATATGACTATGGGCAGAAGATGACTAAAAAGCTTCGTGAATTAATTCCTCGCCAGCAATTTGACGTTCCGATTCAAGCTGCTATTTCAAGCAAGATCATTTCCCGAGAGACTGTAAAGGCTTACAGGAAGGATGTGACTGCAAAACTATACGGTGGAGACGTCACTAGGAAGAATAAACTCCTGAAGAAGCAGAAAGAAGGCAAAAAGCGGATGAAATCTATTGGGAGAGTTGATGTTCCTCAAGAAGCATTCGTGTCAGCACTTAAGATAGATGATTAGGCGTGAATTCACACTGTGAGGCAGCTGCGCTGCAGGGGATAGACAATGGAAGATGATCTATACGATTTATTAGGAGTGAGTCGAACCGCCTCTTTGCCTGAAATTAAGAAAGCTTACAGAGAACTTGCAAGGAAATTCCACCCAGATGCAAATCCTAACGATGCTGCAGCTGAGCAAAAGTTCAAAGAGATAGCGATGGCCTACGAAATTTTGAGTGATGATGAGAAACGCAGTCAATATGATCAATTCGGTGCTGTAGGTAATGTTGGTTCTCCTTTCCAGGGTGCAGGGGGAATTAGCGATATCTTTGAGGCATTTTTTGGTGGTCAGAGTCCTTTCGGTTCTTCCGGCTTTAAAACTCAACAAAGGAATTCAGGTGATGATGTTGAAATTGCTCTGAATATAACTTTAGAAGAAGTTGTGAATGGCGGAGAAGCAGAGTTCACTCTAAAGCTCGCTCTAGAATGTGGAAATTGTGCTGGCAGCGGAAGCCAAAATAGTGAATCGGAATTATGTGATCGATGTGATGGACACGGGCAGCTCCAACAAGTACGCCAATCAATCCTTGGGCAAATTATGTCGACTACCGTTTGTCCATCTTGTCAGGGCTTTGGAACATTGATTCTCAATCCCTGCAATTCATGTGGGGGGTCTGGTATTGAAAAAGCTGAAAAGAGTTTCTCTATTGAAGTGCCCAAAGGAGTCGATACTGGTATCACTCAACGATTAGCGGGAATGGGTCCTGCTGGTCCTCGCGGAGGAGCACGAGGGGATATACACGTTAGGTATGTAGTTGAACAGCACTCTAGGTTTTCTCGCAACGGGGAGAACTTGATGGAGCAACTCTGGATACCTGTGACCGACGCTGCCCTTGGTGCTGAAATAGAATATGAGACATTTGATGGAATGCAGAAATTAAAGATACCGGCAGGATCGCGAACCGGCGATAGATTCCGGTATTCAGGATTAGGTGTCCCGAGACTTCAGCGACGTGGTAGAGGCGATTTGATCGTAGAGATAATTATTGACACACCGCAGAATCTATCTGGGGTGTCTAAGCGCTTGATGATTGAATTAGCTGAGGAGATGAGGGAAACAACGGAGGAAAAGCCTAAAAAGGGTCGAAAGAGCAGAAGGAATGAATAGGCCTTTAAGTGAATTGCATGAACTTGACCTTCCACACATAGTTTTAGAGGATTTAAACTCACCGACTCTTCAAGAAACTGAAATGCATCACTTAGAGACTGTTAGAAGACTGCGGTGGGGTAGTCACCTAACAGCGACTGACGGGAGGGGGTCTTGGAACGTATTTAGAATTGACAAGTCAGTTCTAAGTCCTGTTGGTGAAAGGCAATTCTGTGAAGGCCCTAAAGCTGTTTCAGAAATTTATATTTCAATAACCAAGTCTGGAAAGCCTGAATTAGTTACCCAAAAACTTACAGAATTGGGGGTAAGTTCCATATCGTTTTTTTTCTCCGAAAGATCGGTCCCCAAATGGGACCAGAAAAAAATTGAGAAAAATCGTAAGAAACTATTAAAGGTTTCTCGCTTAGCTTTAGCTCAATCAAAAGGTGTATGGCTTCCAAAGATAGGGTTGGGTGGAAGTTTTGAGGAAATTGTTAAAGGCACTGGTATTGCATTAGCTCATCAGTCAGCAAAGGCTATAACAAAGGAGGTTCAACGAATTGCTATCGGGCCCGAAGGTGGATGGAGTGCTGCGGAGCTTGACGCATCCAACCCTAAGTATTCATTTCACAGGTCGATTCTTAGATCTGAAACTGCAGCTATTGCAGTTGCAACTATCCTGGAAAGCGAGAGTTCTTAGTTTATCTTTCCTCGAGTGTTGGGAATGGTCGAGTTTCGTTGCCGATGTATAGTTGCCGTGGTCTAGCTATTCTCGTATTTCGTGAGAGCATTTCATCCCAATGTGATATCCATCCGGCTGTTCTTGCTACGGCAAACAGAACAGTGAACATTTCAACAGGAAAGCCCATTGCCTGGTATATGAGTCCAGAATAAAAGTCAACATTTGGGTAGAGCTTTCGGCTGATGAAATACTCATCTTCTAAAGCGGCTTCTTCAAGCTTTAAGGCGATATCAAGTTTTGGGTTCTTGCCCGTTATTTCAAAAATTTCGTGAGCTGTATCTTTGATAATCTGTGCTCTTGGATCGTAGTTTTTGTAGACGCGATGACCGAAACCCATGAGTCGACCTTCGCCGTTTTTAACAGAATCAATAAAGCTGTTCACATTATCGAAGGAGCCAATATCGTCGAGCATCTTTAGAACAGCTTCGTTAGCTCCTCCGTGTCTCGGACCTGATAGAGCTGCACTTCCTGCTGCAAGTGCAGAATATGGGTCTGCATGGGAAGAACCGACGACCCTGACGGCAGTTGTAGAGCAATTCTGTTCATGGTCAGCGTGAAGGATTAGAAGTTGGTCTAATGCCTTGGTAAAAATTGGATTGGATTGGAAAGGTTGATCTGGTGAGGAGAAAGCCATTGATAGGAAATTTTCTATGTAGGGCAGTTCGTCGCTGGATTGCACTCCGGAATGCCCATTTCTATAAGCAGCTGCTGAGGCAGCTAGCGTTGGCACTTTCGCGATTGAGTTAAGTACGTGCTTTTGTCGTGCTTCTGGGTCTTCAACGTTTCTTGCATCTGGATAAAGCGTTGATAAAGCAGCTAAGCCGGCTGTGAACATGCCCATTGGGTGAGATTGGCTGTTGAATGCCTTTAGTAGATTGTCATTTTGTTGATTATCAAGGTGGGATTGTTTGGCAAGTTGGTTGTTCCATTCCTCGAGGCTAGAACTGGAAGGAAGTTCGCCATGAACCAATAGGTAAGCGACTTCGGTAAAGGTTGATTTCTTTGCTAGATCTTCAATGCGATACCCACGATACTCAAGTTGGCCAGCACCGCCGTCAATATATGTTATTGAACTGTTGGTAACTGCTGTAGCAGCGAAACCTTCATCCTTGAACCAAATTCCAGGTAGGAACTTTGTCCATGGGCCAGAATTAACTCCACCGTCTTCTATGGGAATCTCAATGGACTCACCGGAGCGGTTGTCAGTAATAGTTATGGACTCTTTCAAATCTCCACTCCGATCGTTTTACAAGTTGCATGTTATCGCCAAAATATGTGATCTGGGTCACTTTGAGGCATCTTTCTAGGTGCTTCAAGCAAGTTTTTTAACTTCTAGAGTGGAGTATTGCCATGGAGTCGCTTTTGGAGTTTTTCTCGTTTGGATAGAAGGAAATCTAGTGCGGCTGAAATTTCACTTCTAGTGTCCTCTGGATGTATGACCATATCAACAGAGCCACGTTCTGCAGCTGAGTATGGGTTTAAGAGTCTGCTTTCGTACTCAACCTCAAGTTGCTCACGGTCAGTTTCGGAGGCCTTGCGGTGAAGAATTTCGATGGCTCCCTTTGCTCCCATCACGGCGATTTCAGCGGAAGGCCATGCCAAGGCTAGGTCGTTCCCCATGTGTTTGCTGTCCATCACAATGTAAGCGCCTCCGTAGCTTTTTCTTACGGTTACACATATTCGGGGAATTGTTGCATTTGCGTACGCAAAGGCAAGTTGGGCTCCGTGTCGGATCATTCCCCGCCATTCAAGATCTTTTCCCGGTTGAAATCCGGGTGTATCAACGAAGGTAATGATCGGAATGTTGAAAGCATCGCAGAAGTTGACAAATCGGGCGCCTTTCTGGGAAGCAGATATATCTAGAGTGCCGGCAAGAGATTGTGGTTGGTTCGCTACGATTCCAACTGTATTGCCATTTATTGTGCACAGTGCCGTAATGATATTGGTCGCCCAGTCTTTTCGTATTTCGGTAAGAATGTGCTCATCAGCTACTTGGGTTATTATTTCGCGCATGTCGTAGCTACCAGTCTGAGTATCAGGCACTATATTCTCAATATTTGTTAGTAGGCGATTGGCCGGGTCGCTCGTGGGATTGGTTGGTGGGGGTGACGCCGAACTTCGAGGAAGTAAGGTGAGTAACTCATCCACTATTTCTGAGGCAGAATCAAGGTCAGCTACAACGAAGCTTGCGAGGCCAGACATTTGTGCGTGTTTTGCAGCGCCGCCCAATGTTTCGGGGTCAATTGGTATCCCTGTAAACTCTTGAACCATTCTTGGGCCACTCACATAACTGTAGGAATCTTTAACCATTATTACGAAGTCAGCCAAGCCTAAAAGAAGTGCCGGTCCAGCTAACGCTGTTTCCTTGACACAAAAGATTATTGGTATTATTCCAGAACTAGCCGTTATCTCCTGAGCTGCTTTCCCCCAACCGTCAAGTGCTTCGACTCCGGCATCAGGCGGCGCTCCTGTTGAATTAATATTACAAACAAGGGGAATATGTTGAGCTCTTGCAGTTCGCACTCCTTCTACTAACTTTTGACCATCTGCTGCTGAAAGAGGTATTGGGTCGGTCGGAGACCCTAGTGATATCTCCACAAAACTTTTAAGGTCATCTCGCTTGACTTCAACAACTGTGTCTTGCGAAAGTTGCGTTTGTACTTGAACGGTATTTTCTTGTCCACTCACACGGTTATCTTAGTATGTTTGTGAAGAAATAGGCGTTACTTAGTCGCTAAGTAGATCCCATTTTGGTCAGAGCCGTATTCAAGAATCATTTGCCGAAGGACTTCTCGAACAACTCTCGTTGTAGCAGATAGAGGCACTCTTTTATTTGTGGCTAAACCGACTGTGCGTCGTGTAAAGCCTTCTAGCGGAATTCTTTTCCATTTGCCAGTCCCTTGGGCGGCGGTGGCGGGGAGAATTGCCGCCCCGAAGCCATCGGTAGCTAGCGAGGCTAATAGCCGCATGCCGTCTACTTCAGCTTTGGGTGAGAGTTTAATTCCATGTTTCGCTAGATCTCTATCGAGACTGTCTCTGAAAGGAACCCCTTTGGGGTTGAGCAAAAGAGGAAATTCAGAAAGGACGGATGGGGTAACGGAGTCATATTTAGAAAGAGGGTGTGAACTAGGAGCAACAAGAACTGGCTCTTCTTCAAATAGCGGTTCCGCTTCAACATCAGGGTGGGTAATCGGTAAGTTTACTATTGCCCCGTCAACTCTTCCCTGTACGACTAGTGGAAGCAAGTTACTTGTCACTGCGTCGGTAATTTGGATCTTAACCTTCGGGTATTTCTGGGTCATTGACTCTAGCAGGATAGGGGAGACCCAGCGGCCTGTTGTTCCAATTACTCCTAGCCTTACGGTTCCTGATACTTCGGTGTGGAGTGCTTTAACGTCTAAAGAAATTGATTCAAGTTCTGTTTGGACACGGCGTGCTCGTTCAACCACGAGAGCTCCCTCTTCGGTTAAGGCGCCAGTTCGTCTATCTATTAACGACACCGAGAGTTCTTGCTCAAGCCTAGCAATATGGGTTGAGATGTTTGACTGGACAGTGTGTAGGGATTGTGCTGCCTCGCTAAAGCTACCGGTATCAACTACTGCAACTAGTGCATTTAATTGTCTGATATCCATACAGAAGTATATCTAATTTAAAGATAACTACTTACTACCTATCATTAGATTAGATATCGGGATTAGCCTGAGTTTGAGAACGTATGACGTTAAGAGCTGAACCAGCCTTGAACCATTCAATTTGGTCTTCACTGAAGGTATGTGTTGTCTCAAAGCAGAATGTCTCTCCACTTGGTTTCGTGACGTCAACAGTGATTGTGTCACCGGGATGAAGGAGGTCTAAATTACGGATTGATAATTTATCTGACTCATCAATCTTGTCGTAATCATGCGGGTCTGAGAACGTGAGCGGTAGCATGCCCTGCTTCTTGAGATTGGTTTCGTGAATTCGAGCGAAACTGCGTGCAATAGCCACGAGCCCTAATCGAAAGCGCGGCTCCATTGCGGCGTGTTCGCGACTTGATCCCTCACCCATATTTTCATCACCGATTACAACCCAAGGCTGGTTGGCTTCATGGTAGGACTTGGCTATTTCAGGGAAAGTTTGTGTTTCGCCTGTTATTAAATTCTTCCCGTAACCGACTTCGTAACCTTCAAATGCATTTACGGCCCCTAAATACAAATTTCCAGAGATATTTTCTAAGTGCCCTCGATACTTTAGCCAAGGTCCCGCCATAGAAATATGGTCAGTTGTGAATTTCCCCTTAGCTTTGACAAGGATAGGTAAATTTTCATAATCGTTTCCGTCCCATGCAGGAAACGGTTCCAGTAGTTGGAGTCTGTCAGAAGATGGCGAGACTTTAACTTCAAGTTCTGTTGTATCTTCCGGTGGGGCAATGAACGTCTCTTCCCCAGGGTCAAAGCCACTTGGCGGTAACTCAATTCCCTCAGGAATTGATAACGTTACCTGATCTCCATCTAATGTCTGAAGGCTGCCATTGACAGGGTCGAAATCTACAGTTCCAGCAAGTGCAAGCGCCATAACAGTCTCTGGTGAAGTTACGAATGCTAATGTTGATGGATCTCCATCATTTCGTTTAGGGAAATTACGATTATAGGAAGTGACGATAACATTGGGTGTTCCTGTCTCATGATCTTTTTCTTCTGAACGGTCCCATTGCCCGATGCACGGTCCACAAGCATTGGCTAGAACTACAGCACCTACTGCTTCAAAGTCAGCTAGTAGCCCGTCGCGCGTTATTGTTGCTCTGACTTGTTCAGAGCCAGGTGTAATTAAAAGTCGACATTTTGACTTCAGGCCATGCTTAGCGGCTTCTCTAGCTATCGAAGCGGCGCGTGTTATATCTTCGTAGGATGAATTAGTGCAGCTACCGATCAGTGCAGCACTTATTTCCAGTGGCCAATTGTTGGATTTGGCTTCAGTCCCTAGTTCCTGAACTTCCCTTGCTAAATCTGGGGTATGCGGGCCGTTGATGTGTGGGCGCAATTCATCTAAGTCAATTTCGATGACTTGGTCAAAAAACTTTTCAGGAGTCTGCAATACTTCAGGATCAGGAGTCAAATGTTGTTGATGGCTTTTAGCTAGGTCAGCTACATCACTTCGGTCTGTTGAGTGCAGATAGCGGTTGATTGAATCGTCATACGGGAAGATTGAAGTAGTTGCCCCTATCTCTGCACCCATATTACAGATTGTCGCTTTGCCAGTAGCAGAAAGATTGGAGGCTCCGTCACCGAAATATTCCACTATTGCCCCTGTTCCGCCCTTTACGGTAAGGATTTCAGCTACTTTAAGAATCACGTCCTTTGGCGCTGTCCACCCATTCAACGAGCCTTTGAGGTGCACCCCAATTAGTTTCGGCCACCTAACGTTCCAAGGAAAGCCAGTCATGACGTCGACTGCGTCGGCTCCGCCAACCCCAATTGCGATCATGCCTAAACCACCTCCATTAGGAGTGTGGCTGTCGGTGCCGATTATCATTCCGCCAGGAAATGCGTATTGCTCTAGGACGACTTGGTGGATTATTCCACTTCCTGGTTTCCAAAATCCAGCCCCATATTTTGCACAAACAGATTCGAGGAAGTCATAAACCTCCTCGTTTGTTTTGGATGCAGTGAGCAGATCATGTTTGCCTTCAACTTTTGCCTGAATCAGGTGATCAGCATGTGTTGTGGTAGGAACGGCAACCTTATCAAGTCCGGCTGTCATAAATTGCAACCAAGCCATCTGAGCTGTGGCATCTTGCATCGCAACACGGTCAGGTCTCAGGTCGACGTATGAGGACCCTCTCTCAAGTGATTGGTCAGGTGAGTCTAAATGATTGATCAATACTTTTTCAGCGTAGGTTAATTGACGTCCTAGCTTTGCTCTTGCGTTTCCTAGTCTTTCTTCGAGTGTGGAATAAACATCCTCAATCAGTTCAATGGGGGTCTTTGTATAAACAGTCATAATTCCTCTATCTATGTTCCACCGCAAGCAGGAACGCATCTACTTCTAAAGCAGTTTAAATCTATCGTAAATCACCACACTTGTGGTGGTGAATCTTAAATTGTCGGCCAGTGTTTCTTGTTATTTGAAGATTTTTCTAAATTACTTTCGAGACTCCAAGCCTTTCGCCAACTTGCCATTTCTGGACCTTGCAGGGTTGGAGTTTGTCCAGAGTGCTTTCGTTTTTGGGCTACCCACCAATCATTATTTTCTTCATCGGCTAACTCTGCAACAGCCTGTTCAATTTTTTTTGAATAGGTTCTGCTATTCTCCTTCTCTTCTGGCCAAATGGGAGCGCCAAATGTAACTTTTGTTGATGAGCGCTTGGGCCATGCTTTACCCTTTCGAAGGATATTTCCCGTTCCAGTAAGGTGTATTGGGATGACAGGCACATTGCACTTTATTGACAGATAAGCTGCACCTGCACGGAATGGTTGACCCCATCCGTCAGGGGACCGCCCTCCCTCTGGAAAAACCATAAAAGACCAACCGCGTTTAATCAACGATGCAATTTGATCAGAGGATTCTCGACTTACTTTGTTTCTTTCTACCGGAATAGCGCCGATGAATAGAGCGGACAGTGAGCCTCCTAATTTTGATTTGAAAAAATAATCAGCGGCAGCACCGACAATTAAGCGGTTACGCCATTGGAAAGGAATGGATGTCAACAATAATGGAGTGTCTGCATGGCTATGGTGGTTTGCGACAAAAATAACTGCTTGCCTTCTTTTGAGACCTTCGAGTCGATCGTAGCCAGTCCGTTTTGGGCTGGCGATATAGCTCATCAGAGGTTTAGCTATCAGTTCGGTGGCGAGTAGCCTAACGGTCCTAGCTGGTAGCCGACGAGCCCAAACCGTAGGGTACTCAGAACCAAGATAAGTTTTTTGTTCAAGGGGAGTAACACCGTTGGGCGTGTGAGCTGCCCTGTATGGGAATTGTGCTGATTTAATGTTTGCGATAGAGCGCATTCTTTGCGGGGTATTCCCAACTGCTTTATAGATTTCCCGTGTCTTGCGCTGTATTTCCCGTTTAGTTAATTTTCTTGCCATGCTACGACACATCTGCCATCAGAATAGGAGGACTGTGGTAATGAGTTATGGTAGGGCTGAATCCAACTGAATCTGACGCAATTTCGAACGCATCTTGCAGAGTAGTAGCTGATCGAAACCCCATCCTTCTTACAGCTTCTTGGTTGCCTCCTACGATGATTACTTCTGAAAGGTGGTCGAGGGCGTGTGCACACCAGTACCACATATAAAAAGGGTGCACTCCGTGGTACGCATAAGAAGTTCTATATAAATGTCTATACCAATCATCTTCTGCAAAGGACTTTTCATACTTCTGGCTCATCACAGCGGGGTCTGTAGTCTCGCTCAGAACCCTTTCAAAAAAGTCAATGTAGCTTGGATGATGTACAGGGTGAAATTCCCAAGGTGTGGGATGCGTCATTATTACCACTCCACCTTTTCTTACAAGCGGTTTGCCTTTGTACATATTGAAGAAATATCCAAGACCAAGGCAAGCGACAAGTATGGGATTCATCACGGAGTTCACGTTGTAAGGGCATATGTAAGGTAATCCCATCGTTAGAATATCTGTCTGACCTTCAACTTGGACAAGGTGCTGCTTGTAGACGTTTTCAGTGGTCATTTTGTGAACAGCTTCTACCTCACCCGCTTGGACAGATGTGATTTCGTATGGTGAGTGCCACCCCTGAAAGGATTTGCGTTTTGATGTGGATGACATTCTCTTTAGGCCGGCTTGCATGCCCAGAAAGGATATTCGGTCTTTGAAATTCCACTCCCATTCGCGCTTTTGTAGCATAGCGAGTGGTCCGTCATATCCGAATGTGTTGTTATTAACTGTAGTTTCAATCTGGAAGACTTGAATGCCAGATTCCTTTAACACCTTTCCCTGCCTCCAGTTAGATTTATGAAGTTCGGAATTCTCTTGGTCCATGAAACTTTTCGACTCAACCATTGTTTGAGGGTTGTGATGGTGACGAAGTGCCGTGTACCCCGACAGTCCCGTAGCAGTGCTCTTCCAACCCCCATCCATTGAGACCAGGTTTATGTTGACATATACGATCAGGTCACTTTCGGCGGCTCTTTTGTTGATTTGGACTTCCTCTCCGTGAGGGGTTGTTCCAATTATTGTCATTCCCTCAGGGTCTTCAGCATCGTGGTTGTATATCGCCCCTGTTGGCGCAAACGCATCGTAGACCCTATCGCCAACGGCGTGGCGTAGTTCACTCTCAGTCATTCTTCTGTGGAGGGCAAGAGCTGCTATTAAGTGAACATCATCAACGCCCGAAGCAGCAGCAGTATCAAGGACTGCTTCTATGATTCTTTGCCTAATATCGGGTTTTCGCATAGGAGGAAGAGGAAGCGAGATGTCATCAAATGCGATTGTTAGTTTCATCCCAGATTTCAGAAGCGCAGAAAGCGGGGGGGAGTCCCCAAGTGGATTTTCTAGTGCATCACGAATAGATGCGTTAGGATTTGAAACTCCGGGTAGTGGTTCTGCAGGATATAGAACCCGAGATCGCCCAGCTGGAAGTTTTTCCATTCGAAAGCCCTCTCCATGATGAAACAGAATAGGTGGTGTAGTTCTGTCAACATCTAAAACGAGTCCTGGTCTTGGGTGTTTACGTTGATTCTGTGGCATGTATTATTCTTTCTTTGAGCCTAAAGGCAAGGTTTTCTTCGGAGAGCCTGAAATAGGCTTAAAATTTTCAACTAGCCAGCCCCTTCGTCTGGCAAGTGTCGCTAACTTTGTTTCCGGATTAACGGCGACTGGAAAGCCAACGGCCTCAAGCATTGGAAGATCACTTGTTGAGTCTGCGTAGGCTATCGATTCTTTCAGATCGACATTGTTTTTGTCGGCGTAATTCCGAAGAACGGCTGCCCTCGTTTCGCCAATGGGGGGAACTTGTGTCATGCGGCCTGAGTATTTGTTGCCTTTCATTTCAAGTGATGGTGCTAAGATTTCGTCAAAGAGTGGCTTTAAGGGTTGCACAACGAAATCCAGTGCGCCTGTTATCAATAAAGTTCTGTGTCCTAAAGCCCTGTGTTCACGAACACGCCTAATTGCTGCTGGGAAGGATTTCGTTAATATGAATTCATTAAACATCTCAAGTGAGTCTTCGTCGATTTGTAGAACAGGTGCACCTTCGTATTTCCTATAGAATTTTCTAAGGAAATCAGTCCGATCTCTTCGGTCCATCGCGAGCATAGATGGAGCCTCTAGAACAGTTTTAGCAATAACTTTAAATCGCTCTTGTGAAGATAGTCTCTTCGTTGCTAGGTACCCCCAAGATGAAACAACGTTTGAAGCTATGAGAGTGTTTTCTAGATCAAATACAGCTAGTTGTCTGGAAGGGTCAAGAACTTGCTTACGTAATCTGGTGTTTCGTGAATCAGGTGGGGAGGATGATGGGGTTGTTTTTACTCTTCCCTGACTGACTACAGTTGGAAGATGTATGTCATAAACGTATTTTCTCCAGTCAATTATTCGCGGATCAAATAGAAAGGCATTCCTATCACTATTGTCGAGGGAGTCCCATAACTTTAGGAGATTTGATACGTCATAGATCGCTTCGCATTCGACGTATTTGCCATAGAGAGTTATGTACTCCATAGCTTTGTCTAGTTCGTTGCGCTTTTCTTCCAAGTCGGCCACTATCATTGCCTGATTGCCTCTAATAGGAAGTTTGTGCAGTCCAGTTTCGGCGGCTTGGAGGAGACGTTTTGCACGTGTTAATTGCGTTACTACTCGTCCGCGGCCTGGGAATTCCCACTTAGAGGGGGTTATGGGTTGGTTCTTTTCATCAAGGATTGGAAAGTTTCCAAAGAATTCATGGACGTAATCAGCTAAGATCCCGATTTTTATTGGATTGCATTCCCCGCTAGCAACTTGAACCACGAATGGGTCCGTTGGTTTCTCTTGTGCGGCGACAGCTACTATCGCAGATGCAACAAGGTCGACGGGAATTATATCAACTACACCTTCAGGGATTCCAGGAAACTCTTTGAGGGTTCCTCTACCGAAATTTAGAATAATCGGTTCAGCCATCCTGAAGCCTCTGATCCAACCTGAATTGGGTTTATCCCATGATGATTCAATAATCGAGGGCCGCACTATTGATAACGGTATATTGCCACGAATTTCCTGCACTGCTTGTTCTGCCATAGCTTTAGTAAAAGCATAAGCGTCTGGAAAGCCAAGTGAAGTGGCCCTTTCTCTTCCAGCCTCTACCATTTTTTCTTTAACCCAGCGTTCACGGATCTGCTCAGTTTTTGTGGCTATTAAGGAAATTCCTGGCGCACCCAATTCGGCTTTTGCTTCAGCTCGGAACTTCTCAAGATTTTCGCTTCTTCGGCTGTCATCTTCCGTGTAAGACCTAGTCCTTCGGGCAGCTTCAGTCTCTTCCCGCCAGTTTAAGGGAACGTAGAATGGGCTCTGTGAAAGGGGTTTCTCAGGTGCGGTTCCTTTCCTATTTCCAGCTACGTAACACGTACTTACCATCACTAGATGCGGTTCTACATTAAGGCTCTGCAAGGTTTCTACTAAACGAACAGGTCCCATAAGGTTAACTTCCGCTGCTCGGTCTAGGGGTTCGTCAAAACTCACGGCTGCGGCACTATGTATAACTACGTCACATTCACTGAGTTCACGAAGTCCATCATCATCGAGCCCTAAATTATTCAATGAAATATCAGCAGACACTGCTTCAACAGATGTGTTAGTTAAATTATCGAAACCTTCTGCTCCTAACTCTTTTCTTAACTGATCAAATGCGTCATTCCTTAGGATGTCTCTCTGGAGACGCTTTGAGGCCGGACGCTTTCCAGATGGTCTTATTAGGAGACGAAGCTGAATATCATCAATTTCGCGCAGTAGAAGTTCCACTAAAGCAGTTCCCAAGAATCCAGTGGATCCGGTTATGGCTATCTTCTTGCCTCTGAGGGACTCTTTTATCACACTCTATTTCTACCACTTGGTAGGCAATGGTACAATCCAATCGTGGAGACTTCGGAACGAATCTTAAAAGAAGCTACCGTAGCGTTTGGCGAAACCGGTTATGATGCGACCAGTCTTGATGCACTTGCTGGAACTCTAGATATCCGAAAGCAATCTATTCTTTACCATTACGCCTCTAAGGAATTACTACTTGAGGCCTGCGTGAAGCAAGCTATTGCAGATTTATCAGCAGCACTAGATGAAGCAATCCACAAAAGTTCTTATGGATGGGAAAGAGTCGAGTCAATAGTCAAACGAGTATTTCGCTTAGCAAATAGCCGACCTGAATTATTAGGGCTTCTCAGAGAGGTTACTCGTTTGGGTCCTCCGGTATTAACGTATGCGATTGATGGAATAAGGCCTCTGCTGGAAGGTGCAACAGCATGGCTAACCGAAGAGATGGATGCCGGAAGGGTTAGGAAATCAGATCCAGAGATGCTGGTGCTTTCGGCATATTCAACGATCATGGGAGCAGCCACAGAAGTCAAGCTGTTTGAGGCTTTAGGAGAGGAATCAACAATACGAGATGTCGCAATCAGACGCAAAGAGTTGCTTAGGTTCTTGAAAATTGCTCTTATTCCTTGAAACTCTATATGCGATGATTGTCCAGTAGGCGATTTATGAGTTCAGGGTAAGGTACGCCGGTTGCACTCCAAAGCTTTGGATACATAGAAATTTGGGTGAATCCGGGCATGGTATTTACTTCGTTAACTAACCATTCATTCTCTGATTGCTTGTAGAAGAAATCAACTCTTGCGAGGTCTCGGCAATTTAAAAGCTTAAATACCTTTATTGCACGATTTTGTACTTTTAGTATCTCTTCCTCTGTTAATGGCGCTGGTATTTGTAGAGTCGCACCGTCTTCATATTTATCTTCGTAATCGTAGAAGTCGGCGCCTGGGGTGATCTCTCCCGGCACAGATGCTGTGGGCTCTCCGTCTTCGAGAATTGCTACTTCGATTTCTCTTCCTCGGATTGCCTCT
>Ga0208277_1000115_pt1 | contig 46032 bp, 50 predicted proteins | sample ETNtaG_5_FD_185782 | JGI IMG/M metagenome (GOLD analysis project Ga0208277, IMG submission 185782) | Marine microbial and viral communities from oxygen minimum zone, Eastern Pacific Ocean - ETNP201406SV205 (SPAdes) (version 2) | ecosystem: Environmental > Aquatic > Marine > Oceanic ...
GTTGAATAATTTTCACCAGTTCCAATGTAAACATATCGTCTCTTTTTATCTATATTAGGAGATGTCCATATTGGCGCACCTGATGGTCCAAACATTCTTGTGCCAACAGATGTTGTGCCTGAATATTTTGCAGGAACAGGAATTGAATATTTTTTCCATAAAATTTTACCAGTATCAGCTTCTACTGCCAAAAGACCTCCCCGAAAAGTACAACATTCATAATTATTATTAAATGCAGGAATAACCTCTAGACCAGAAACTGGAATAAACAAAATATCTTCAAATTTTGCAGATGTTGCTGTTCTAGTAGCGTTAGGATGATCATCAGTTTTTATTTTCCAAATTAGTTCACCAGTTTGTGCATCAAGAGCGTATTCATTTGCAAGTATATCACCAAAATAAATATATGGACGCTTCTTTGGCTTTTCACCATTTTTCCATTCATCCATGATTATGCCAGTACGTACCTCAGCAGATGCAGAGAAATTCCATTTTACACAACCAGTTTCAACATCTAGCGCATATATGTCGCCAGATTGGCTTCCAACAAAAATTGAACCCATAGCAAGAAGTGGTTGGGATCTAGCCCTCTGAGAATATGGGAAACCAAAAGCCCATTTAAGTTTTAAATTCTTAACATTCTTGGAGTCAATTTTTCCAGAATTTTTGGGAATGAATCTAGATGTATTATAACCCCAGCCATAAGGTGCAGGAGCCTCTCTCAAATCAAATTTCATTCTATTTGATTCACAATAATTGAGTTCTGCTTCTTTAGGAAAATCCTTTCTATCTTTTCTTGCAATATATTCAACAATTTGTATTTTTTCTTCTTCTGACAAATGAGAAGACTGTTCTGCCATTATGCCATCATTCATTGTTCTAAATAAAGCCTGGGGAATAAGCATTTCAAGCCAATTAACAGCTGGTGCTTTTTGTATTGATCCGTCATGACAAATTGCGCAATTATCTTGATAGAGAGCATTACCTGGATGTGTTTCAGGATCAATGGTAATTTCTCTAACGATTAATTCATCAGTAGACTCTCTAACTCTAGCATCTTCATCTATTATATAATCTTGTTCATTGCTAATGTTCTCAGCGTTTAAGAAGTTTGAAAAAAATAAGCAAAAAATTAAAATAAATATCTTCATTAATATCCCCTTTGTTATCAAAATATTATGACATAATAAAATAATAATCCATCGTAAATTCTATGTTATTATTAAGAGAATTAAGGATAAAAAATGAATAATAAACTTCCAATTAGTTGTTTTATAATTGCGCAAGATGAAGTTGACAGAATAACTAATACAATTGAATCTGTTATAGACTTTGTTGATGAAGTAATTGTTATTGATTCTGGATCAACAGATGGCACACAAGACTTAGCTAAGCAATTAGGTTGCAAAGTTTTTTTCAATACATGGAGTGGATACGGCCCACAAAAACGTTTTGGTGAAGATCGCGCAAGAAATGAATGGTTACTTAACCTTGATGCAGATGAATATTTATCTGAAGAAATTAAATCAGAAATATTACAAACTTTTAATGATAATAATGATAATTACAATTTCTTCTCAATGAAAGTTACCCCAATCTATCCAAATTGGAAAAGGCCTAGGCTTTTCTCTGCCTCTCATCAATGTGTAAGACTATACAATAGAAGATTTGGAAGGTTTTCAAACTCACCCGTTCATGACTCAGTACAAACAAACAATTTAAAAGTTTTTTATTTTAAAAATCATATTTATCATAATTCCGTAAGATCATTTCAACATCTAATTGAAAAGGAGAAGAGTTACATTCAGCTTCAATCAAAAACCTTGAAAAATAAAAATAAGATATTTTTATTTTTTAGAATTTTTATTGAGTTTCCTCTTGCCTTTATAAAATATTATATTATTCGAAGACATTTTACTGGAGCACTAACAGGATTAATAACAGCCTTAATATTAGCTTATTATAGATGGAAAAGGGTGATAGTTCTGTTTAAGAATTAATTTTATTAGTTACAAGATTTTATGTGATTATGTATCTTATCAACTATCCAATCATGTGTCCCTTCCGGAAGATCGTGTCCCCACCCATCAAGAATTTCAATATTTGATCCTGATATATTTCTATGAGTATCTTTTCCTGCTTCTAAAGGAACAAGATTATCAGAAGAGCCATGCAGCACTAGGGCTGGTAAAGATATTTCTTTTAATCTAAGAGTTCTATCACCATCATCACCTATAGCAGCATATTGTCTTGTTGAGCCATCTGGATAATACATTCTGTCATAGCGATAGGAAAAATTTTCTCTTAAAATTTCTTCTGAAGTCGGATATTTTGGAGACGCCCACAATTTTCTTGTCATAAGATTGTTTTCAATAACATCTTCTTTACTCGATGATTTTGGTTGACGAGTCAGTCCTTCTATTACATCCTTTGATGGCCTTGGTAATTCTGGATTACCAGATGTAGACATTACAGAAATTAGACTTTTACATCTATCTGGATAGTTAAAAGCTACAAGCTGAGCGATCATCCCGCCCATAGAGGCACCTAGAATATGTGCTTTTTTTATAGATAACTCACTTAAAATATTTATACAATCCTCGGCCATATCTTTGAGAGAATATGGAACTTTTGGTTTATCTATATCTTTTGATAATTTTTCTCTAGAGAAAGAATATTTCCAGATTAAATTCATATCATCAATTTTATTGTCTTCAAACTTATGACTCAAACCAACATCCCTATTATCAAAAATAATTACCCTGAATTCTCTTTCTACAATTTTATTTATTAGATTAATTGGCCAGTCGCATAACTGAGATCCAAATCCAGAAATCATAACCAAAGGTATATTGTCTTTATGCCCAAATTCTTGAACTTCTAAATTGATGTTATTTGAAGAAACTTGCATTTCAAAGACTAAGAAATATTTCTATCTTTACCTTCCCAATAAGGAGCTCTCAATTCTCTTCTAAGAATCTTACCGCTAGGGTTTCTTGGAAGGTCTTGCGCAAAATCTATTGATTTTGGGCATTTGTATCCAGCGATTTTGGTTTTTACAAAGTCAATTATCTCTTTATCTGTTAATTCTTTATTTGTAACTACTATTCCCTTAACTGCCTCTCCCCATTTATCATCAGGTATTCCTATAACAGCTGCGTCAGAAATATTTTCATGAGCCATAAGTGCGTTCTCAACCTCAGCTGGATAAATATTTTCTCCACCTGAGACAATCATGTCTTTCACTCTATCATGTATATATAAGAATTTTTCATCATCAAAATACCCTGCATCACCAGTGTAGAACCATTCATCTATAATAGATTCCTGAGTCGCATCTTCTTTATTCCAGTACCCCTTCATAACACATTGACCTTTTATAAGTATCTCTCCAACTTGACCATCTTCTACTTCATTATTTTTTTCATCAACTATTTTTATATCAATACCAGGGTATGCCCTTCCACATGATCTCAGTTTTCCCTTTTTAGGATCATGGTCCTCTGGTCTCATTGTTGTTCCTAGTCCAGTAGTCTCGGTTAAACCATAAACTTGCCAAAAATCACAACCCATAACATCGATTGCTTTTTTAAGGGTATCCTCAGCTATTGGAGATGCTCCATAAAGAACCTGTCTTAAAGAAGAAAAATCAGTATTACCAACATTTGGGTGGTTTAATAAAAATAAAATAATAGCTGGAACAAGAAGAGCTAACTCAATTTTTTCTTTTTCAATTAAACTTAAAATCAATTCAGGGTCAACTTCAGGTATTATAATATTTTTACAACCAAAAACTATTCCCATTACCCCCATATTAGCTCCAGCAACATGAAATACTGGGGAGCAGATAATGTTTGCCGAACCTTCATGCCAATCCTTGCCCCAGGTTTTTTCTACCATTTGATTAGATTCAATAAAGTTCCTATTTGTTAGTTGAACACCTTTTGGATATCCTGTAGTTCCTGAAGTATAAAGTTGAATAACATCATCTTCTATATTTGACTCAAGCATAGGGTCTTTATCATCAAATCTATCTCTCCATGCAATATACTCTTCCCATTCTGAACCCTCATCCATAGAAATTATTTTTTTTACTGTTGGAATCTCGTCAATTATTTCTCTAATAATTGGATAAAATTCTTTACCTACAAAAAGAATCTCACTTTTAGAGTCATTTATTACATAAGAAACTTCAGGCGGAGCAAGACGCCAATTTATACCTACTGCTACAGTTCGTGATTTCATTGTTCCATAAAGAAATTCAAAAAATAAATCTGAATTTTTTGCAAGAAAAGCAACTCTTCTATCTGGCTCACAGCCTTCACTTATTATTCCCTGAGCAACTCTATTCGCATTACTATTAAATTTTGAATATGTTAATTCTCTATTGTTAAATTTACTTACAATCAAATTAGATGACTCTTCAACTCTCCACCTAAAAATATCTACTAATGAAGTTTTTTCTGGTAATCTTCCCATTGTCTTCCTCTTAAAAAAATAATTATGAAATAATGAAAAAAAATGGTCAATAAAGATTATAATTTTATATCTTTATTTATTAATTTTTCATAAAAACTAACATCTAAATTAGTATAGTTTTCATTTTTATCATCAATAAAAAATAGAGGATCTGAAACATCCTGAGGATTATAGCCTTCCTTTACAAGATCAACCTTTTTATGTTTAAAAGTTCCAGTTATCTCAATTTCTTTTTTTATTCTTAAAATTATTGGCATAGCATAACTTGGTAGAGAATTTTTCAGATGATAATAAAGGTCTTTTAAATTTATATCACTATTTGCTACTAGGGCCGCCATTCCAGCTTTCCCATCATTTCCTGGTAAATCAACGCCATAAACATTAACTTCTTCGATATGATTAAAACCTTGAAATGCATGAGCAACCTCTGAAGTAGCTACATTTTCACCCTTCCATCTAAAAGTATCTCCTATTCTATCTATAAAATAAAAGTATCCATTTTTATCGCGACTTAATAAATCTCCTGACCTAAACCACTGATCATCTTTAACAAATACATCGCTTAGGATTTTCTTTTGTGTTGCTTGTTTATCTACATAACCATCAAAACCAGCAGCATCAATTTGGATCTCGCCAATTGCTTCACCAACCTCTCCATCCTCACACGGTATACAAAATCCTTTTTCATCTCTTATTGGTTCTTCTTTTTCAACATCAAACTTTACAATTTCGATATTTAACATTTTTTTTAGATAACCTGGAACTCTGCCTATAGCTCCACTTTTTCCATCATAATTAATTAGAGATATATTTCCCTCGGTTGCGCCATAAAATTCTAAAATTCTTTTTATTTTAAATCTATTTTTAAAGTCATCCCAAATATCTGGTCTTAAACCATTACCAGTTGCTATCCTTAAATTATGATTTTGTTCAAATTTATGTTCAGGGGCATTTAGTAAATATCTGCACAATTCACCAATATATTGAAAAACGGTGACATTATATTTATTAACATCAGACCAAAAATCATTTACTGAAAATTTTCTTTTTAATACTAACGATGCCCCAGTTGTCAACGCTAGGCCCACAGCAATAATCCCACCTGCTGAGTGATAAAGCGGTAAAACATTATAAATCCTATCTGTTTTTCTAGGAACAACTGCAGATGCAAACCCCATAAGCATTAATCTTAATCTTCTATGTGTGATCGTAGCAGCCTTAGGGTCCCCGGTTGTACCTGAGGTATAAATATAAAGAGCAACATCTTCATTAGAAACATTATAGTCAATCACAGGCATTACATTGCTTAAGTTCTCGAGAGTTAATCCTAAGTCATTATAATCTTGTTTATTGATATCACCCTCTACCCAAACCTGAAAACTTCCTTTTATTGTATCATCCGTAGTTTCAAAATTACTTATTAGCTCTTTGCCTAATATGAGTTTACTAGCTCCAGATATACTTAAAGAGTGATTCAAAGGATGGCCCGTAAGGTTCGTGTTGATTAAGGCAGAAGTACCTCCAACTTGAGCAATACCTATCCAAGCCATTAAGAATTCAGGTCTATTCTCCATAAGAAGAGCTACTACATCACCCTTTTGTAATCCATTATCAAGAAACCAGTGTGAGTACTGATTTGCGCCATTAATTAATTCCCTATAGGTAATTTCTATATCCTCAAAATATATAGCTATAGAATCAGGTGAACTATCAGCATAACCAGCAATTTTTTTTGTTATTATTGCGCTTTCATCATTATTAATTGATTTCAAAGACGACAATATTCTTCTTAGAGTTGATAAATAGATTAATTCATTCTTAATTTTTGTTAACATTATTTCTTTAATTTTTCTAAATACTTTTGTTGTTCATCTAAAAAGCCTGGCTCTAACTGCTTTATTGCCTTTGAATTTATTTCCCAAAATGGTCTCTTAATTAGAGTGGGAAAATTTTCTAATATTGTCAAAGCATCAGATTCAAAATCGTTTTTTAAATTTTGATCAAGTTGTCTCCAGGTTGCACTCTTCTTGTTAAGAGCCTTGTCAATACCATGAACAGTCAACCATTCTTTAATTTTACTTTTTTTTATTGGATTAACTTTAATATCAAAAAAATCATATGAATAATTATTATCTTTAAGCCACTTAATAGCTTTTCGACAGCTATCACAATTTTTTAAGCCATACATATTTATCATAAATTTATGCCGCTACTTGAGAGTTTTTTCTTAAATAATTTTCTTCCTTAATAGAGAACTCATTTAGCACTTCTTTATAAAGCTCAGGTTTACCTGCTTTAAGAATAGTTCTTACTTCAGTTATTGGCTTTTCTAGAAGCTTTTCCCAATCCGCACACGCCCAAAATGACGCTTCTTTTCCTAATTCATATCCTTCTTTAATAACATCTCGTAAATCAATATTAAAATTTAATTCTTTAGTGACTTTGCCCATTATTCTATAACCATAAAGTACAATCGCACCAATACCTCTGTTTTTCTCTTGTGCATATGTAAAAGCTAATAAACTTAGTTCACCAAGAGCGTCTCGACCATATCCTGTTGTAACATGCCATAAATCATGCATGTCACGTAATCTTGTGTGAAAAATATTCTCTTCTTCAGTTTTATTGGGGTCAAAATTTATTTCACTAGCAGAAACAAGCTCATCAGGGGTAAGTTTCTCTTTATAAATAAAATTATAATAATTTTTACCGAGTGATCCTTCGGGTAACTCCGACAAATAATCTTTTCTCTTTAATGTATTAATTAAATGTATTTTATTCTCTAATATTCTTTTTCCTACATCACTTTTTTTAAAATCTCTAAAAGCTTTACGATTTGTACCGCCTAAAGCATCAATTACATGAAATACTTGAACAGTATCTTCCTTATTAGCAGCAAGGGCTCTAAGCGCTTTTAGTGCCTTAATAGGCTTTATTCTGTTAGCCCATAATGATTTTAAATAAACGATAAAATTTTTCATAACTTAAAATACTAAAAAAAAGATTAAATAAAACAAAAATTTAAAGAAAATTAACAATTATTATGACAATATTCAAATTGCTTTTTTAAATTAATTTCTTATTTATTAAATAAATTGCGGGTGTGGCGGAACTGGTAGACGCGCCAGATTCAAAATCTGGTTCTGGTAACAGAGTGGGAGTTCAAGTCTCCCCACCCGCACCAAAAGTGGAAAAATGAAAAAAATTAATACGAAAATATTAGAATTAATAAAAAATAAAAATTCTTCAAAATTTTTATATTTGATTTCATTTATTGAAAGTATTTTCTTTCCTATCCCAACAGATCTTTTTATCATTCCAATTGCACTCATTAACAAAAATAGAGTTTTTTATATTACTTTACTAACAACAATTTTTTCTGTCCTAGGGGGAATAATTGGTTATATAATTGGACTTTATTTCTTTAATGAAATTGGTCAAATCTTATTAAGTTACTATAATTTAGAAAATCAATTCAAACTTTTCACTGATCTAATTATTGAATATGGTTATCTTTTTATATTCATTGCAGGTTTTACTCCTGTTCCCTATAAAATTGCTGCTATTGGTTCAGGATTTATAAACCTTCCAATCTTGATATTTATCACTGCAAGTTTTTTTTCAAGGGGTTTAAGATTTTTTATAGTTACATATTTTAGTTCTAGGCTTGGCGCTAGTGCAGAAAAAATTATAAGTAAATATTTCTTTTACATATCTCTTTTATTATTCTTAATTATTATAATAATTTTAATATCTGAAATAATCTTATGAAGCCAAATTTATTTATATTTTTTGTATCAGTTTGCGTGATTATTTTTGTACATTACTTGGAATATATCGGTTTTACTCCATGCCAATTATGTATCTATCAAAGATGGCCATGGTATTTAATAATATTTTTGAGCTTTGTTTCAATTTTTTATAACAAAAGAATTTATCCTTATAATAAATTCATAATCTTTTTGTTTTTTGTTGGAAGCGCTGCATACGCAGGTTGGCATGCTGGAATAGAATGGGCTTTTTGGGAAGGGCCCTCTACATGCGCAACAGGAACAGATAAAATTGAGAGTCATGATGATTTATTAGAAAACATTCAAAGTATTCAATCTTTTGTGCCATGTAATGAAGCAAGTTTTAGATTTCTTGGTTTATCTTTGGCAGGTTATAACTTTATTTCATCTCTAATGATGTCTATATATACTTTTTTATTTTTAAGGAATGAGAATGAATAAAACTCGGTTGGAAGAAATAATTAGAGTAGATCATGCTGGAGAACATGGAGCAACATCAATATATAAAGGAACTCTTGATATCTTGAATTTATTTGGTGATAAAAAAACATTATCAATCATTCAAGACATGGCGGAAGGTGAAAAAAAACATGTTAGAGAATTTAATAGATTGATTAAAGAGAAATCTATAAGGCCTACAGCTCTATTGCCTATTTGGAAAATAGCTGGTTATTCATTAGGGGCTTTATCGGCAATCCACAGTAAAAATGCAATAATGGTATGCACAGAAGCAGTTGAAGAAGTTATTGATAAACATTACTCCGACCAGATTGAAGAATTAGAAAAATCTGGTGAGGAAGAATCTCTTTTAAATTCTATTAGGGAGTTTCATGCGGAAGAGGTAGAGCATGAAATGATAGCTAGGGAAGAAATGGATGAAATTTCTCCCATTATGAATATATTCAAAGACATTGTTAAAGTTGGCTGTAAAACTGCAATAAAAATATCAGAGAAAATCTAACTTTCTAATTCTATATCCCAATATAGAAAATCCATCCAGCTTTCGTGAAGATAATTAGGTGGAAAACTTTTACCATTTCTGTGTAGCTCATGAACATTTGGTTTAAAAGGTAATTGAAATGGATTCATATCGATATCTTGATGTAATTTGTTAGACTTTTTTAAATTACAAGAAGAGCATGCAGTAATAACATTACTCCATGTGGTAAGTCCGCCTTTTGATCTTGGAACAAGATGATCAAAAGTTAAATCTTCTTTTGAACCACAATATTGACACATAAATTTATCTCTTAAAAAAACATTAAATCTTGTAAAGGCTGGCCATTCTGGTGGTTTGATGTAATCTTTCAGAGATACAACAGATGGGATTTCAATCTCAGTACTTGGTGACCTTACTTTTAAATCATAAGTAGAAACAATATTTACTCTATCTAGATAAACTGCCTTTATGGCATCCTGCCATGACCATAAAGATAAAGGATAATATGAAAGAGGTTGATAGTCTGCATTCAAAACAAGTGCCGGGCATGAATCAGGATGAGAATTATTTGTTAAGGTCATATTCATATATCTGCTATTAATGTATAATTAATCCTAGAAAATTTTAAAATAAAAATAAACAAATAATGACATTAAAAAGAACAAGATTTGCACCAAGTCCAAATGGGAAATTGCATTTAGGACATGCTTTTTCTGCAATTATTTCAGAGAAATTGGCAAAAAAATTTGATGGTGAATTTATTGTTAGAATTGAAGATATAGATATAGGCAGGAGTTCAAAAGAAAATGAGGGATCAATTCTTGCTGACTTAAATTGGCTTAATTTGAAATTTGATGAGAAAAATATAAGAAGACAATCAGAATATTTTGATTTGTATGAAACTTATTTAAAGAAACTTAGAGATCTAGATCTAGTTTATCCTTGTTGGGCTACTCGATCAGAAATTAAAAAAACTATAAACAATAATAAAATTAAACACCCAAATTGGCCAATAGACCCTGATGGTCAATATATATATCCCGGTATCTATAAAAATATATCTCCTGCTGAAAGATCAGGTATGATGTTAAGTGGCAAAGACTTTTCATGGCGTTTAGATATCGAAAAAGCAATTAGCTATTCCAAAGATAAAATAAAATCGGAAATTTCTTTTAGTGAAGTTGGTCTAGAACCTATCGGAAGAAGAATGGCTGAGCCGCATTTATATGGGGATATTATAATCGCAAGAAAAGATATCCCCACTTCTTATCATCTAGCAGTTACAGTTGATGATTTTGAACAAAATATTACTGTGGTGACTAGAGGTCTTGATATTTACCCAGCCACCTCAATACACCGTTTATTGCAAATCATTTTTGACTTTCCTGAGCCTGAATGGTTTCATCATAATTTAATAAGAGACAAAGAGGGTATCAAATTATCAAAAACATCTAGTTCCGCTAGCATCGAGTCTTATAGAAATAATGGCTACTCGGCTCAAGAAATAAAAAAAAAGATCAGTAAAATTGAGCCTTTCCCATTATAAAATTTCTTCTGCGACTTTTTAATCCTTTTTCTTTTGATTTTGATAATATATTAGTTCTATGAGAAAAAATTATGAACAAAGATCAAATAGTAAATGAATTAGAAAAAATATCCAACTTTGGTATCAATTTATTAAATTCAGCTAGAGAAAATGGTGTTTCGGTTGAAGAAAAATTTTCTGATAGTAATCAACATTATTTTCATGGTTTTGCCTGGTACGCCACTTATTTCAAAGCAATTGAAACAGCATATTATTGGATAAAAGATTTAGCAGAAGAAAACCTTTTAACAGATTATGAAGTTGAAATTGCAAAAGTAGGTATTGGAGAATTTTGTTTACAAATTATTCATGGTATTCCAATGAGTCAAAGCGAGACAATAAGGCCAAATGAAATTTTAATCGACGATAAGTTGATACAAGAATTCCAAAAAATTTCTAAAGTACTTATAAACGGAAATCTATCTGTTTCGAAACAGAAACTGTGCGAATTAATTCGAAAGAATTCAAATAATCGGATTTCACCAAATTTTGGTTTAGACGATACCTACGAACAGATTCGTCAAGAATTTGCAAAATTTACTAATGAAAGAATAATTCCTAATGCACATAATTGGCATTTAAATGATGAATTAATTCCTTCTAGCATAATAAATGAAATGTCAGAATTAGGAGTTTTTGGGCTAACTATTCCAGAAAAGTATGGTGGATTAGGATTAAGCAAAACTGCAATGTGTATAGTTTCTGAAGAATTATCAAGAGGATGGATCGGAACAGGCTCACTAGGAACCAGATCAGAGATTGCCGCTGAACTTATCCTTATTGGAGGCAATGAAGAACAAAAGAAAAAATTTCTTCCAAAAATAGCAAAAGGAGAAATATTGCCAACTGCTGTTTTTTCTGAACCAGATATTGGTTCTGATTTAGCTCATTTAAAAACCAGAGCAAGATTAAATGGTAATAATTATGAAGTTACTGGTAATAAAACATGGATTACTCATGGTGCTAGAGCAAATTTAATGACTATGCTGGTCAGAACAAAAAAAGATATCAAGGATCATAACGGTTTATCAATTTTATTAGCCGAAAAAACATCCGGAACGGAAGATAATCCATTTCCAGATCAGAATATTAAAGGTGGCGAGATAGATGTAATTGGTTATAGAGGAATGAAAGAATATGATATTGCCTTTGAGAGATATGAGGTACCATCGGCTCATCTTCTTGGTCAAAAAGAAGGCCAAGGATTTAGACAATTAATGTCAACATTCGAGTCTGCAAGGATACAAACTGCTGCTAGAGCATTAGGAGTTTCCCAAAATGCCTGTGATTTAGCTCTGAAATACTCACAAGAAAGAATTCAATTTGGTAAAGAATTGATAAATTTTTCACGAATTAGTGAAAAAATAGCAGCAATGTTCGCAGAAACTATGATAGCTAGGCAACTAACTTTATATGCGGCAAGAATTAAAGACACAGGTCAAAGATGTGATATGGAAGCAGGAATGTCTAAGTTATTAGCTGCAAGGACAGCTTGGGCATCAGCTGACAGCGCACTTCAAGTTCATGGAGGGATTGGATTTGCAAGCGAAACACCAATCAGTAGAGTGCTAGCAGATTCAAGAATCTTAAGTATCTTTGAGGGTACCGCAGAAATACAAGCACAAGTGATTGCAAAAAGACTTTTTGAAAGTAATAATAGATAATTATTATAAATTTTTGAAAAATGATTTATGTTTAATATTCTTTTTCGAGAGACAAAAATGATTACAATAAAAATATTTAAAATTGCCCTAATTTCTTTATTCCTACCTTTAAGTTTCTTACAAGGAGCAGAATATCGTATTGGTTTGTCAATGCATGATATTGAGAGAAGAATTGAGGGAGGCCCTGCTTTATCGATTGAAAAAGTTTTCGATAGACCTGAATGGTGGCATAGATTTGCTGGCAACCCTCACATCGGAACTCAACTAAGTCTTGCAAACCATACTCACCTATTTTACGCGGGATCAACATGGAATTTATTTAACAAGAATAAGTTTTCTGGTGAACTAGCTTTTGGTGCAGCGATACATACAGGTAACAATGAAATAAAAGACGGTGAATTAGGATACGGCTGTAAAATAAATTTTAGAGAACTAATAGCATTTGGCTATGATATAAGCGATACGCAAAAAATTCAGCTTAGTGCACAACATATGTCTAATGGAAGTTTATGTGATCCTAATCAAGGACTTACAAGTGTTGGATTAAGATTTGCTTGGAAATTAAATTAGTGATTCGATTAACAAAAATTTATACCAGGACAGGTGATAAAGGCGAAACAAGTCTTGGGGATGGCTCTAGAGTTTCTAAAGAAAATAACAGAGTAGAAACCTATGGAACAGTTGATGAGGCAAATTCCATTATTGGTCTTGTTCGAACAAAAACAAAACAGGCAGAATTGATATTGCTAGATAATATTTTAGCAACAATTCAAAATGAGCTCTTTGATTTAGGGGCTGAATTATCAATTCCTATTAATGATAAAAATATGGAGATGTTAGAAAAAACCAAGATTACCGAAAAACAAATCGAAAGGCTAGAAAATGAAATTGATCAACTGAATGCTAACCTATCTGATCTTGAATCCTTTATACTACCTGGCGGAACATTGGCATCTTCGTACTTGCATTTAGCTAGAACAGTCGTTCGTAAGGCAGAAAGATTAATGGTAAAAATGAATAAATTAGAAAAAAAATCTGTTTCTGAAATAGCACTAAAATATATTAATAGACTTTCGGATCTTCTTTTCGTAGCAGCAAGATATGCTAATCAAGCTGATATTGGTGGCACAGGAGATATTTTATGGAAACCCGGAAGATCAAAAGAGGAGTAGAACAATACGCTTAAAAGAATTACATAAACTTTTAAACTGAGTTATTGACACTTCATGTTAGGGGTTTTAATTTCCCGTTAATTTATTTTCAAATTTTTTTGGAGTTAGTAATGAAAATAATTGTACCTATTAAAAGGGTTGTAGACTACAACGTTAAAATAAGAGTCAAATCTGATCAATCAGGTGTCGAACTTGATAATGTTAAGATGTCAATGAATCCATTTGATGAGATTGCTGTTGAAGAAGCAATTAGACTAAAAGAAGCGGGAACTGCTGAAGAAATTATTGCTCTTTCAATAGGGCCTCAGCAAGCACAAGAAACAATTAGAACCGCTCTTGCTATGGGTGCTGATCGAGGTATTCTTATAAAATCAGATCAAAATGTTTCACCTTTGAATGTTGCAAAAATTATAAAAGCAGTAGCAGAAGAAGAAAATCCTGATTTAATAATTCTAGGAAAACAAGCAATTGACGATGATTCAAATCAAACAGGTCAAATGTTATCTGCGTTATTGGGTTGGTCTCAAGGTACATTTGCATCTGAGATAAAATTGGAAAATGATAAGTTATTAGTCACTAGAGAAGTTGATGGAGGTCTACAAACAATAAAACTTAGCATGCCTTCAATAGTAACAACTGATTTGAGACTTAATGAACCTAGATATGCGTCACTTCCTAATATTATGAAAGCTAAGAAAAAAGAAATTACCGAAAAAAGTCCTGAAGATTTAAATATTTCTATTGAACAGAATTTAGAAATTATAAAAGTTTCAGAACCAGCTCAAAGAGAAGCTGGTGTAAAAGTTGAGACAGTTGATGAATTAGTAGATAAATTAAAAAATGAAGCAGGAGTTATTTAATGACAACATTATTGATTGCAGAACATGATAATAACAGTATTAGTGACTCAGTAAGGAAAGCTATTACTGCAGCCCATGAAATAGGTGAACAGGTAGATATATTAGTTGCTGGAAAGGATTGTAATTCTGCTGCAGAAGAAGCTGCAAAAATTTCTGGAGTAAATAAAGTCTTAACTTGTGATAATGATATTTACGCAAAACATTTAGCTGAACCATATGCGAATCTAATTGTTTCTCTATCAAGTAATTATAATACTTTTATTGCCCCAGCAACGACGACAAGTAAAAATTTTATGCCAAGAGTAGCTGCTCTCCTTGATGTTCCTCAGGTTTCAGACATAATATCAGTTATTGATAATCAGACATTTGAACATCCAATTTATGCAGGCAATGCTATTGAGACAGTAAAGTTATTGGCAGAAAAAAAAGTTATTACAGTAAGAGCAACTGCTTTTCAGGCTGCTGAAGATCAAGAAGCTGTTAATATTGAGGTAGTCGATTCAGCATCTAATCCAGAATTATCTGAGCATATATCTGAAGAATTAACTGAATCAGACAGACCTGAACTTACATCAGCTAAAATTATCATATCTGGTGGAAGAGGAATGCAATCAGGCGATAATTTTGTATTATTAGAAACTATAGCAGATAAATTAGGCGCTGCAGTTGGTGCATCACGTGCAGCTGTTGATGCTGGATTTGTTCCAAATGATTATCAAGTTGGTCAAACTGGTAAAGTTGTTGCTCCTGAATTATATATTGCTGTAGGAATCTCTGGGGCTATTCAACATTTAGCTGGCATGAAGGACTCGAAAATTATTGTTGCTATTAATAAAGATGAAGAAGCGCCAATTTTTCAGGTAGCAGACTATGGTTTAGTTGCAGATTTATTTAAAGCAATACCAGAGCTGGAAACAGCATTAGGTTAATTTAAATTTAAGAATTCTTTAATTCGGCAATAAATTTTATTACCTCTTTTGAATCCCATTCGAAGTCACCATTATATCTTCCAATTTCTTTTCCATTTTTGTCAAAGAGAATTGTTATTGGTAATCCCTTTGCATTAATATATTTTCCTACCATAGTTGTTGGATCATGGTAATTATTTAAATTCTTTATATTAATTTCTTTAAGGAAATCATCAACTTTAGAAAAAACTGTTCTTTCAACAGACACAATAATAACCTGAAAATTTTCATCACCCATTTCTTCCTGCAAATTATCAAGTGAAGGCATCTCTACTCTGCATGGCAAACACCAAGTGGCCCAAAAATTCATCAAGATAAACTTTCCACTGAAATCGGATATGTTATACTTATTACCTTCTGAGTCGTTAAATTCAACAATATCAAATTTTGATAATGGATCGGGCTCAGAAAGTTTAAAATGTTCTGAGTCATTATTGAACAAACCAATAGAATAAGAAACTATTAATAGTAAGCTGCAGGAGATGATTAACAAAAATATAATAAATTTCTTTTTTGACTTAAACATGAGAGTTCTATAGAGAGGTTTTTTTTAAATTAAAAGTAAATATGGCAAGAAAAATACAAAAAAATAAAATGTGGGGAGGTAGATTCAAAACTGATCAAGATAAAATAATGCTTGAAATGAACTCTTCTATTGAATTTGACTCTAGGCTTTATCTTGAAGATATTATTGCCTCGATTGCACATGCGAAAATGCTCGCAAAAAAGAAGATAATTTCTTCGGCAGAATCACAAAAAATTATATCTGGTTTAAAAAAAATCAAAATTGAGTTTGAGAAGGGTATTTTTAATTTAGATCCACTTCTAGAAGATATACATATGAACATTGAGTCAAATCTTCAAAAAAAAATTGGCAATGTAGCTAAGAAACTTCATACCGGTAGATCAAGAAATGATCAGGTAGCAACCGATATGAGACTATATATGAGGAAACAATGCCAAGAAATTATAAAAAAAATTACGATGATTCAAAAAGAATTAAGTAAAAAAGCTAGCAAATATTATGATTTTATTATGCCAGGATTTACTCATATGCAAATTGCTCAACCTGTTACACTTGGTCACCATCTCCTTGCTTATGTAGAAATGCTCGAGAGAGATAAAAATAGATTTCAAGATGCATTAAAAAGGATTAATCAAAGTCCTCTTGGCGCTGCAGCATTAGCGGGAACTACCTTTCCAATTGACAGAGAAATGACATCTAAAGCTCTAGGGTTCACGAATCCAATGGCTAATTCGATTGATGCAGTTTCATCAAGAGATTTTATTATTGAACCTTTAGCTGCCTCATCAATACTTGCTTCTCATCTTTCAAGGTTTTCTGAAGAAATTATACTTTGGGTCTCTGAAGGTTTTGATTTTATTGAATTACCCGATAGCCTTGCTACAGGATCATCAATAATGCCTCAAAAGAAGAACCCTGATATTGCAGAATTAGTTAGAGGAAAGAACGGAAGAGTTATCGGCGCATTAATGTCAATTCTTGTTGTTATGAAGGGATTACCATTAGCGTATTCAAAAGATCTTCAAGAAGATAAGGAATTAACATTTGATGCTATAGATAATATTTTGAATTCTCTTGAAGCAATAAATGCCATCGTAAAAAAATTAAAACCTAAAAAAGAAAATTTATCCTCTGCCGCACAGAAGAGTTATTCTACAGCTACTGATTTAGCAGATTGGCTTGTTTCTAACTTAAATATTCCTTTTAGAGAAGCTCATAAAATAACTGGAAATATAGTCAGATATTGTGAGAAAAAGAAAATTAAACTATCTGAACTAACAATAAAAGAACTTAAAAGTTTTAATAAAAAGATTAATGATGATATTTTTAATGTGCTGGATGCTGAACAATCTGTTAATCAAAAAAAATCTTTTGGTAGCACATCTCCATTAATGGTAAAAAGATCAGCAACAAAATGGATAAAAAAATTACAGAATGAAAAAAAATAGCATCATAATTATCATGTTTATAATTCTATTATCTGGATGTGGCAGAAAGGGAGATTTATTGCCACCTCCATCAAATAATATTAATCCTGTCGGGATATTCCTCGAAGGTAAGTAATTATGTATTCTTACAAAAACAAAAATCTTCACTGTGAAAATATAAATTTAATTGAATTATCAAAAAAAGTTGGTTCACCGTTCTATTGTTATTCTTCTAAAATACTTGAAAGTAAATATAGTGAACTTACTGATGCTTTTATAGAAGAAGATCTCCTTGTTTGCTTCTCATTAAAAGCTAATTCAAACCAATCAATTATAAAAACATTCTCTTCATTAGGCTCTGGAGCAGATGTTGTTTCAATTGGAGAGCTTAAAAGAGCTTTAAAAGCAAAAATACCACCCAATAAAATTGTTTTTTCTGGCGTCGGTAAGAATACTGACGAAATCATATTTGCAATTAAAAATAAGATATTAATGATTAATGTTGAATCTATTTCTGAGCTTAAAAAAATTTCAATGCAAGCAGCAAATCTAAATATGATTGCACCAATATCACTAAGAGTTAATCCTGATATCAAAGCTGGTGGAAATGAAAAAATTTCTACCGGAAAGAAACAAGACAAATTTGGCATTTCTATTAAAGAGGCAATTGATGTTTATGAACTTGCATCAAATCTAGATAATATTGAAATTAAAGGTATTGATGTACACATTGGAAGTCAAATTAATGATTTAGAGCCTTTCGAAAAAACTTTTGATAGTATTGTTGAAACTATAATTAAATTAAAAGATAAGAATATTGATATCGATATAATCGATATAGGAGGAGGTATAGGAATTAATTATACTGATGAAAAAGCCCTAAATATTAAAGATTATGCAGCAGTAGTTTCAAAAAAATTAGGATCATTAAACAAGAGAATTATAATTGAACCTGGAAGATTTTTGACAGCTGAGTCAGGTATACTCGTAACCAAAGTAATTTATATTAAAGAGAATGAGTCTAAAAAATTTATCATCGTTGATGCAGCTATGAATGATTTTATAAGGCCATCTTTATATGGATCATTGCATAATGCTCTTCCAATAATTAAAGATGATAAAGAAAGTCCTATAGAAAGTTATGATGTAGTTGGGCCTATCTGTGAAACGGGAGATTTTTTTATAAAAGACTTCACAACTTCACAACTTCTAGAAGGAGATCTTTTAGCCATTACAAATGTTGGAGCTTATGGTTCTGTTTTATCATCAAATTATAATTCGAGGCCTTCAATTGCAGAAATAATTATTAAAGACGATAGTTATTCTGTCATAAAGAAGAGGCAGGATATAGAAGAAATGATTGATCAGGATAGCTTAGCTGATTGGCAAGAAAATTAAGGAATAATCTCTATCAGAACCTTATTGGCGTTCTTTGGGTAATTAATAAAATTTGTTGAAAATGATTTTTGTTCATTCATTTTAAAATACTCATTATTTAAAACAATAATCTCTTGCATAATAACTTTTTCATCTGGCCCTACTATTTTAACAATTACATTAGGAACAATTCTCATATAATTTGACTGATTAATTAAAGAACCCGAAACAATTAAGGACTCTTTATTATTAATAATTGTTGAACGAGATTCTAAATTATAAATATCTATACCTCTAATATTTATTGAGGGATCAACAAACTCTAAAACAGGTCTTAGTATAGGAAAATTTTCCAATAAGAAAATTCTATTGTACCAAATCACCCCAAGCGATAAGAAAATAGCCAGTATTAGAATAATAGATAAAAAACCACCTCTCTCATTATCTTTTTCTTTAACTGGAACAGGTAATGGATGATCTGGTTTTATATTTGGATCTAGTGTTTCATTTTTATTTTCTTTAATTACTCCTCCTTGAGAATTAATAGATTCATAAAGAGGAGGAACTTCAATAGCTTTGCCTTGCGAGTTTGCTGTCCAAATAAAATAACATTTAGAGCACTTAACTTTTCTATTTTTAGTTCCAAATTTCTCTGTGCTTACAGAAAAACTTGTATTACATGCTGGACATTGAATAATCATAATTTCTATATACTTCAGAAGGCATTATCTATTAATTATATAGGCCTTCCCCTTTGGTCCATCCGATAATACAACCAAAGCACCATTTGTTGATAATTTTATACTTCTAATTCTGCCTTTGATTTCATCAAAAATAATTTTTTCTTCTAATGTATTATTATCAAGGGAAATCCTTCTTATTTCACCGGGAACAAGAGAGCTTATAATTAAGCTATTATTATATTCAGGAAACATTTCTCCATCATAAAAAATCATATCAGAAGGTGCTATTGAAGGCACCCAATATGTTAAGGGTTGCTCCATGCCAATCTTTTCCGTAAATGGAGAAATTATACTACCATTATAATCTATACCGTAAGTAATGGCTGGCCAGCCATAATTTTTACCAGCAGTAATTAAGTTAAGCTCATCACCACCACGTGGGCCATGCTCATTAGAATATAATATATTATTTTTTGAGTCGTAAGCTATTCCCTGCTGATTTCTATGACCATATGAAAAAATTTCTGGTAAAGCATTTTGTGTATCAATGTAAGGATTATCTTCTGGAATAGAGCCATCAGCATCAATACGAATAATTTTACCAAAATGATTATCAAGTTTTTGTGCATCTTCACGATAATTAAAACCATCGCCAGATGTTATTATTAATGAATTATCATTCAAAAAAACTAGGCGCGCGCCATAGTGATTTGATGTTTTTCTGTATGGCGCTGCCTCAAAAATCGTCTTTTTATTCATGAGTTCATTTTTTATTAGCTCTGCACTAATAACTTTAAGAGTATTTTTATTTTTGTCTCCATACGAAAAAGAAATGAAAACAATATTATTGTTCTCAAATTCAGGATGAAGAATAATATCTGATAAACCGCCTTGGCCTCTAAACAAGGCATTTGGAATTCCGTTAATATCAGTAACCTCTCTAGTTTTGATATCTATTTTCTTTATTTTACCAATAAGTTCAGTAACAAGGATATCGCCATTAGGAAGGGTGGCCGAGCTCCATGGATGGTTAAAATTATGTTCAACTTTCTCAACATTATATTTTAAATCAGTTGCGATTAGAGGCCTTGCAAGAACCATAGCTATAAGAGAGACCAATAATAATATTCTATATTTATAATTTAATTTGTGTTCAATTCTCATTTTTAAATACCTTATTTAAGAGTAGTCCATGTAAATATCCACCCAAAAGGCCGGATACACAAAAAAGAAAAAGTCCAAGAAAAGATCTCATTCCAGCAATTAAAATGGCCCCTGTAAATACCAATGTTGTCAACTTTAGCATTACAAAAACGCTAACAAATCCTGAAATTGAATAGGATAAAGTACGCTTAATTGGAAAAAAATATCTAACAATCGCAGTTATTAAAAAGGCTAAAAAAAAAGTTATTAAAATTATGACTAAAAATAAAAAGCCATTTGAAATATCTTTTAAAAGTAATTCAAAGAACATTTTGATTGAAACATTAAAACCTTGCGACGCTAACCAGATTAAGTTGGTTGATAAATTAATTAAGATTATAAGTGATGCCGTCAAAAACGAAGATATTACATAAAATATTGGTAAATAAAGAAATTTCATTTAGTTTTTCCTCTGAATAAGCCAAATGCCACTAAAAATAAAAGCCAATCCAATAATAATAGCAAAATTTATAGATTCATCTAACAAATAAATTCCTAATACTAATGCCCATACTGGTATCAAATAATTGACCATAGACATAAATATCGGCCCCTCTAAATCAACAATTTTAAACCATACAAATGTTGCAACTCCGGTTGAAAGAATGCCTAAGAGAAAAAGTAAAAGAATAGTTTTAATATCTATTGATGCCAAATCAGGAAAAGGCTCAAAAAGGATTGCTGTGATCAAGCCTATTAAAGATGCACTTAGTAAAGAGCCTATTGCTCTATCAGCAGGAGGTATATGAGAAATTTTTTTTGTTAATACAGTTGCTAAAGCATATGAAGAAGTTCCTAATAAAACTGCAATTTGTCCAAACATAAACATAGAATTTAAATTAACAATTTCTGAATTATTTAAACCAATTAATAATATGAGACCTAAAAAACCTAATGTTATGCCTAATATCTTAACAGAAGTAATTTTTTCATCTTTTAGAAGAAGATAAGAAAGTATAAGTGTCAATATAGGATTAATACCCATCAATATTGCTGTAAGGGAAGAAGGTATATATTGTTGTCCCCAGGCTATTATACTAAATGGGAAATTAAATCCCAGAAATCCAATAACAAAACTCCAAAACCAAAATTCTTTATTGAAGGTAAGGGATTTATTTTGTAGATATAACCAAATTAATAGAACCAATGAACCTAGCGCTATTCTGCTAAACATTATCCATAATGGGCCAATAGAGACAAGAATAATCTTAATTATCGCAAATCCTGACCCCCAAACAATACCCAAAAACAACAGCAATGATAGTGGAAGTAATTTCTTTTTCATTTTCTACAATACAAAATTATTAACAAAAATTTAAGAAAAAATTTATGATTCAAAAAAATCTATGCATATATCCTTAAAAAAGTAATATTAATATATAATGCAACTTAAGACACTTTTAATTACTATTATTTTAGCAATAATGTTTCTATTTTTTTTACTACTAAATGAATTTAATTTGTTATCCAAAAAGAATGATTGGGAACTAAAAAATAAAACGAATTTTGATTCAATAGTGGTTTTGACTGGAAAATTTGATCGAATAAAAAAAGGATTCGAATTGCTGGAAGCAAATTATTCAAAAAAGATGTTTATTTCTGGAGTTAATCCTATCGTTAAAAAGAATGAATTAAAAAAAATCATTATTCCAAACAATTCAACTGAGAAAATTAGTTTATTTGATTGTTGTGTATTTATTGGAAGAGAAGCAAAAAATACAAAAACTAATGCTGTTGAAGTAATAAAATGGATGAAAAAAAATAATTTAATTTCTGCAATTCTTGTTACTTCTGATATTCACCTTCCTAGAAGCATTTTAGAATTTCAAAATAACAATAATCATATTAAAATCACATCATGGCCTGTTAAAACTAATAGTAGGAATTTTATTAATTTTTTAAAGGAATTTTTAAGATTTAGTTTTATTCGTATTAAATATTTAATTATATGAGGTATAATTATAAAAAAAATTTTATCATATATATTGGTTACATTTTTTTTTACAGTCACTGCTATTATAGCATTAGCTGGTCTTCCATTATTATTTTTCCCAAGAAAATATACTGCTCTCTTAATCCACTCTTGGTCTAAATTAATGCTTTTTTTATTTAAAAGTTTTGATGGCTTAGATTGGACGGTTATAGGAGAAGAAAACATACCTGATAAACCATTTATTGTTGCATCGAAGCATCAATCAATCTGGGATACAATTTTTTTTACAGCTTATTTTAGTGATGCAGCTATGGTTTTAAAAAAAATATTAATATATTTACCTGCCTATGGATGGCATGCAGTTAAAGCTAAAATGATTTGGATTGATAGAAAAGCTAAAGGTAAAGCAATAAAACATTTACTTAAAATGGCAAAAGAATGCTCTAGCAATAATAGACCAATTGTTATCTTTCCAGAAGGCACAAGAGTAAATGTGGGTGAAAAAGGAGACTATAAATCCGGTTGTTTCGCTTTATATAAATATCTCGATATCCCATGCATTCCTGTAGCATTAAACTCTGGTCTGTTTTGGGAAACAAAAGGATACGGAAGGAAAAAAGGCACTATAAAAGTAAAATTTCTAAAAGGTATAAAACCAGGGCTTTCAAAGAAAAATTTTCAATCATTATTAGAGGATAGAATTGAAACAGCCTCAGAGGAACTTTCAATAAATAAAAATAATGAAAAAAAATAAAAATTTATACAGGTACATAAAGTTACCTATTTATATATTCATTTTTACCTTAATTATATGGTCAACCTATTGGTTTTTAGGAACCATATATATTGAGAATAGAGTTTTAAAAGATAATACTTTAAAATATGAAAAATCTATAATTTCTGGTTATCCATTTCATTTTGATATAAATCTAAAACAATTAAAATATAATCCTTTTAAACAAATTACACTTAAAGAAGTTAATTTAAAAACATTTGCATGGCGCTTTGATCAAATTAAACTATTAATAAATGAACAAATTTCTTTTCAAATTTCAAATTCAATAACAATTATGGCACTGCCATCAAATCTAACTATTGATTTTTATAATTATAATAAAAATAATAAAGAATTTAAGATTTTAGGAAATGACATAATTTTTTCTGAAAATTATAGTGATAAGTCATTCTCAATTGATGGTATTTCAGGAACTATCAAACATGAAGGTATATATAAAATTGATATTACAACAAATAAGGGCAAATCATCGCTTACGGCTCAAGGTTATGTTGATACTCAAAATGAATATTTAGAAGGAAATATAGAATTTTCTTTTTCTGACCCTAACGATATAAAAAGATTATTTCAAGTTTTTGGAATAAACATTGAAGAAAATCCTATTACTAACTTATTAATATATAGGGGTAAAATTGATTTAACCTTCGAAGATGGAATATCGCTTTTAGGACCTCTTCCAATTGGAAGAGCTCCAAAATTAAAATAAATTAATCCCCTCTTCCAAAATCAACTTTTTGTGTATCTTGACCAGCTTCAATAATATTTTTTCTTACATTCCTAGTTTTCTTGAAAAAATTTTCAAGATATTCATAGTCATTATCTTCAATCGCTGATTTCAATTTATCTAAATCATTTGAAAAATAATCTAGCATTTCTAAAACTGCGTCACTGTTGTTAATAAAAATATCTCTCCACATGATGGGGTCAGAGGCAGCAATCCTGGTAAAATCTCTAAATCCTCCAGCAGAATATTTAACAACTTCTTTTTTATTAACATTTGCTAAATCATTTGCCGTACCAACAATATTATAGGCTATCAAATGCGGAATATGACTGGTTATAGCAAGAACTTTATCATGATATTCTGGATCCATAATTTCAACCATGGCTCCTAAATTTTCCCAAAATGCTTTAACATCATTAAGCTTATCTAAATTTGTTCTCTTTGAAGGGGTAAGAACACACCATCGGTTATCAAATAAATCTTCAAAACCTGCCTCTGGTCCTGACATTTCCGTACCAGCTATTGGATGACCAGGAACAAAATGAATCGATTCAGGCAGAATGTTTTCAATCTCAATAATTACTCTAGATTTTGCTGAACCAGTATCAGTTATTACACATCCATCTTTAAGGTTAGGCGAAATTTCTTTAATTATACTCGCAAATGTAGATAGTGGTGTGGCTAAAATTACTAGATCAGTATTATGATTAATTTTGTTCAAGTCTAAATGAGCTTCAGATACCAATCCTCTTGATAATGCAGTTTTAACTGTTAAGTCACTTTTTGCAAAACCTTGTAAATGAATTTCATTACTAGACCTTTTAGCTGCTAATCCGATTGACCCACCTATCAGCCCTAAACCAATAATTGCTATTTTTTTGAAAGGACTCTCCATATTATTTTTTAAAAGCATTAACTGTTTCTATAAGTAACAGATTTGCTTCCTCCTTTCCGATGGTTATTCTTAAGCAGTTTGGTAAATTGTATTCTTCCATCTCTCTTACAATTATTCCTTTAGAACTTAATAGATGATAAGCTTCCTTAGCAGAAAATTTAAAAGATTCTAAAAATTCAACAAGTATAAAATTACATTGACTTGGATAAACAATTAAACCAAGGTCAATAAAGTAATCATTTAATATTTTTTTCCATTTACTGTTATGCTCTACAGAAAAATTAATGTGATCATCGTCTTCTAGAGCACTTATCGCAGCCATTTGCGCAGCTGTATTTACTGAGAATGGAACTTTTAGAATATCTAGTTTTTCAGCAATTTTTTTTGGGCAATATGCCCAACCAACTCTTAAACCAGCTAGCCCAAAAGCCTTTGAAAAAGTTTTTGTAATTACAATATTTTCGCTGTCTTTTGCTAATTCAAACCCTATTGAGTAGTCTTTCTCTTCTACATATTCTGAATAGGCAGCATCTATTACAAACAATATATCATCAGGAACAGATCTATTTAATCTCTTAATTTCATCAAAGTTTATATAACTTCCAGTAGGATTATTTGGATTCGCAATATAAATAATCTTTGTCTCATCGGTTAATGATGAAATAAAATTATCGATATTTGGCTGGAAGTTTTCTTCTTTCGCACGAACGACTGTTGCACCAGAGCTTTGAATGGCAAGCGGGTAAACTGCAAATGCATTTTCTGAAACTAGACCTTGATTTCCTTCATCCAAATAAACCCTTGCAAGCAAATGAAGTATTTCATCTGAACCACAACCGCACACTATTCTATCGCTATCTATTGAATATTTACTTGATATAGCCAATTTGAGCGCTGAATTTGATGAGTCTGGATATAGCCCTAAATCATTTGAAACTTTCTCATACTCTGCAATTGCATTAGAGCTTGGTCCAAAGGGATTCTCATTTGAAGATAATTTATAAATTTTATCAACACCTTCAATTTTACTTAGGCCGCCTTTATAAGCTTTAATGGCATTTAAATATTTTTTTGGTTCTGGTTTTTTCATAACTTTACTATCCAGTCTTTATATATCCAAAACTTCCTAAGATAGAAACACCTTTAATTTCAATATCTTCATAATATTCATCAACTGATATCATAAACTTGTCTTGAAGATTAGATATAATTGTAAAATTATATTTCTGGGATATCCAATTTTTGCTTTCTTCATTGCATACAAGAATGCTTTTATTGTTTCTAGCCCTTTCGGGTTTAACTTGGCCTAATAAAAATCCAAGACAATCATTTTCAAATACAGGTAAGCAACCAAAAATATTTATATTATTTGGTAAAGAATTTAACCACCAATCATCTTCTATTGGAAGAACTGCGATGAGATTTTTACTTTCTGAAATTTCTTTTATAACTTTAGAGCTTTCATGATCGAAAGTTTGTTTTGCTTTTGATCCATAATAATTTCTTACCTCTTTGCTTAACTCACTAACTTGTTTATCAGCTACAACAATTTCAAAAGAAGATTGAACAGAATTTGTTATTGTACTTATAATTTCTCTCCAGATATATAAAATAGACTTACCATCAAGATGGTTATTTGCCTTACTGTATAAATTCTCTAATAAATCTATTTCTCTTCCAGGTTTAAGAATATCAACTCCTTCTGTTGCCTTTATTGAGGAAATCGATTTTACAATTTCCGCTCTTTGCAGTATCGAAGATAATATCCTATCATCTATTAAATCTATTTTTTCTCTAAGTTTATTTAATTCTTCTTTCAAAAAAACCTCCGCTGAAGAATAACTAACATAATAATGGTAATTATTTCTATTCATAATTTGTTTGCTTTTATTTTCTTCATAATATAAATATCAAGATGCATTAAGAAAGGGGTTATCCCTGCCAACCTGCATACCGTGCGAAGGTGGTAATATATGCGGCCAAAAAGGCAAAAATTAGGTCTCATTTATCTTCTTAATTTTAACAGAGCTGGCCACTTAAGGCTGGGTATTTGATGTTCAGATTGTGCACCCTAGATTTACTTAAAGCACTAAAGAGAGGAAAAAAATGAAAAATTTAAATTTTATTAAAATCTTTTTTATATTTTGTTTATTAACTTTTATTGGATCGACAAATAATCCAGTATTTTCACAAGAAAACACTTCTTTTAAAAGCGCAGGTAAATGGCTTGTTGGACTAAAGGTGCTCAATCTTGATCCAGATGTTGATTCCAATGTTTCAATTGGTGGAGAGGCAAAAGTAGATGATGATACTGTTCCTGAATTAGATATCAGGTATTTTATCACTGACAACATTGCTATAGAGGCTATTTTTGGAACAACAGAGCATAATGTTTCTGTTGCTGGTTCTGCATTAGGTAATGTTAATTTAGGTACTGTAAAAGTTCTTCCACCCACTTTTACTTTGCAGTACCATTTTAATAGTGAAAGTAACTTTCTTCCATATATTGGTGCTGGAGTAAATTATACTTTTTTCTATGATGATAATCCTGGTGATGCTGTCGGTATTAGCTATAAAGATGAAATCGGCTTTGCATTCAATATTGGTTTTGATTATGTATTAAGTGAAAACAATTACTTTAATATTGATATAAAAAAGTATGATCTTTCGACAGATGTAGTTGTGGATGCAGGAGCAGCTGGAATTGCAACAGCAGATGTTGATCTTGATCCATTAGCAATTAGTATAGGTTATGGATGGAGATTCTAGTAAATGTAATTCCTTAATTTACAAGAATCTATTATTTTATTCGGGATTATTATGAATGAAGAACATAAAAAGAATGATTGTTTATTTTATAATGATCCCGAATCATTATTGCTAGAAAGTGGACAAATAATTAATGGCCACGATATAGCATATAAAACCTACGGGACATTAAATTCAAAGAAAGATAATGCCATACTAATTTGTCATGCCCTATCAGGTGACCAATATGTTGCTAGTCTACACCCAATCACCAAGAAAGAGGGGTGGTGGGAACGAATGGTTGGTAAAGATAAACCAATAGATACTAGCCGATTTTTTGTTATATGTATAAATGTCTTAGGGGGATGTATGGGATCGACAGGGCCAGCATCTATTAATCCTGAGACCAACAAAGTATTTGCAGTAAATTTTCCGATAATAACGATAGCTGATATGGTTAAAGCACAAGTTAGGTTAATAGATAACCTTGGGATAGAAAAATTAGTTTCCGTAATTGGTGGCTCTATGGGCGGTATGCAAGCTCTCGAATGGGCTGCCTCCTATCCTGAAAGATTGAAATCAGCAATTCCAATAGCTACTTCCTCTAGACATACTGCACAAAATATTGCCTTTCATGAATTAGGCCGTCAGGCAATAATGGCCGATATAAATTGGAATGCAGGAAATTACAAAGATCAAAATACTAATCCTTCAAAAGGTCTTTCAATTGCTAGGATGACTGCTCATGTTACTTATTTATCTGAAGCTTCACTGACAAAAAAATTTGGAAGAAAATTACAAGATAAAACAGATCTTGGTTTTGGTTTTGATGCTGATTTTCAAATTGAGAGTTACTTAAGACATCAAGGCCATACATTTGTTGATAGATTTGATGCTAACTCATATTTATACATAACAAGAGCAATGGATTACTTTGACTTAGAAAAAACTCATAAAAAGTCTCTTACAGAGATATATGCTAACAGCAATTTAAAATTCCTAATTGTATCATTTACTGGAGATTGGCTATATCCAACATCAGAAAACTTAATGATAGTTAGGGCTCTAAGCGCAGGTGGGGTTGATGTAAGTTTTGTTGAAATTGAATCCGATAAAGGACATGATGCATTTTTATTAGATGAACCTGAATTTGATGTTTGTCTGGATGGGTTTCTTAAATCATTATGATTAAAAAGCTAAAATTATGATCACATTAAGAAAAGACTTAGATCTTATAGCAAATCTTGTTGAAGATAACTCTAAAGTTATCGATATAGGTTGCGGTAATGGCGAATTGCTTAATTTTCTGAATAAAAATAAAAACTCAAAAATTCAAGGACTAGAAATTAATCAGAAGAAAGTAAACAAATGTGTTTCAAAAGGTTTATCAGTTATTCAAGGAGATGCCGATAAGGATCTTGGCTTATATCCTGAAAAATCTTTTGATTATGTTATTCTTAGTCAAACTATTCAAGCAACACTTGAGCCTAAAAAAATTCTTACTGAACTAACAAGAATAGGTAAAAGAGTTATTGTCTCAATTCCTAATTTTGGTTTCTGGAAAGTAAGACTTGATCTTTTAATAAAAGGTAAAATGCCAATAACTTCAAAACTAAACTCAACTTGGTTTGAAACTGAAAATATTCACTTGTGCACAATATCTGATTTTACAGATCTATGTGATCAATTGAATCTAAAAATTAAACAAACTGTTACCATTGCGTCCAACAAACAAAAAAGGTTTTCTGGTAAACCAAATAAATCAGAAAATATATTTGCTGAAGAAGCTATTTTTCTTATTCAAAATTAGATTTTTTGATTTTTTCTATTGGATAAATTTGTGAAATTATTATTCCAATAAAAATTAAAGAAGAGCCTGTTAAAATTCTTGCGTTAAAGAATTCCGCTAAAATTAACCATCCAAAAAAAGCTGCAAATATCGCTTCAGTGCTCATTATTATTGCTGCTTCATTTGGAGGAGAATACCTTTGCCCAATCATTTGAAGCACAAAAGCAATACATACAGATCCAATTGAACAATATAGCAAAGTGATCAAAACTAGAGGGTTTCCAAAAAGATTTGGAAAATTAAATAATTCGTTTGGAGAAAATAAAAAACCGAAAATTATTAAAACTATAGATGCGAATAAGAATTGTAATATAGCTAATAACATAATTGGATTTTTTTTAACACCATATGAAAGCACTTGAACATGAAATGCCCATAGCAATGAACCAAATATTACCCATATATCACCTTTATTAATTTTTTCTATCATAAAGCTACCCTCAGGTACGGCCAAAAGTATTGAACCAACGATACATATAAGAACTGCTAACCATAATGAAAAATGTGGTACTGAACCTAAAAAAATTCCTATAATTGGAACCAATAAAACATATAAACTAGTAAAAAAACCAGCATTAGTAGCAGTTGTAGTAACAAGACCAATCTGTTGGAATAATGCGGCAAATCCTAGCAAAGTTCCCAGGGTAAAACCGTAAATTATCAAGGATTTAGAATCTATTTTTTTTGGTAAACCAAAAAACGGTAGGATTGTTAATAATAAAAATGCTCCAATTAGAAATCTTATTGCTGTAAATTGAAGAGGGGACCAAAAGTCCATGGCAATTTTTTGTGGTATAAACGTTGAACCCCAAATTACTGAAGCCAGTAAAAGTATTAAAGCTCCTTTTAAATTGTCAGGGTATGTTTTTAACAAAATGTTTACTCAGAATCCTTCTGAGCAAGTATTTGTTTTCCATTATACATTCCAGTCTTAAGATCGATGTGATGAGGTCTATGAAGCTCACCAGAGTCCTTATTTTCTACAAAAGTTGGTACCTTAGTCTTATGACCTAACCTTCTCTTACCTCTTCTAGAGGGACTGACTTTTCTTTTTGGAACAGCCATTTTTATATCTCCAAATTATCAATGTGGTTTTATAAATGTATAATTCTATGCAGGCAAGTGGAAAGATTAATTAATAAATAAGCAGGTACCACAAAGATAATATAATGCCTTAGGGTCATTATAGTTCCTTATATTAGTAAAAAGAGCTTCAAGCCTGTATTCAATATCTAAATTCTTATTTAGAATTTCGTTTTTCATATCGATTTCGTTCATTAGAAATGGTAAAAAATTCGAAAAGCGACTTTTTTTCTTATAAATTCTTTCAACATCATATTTATCTATTTCTGCTAAATTTGCTGCTTTTTCTATTGCATCATCCAAAGATCCCATTTCATCAATTAGATTGAATTTAAGAGCATCTTTACCTATCCATACTTGTCCTTTTGCCAATTTATTAACATCCTCAATTGACATATTTCTTCCTTCAGAAACTAAGTTAATAAATTTATCATATATATTTTGAATAATAATTTTATTTAGATTAATTAATCGTTCATCAGGTCTTTTTGAATAAATACCTCTGTAAGTATCAGAAAATACTGATGATGATACCCCATCTTCATTTAATCCAATTTTGTTAAAGGTTTCTTCAGCATTAAATATTACTGAAGCTACTCCAATAGAACCTGTAATAGTTAAATCTTCAGCAAAAATATAATCTGTTGAAGCAGCTACCCAATAGCCACCTGAAGCGGCAACACCCCCCATAGATGTTACAACAGGAATATTTTTTTCTTTTACACGAATTAATGCATCTCTTATTAATTCTGACGCAAATACTGAGCCGCCAGGGGTATTCACTCTTACTACTATTGCTTTTACTTGTTCATTTTTTAAAGCTTTATCAAATAAAGCAGAAATATTATCTCCACTTGCCGCTCCAGAAGTTTGATAACCATCAATAATTGGGCCTAAAATATTTATAACTGCAACGGTATTTTCTTCATTATTATTTTCTTTAGATTTAAAATAATCTCTATAATCAACATGTTTCCATTCATTTTCATCTCTAGAATATTCTTCTTTGAAATATTTTTCTAAATCTCCTCTTTTTACTAAACTATCAATTAATTTATATTCAACTGAAGCTTTGCCCCAATCGCCTCCATTTTGTTCAAGTATCTGATCAATATTATTTAAATAATAATCAATTGACCCTAGGTTAAGCTCTCTGTTGACTTCAATTACATCAGTAATCTCTTTCCATATATTGCTAAAAAGATTTAGGCGCTGATTCTTATCGTCCTCACTCATTGATGAAAGAGTTAAATTTTCAAATGCTGTTTTAAATTGACCCTCAGAAAGATTAATTACCTCCAAACCAATTTTGTCGAAAAAGTCTTTAAAAAAGAGTCTTTTCGAGGAAAATCCTTGAAACAAAACTCCCCCTGATGGATAAGAAATAATTTCTGTAGATGGAGAAGCTATAATATATGCGCTCTGGGAAAAGAAGTCTGAATAAGCAATTATAAATTTGCCTGAGAGTTTAAAATCTTCTAATTGATTAGTAATTTTAAGTAACTCTGCAGGATAGCCACCTAAAAAATCACTTAAATCAATAAACACCCCTAAAATCTTATTATCTTTCTTAGCGCCCTCAATCGCATTTAATAGTTGATGTAAATCAATTTGGGGTGTGTTTGTTTCTTGGAAAAAAATGTCCCCTAAATCTGTATTTGATGTCTTCTCTTCAACTATTAAACCTTCCATAGGAATATATAAGGTTGAACCATCCTCAACATCTATTGGTCCATCTAAAGAAGAAAAGCGGAAAAAAAAGACTATACCGGCAATAATTATCAGACCAGTTAAAAATTTTGGCAAAAATAGAATAAAACTTATTAAATTTTTTAAAAAAATTTTTGAGATGTATAATATTTTTTCCAAAAAATAGACCATTATTTTAGTTTAATATTTGTAATTATTTTCTGTTTCATCGCCTTTTAATGAATAGAAATAAATCAAAGGAATTATGCCTACAATAGTAAAAGTTAATAAATACCAAAGACCGCTCTTATTTATATCATGCAATCTTCTTATTGATACTGAAATTTCAGGTATCAGAAGAAATAAATTAAAGGTAAAATTAAGTCCAGAAAATAAAATTGTTTCAAGGAATGTCAGTGATAAAAATAATAATACCCTAAATAATTGCCAGTGCCAAAATTCTGCTCTTGAAGATCTCCCTTCAAAATCGAAATATCTTGTAAAACAAGCAGTTACTGAATTTATGACATCATCAATAAAATTCACAATAAAATTATATAGAGAATCTATCTCCGAGATAAACCTTTCGGACATCTTCATTGCCTACAATATCATCAGGCTCACCTTCAATTAGAACTGAGCCCTCATGAATAAGAACGGCCCGATCTATTAGAGTAAGCGTTTCTCTAACATTGTGGTCAGTTATAAGAACCCCGACACCTCTTTCTTTCAAATGTGAAACTAACTCTCTTATTTCACCAACTGCAATAGGATCTATACCTGCAAACGGTTCATCTAAAAGTATATATTTTGGATGTGAAGCTAAGCATCTAGCAATCTCTACTCTTCGTCTTTCTCCACCTGAAAGAGATAAAGCGGGAGTTCTCCTTAAATGATCAATATCAAATTCCTTTAGCAGGCGATCTATTTCTTCTTCAACTTTTTGTTTGTCTTCTTCTAGAATTTCTAAGATTGCTTTAATATTATCTTCAACAGTCAATCCTCTGAATATAGAAGCCTCTTGAGGTAGGTAACCAATACCATTCTTTGATCTTTTATAAATTGGTAAATCAGTAATATCTTCACCATCTAAAATAATTGAACCTGAGTCAGGTTTTATTAAGCCTATAATGGTATAAAAAAGAGTAGTTTTACCCGATCCATTTGGACCTAATAAACCTATAGCTTCACCACATTTAATTTGGAATTCTACTTCTCTTACAACCGGCCTACCAGAAAATGATTTACTTATTTTATTGATAATAAGTCCTTCATCTCTATTTTTAACTAGAATAGGCTTTTGATCTTCAGCGACCATTTTATTATTCCTCTTTACTGACTTGATCTACCAATACCCCTTTGACTCTCTCTTGGTCAAGTTTATCATCAAAAATCTCAATTTTTCCTGAATTTATATCTAAAATAAGTTTGTTTCCATTAATCATAGACATTTGATTTTTTAGCACAACATTTTCGGTCATAATAATCTTTCCATCGCTAACATTATAAGTTGCTAAATTACCACTTATAGAAGTTGAATCATTATTTTTAATCAAAATATCGCCAGAAGCTAACATTTTATAAAAACCCTCCTGAGTAAAACTCTGATCAAAAAATAGTTCGATTTGGTCGGCTTTTAAAAAGGAAGAACCCTGTTTAAGAATTACATTTCCAGAAAAGCCGATAGTTTTTTGTTTTCTTTCAATGAACATATTTTCTGAAATAATTTCATAAGGCTCATTTCTCTCTATAGAAAAATTATCACCTTCTTCAGATAGTCCAATATCTGAAGCAATAAAAGAAAAAAACATGAAAATAACTATAATGTTTTTTCTAATCATTTTTTAACTCACTTGTTGGTTTTAAGATTTTTAACCTAATACCTGATGAAAAGAAGAGTTTTGATCCTTTATCATGAACTTCGATTTTTCCTGCTTCAAAATTTACATTGTCTCTACCGCCACTAACTGGACCATCAATAAAAATAAAAGAAGTATCAAGATTCATTGATACGGAATTTGCAATAAATGAATAGCCATCAAATGTTTTTCCCTCAAGATTATCAAATAAAATAGCTGAGTTAGTTGATGCAAGATATTTTGCAAAATTAGATAATAGATTCAGAGTAAGTATATTATTATTGTAAAACTCTAAGTTTACTTTCTCTAACTCTATATCTTTAAGTTCTGGCCCTAGAGGACTAGCCCTATTTGCAGTTAATTTATAAAAACTTCCATCAGATGTGTTTCCTGTTAATAGCGGCTTAATAACACCAGAAGTAGAGTCAAAAGTTAATCTGGAGTAATTACCTATATCACTATCATCTACAACAAAAACCTTTTTGGTACTGATATATTGAAAAATAATAAATAAGATAAAAATAAATATAAAAATTGGTAAAATAAGCTTTAGCCTTTTTATTTTAATTTTATCTATTTGATTTTTCGATCTAATTTCATTCATAACTAATGTCTAAAAATATCGATTTCAGACCATCCATTTAAATCTAAATATGCTCTTGTAGAAATAAAATTGAAACAATCTTGTGCTAACTCTTTTCTATTTACTTTCTCAAGTTTATCTTCAAGTATTGATTTTAATTTGTGTAAATGTAGAACGTCAGAAGCAGCATAAGTTTTTTGCTCCTCACTAAGTTCTTCTAGACTCCAATCAGAAGTTTGTTCATTTTTTGATAACTCAATTCCTAATAGCTCTTTACATATATCTTTTAAGCCATGTTTATCAGTATAAGTTCTTGCTAATTTTGACGCTATTTTTGTACAATAAATTGGAGTGCAATCAACATCCAAATAATGTTTAATAACAGCAACATCAAAACGAGCAAAGTGAAAGATTTTTTCACAATTTGGATCACTTAATATTTTTTTTAAATTAGGTGCATAATAATTGCTTCTATCAAATTGTAATAAATGAGCTGTTCCATCTCCTGAAGAAAGTTGTATTAGGCATAAAGGATCTCTCTCTGGGATTAATCCTAGGGTTTCAGTATCAATGGCAACGCTGTCTCCAAAATCAAGGTTTTTGGGTAAATCACCTTTATACATAGTAATAGTCATACGATCATTCTTTGGTAATTAAATAAAATAAGTTAAAATAATATATAGAATTATACAGCATATATTTATTATAAAAAATAATATTTCAAAAGAGTGCTAACAATGGCGACATTATATCATTATCCTTTATGCCCTTTCAGCAGGAAAATCAGGCTATTATTGAGAGAAAGAAATGTTGATCCTGACCTAATAACAGAAGCATTTTGGCAAAAAAGAAGGGAATTTATTAGAACTAATCCTTCTGGTGATGTGCCGGTCTTGATAATCGAAAAAATAAAAATTTGTGGTCATTATGCCATAACTGAATTCTTGGAAGAAAAATTTGAAACCACTTTTCCTGAAGATATTAATGAAAAAAATGAATGTCGCAGAATTATGGATTGGTTTGACAATAAATTTCATTCAGAAGTACTAAAAATTATTCTTCATGAAAAAGTTGAAAGACAATTTCTTAATTTAGAGCAAGGCGGGGGTTTGCCGAGATTAGACAGAATTAAAGTTGGTATCCATAATCTAAATTACCATCTCAAATATATTGAAACTTTATTAAATGATAGATTTTGCCTGGTTTCAGAAAAAGTAAATAATGCTGACTTTACTGCTGCAGCTCATATTTCTTGTTTAGATTATCTGGGAGATATTCCATGGAAAAGATACCCTCGACTAAAAGAGTGGTATGCTAAAATTAAAAGCAGACCAAGTTTTAGATCACTATTAACTGACCAAATTATGAGTATCCCGCCAAGAGGAAAATATGTCTCACTTGATTTCTAATAGGGATGAAATAAATGAGAAAAAGAAACTTATAATTGAGAAATCTCGAGCATTAGGGTTTGATGTCATTGGTTTTGCAAATCCAAAATTACCAAAAAGTGTAAAGAAAAATTTAGATAACTTTCTTAAATCAAATTTTCATGGGGAAATGGATTGGTTAGCTAAAAACAAACACAGGAGAGAGTCTCCTGAAAATCTATGGTCAGAAGTAAAAACTGTTATTTCTTTGGGAACTAATTATGGACCTCATGAAAATCCTTTAGATAATTTAATTAACAAGGATTATGGGAATATTTCTGTATATGCTAGAGGAGAAGATTATCATAAAGTAATTAAAAAAAATTTAAAAAAATTTGGAGGCTGGTTAGTAAAAGAATTAAACTGTAGTTTAAAGGTTTTTGTCGATACTGCTCCAATTATGGAAAAAAACATTGCTGAAATGGCAGGAATAGGATGGCAAGGAAAACATTCAAACATAGTTAGCAAGAATTATGGTTCATGGTTATTTTTATCAGAGATTTTTTTAGATGTATTTATAGACGAGGATATCAAAGAAAAAGATAACTGCGGAACCTGCAAAAAATGTCTAAAAATTTGTCCGACAGATGCCTTTATCAATAAATACAAAATGGATGCAAGAAAGTGCATATCCTATTTAACCATAGAACATAAAAGTCAGATCCCACTCGAATATAGAAATAAAATTGGTAATAGAATATATGGTTGCGATGATTGCCTAGCTATATGTCCTTGGAACAAATTTGCTTCAAAATCTAAGGAAATAAAGTTCATAACTAACAAAAAAGAAGAAGATCTAAAATTATCGAAACTATCAAAATTAAGTGATCAAGAATTTAGGGATTTTTTCTCATCATCGCCGATTAAGAGGATTGGTAGAGACCGTTTTATAAGAAATGTATTAATTGCTATAGGTAATTCTGATAATAAATCTCTATCAAAAAATGCATTAGATAATTTAAAAGATGAGTCACCATTGGTTAGGGGTGCAGCTATTTGGGCTCTTAGGAAGCTACTTAATAATAAAGAAATAAGCAACATCAAAGAGAAATATATAATTAATGAAAAAGACAGGTCAGTTATTAATGAGTGGGAAAATAATATTTCTTAGTTAGTTATTGTAAACATTTAGGATTGCATCTCCCAAACTCTTTAGATCACTATCACTAGATAAACTATGATCGCCATTTTTATTAAAATTTACATTAATATCATCCGATGAAAAACTAGACAGTAAGTCTAAAGATAATTCCCAAGGAACGGCTTCATCTTTAATACCGTGAAAAATTCTTATTGGAATATTTAAATCTATCTTATTTTTTAAAAGAAGATGTTTTCTTCCATCATCGATAAGTTTTTTTGTAATTCTATAACTAGAATGGTAATCCTCAACATATCTCTCAATATAACCTGTTGTTTTGATCAATTTTTTTTCTTTCGATGAAAATTTTTTCCACATTAAGTTTTCTGTCATATCTAATGCTGGAGCAATTAGAATTAAACCTTTTACTTTTGTTCTTCTTTTTAATGAAACTAAAGTAGATATCCAACCTCCCATCGAAGAGCCAATCAAAATAACTTCATTATCTTTTATTTGATCTATAATTTTGATACCGTTATTTAGCCAGTCTGATATGACACAATTATTAAATTCCTTGGAAGATCTTCCATGGCCAAAATAATCGAACCTACAAAAATTGATTCTATTTTTTTTAGAAAATCTTGAAAGATATTGAGCTTTAGTGCCACTCATATCGGAATTTAAGCCTCCAAACCATAACAGACTCTTTTTATTTTTATGATAAATTTGCTCTTTATAGGCTATAAAGTCACTCTTGTTAGTATATAATTTTTTGAATGATTGACCCATAGGATTTAAATGCCTCAGATTGATATTAAAAATATAATACAGATTATTCCTAATATGGAAATAGGTGGAGCAGAAAAGACAGTCTTAGAAATTGCAGCTTATTTAAAAAATACTCATTATGAACCTATTGTTTTGACAAGCGGAGGAAGAATGATTGAGAATTTAAAAGAAAAAAATATTAAGGTATTAACAAGAAAAATAGATCAGAAAAATCCATATAAAATATTTACAAATATTGAGAAATTTAAAAATATATTTCTAGAAAATAAAGTTTCTCTAGTCCATGCAAGATCAAGGGCTCCAGCATGGTCAGCATATTATGCTTCAAGAAAATTAAATATTCCTTTCATAACTACATGGCATGGTCATGCAGAAAATTCATCTTTCTTTAAAAAAAAATATAACTCTATCATGCTGAAGGGTAATGCTCTTATAGCTAATTCAAAATATACTGCGAAAAAAATAAGTGAAAATTACAGCTATGACATCTCAAATATTGATATAATACCTCGAGGAGTAAGTTCTTCAGATTACGCTGAAAATAATTTTTCAGAGAAAGAAATACTAGATTTAAAAAGAAAATGGATTATTAAAGATGATCAAAAAGTTATATTACTTCCTGCAAGATATACAAGATGGAAAGGCCATGAACTGGCAATAAGGGCTTGTTCAAAAATTGTCAGAGAAAATCCCAAATTAGATATTTCTATAATTTTTATTGGTAATAAAGAGGGAAATGAAAAATATGTCAGCAATCTTGAAAAATTGTCTAATACCTTAGGGCTTTCAAATTATATAAAAATACTAGGAAGTTTCGAAAATATGGCTCTCGCTTATCATGTATCTGACATAATATTATATCCATCAATAATTCCCGAGCCATTTGGAAGAGTGCCAATTGAAGCACAGGCAGCTGGCAAAATAATTATAGCATCTAATAATGGGGGTATGACTGAAACAATAAAAGAAGGTGAGGATAATACAGGCTTTAGGATTAAAAATAATGATATGGAAGATCTAAAAAATAAAATTAATTTAGCCTTAAATCTTAATGATGATGAGGTTAATAATCTAAGGAAAAGAGCGATAGAATATGTTGATAAAAATTTCTCACTTGAAAATATGTGTAAAAAAACACTTGATGTTTACGATAGAATATTAAATGTTTCTAAAAAGTAATTTATTAAGAAAACAAAAAATGGAGATAAATCTATAACTAGAAATTTTAGGAGTAACTCGTCGAGCTCAAAAGGGCCAAGAGTTAATAGACAAATAGAGGCAAATGAAGTTCTTTTAATTGACTCTAAAGGTGGAAAAAAAGGTATCACTTCAATAGATGAGGCATTAATTTTTGCAAAAGAAGAGGGATTAGATTTGGTTGAAATATCACCTAAGGCAAATCCACCTGTATGCAAAGTTATTGATTACGGAAAGTATAAATATCAAGCCCAAAAGAGAGCTAACGAAGCTAAAAAGAAACAAAAAAATATTGATGTAAAGGAAATCAAATTTAGACCAAATATCGATACACATGATTATAATGTAAAAATGAAAAGTGTTGAAAAATTTATTGGTGAGGGAGATAAGGTCAAGGTTACTCTTAGGTTTAGAGGTAGAGAAATGGCCCATCAAGACAGAGGCGCAGATTTGCTAGAAAAAATTAAAGTTGAAACAGACGAATTTGCTAAAGTCGAACTACTTCCTAAATTTGAAGGTAGACAAATGGTAATGGTATTAGCTCCAAAATAAATTTCTTTAGTTGAATTAATTAAAAAAATATTATAAACCAATCTAACTAGTCTTCCGGCAGGGCATGCCGTGTTTGATTATTGAATGCCAAACTATAATTTTATTAAAAAATAGGAGATGCAAAATGCCCAAACTAAAAACCAAAAGCGGTGTAAAGAAACGCTTCAAAGTTACTAGCTCAGGAAAAATTTTAGCAGGTAAAACCGGTAAAAGACACGGTATGATAAAGCGCACGCCTAAACAAATCCGTAATAAGCGCGGAACATCTCTTCTTTCTAAACCAGATAGCAGGATTGTAAAAAAATTCCTGCCATATTCATAAAGGAAGAAAATAATGACAAGAGTAACAAGTGGAGCATCGAGCCATTCTAGACATAGAAAGATTATTAAAAGTGCAAAAGGTTATTTTGGAAGAAGAAAAAATACCTTTCGCGCAGCTAATCAAGCTGTAGAGAAAGCAGGTCAATATTCTTATAGAGATAGAAAAAAAAGAAAAAGAAATTTTAGATCATTATGGATACAAAGAATTAATGCTGCTGCTAGATTAAATGGCATTAATTATGCAAATTTTATGAATGGCCTTTCAAAAGCTAATATTGAAATAGATAGAAAAGTTTTATCTGATATCGCAATTTCAGATCCAGAAACATTTAAAGATTTAGTTAATAAAGCTACATCCGCATTAAAATAAATCTTAATTTATGTTAATGTAATTATTGATGCAATTTAGAGCATCAGGAAATAATTATGGAAAATTTAAATTCTATTAAAAAAGAAATACTTCAAAAAATTGAATCAGCTGAAAGCGATGACAGTGTTGAAGAAATTCGTATTAGAGAGTTAGGAAAAAAAGGAAGGATTACAAAGCTCCTTAGTGAATTAGGAAAATTAGATCAGGATGAGAGAAAAAAATTAGGACCTGAAATAAATGACCTCAAAAATAAAGTCCTCGAAAAAATACAAGAAAAGAAAGAGTTTTTTTTAGACCAAATACTAAATAAGAAACTCTTAGAAGAAAAAATTGATGTAACTTTGCCTGTTAAATCGAGCCAAAATACGAATGGTAGAATACATCCAGTTTCTCAAGTTTTAGATGAAATAACAGAAATTTTTGGTTCACTTGGTTATGAGATTGCTGATGGACCAGATATTGAAACAGAGTATTACAATTTTAATGCTCTCAATATTCCTGAATCGCATCCAGCAAGGCAAATGCATGATACTTTTTATTTTGATGAATTTGATAAGGACCAAGGACAATCAGTCTTAAGAACGCATACTAGTCCAGTTCAAGTTAGAACAATGGAAGAAGGGGAGCCTCCTTTTAGGTTTATATCCCCTGGAAGGACTTATAGATGTGACTCAGATCAAACACATACACCAATGTTTCATCAAATTGAGGGTTTGTCAGTTGATAAAGAAACTAACCTCGGCCACCTGAAGTGGACGCTAGAAACTTTTTTATCCTCTTTTTTTGAGATTAAAAATACAAAAATTCAGATGAGACCAAGTTATTTTCCTTTTACTGAGCCATCATTAGAAATAGATGTTTTGTGTGATAGAAGCGGACCTGTTTTGAAAATTGGTGAAGGATCAGACTGGCTAGAAGTCGCTGGCGCAGGTATGGTTCATCCTAATGTCTTGAAATCAGCAAATATAGATCCTGACATTTATCAAGGATTTGCTTTTGGTTTTGGTTTAGACCGTTTAGCACAATTAAAATATGGTATCCCAGATTTAAGAACTTTCTTTAGTGGAGATATCAGATGGCTTCGGCATTACGGTTTCTCAGCCTTAGATATTCCAACATTATCTAGAGGATTAAAGAAATGAAGTTTACTTTATCTTGGCTTAAAGAACATTTGGAAACTAATTCCTCATTAGACGAAATAACTAAAAATCTAACTGAAATTGGCTTGGAGGTGGAAGACATCATCAATCCAGAAAAAGATTTAGAAGATTTTATAGTTGGAGAAATATTGACCTCAGAAAAACATCCTAACGCAGATCGCCTTCGTATTTGTAAAGTTGATATAGGAAATGAAACAAAAGAAGTGGTTTGTGGCGCTTCAAATGCAAAAGAGGGTTTATTGACAATATATGCGCCTTTAGGAAGCATAATACCAAAATCTAAGATGGTTATTCAAAAAACTAAGATTAGAGACATCGTATCTTACGGAATGCTTTGTTCGGGAGATGAATTAAATATTGATAATGAAAACGAAGGTATAATTGAGATAAAAAAAGCTAAGGCAGGAGATAAAGCCTCTAAAGCATTAGGAGATCTTGATCCAATAATTGAAATTGCAATTACACCAAATAGACCTGACTGTCTTGGTGTTTTTGGTATCGCTAGAGATTTAGCCGCTAAGGGGCTTGGAAAACTTAAGGTAACAAATATAAATACCTTTAAAAGTCATGAAGGAAGTATTCCTGTTTACACAAAATCTACTAAAAATAATAACTTTTGTAATATCTTTGCAGGTAGACTGATTGAAGGTATTGAAAATAAAGAAAGCCCAGATTGGCTGAAAAAACGATTAGAAAAAATAGGTCTTAGAAGCATTAATGCTGTAGTAGATATAACAAATTTTCTAACATATGATCGAGGAAGACCTCTCCACGCATATAATTCAGATCTGATATCAAAAGATATAGGAGCAAGACTTGCAAAGGCAGGTGAAAAAATTAAAGCTCTTGATGGTAAAGAATATATCTTAGATGAAGAAACATGTGTAATTGCAGACAATGAAAAAGCACTTGGCGTTGGAGGTATTATTGGTGGAGAAGAATTTGGTTCAGAACTAGAAACAAAAAATATATTCTTGGAATCTGCTTACTTTGATCCGATTCACATTGCGCGAACCGGAAGAAAATTAAATATTAATTCTGATGCAAGATACAGATTTGAAAGAGGCACTGACCCAAATTTTGTTTTAGAAGGACTGGATATAGCTACAGAAATGATTCTAGATATATGTGGTGGAAAAGCCGGTAAGACAAGCGTTGCTATACATGAAGATTTTAAGAATAACGAAATAGATTTCGATATAAAATTAATTGAAAAAATTTCTGGAATAAAAATTTCTTCAAAAGATATAAAGAAAATACTTTTATCGCTTGGTTTTGAGATTGATGAAAATTTTAAGATAACAGTTCCCTCTTGGAGGCCTGATGTTAGTTTACCAATAGATATTGTAGAAGAAGTAATCAGAATCTATGGATTAAATAATGTTGAGTCTATACCGCTTAAAAATTCTGACCAACCTTCAAAAGCTATACTTACTAATTCGCAAAAAAATACAAATTTAATCAGAAGAAACCTTGCTTCAAGAGGATTAATAGAAAATATCTCTTATTCATTTGTTAGTTCTGAGTTTTCAGATTTATCGCCTAAGGGTAGAAAACCCATACAACTATTAAATCCAATATCTGAAGACTTATCAGATATGAGGACATCACCATTAATTTCTTTGATAAGTAATTTTCGTGAAAATAAGAATAGAGGATTTAATGATATAGGAATTTATGAAATTGGACCTGGTTTTAATGGGCCAAAGCCTGGTCAACAAACTTCAATTGCCGCCGGTTTAAGAACCGGAATATATAAATCAACAGGCACAGAGAGGCATTGGCAAGGTAATGAAAAAGTAGATGTTTTTGATGTGAAAAGTGATGTATTTTCTTATTTTGATTTAATTAATATTGCAAATGATTTAATCACACACGCTATTCCTGGATCAGATTGGTATCATCCCGGAAGATCAGCAAATATAGTTTCTGGAAAAGGAGATATTTTGGCTTCCTTTGGTGAAATTCATCCAAAAATCTTATCGAACCTTAATATTCCGTCATGTGTAGGGTTCGAAATATACCTAGATGAGATGCTAAAAGTTATAGATACCCAAAATGATCACAAAGAATTTACTTTCTATAATTTACAGGCCGTAAAAAGAGATTTTTCTTTTGATATACCAATTAATATAAACTCATCAATATTAATTGATGCTATCAATTCATGTAATATTGATCTTATTGATGACATCAAACTTTTTGACCAATTTATCTTAGAAAACTCAAAAAAATCCCTCGCAGTGGAAATTACTATTCAACCAAAAAAAGAAACTCTAAAAGACAATGAAATAGATTCTATTTGTGAAAAAATAATTCAAGCTATTGAAAAAGCCACAAGCGGAAAATTAAGAAGCTTATAGGGGACAAATAAAAGTGCAAAATACTAAGAATATAAGAAATTTTGCAATTATTGCACATATTGATCACGGTAAATCAACTCTTGCTGATAGATTAATACAATTCTGCGGTGGTTTATCTAAAAGAGAAATGAAAGATCAGGTCTTAGACTCTATGGATATTGAAAGAGAAAGAGGTATTACAATCAAAGCTCAAACAGTTAGGTTAAATTATAAAGATAGTAATTCTAACGAGTATCAATTGAATCTTATTGATACACCTGGCCATGTCGATTTTTCATATGAAGTTAGTAGATCTTTATCGGCTTGTGAAGGTTCTATTCTTGTAGTAGATGCTGCTCAAGGTGTAGAAGCTCAAACATTAGCAAATGTTTATCAAGCTATTGACTTAAATCATGAAATTATTCCTGTAATAAATAAAATAGACCTGCCTGCTGCTGAACCAGATAGAGTTTGCCGTCAAATTGAGGAAGTAATAGGGCTTGATGCTAGTGATGCAATTAAAGTTTCTGCTAAAACTGGTGAGGGTATAGAAAATATATTTGGCGCTCTAATTGAAAGATTGCCTCACCCAAAAGAAGATACATCGGAGGCCTCTAAGGCATTACTTGTTGATAGTTGGTATGATTCTTATCTTGGAGTTGTAGTTCTTGTAAGAGTTATTGCAGGAGAATTATCAAAAGGACAAAAAGTAAAAATGTTGGGAACTAATAGCTCCTATACAATTGATGAAGTTGGTATTTTCACACCCAAGAAAGTTCCTCTTAAAAAAATACAAGCAGGTGAGATTGGATATATAATTGCAGGAATAAAAAATGTTTCTGATACACAAATTGGAGACACAATTACTGATTTTCAAAAGCCATGTAAAGATGCTCTTAAGGGTTTTAGGCCATCTCAACCGTCGGTTTTTTGCGGCTTATTTCCTACTGATAGTGGAGACTTTGAGGATCTTAGGGATTCTATAGAAAAACTTAGCCTTAATGATTCAAGCTTCCAATATGAAACAGAAAACTCTGCTGCTCTTGGATTTGGATTCCGATGTGGTTTTCTCGGGTTACTGCATTTGGAAATAGTTAGAGAAAGAATTGAAAGGGAATTTAATATAGATTTAATAACCACTGCTCCATCAGTCATATACAAAATTCATCTTACTAACGGTGAAGTAATTGATCTACATAATCCAGCAGATATGCCTGAGGTAACTAATATTAAGGCTATTGAAGAGCCTTGGATAAAAGCGACTATATTAGTTCCTGATGAGTACTTAGGTGCAGTTCTAAAGCTTTGTGAAGAACGAAGAGGTCATCAGGTTGACCTTACATACGCAGGCACAAGAGCAATGGTGGTTTATGATCTACCTCTAAATGAAGTTGTTTTTGACTTTTATGACAGACTAAAATCGATATCAAGTGGTTACGCAAGCTTTGATTGGCAAATGGAAGATTATAAAGCAGAAAAGCTAGTGAAAATGTCAGTTTTAGTTAATGAAGCGCCTGTTGATGCCTTATCAATGATAGTTCACTCGGATAGGTCATTTAACAGGGGCAGAACAATGTGTAAAAAATTAAAAGATCTTATACCTCGTCATCAATTTAAAATTCCAGTTCAAGCGGCTATTGGTGGCAAAATAATAGCGAGAGAAACAATACCTCCTTTTAGAAAAGATGTGACCGCCAAATTATATGGTGGGGATGTAACACGAAAAATGAAATTACTAGAGAAACAAAAAAAAGGTAAAAAGAAAATGCGTGAATTTGGCCAAGTTAATATTCCGCAAGAAGCATTTATTTCAGCTCTAAAGTTTGATGATGAATAAACATATATATTATAGGAGAGGTGGCCGAGCGGTCGAAGGCGCACGCTTGGAAAGCGTGTAGGCGAGTAATCGTCTCGCGGGTTCGAATCCCGCTCTCTCCGCCATTTATTAATATAAAGAAT
>Ga0208277_1000116_pt1 | contig 45525 bp, 30 predicted proteins | sample ETNtaG_5_FD_185782 | JGI IMG/M metagenome (GOLD analysis project Ga0208277, IMG submission 185782) | Marine microbial and viral communities from oxygen minimum zone, Eastern Pacific Ocean - ETNP201406SV205 (SPAdes) (version 2) | ecosystem: Environmental > Aquatic > Marine > Oceanic ...
CACGGTATTCTTGTGATGCAGCAGGACAGAAGCATTGGCGATGAAGAGCGCAACGAACTCAATCGCGACCCTGAACAACCTTGGCTTCGAGTTATTGAAGCAGATAATGGGGATCAAATGCTGCTTGGAATCAATGACGGTGAAGCGAGTGATGTGTTCAGAAACGGGACTGCATTTGGCGCCCAAGGTGTCCTCATTCGAGACCACGATGGAATTCTCGTCCCGTGGACAGCTCATGTCGAAGGTGAAGACAACATGACCATTCGATTCACTGCAGAACATTGCTCGCCTGAAATAACGGTCAACGGACCAGATTTCGGTGCTGTCATGCTCCCATCAGATTCACTGCAGTTAGAGATCGAATCCACGATTGAATGCTCGTTAACCCACAACTTCACCCTTACGGATGGAAGGGCAGTGACGCTTGAGCCAGCCAATCTAACCATTGGAATGAATCGCATTGATCTCACCTTTTCGTCAAATGGAACTGCAAATTCAGAAAGCCGTATCGAAGGCGTCCTCGGGTGTGAAGGCAGTGTAGTGGATTTCTCAACCCAAGTTCTTACCCTCTCAAGAATTCCAATTGAAACCCAAATCGAAGGCACCCTTCATGCCCAGAAGGCATCCACTATACGCATCCCAATTCCCTCCAATGGACAAGGCTCTCAATCATTCACCATCGACCTCGATGGCCCTATGTCACGGATCGGGACAGTTGAGAACCGTTTTGTCCTTGATGGCGACGACGACCTCGAGATCGCGATTGAACCCAATGGCTTACTTGTCGATGGAATGAAGGTCAAAGGCGATTTAATCCTCATCGACACCAATGGACACCGGTGGACATACACACTCGACTTCACTGCTGAAATTAATGAGAATTCAGCATTTGATGCTTGGCGAACGCCCGGAAGAATACTGTCGATCATCTGTCTGGTGGGCGCGGTCTGGGTTGCCATGGGTATGATGGAATGGAAAAAGAAGGATGTGAAGAGTGCACCAAACCACGACACAGTGGTTGAACAACAGCCAGAGGTCAATGCTGTAGAACTCGATCCTTGGGGGCGCCCAGTTGATGGGAACGAGTGAATTTATCGCCCTGGAAGCCAACGTTGCATTTTGAGATAGCGCCATGCACCTTCATGGGAAAAAGCACACACCCAAATCTTGTGAACACCCTCTGCAAGACGGACTGAAAGGCATGCTTCGTTCCAGTTGCCCGGCGCACTTTCCGATGGAAGAAGTAACCATGGTGCGTGCGCATCACCCACTGCTGCGTCATAGATACGCCATTGACTGCCAAATTTGAAACCAGGACGCAAGACGACACCTCGTGACATGAGATCATCGTACAAAGCCAAATCATTTGGGATGGAGTTTCCTTCTAATTTTGTAGACAACCAGCGACCTTCTTCGCTTCGCAAGTGCCGCCCAGAAAGGTGGTCAACACCAATTGAGGACCAAGGCCACTGTTGTTCTAACGGAATATACCATCCTGATCCACGTTCGATTTTGCAATTCCATGCATCTTTGAGCTGCTCAATTTGTTCCACTTCCAAAGAGGACCAGGTTGGTTGGCCGCCGCTAATATCTGCATAACCAAGACGATACATGGTCACATCAAGTTCCTCATCCACAACAAATAATTCAGCCATGAGACCACGTTTGGTCACATCCGCAGTCCAGGCTTCCAATTCGAGCCAATTGACCTGGTCGGTGGTCCATGCCCACCGTACATGGGCGACTGGATCCTCTTTGGAGAAGTGCTGTTCTCTGTTCCAGCGAAGAGCCCAAGTGGTTTCACTGAAAGAAAAATCACGCTTCCCAGAAAGGTGTTCAACTGGTACGACGAGTTCACCACCGCTTCGAGCAACATCAAATGCGACGGCACGAGCGACCAAATCGGGATCTACTTTGACAGCATCAGAAAACCAAGATTCGGATGGTAGGGGTACATGACGATGCCAATGACAAAAGAGAACTTCTTCGGGTGTGAGAAAAATTCCTCCATCGCTCTCGGTTTGACCAATAGCACTTTTCTGATGGAGACGTGAGGCCAAAGGTGCTTCGATGTACCATCGACCATTCTTCATCGAGGGGGGATCAAGAGGCACACTTGGTGCCTGATTTGGTGTGATTGGAACACCAAGTGGGCGAGTGGTTCTCACCCGGGGGGTGAAGGTTCGCTTATGTCGCCCCATGAACCTGCGTTGTGAATGCTTCATTTGAGTTCGTTGGTCAACCGATTGTCCTATGTGCTACCGGTGACGACAGCCAACCGGGGAGCGCAGTGGTTGACGGTTATCTCGGCACCCTAACGACTGAAAAGCGTACACTGTTGCATCTGCTCGACCATCGCCTTCCAGAAGGCGAATGGGAAGCCCCTCAAGCCGTGACACAAGCAGGCATCTCTGCAGCAATTCATGTTCAAAGAAAGCATGTGCCACGCACACTAAAACGATTGGAAACGCGTGGGGACCTTCAGAAATCGAAAAGGCACGTTCCGGGTGGCAAGCAGCGCAAGCAAGTGTATGGGTTGACTCAAACTGGCCGAACCACAGCAGAAACCTTACGAACCGCAATCTTGGCTCAAAAGGTCAAAAAAGATGGAGAAATGGTCACATTGCTAGATCTACGAAAGGGTGGTCAGGCCACACTCGAATTGCTCTCACACGTCGATGAAGGCATGGAGTACCATGAGCATCCCGTCGTATCGCCAGTGTCAAATCCAGAAGGTGTTGCGTCCCTCGATGCACAAGCTGGAGAACATTTGGTTCGACGGTTATTTGCCCGTGCTTGGGAAGATGGAAAAATAACCAAGGACGAGCAGTACCTCTTACAAGAGGTGGTGGAATTTTTAGGCATGCATCCAGAGCGAGTGCGAAGGCTATCCAACGAAGCACGTCGCGAGCAAAAAGCACCACCACCTGAAGAAATCTATCTCGATATGTTAAGGCAGGCATTGATTGATGGTGAATTGGTTGATGACGAAATTCGTTTATTGGAAACCGTACGAACCGCCTTCGGATTCGACCGACTTACGCATGACAAATTACTCGAAGAGGCAAAGATGTCACCGCACCGATCAGAAAACGTCGAAACCTATCGAAAATCTCTCGAAACTGCCCTTATGGACGGCGTGATCACTGGTGACGAAAACGCCATGCTGAAGACGCTGCGGGAATCGCTTAATGTCACTGAAGCTCAACATGCATCCCTCTTAGCAGAATTAAGGGACGGCGTCAATAAATGAGGAGGAACAACCATGGGAATGTCAGATGAAGAAGTCGAAGTTCACGATCAACTTACCAATTTGAAGAGGGAATTGAAATCAATTGACGAAGCAAAAATTGTTTTGATTGGTGATGTCATCATGGATTGCTATATTCATGGCTACGCAAACAACCTCAACTCTCGAGCACCAGTGCCTGTTCTTCGTGAAACAATGCGAGAGGAGGATGTTGGAGCTGCTGCCCACGTCGCAAGAGGACTCAATTCAATGGGATTGGAAAGTCATCTGTTCGGTGTTGTGGGTGATGATCGGGCTGGATTGAGCATCCTTGATGCACTGGACCATGAAGGTGTGAAAACCGATGGTATTGCGATTGTTGAAGGTCGAACGACAACCGTCAAAACCAGATTATTGGCGACACGCGAAAGTCTCGTTCAAGATGAGCAGTTGTTGCTCCGCTGGGACATTGAAGAAGACGATCCGGTGCCTGACGAGGCATCGATTGGTCTTTATGACCAGGCGATTCATGAATTGGACAAAGCAAAAGCCGTCATCCTTTCTGATTATGGACAAGGCGTTGTGAATGATTCTGGTGCTGATCGTTTAATCAAGCATGCCTTGGAGAAAAATGTCCCGATTATTGCCGATCCTAAACTGACAGGACTCCATCGAACACATGGCGTTGATTGGATCTTATTCCAGGCACAAGGACTTGAATTGATGCGACGGAGGTTGGGCAGTGCCACAGGAGCAGATGCTGCTGAGCGTTTGATTGAGCAACATAATTGGAAGCATCTCGTGGTGTTATCAGGCGAAGCTGGCGTCACCATCTATTCAGCAGAAGAGGAGACCGTCCATGCCCCATGCACATTGGATGACTTACGCCAAATGATTGGTCTCATCGATGCTGCTGCTGTGGCTATTGCCGTGGCGATCTCGAAATCACTTTCCGTTCAAAATACTGCACTTCTGGCCAATGCTGCGTGTGAATGTATTCTCGGAGCAGAACGCACTGAAGCCTTTTCGTTGAGCCGGAAAGACTTGGTTGACAGAATTGGCGAAATGACCTGGAACCTTCAGATTTCCAAGCGCTGAGGTGAGCGAGTGAGTGCTTGGCCTCGCCCGACCACCGCAGACATTGGCCTGCGGGCGTTCGCACCTTCGTTGGCACGCCTCTTTGATGAAGCGACATTAGGTATGCAAAATATTCTGATCTCGGACCAATCAGCGCTTGAAAGTGATGGCTTGATTCGCCATTCTGCTCAATGGAACGCTTCCCTATCGACTGAAAAACACGATTCGGAAATGTTGCTTGTTCATTGGCTCGAGGAGGTCCTTTACAGGGCAGAAGTTCATCGCCAATGGTGTGTATCATGCAACGTCATGATTCGAGAAAAAGATGGAACATTACAAGCAGAAGGCTCTGTGTCGTGGGTGAACGCCGATGACATTCTCCAAGAAGTGGAGATCAAAGCAGTGACCACGCACGAATTACAGGTGTTCAAAGTTGAGCAAGGAAAGACTGCAGTATCTCCATGGGAAGAGGTTCCTGACTTCGAAGGACCCGGTTGGGTTGCCGACGTTGTCTTTGATATTTAGATAAAAAAGTGGGAGGGCCTAAGGTGGACGCTCGTTCCCTCTGGCCAAGCCCACACACTTCCTCCATCCCGTGACCCCACAGCACTCATGGCCCCAGGTAGGGCTGCTCCGTTCCCGGCCTGACCTGTTCCCCCGGTTATCCAATTGCTGTTCCCCTCCGGGAACAGTTCTCGGCACCCGAGTCATGTGGGGGCGAGACATCAATGTCCGCGTATGGAAACCAAAAGGCCGCTTTCGCCGCCCAAAGGCGTTCGGTCCACCATAAAGTCGATTTGTGGTACAGGGTACGTCTAGCTCCCCACCTATCCCGTGCAATCCTACAACTGGCTCTATTTGAACGCAACCCTTGAGCAACACCGACGAAATATTCACTCAGTAGCTGGCAGCGATGATGATGAAAAGTAAGATGATCAAAGCAATAATAATTCCAATAATCGCCATGACTGAGGCGACTCCAACGCTTAAACCCACAGCAGTCGCTTGTATTGCTTCGCCCAGTGGATTACCTTTCACTTGTGGCTGTAGATGAGGTTGTACGTTCATTGTCGGTACAGCGGTGCTTGTTGTTGGTGCAGGATACTCAACTGCACCAGAGTGAACTTGGGGTGTGACCGCAGGGTTTTGAATCAAATTGTTGCCATAACTGGCCAAAAAGAAACCAAGTGGTACGAGAAGACAACATGAGGTGAACATTGTTGGGAAGAACGTGCCTTGGCCACATCCCCTTGCGTCATAATCGCCTCCACTAGCAGCTGCTCCGAACCATGACTCACACGAAAACCACAAATTCCACTCCATAAGTGCAAGCCAAATTCCAAACAACATCACACCTACACCAATAATCATCATGCCGATCGAAAATTGTTGCTTTGTGAGTCCAAATGCGAGTTCTTCATTCCGAGGATGAGGATCTGATTCAATTTGAAGAGATGGTTCAGCAGTTCCGGGGCGCAATACACTTTGTTTGGTCGAACATGAAGGGCAGGAGATCATTCCCTCATAGTCTGCAGGTACACGAAGAATGGTTGGGCATTCGAGGCATTGAATCTCGATGGTTTTTTTCTTTGGTACCACATCACTGATGATTTGAGTTGGAGGTGGTGTGGTTTCAAGTGATTCATCCGCCTTCGTGAGACGATCGATGAGGACGTTCTTTGTCCCCGAAACAGGAAGGTTTCGTTCTTTGCACAAACCTTTCAATTTCACCACGGTGAAACTTTCGTAATCGTCATGCATGTTCCTCCCAAGACAAAACATGACATAAGCGTTCTACCGGCAAGGAACAAGGTAATGAGAAAACGACGAGTCAATCATCATCGGGTTCTTCTTCATATTTCGAAGGGCACGAAGTTTTGATGATGTCTGCTTCGAGGACATATGTCCCATCTTCGATCCGAAGAATGCCTTGGGCGTAGACCGTGCGATTGTCCCCTAATCCGTTAGAAACAGATGCATCTGAATAGTCAATGCTCAATTGGTGAGTTTCGCCATGAAGAATAAACACAAGGGTTGTGTTATCGATGCTTCCGTCAAGCACCTCGCCTCGAACTGCAATTTCTTTGCCTACGAATGCGTCTGGGTCATCCATCAGATCATCAACTGCCCGTGTTGGTTCGGGGGCCTGCAGGAGAATCACACCCAGCAGTCCAACGGTGATCACTGCTCCGAGGATGAGGAAGCGAGTTCGTCTTGCGTACATTCAACCACCCCAATAACCCGTTACTCATCAACCCGTGGGCTTTGCCGATGAGCAAATCCAATGGCTTCATCAAACGAATGATACGGACTTTCTTTTAATTTCTTGATGAGCCCGTGAACGACTGATTTTGTAAGACCTGGCCCTTCGAAGACAAAACCGCTGTAGGCCTGAAGCAGACAAGCACCAGCCCCAATTTTTGCCCACGCATCGTCTGCATTACTGATTCCACCAACGCCAACAATCGGCCAATCGCCCTTGGTCAATTCATAAATTCGGTGGATCATATCGGTTGAACGTTGATTCACAGGGGCGCCACTCATGCCTCCAGTTTCGGCAAAAATTCGTTCATCTTTCGGCGTATGTGCGGTTGGTCGCTCAATGGTTGTGTTGGTCGCAACAATTCCGTCGCACCCTGCAGAACGTGCAGTGTTGACCACGGCGACCAACTGTTCATCATTGAGGTCAGGGGCTATCTTGACGAGCAATGGCTTTGGTTGAGACTGATGGGTGTTGGCCATATCCGAATTCACCTGATTGCATGCTTGAACGATGGTCTCAAGTGCATCATCATGTTGCAATTCCCTCAGATTAGGAGTGTTGGGTGAAGAGACATTGATGACAAACACATCGCAGTGCGGCCAAAGACGTTCCATCGTGGTCGCATAGTCTGAAGCAGCTTCATCAAGCGGAGTTACCTTTGATTTTCCAAGATTGGCCCAAAGAGGAACGTTTGGTTGACCATGTCGACGTATGTGGAGGGACAGTTGTTCCGCGACTTTTTCTGAACCTGGGTTATTGAATCCCATTCGATTGACCAACGCTTTTGATGCACCTGAGCGAAACATCCTCGGTTTTGGATTCCCTCCTTGCTCAAGAGCAGTCACTCCACCAATTTCGATGAAACCAAGGCCAAGAGATTCCCAACCTCGTATTGCTTCTGCTCGTTTATCCATACCGGCAGCGAGGCCAAACGGATTTGGATACCTTGAGCCAAATCGGGACACAGGCAATTGTCGAGGAGCATACACACCACGAAGTATAGTGCGTGTGACTGGGTTGCTACTCATCAAACGAAGACCAAGAATTGCCCTTCCATGTGCTTTTTCTGAATCTTGGACCGCTAGGAATGGACGACCAGCGAGCCTATAGCCGATTCCCATGGTCAACGCCTTTGACCGACAACCTTCAACACTTCGGCCTATTGGAGTCAAATGTGCGGATTCAAGACCCGATGTGGCCAGCGGTCAGGGAAGTGGCGCGTAGAATATTGCGCGAGGATTCCCTCGTCATCCAAGCTGGTGAATCTTACATGCAAGAACTCGATAGCCTCATCTTGGCCATGGGTGATGCACAGCCTGCGAGACTTGCCTTTCCAACAATACAATTGACTCAGTCCTCCATGATCGAGATTACTCAACAGCATCCAACATCACTCCAACCCGTGCATCTAGCACGCCTAGGAACCGAAGAACCGGAACCTGATGTCTGCTGGATCCCCTTGGCCACAAACGAGGCTTGGAACTGCGTCTTAGAAGCCTGTCACGAACTCTTGGCAGCAGGTTATCCAGGCTGTGTCGGTTGTGGAGGACCAAACAGTGAGGAGAAATGGGATGAAGCAAAATCAAGAGAAAATTGGAATGCCGCTTAATTCCTAAACCTTGGAAAATATTCATTGATTTTTCATACAGATACTAAAGTATCTGTGAGCAAACAGGGTGAGAGAGAGAGTTCAAGTAGCCTCGTCGATGCGGTGTAAAACGATGACGATTGTAATTCTGGCCGAGAAACCAAGCGTCGCCAACGATATTGCCAATGTGCTGGGAATAAAAGGAAAACACGAAACTCATTGGCAAGGCGACGGTATTGTCGTGACATGGGCCGTCGGTCATTTGCTCCAACTGAAGTACATGGATGATTACGATGCCGCGTTCAAGGATTGGAGGAAAACCGTAGACCGTTTGCCATATGTTCCTGAAACCTTCGAGTACAAACCGATTGGCGGACGAGGGAAAAAACAACTTACGGCAGTTTCAAAATTGATCAAGGACAAATCCGTTACAGAAATTGTCAATGCATGTGACGCTGCTCGAGAGGGAGAATTGATTTTTCGAACCATTGTTCAGCATACAAAATCGAAAGCTAAAACTTCTCGGATGTGGCTTCAATCGATGACCAAGGACGCCATTACTACTGCATACGAAGGACGTAAGGACGGCAATGAATACAACGCTTTGAGGGATGCAGCATACGCTCGTTCCGAAGCCGATTGGATCATCGGGATGAATGGTTCAAGAATTGCCAACTCTTTTCTTCCACGCAAAAGAAATGAACGTGCTGCGATTTCGCTTGGTCGAGTTCAGACAGCCACCCTTGCTATGGTGGTCGACCATGAACTCGAAGTTCTTGGTCACAAGCCGTTGCCATTTTGGCAACTCAATGCCGATTTCAAGGCAGGTGAAGCAAACTGGAATGCACGTTGGGAACGCACGAACCATGTCGACAATCCAGACGAACCAGATTACAAAGCACACCGAATTGTGGAACAAGCAGAGCATGATCGCCTCAAGCAAATCGTGGAATCTGGTGCCCAGGCAGACGTTGAGGAAACTCGGCGGGACGCCAAGGAGAAACCACCACTCAATTTTGATTTGACAAGTCTACAACGTGAAGCAAATAACCTCTGGTCGTGGTCAGCAAAGCGAACGCTTGGCATCGCTCAAAATCTCTATGCCGACCTCAAATTGACGACCTACCCTCGTACAGATTCACGACACTTACCGACTGATATGAAGGAAGAAACCAACAAAATTATCCGCCAACTCGGCGCACAGGATGATTACAATGGCTACAGTTCGAAATTGATTTCCGATGGCCTTCAAAACACGGCTCGGAATTTTGATGACACGAAGGTCAGTGACCACTTTGCGATTATTCCTACCGGGAAAATCCCTGATGGTTTTTCGAGCACTGATCATCAAAAATTGTACGATTTAATCGTCCGTACATTCCTCGCCTCTTGGCATCCACCCGCTGTTTGGGATGTGCAAAAGCGCATTGCTACGATTGAAGGAGAACGTTTCCTGAAGGAAGTGAGAACCATCAAGACGGCTGGATGGAGGGCAGTACGACCAAAGAAGCAAGATTTGCCAGAGGGTTGGAATTCCCTGCCCTCGAATCCATGTAAGGCAGACATCAGCGAATTTGAGTTCAAAGAAGAACGATCCAAGCCCAAGGGCCGGCTCAAGGAAGCTGGATTGTTGCGACTCATGGAACACGCGGGTAAGCATATCGAAGATGAAGACCTTGCTGCAGCCCTCAAAGAGAAGGGATTGGGAACGCCAGCTACACGGGCGGACACCATTGAGAAATTGGTCGACCGTGGGTATATTCTGCGAGCACGTGGAGGAAGCATCAGCGCTGCTGCACATGGCATTCGAATTATCGATGTGCTGCGTAGGATACCCGTGGAATGGATTACATCCCCGGAACTCACTGGTGAAATGGAGGCCTCATTGCTTCGAGTACAGCGCGGTGATGACCCAAAAACAACCTACATGAACGCTATAGTTGAACAAACAACCTCACTGGTCGAGAGGATCAAGAATCATGATCGAGATGAGTTATACCTCGAGGAAGAATCGATAGGCGCATGCCCTTCATGTTCGGCTGCAATCAAAGAGACAACACTCTCCTATCAGTGTGAGAAGAATGAAGGCCGGGACAAAGGATGTTCTTTCGTGTTTTGGAAGGACACCAGTGGTCGGTGGTTTGACAGAGTCACAGCAGCACGCCTAGTCAAAGAACGGGAACTCAGTGATCTTCATGGATTCTTTAGCAGATCGGGAGAAGCCTATGTTGCAAGCGTGAAGTTAACGGACGAAGGTCGTGTCGAATTTGTTGGCGGAGGGCAATCCTCAACCGATGAAAATGATGAAGAATTATGCCCTTGTCCAACTTGTGAACATGGCACGATTCGTATCGGTCAAACCATGTATGCGTGTGATTATGCAGATTGTAAATTCCGTGGTTTGTCCAAAGAAATGTGTAAGCGGCTCATCACACCAGATGAAGCAAAGGTCATCATGACCAAAGGTAAATCAGATCTGCTCGAAGATTTCACTTCAAAGCGTGGCAGGCCTTTCAAAGCCTTCCTCGTCATCGAAAACACACGAGTGAAGTTTGATTTCCCACCACGAGAAGCCGCGGCAGATGCCAAGCGATTCCCAATCGAACCCGGTGTGGTTGCCGTCTGTCCCAACACGAAGGTGAACATCGTGGAGACTGAAACACACTATCAAGCCGAAGAAGGTTCTACTGGCTGTAAATTACAGATCGCAAGGGAGATTTCAAAGCGAGAAATCACTCGTGAAGAGGCAAAGGAATTAATCGAAAAGAGAACTCTTGGTCCTTTCCATGATTGGAAATCAAAGAAAACTGGCAAGGAGTTCTCTGCATCAATTTACATCAAAAAGAACGAGAGCATAGGCTACAAGTTCGCCAAGCGTTGAGCACCAAAAATATGCCAGATTACCGCTCATGGTGAGCGAAGATTGATGGGTGTGGCTTCCTCGTTGGGAGCATGCTCGACCGGTCATGGGACGTCATCATCGTCGGCGCGGGCCCAACAGGCGGCCGTGCTGCGACTCACCTTGCCTCATTGGGGCATTCGGTGTTGATGCTTGAAGAGCATAATGAAATCGGGCGCCCATTCCAATGCGCAGGCCTTGTAACGCCGAAAGCCATGCATGAAGTTGAACTCTATGATTCAGTGCTTCAGGAGATTGATGGCGCCCGAATCCACGGACCCGATGGAACATTGGTACCAGTTGGGACTGAAGGCAAGTTGCGCACCTATGTTGTGTGTCGAAAGCAATTCGATCAAGGGGTGGTCCAACAAGCCATGCAAGCAGGAGCCACACTTTCATTGAATTCAACCCCTGTTAAGGCCACAGCAACAGATGATGGTGTCGATTTAGAGATTAATATCAATGGTGAAATTGTATCCATGAATACAAGGTTGCTCATTGGTTGCGATGGTGCACACAGCTGGACACGCAGGAATTTTAAGATGGGCCGCCCGAATGAAATGATGATCGGTTTTCAAACTGAAGTTCAGGGGTATGAAGGAAAAAATCGCTGGCTTGAAATGTACAGTGGATCGGCGATTGCACCAGGATTTTTTGCTTGGGTGATACCCTCCGGGTTTGGAAGCCATCGAATTGGAGTTTGGTCGACACCCGACCGCCTTGACGGAAAAAGTGTGGAACAATGCTATGAAGACCTCTTGAACCACGAAATGTGGCACGACCGGTTTGAAAACATCACAGAAACTGCGAGGTACTGTGGACCGATCCCGAGTGGCATGGTGAAGAAAACTGTAAGCAATCGAGTCATCCTTCTTGGCGATGCTGCGGGGATGGCCAAACCCACAACAGGCGGAGGTATAGGTCCCGGATTCCGTCAAATAAAGGGCATTCTCAAACCACTTTCAGAGGCAATCAAAGCGAACGAACTCAACGAAAAGCAACTCCATAAGATCACCAATAAACACTTCATGGCGATGAAGAAAGATCAAGACAAAGCTCGGGCATTACGCAACCTTCTTGTTTCAGATACCTCGGACAAAGAACTCAACAAACATTTCACTAATTTTGCGAGGGAGGATGTTCTCGAGTTAATCAACGAAATTGGCGACATCGAAAAACCTGTTCCGCTAGGTCTTGCCCTGATCAAAAAAGTTCCAGCATTCCGGCGATTGGCGCTTCGTGCGGGAACTCGATTGATGTTCCGCTAGGTGATGCGCCATGGGTAAAATCAAACTTGAGCAACGAGTGAGATACCCACCTTTTGAACCTAAACGATTCTCACCAGATTCATTGCCAATTGCGTCCTCAAGTGAGACGATTGCAAGAGATGTCAATCCGGATGACATTGTTGATGCATTGAAAAAATTCCCGCCAAGTTTCCACCTTGGGAGTGAAAATGATTGGCTGGTCGAACAGAGGTATGTGTACGATGGAGAAATCTACGACGATTCAAACATTGAACGGGAACAATCATTCCTCGAAACAAGCAAAATTCCTCGCATTGTCAAGCGACAGCGTCGAGGGTGGTACCTCACACCGAACCCAGTTCATAGAGCGGTTCGACGTTTTTTGTCGTTTTCTGTGATGGTGCTGCTGTTAGCACTTGGCTATCTTTTCATAGAGCCGTTATTGAGTTCAATGGGAATCAAGGGCATAGGAACTGGAACCGTTCGCATAGGTTTACTTGATTACCCCGCCTTGGCGATTATTGTGGTGCCACTTCTCTTTGCGCCATTGCTGATGAGGGTAGGGGCTAATTTTGTTGATCTTAATTCTCAACGGCAATTTTTACGTTCTGCACCAAAAGACCCTGTAATTGAATGTATTCAAAGGCCACAAGCAGGACAACCTTTGCATCTCAGCGTCCAATTTGAAGAAAAGCCTGACAACTGGGAGAAGATCGAAGTGATGTGGCGAGTGGGAATTCTTCCACCAGCGAGGGAAGAAGTGTTCAGTCGATTGGGGCGTTCACCTGAAGCACAGCCACCACCGGGCCTAACCACACCCCTACCACATCATTGGGAAATTGGGCTCGATGATGGTACGGGCGGGGGCGAAGAATCCCCAATGGAGCATCATGAAGTGAAGGGTGGATTATTCCTCCGCCCGATGAGGGTGATGGAATTTGGTGGGCGAGTCACGTGGAATTCAGCACCGCTGGAGTTGGAACATCCTCCAAATGAGTGGCCTGGAACCGTTTCTTCATCGTTAATTCGAATTCATTGGGAACTCATCATTCGTATTGAGAGGAAAAAGGGTGGTTCCCTGATGTTCGTCGAGCCACTGGCCGTCGCTCACCCCTCTCGCCCAACAACCCTCACGAGGCTACCAACCAATGATGGTCGAACTGAATCAGATCAATTGTGAACGCGACACATTGAAAGACGGCCAAGGCTAAGCCACATCATGAATCGACCGGCCTTGCCTGCACTGCTTCTCGTCGCGTTGCTCGGACTTGCCGGATGTTTTGGGGCTGTTGAGCCCGAAGAACCTGAAGTGATTGAACAACCTGTCATGCTTGAGGAACCACTTGTCGAATGGATGACTCCGCCGAGTACGATCGAACTCGATGGCACCCCTATCATCCTTCAAATTAAATTCCAAGGTCAAGATTGGGCACTAACTCCATCAATTGTCACACCTACGTTTGATCAAGTATCCGCCTATGGTTGGTCACAAACTGTGCAGGGTTATTCCCTCGAGTTTCTACCATCAATGCTAGGAAACTACACCGTGAGTGTGAGCATTGAACCAGTTGACCAGGTGGCAATTGCCCCAATAGTGTCCTCACTCACGCACACCATTGAGGTTGTTGAACCAGTTGCGCAAGCTCCGGTGTTAAACGCCCCGGTACGAGAGATCTTAGAGGAGCCAAACCTGCTCTGGTTTGAGGGTTCCGTAGAGCACCAAGATTTGGACACATGCACCATGGAGTACTCGGTTTCGGACGGTAGCAGTGGTTCGATTTCGATCAAGGAAGATGGCTCATGGAAGGTCCTCCTCGATTTCACAGAAATAGAAGACACGATGACGGTAACCACCGTTGCTACATGCGGAAAGTTCACTCAACTTTCTGATACAACAGGAACATTGGTGATGCTAGAAGGTGGCGGTGCCGATGCTGATGGTGACGGAATCCAAGACACAACGGACCGTTGTCCAAATGGTATAGGTGAAGCTGAAGGATGGAAATCAAATCAAAATACTGACAAGGACGATGATGGTTGTCGCGATGTTGATGAGGATGACGACGATGACAATGATGGCGTGCTCGACTTGCATGACCTTTGTCCCGATTCTCTTGGTTGGATCAGTTCTCCGGATGCAGATTTCGATTCAGATGGGTGTCATGATACGGAAAGTGACGAAGACGATGATAATGATGGGGTTCTCGATGTGGACGATTCCTGCCCTTATGGTCGGGTTGGTTGGAGTTCAACGTTGTACACTGATTGGGACGGCGATGGGTGCCTCGACCTTGATGAAGACAATGATGACGATAACGACGGAGCACTGGACGAGGTCGACCTTTGTCCCAAAGGATTCACATCGTGGTTGAGGGATACCAATACTGATTTCGACGATGATGGTTGCGCAGATGCTTCAGAAGATGACGATGACGACAATGACAATGTCGAGGACGTGAATGCCACTGGTGCTCCGCTCGATCTTTGCCCCCGCACTCCTGCCAATGCCACAGACGTTGATGAGTTCGGCTGTGCGGCCGTCCAAAGAGACAGCGATTCTGATGGCGTCAATGATGCCGAGGATGTTTGTGAAGGGACACCAGAAGGTTTGGTTGTCAACGAAGTTGGTTGTGCTGACATCGATGGCGATGGAGTATCGGCGAACAACGATGTGTGCCCAAATTCTCCAGACCGTTGGACCATCGATGCTACTGGTTGTGCAGTCGTTCAATTACCTGTGCCATGGCAAAGCGCTTCAAGCCTCAATGGACCACTACAAACCGTCCCTCATTTCTCATTACCAACACTGGATGGAACATTTTACTTCCAGCAACAATGGACTGGCTATGACATCTATTTCTTCCTCTTCAAGTACACCGACAGTTCTGGCAATTCAAATTCTGGAACCTGGGGTCAAAGCCCCGGTCCCTTTATCCGAGCTCTACCAGACAATGTTCACCTGTTCTTTGGTTCATTTGACACCACATTCCATAACGACGTGATCAATCAAAAAGCCTCTGTTGAGAATGCGCTCAACCCTGACGAAGAGCAATTATGGGCAGACCGCATCCACTACATCGACCAAAGAGCTGGAACCCTTGGCGGAGGCATTGGCGATATGATCACGAGTTTCAACAACCCCAGATACATGGGGATTGACCGATTCCAACAAGCACGAGAAACTGGCTCACTTTATGCATGGACGTCACAATCAAATGACCCCATGCACCTCATTCACGAACCACACCAATGGAACGCCGAATTCCCTGTAGAAATACGCAGAAGTGATCCCGCCATCGAGGAGGTCACACTTTGGGACTTCGATCGACACTCTGGTGGATGGGGCGGAGGATTTACCTCCGCACAATCTGCCGAATTCCCATCGAATTTGACCACCTATGACACACTGGAGGTCTATCATGAGCATGCATGTGATGAACGATCAAACAGATATCAAAAATCAGACGGATCATATGGTGGTTGCCATGAGTGGGATTATGAGGCAAATCTACGAATTTGTGATCGGGATAACGCTTCATCGTGTGGAACAGAATTCATGCGATGGATCACAACATACGGCAGAGAAGGAAAGTGGCTGACCGACATATCACCGTACCTCTTCATGCTTGAAAATGATGACAATCGGACCTTCAAGTACCGGGGTGCCAACAAGGGCGACCTTACGATTACGTTGCTGTTCAGTGATTGGGGTTCGGGTGAACGAGGAGATGATGCGACATTTGCATTCACTGGGGGCCAATTTGATGGAACGTACAACGACGAATCAATCTACACGAGACAACTCAATTTCACCGTACCATCCTGGGCATCACGAGTTGAAATTGTCGCAACAATAACCGGTCATGGATTTGGACAAGACAATGCGAACTGTGCAGAGTTTTGTGATCACGAGCACCATTATTCAATGAATGGCTATTCCACATATGAGTGGCATCCAATTGTGAGTTCGAGTGAAGGATGTGAGAATGAAGTATCCAACGGTGTTGTAGCCAACCAATTTGGTTCCTGGCCGTTTGGACGTGCGGGATGGTGTGCAGGACAAGATGTCAAACAGTGGACATACGACATCACATCGTGGGTTGATAGCACGGGCGCTAACAATCACCTGACATACCAAGGATTGTATAACGGACAAGAATATGTTCCATCAGACGGCATTGGGAATGGGCAAAGAAACATTCATGCAGAAATTTGGATCGTATTTTACAATTCGACCGACATTGAATAATCACGATTGAACTGGAACCGGTGCTGGAAGGTCCGCTTCAGATTCATTCAATATTGGAGTTTCCAACACAACATAGTCGCTGTCTCGACGTTGAGGGACAAAGCCTGCACGTCGAATCACATACTGAAGTTCCTTTTCACTCGCACTGAACTTCGTCGTTCCTGATGCAGAAACAACATTTTCTTCCATCATTGTTGAACCAACATCATTCGCACCGCCAAAAAGGGCCATTTGAGCGGTTTTAATCCCCATGGTTGGCCATGAGGATTGAATGCTAGGAATGGAGTCTAAGAACAGCCGAGATACAGCGACATGCCGTAAGTATTCAGAGGATCCTGCTCCCAAAGTGACACGGTTTTTACCACGATTACGCCGTCCAAAGCTGTTTGTTTCAAGTTGCACAGGCCACGCAATGAAGGAGGTGAAGCCGATGCCATATTCCCTAAGAGATGCATCTTGGAGCGCACGTATGCGATGCATGTGTTCAACCCGCTGCTCATTTGATTCTCCAAATCCAATGACATTGGTAGCGCTTGTTGTGAGGTGGAGACTTTGTGCTTCTTCCATCACGCGTAGCCAATTTGCAGGGAGACCTTTCTTGGGGGATACATCCTTTCGCACATCATCAACCAACATCTCCGCACCACCACCTGGAAGGCCGTGCATACCTGCTGCCTTCAAACGGGTTAACACTTCAAGTGTTGACAATTCACTCACTTCAGCGATGCCCTCGATCTCAATTGGGCTGAAGCAGTCAATGGCAATACTCGGGTGGTTGGAGCGAATATGAGAGAGAAGTTGCTCATACCATTCGAATGGTAATTCTGGATTGACCCCCCCCTGCATGAGAATCCGGACGCCACCGATTTCTTCTAAGGCCTCAATCCGGCCGGAAATCTCTTCGAAGGATTGAGTGTAGGTTTCATCATGGCCAGGTGGCCGGTAAAATGAACAAAATTGACAATTAATCGTGCAGACATTGGTGTAATTGATGTTTCGATCAACAAGGTAAGTGACGTTCGAAGGACCATGCATTGCGATTCGACGTTGGTGGGCAGCAGTCATCAGTTGGTGCAAAGGGGCATCGTTGTAGAGGACGAGCGCCTCTTCAGGTGTCAGGCGAAGTTGATCGGCATTTTCGCTCGACCAAGACGACTGACGTCGCAAAATTTGGTTCCATTCCATGCGTTTCCCTCAGAAAGGTGTGCCAGTAATCTGCTCAATTTCTTCGATGGTTTTTGGGCATGATGCTGTGAGAACATCCGGGTCATTGGCTGTCACGAGTACGTCATCTTCTATTCGAATGCCTAGATTGGCATATCGCTGAGGGCAGTCAACATCTGGACGCCAGGCCCCGAAATAAAGACCAGGTTCGACCGTCAGCACCATCCCTTCTTCAAGAAGGCGTGGTTCACCATTTGGCTTGTAAACACCAACATCGTGAACGTCAAGGCCAATCCAATGACCCGTGTTATGCATGTACCACTTCTTGAGATCTCCAGTTTCCATGTCCAATGCTTCTTCGAGGCTTTGCGTGATCACACCAAGTTCAATGAGACCTTCTGCTAAGACACGGCGTGCTTCGTCATGAGGCGCATTGTAAGGTAGACCAGGGCGGCATTTTTCGATGGCTGCAAGTTGGGCATCGAGGACCAATTGGTAAATTTCCCGCTGTGCTTCTGTAAATGTTCCATTGATTGGCCACGAGCGAGTGATATCTGCTGCATACCCACGGTATTCTGCTCCAGCGTCGATGAGGATAACTTCCCCATCTTCGCACACATCATTGTTTTGATGATAATGTAAGACAGTAGCATTGTCACCGCATCCAACGATGGAAGGATAAGCCCAACCTGATGCACCTGCATAGACAAAGAAGCCCTCGATCGTGGCTTGAAGTTGATACTCCATTCGACCGGGTTTGGTATTCCGCATTGCAGCCACATGGGCGACACTGCTGACATCGGATGCGAATCGCATCTGCTCAATCTCTGCAGCAGATTTCCGCAGCCTTAGTTCTGCGATTCGTGCACTCGGGTCTTCGATGGTTACGGGGCCTGTTCCGAAGTGCTGACGAGCACGGTCCCTTCGTTCCAATGAGCGAACAACAATCTCATCGACATCACTTCGGATTCCAGTTCGTAGCAAGACCCGTTTGGAATCCGAAAGCATGCTATTGAGCTGTTGCTCGAGGTCGTCACAAGAATAAGCTGCATCAACAGCCCATCCGTTTAATGCACCTTCAATGCCAGGTCGGCGACCTTCCCAAATTTCCTTCAAGGTATCTTTTGGTTGAACAAAGAGGGTGCGAATCCAGGTGCCGTCAACATTCTGAACGGTCAGCAAGGCATCTGGTTCATCCCAACCAACCAAGTACAACAGATCGCTTTGAGTGCGGTAGGGGTAATGGACATCATTCGAATGTACAGCAGCAGGTGAAGCTGGCACAATCAACAGGTCATCAGGGCGCAATTGGGCGGTTAAACGCTCAACGCGACGACTGTATTCTTCATTGGATATTGGTTGAGGCTCAGCCCCAATGAGTTCCAAAGCAGCATCGTACATGGAACTCCCAAGCGGCCTACCATCTTCAACCGTTGCCCTCGTCATTGATACAAAGCGGGGAAAAGAGAATCGAATTTAGGGACTCAATCTTTTTTCCGTTGCCACTTTGGCAATGAGGTTTCTTGCTCTGTTGCACCCATCCGGGCCATCAAAAAACCAGCAAGAGCGATAATGGATACAAGCGCTATGGTGAATAGGTTTCCACCAAGCATACCTTCTGATCCTGAAACGACGTCTTGTGGGACTTCGATTGTGAATGCTATGGTGCTGTTCGCTCCATCATCATCCAGAACAATCAGCGTGAGTTCATAGGTTCCTGAAGTGTTTATTTTCGAGGATTGGAAGGTCGTGCCTCCAGTTTGAACCATATCTCCGTCAACATACCATCTGTAGAGCAGCCCATTTTGGTCATTGAGCGTATCACTCGTTTTGCTGGCGTTAAGTTGCCAACTTTCAGTGGTTGGTACGACGATGGTATCCTCGTGCTGAATTTCAAGTCCATCAAGTGCAAGGTGAGCCACCGGTGGTGCATTCTCCACCATGAATGTGGAAGTCGTTCGAATGAGGTGTCCAGCAGAATCACGAACGAGAAGAACAACGGTCCATTCTCCTGCCTCATCTGGTAGGAGTGAAACGCTTGATTCTGTAATGAATGATTCAGAACCAAATGCAGATTGTTGGCCACTTGGACTGATTTTTGACCATGTAAGCACTTCAGATCCCCCTTGGTATCCATCACTCACTTCTGCCGTGAAAAGCACTTCTTCATGCTCATAGACTGTTCCGTCAGCACCATCGTTCACATCATCTGCAATTGAAAGTGACTCGCTGGAAATCGAATTACTGAGCAAAACTGTTGGTGCCTGACGATCGATTTGAACGATAAAGGAAACCTCGTTCGATGCTGTGAGGGTTCTGTCTTCAAGAAGAACTGAAAACATCCAAAAACCATCATCAAGAGGAAATACACTGGCATTGAACAGCAACTGAATGTGATCCGAAATAGTAGAATTCAATTTCATCGCTTGTGCTTCTTTCAAGCAAACCGAATTTGGGGCTTCACAGACACGAATATTGAGCACAGAATCATCGAGCGTACCCAGGGGGGATATCGCATCAATATCAACCACAAGTTCGCCAGCGGTGAGAAGGAAAACTGGTTCGCTGGGGGTTTTGATGACTGGATGGTGGTTTGAATCGCCAAGGTACACAACGATTGATTCGATTGGTGTATCAAGACCTAATCCTGAAAGATGTACTTCCAGCACACATGTGCAGTTCATTCCTGTCACATCGACAACCAGTGTCCAACTCCAGCGTTGTTCCCCAGATGGAGTCACACTTGTAAGATAGTCACCACTCTTTAGTCCACCCTCATTCAACTCATTACCAAATTCAACGATGTGCCACTCGACCTGTTGAAGGGCTATGTTTGCAGTACCATTGAGGGACAAAATTTCGGTTGCATTGTGGCCATCTTTTTGGTGGAATTTGAATTCCGTGACACCAGTTTCAGACTCAGATGCAGAAGTGATCGAAGGCGTGATGGCCATCGTCAGGAGAAGAAACACGACCGAGACAAGCGATGCACGTGATGCAAAAAGCCTGCTCATGATGAAGTCTCGGCTCCCTTCAGTCATGAATCTTAGGTCGTTATGTTCGCCTAGATTCCCGCTCATTGAGCAAATGGATCGCACAATTCACCTTGGCCAGGGAAGCTGGTCGGGTCACGTGGGTTCGTGTCCCACTTGTATTCACAGTAGTTCACGTGCCCATCACCATCTTGGTCGACCATGCGGTCTGCTGCATCGAATGGATCAAACTTGAAGTGGAATTCCCATCCTGTAGCCATACCGTCGTTGTCATGGTCTTGGTAGTAGACCTCAGGCCCATCGTTCCAATCATCACCATCTGTGTCGTTGCTAATCGGATTGGTTCCATTTTGTAATTCTTCGAAATTCGTGTAATTCTCAAGGTTGTCGTAGAATTTCTGTCCGTCGGGAGAATCAGGATCAATGTTGCATTCAGAATTGGTTGTGTCATTGTATCCAGGGCAGTATTTCTTGATCAATCCAGTGCGATTCAAACCATCGTCGTCAGGGTCTTCTAGACCGTCAGGGATACCATCCAAGTCGCTGTCTGGCATCGATGGGTCAAGGACACCACGAGCACCGTATGCACTGACAGAGGCGTTGTCAACCAACCCTGCTTCGAGAGCAAGACCAGAGTAGTAAACTTCCCAACCATCAGGGAGCATATCGGAATCTGTGTCATCGTCCACCGGGTTTGTGTTCCACTTATCCGGTGCTTCCGCTCCATTTGCCAAGGAATCGTTATCGATGTCGTATGTATCGTCCTTCAATGAATCGAGTGATGGATCTAATGCCCATCTGCCATTACATGAACAGAATGGATTTTCTGGCATTGAAAAGCCTGTAAGGTTCATTTCAGAAACTTGGTACTTGGGCTCGATGACGAAACCACCGAGGTTGTTTTGCCAAACATAACCGCCTGGATTCATGGTGCAATCGCTGGTTTGCGATGGCACACAACCCGGTCGTTCCCAAGTCGATGTGGCCACCCAAAGGCTGTGAGAATTGGTGTTATCTTCGGTGGATTTGACCTGCATCTCCCAACCGTCAAGCATGCCGTCTGCATCAGTGTCGTTGATGAGTGGGTTGGTCGGGTTCTGGAATGGACGTGGTACGAAGAGAACTTCATTGCCGTCGATGAGGCTATCGTTGTCTGTGTCAGAGTTGTTAGCGTGTGTAAGGAAATTATCCTTACCAGCAATGACCTCTTCTCCATCTTCTAATCCATCGTTGTCGGTATCGAACATGCATGGGCTTGTGAAGTAAGCAACCCCTTCCCAAGAGAATCCTGCGAGAGCTTCAGTTTGGTCACCAAGACCGTCCCCGTCGGTGTCGGGGTTTGACGCATTGGAGCCGCCAGTGCAGACGGTTGCGAATTCTGTGTAATCGGACAGACCATCTTCATCTGTATCAAAGAGTCCTGGATCCGAAGTGACCCACGTTCGCACAACACCGTTGTTCACGACCAGAATTTCCCAACCCATGACTTCAATGCCGTCGATCAGTCCATCACCGTCAGTATCAGGATTGAGTGGATCTGTGGAACGGCCGTCAATAATGCCATCACCGTCACGGTCACGAGCATTGTATTCCATCAAGTTGGTGAATTGTTCTTCAGGTTCGACAATTTCCATCCACGTGAAAAGGCGAGACTCGACCGCCATTCCCAGCGAAACATGAATTTCGTAGACATAGCCTGAAACTGGAGCCACCATAGGAATAGTTTGCTTGTTACCACCTGCGAGAGTAATCTGCGCTCGTGCAACTGTTGAATTGGCGTCAACCCATTGGTCTTCCACGACGTCAATGCCGATCACAACTGCCGTGAATTCGAGGGTTTCGTATCGCACAGCACCATCGCCATCTGCATCCCAGCCATCGTGGTCAGGATCAAGATCGCCATTGGCTCCGTCCCGTGGGTGAAGACCGTTTGTGGACTCCCAACCATCAGGCATACCATCAAGGTCGGTATCCATGCGCCATGGAGAAGTGAAGTTCGTTGGACCAAAGATGTTCGCTACTTGGTATTCTTCGTAGTTGTTCATTCCATCCTCGTCCCAGTCGCCATAGCCATCAGATGCGTTTGCAGGATTCAAAGTCTCGAGTGCGTTGTTGTTTGGTTGATCAAGAACATTCGAATAGCAGAATTCGAATCCGTCAGGCATTCCGTCTCCATCGGTGTCCCAATCAGAAGGTCCGTTGAGGAGCCCATCACCGTCCATGTCCATCATGAACCAGGAACGGTCTTGGTCTTGGAATGGCGCTGTTCGAGTGACCGATTCCAGCAATGGGATGTTGCAGTTTTCTCCAACACCGACAAAGAGTCCAACGGATACGTTTGAAACTTCAACAATGTCGTCGATTAAGTCCATGTCCGAATCACGTGCAGTTGGGTTTGTTCCGAATGATTCTTCCTCAAAGTTTGCGAGGCCATCGTCATCGGTGTCAAGGACCATGTCGCACGAATGTGCTCCCAGCGAATTGGCAAGATCGTCCCAATCTGCAACATCGCCTTCGCCATTGAATCGTGTCGAAAGGGTGTCCTCCATAGCCTGGTCGAGGAGCAAGCAATCCCAGTTTCCGTTGAGCGGGTCGAAGAGGGTGACATCACCACCTGGAGTTTGAACGGTCATGGTGTAAAGTGACTCCCAACGGTCGTTAAGGCCATCATTATCGGTATCAGAGCGTTGTGGGTCCGTTCCGAGTTCTTCCTCAATTTTGTTGATCAAACCATCGCGGTCAGGATCTCCATTTGGCCCTTGGCTTGGATCGGGCCAGGAATCTGTTTCGTTGGCGATGTTGGCGTCATCAGTGTCAGCTTCGCCCGGATCTTGAAGCAAGTCTTCAGATTCACCGTTGTCCAGAGGATTGAGACCGTGATCGACTTCCCAACCATCACTCATACCGTCTTTGTCGGTATCGGGATCATCAGGGTCTGTACCGTATTGAGTGTTTTCGAGGACATCCGATAGCCCATCACCATCAGTATCGATTGCAATTCCTAATGCAGTGCCAGTACCAAACAAATCGTCTTCTGCAGCGCTCTCATAACCACCGATGCCTTCACTGGTTTGGAAGTAGCCAGAAAGACCTACGAAAATGGACCCGAAAATCAAAGTCGAAACAATAGCAGCGTAGGCCATTTGGTTGTGATTTAGCGACATCAAGAACACCCAGCACATCTGTGCAAGTTTCTCGACTCCATGTCGTGGTTATAGTCCTTAACCATAAATGGGCAGAATTATGATACGAACAATCCAAGGTTCGTACCACTAATCTTCAATGTAATTCAGCCTTGAATCGACTTCCAGCACCCATGTATCTGATGATTTTGTTAATTTGAATTTGGACGTTCGGCCGTGACCTCGCTCCCACATGGCAACAAGCCATCCTGTGAGGAAGGGAAGGACCGGTGAATCTTCGAGCGCAAAGCGAACACCATGATCGGTGCCGAGTGACTCGATGGAGAGGGGGGCGCCCCAGCCAAATGGCTTGAGGTAATGATTGGCAAGTGATGCCCAACTGGCGATATTTTCGATGTAGATCGGTTGCTCGCTGCCATTAACGAGATGGGACATTGACGCCGAAATCATGAGAAAAACAGTCCGTGAGCCTGATGTGATATCAGGTGTCGACCATGCATCAACCTGCTCTGTTGTCAATGAGTGTTGATAGGCACGGCATGTGTGGAAGAGCCTCGAAAAGGCATCCATTGGCAGCAAACAGACAGATTCTCCAGAGATCGACCAACCCTCATTGGCCCATGTGAAGTCAGAAAATACGTCGACTTGTTCCAATCCCAATTTGGGAGTTGAACCCCAAGGTAATGAGGGGACCTCAGGTGCAGGTGGTAATGTTGAAGCATCCTGAGTCCAATCGAACTGAATCAGACGTTGGCCAGTTTGCCTCCATTCCAATTTATAGCGCTGAGTATTGATTTGTTCCTTTGTAGCAAGAGCAAATCCAGCAATGATCGGGGCAAACAGCAACGAAGTCGCAGTTTGGTGTTTTGAATCTATACCGCCCCACCCGTAGCGTTTCCAGCGGGCATCAATGATGCCGCTTTGACGTCTCTTTTTCAAAAATCGTCCACCTAACAGAAAACCAGAACGGCGCAATAGAAATTCTTCCTGATCAGCACAGGCATTCATTAATTTCCGCCCAAGCGGAGTTTGACACGTTGCTTCAAATGCATGCCACCATGCATAGAGGTCGGTCGTTTTCCATACGATCCAAGATCCGCCATAGCCATCGAGGATTTGGCCATTGGCCATATGAAATTCACCTGTGAGATCATTGACCAGTGCATGAGCAGTTTGGCTTGATCCAGTATCCATTGGACTCACTCAAAATGGGTAGCCAGTATCCTCTTCTTCGTTGAAACAATAACGAATAATTTGGTGATCCGCCTTGAGTGCTTTGACATCATCTTTCACCGATTGAGGATCTTCGTTCTTGATGAGGACACGAGCATACAACCGTGCCACTTCTTCCATTTCTCTGGGACCCATACCGACTCGGGTTAACTCTTGAACCCCAAGACGGAGACCAGAAGGCGTCAGGGCCTTGGTGTCTCCAGGTAGCATGTTCATGTTGGTGATAATACCTGCATCTTCAAGCAGTTTTGCAGCTTTCGCACCAGCACCGGAATCGGTGGAGCCATGTCGAGTCAAGACTTGGTGCGAGGCAGTGTAGCCACGGCTTTCCGCAAGGACATCGAACCCTTCAGCAGCAAGAGCACTTGCGAAATGTTTTGCGTTCGTTACAATATCCTTCGCATAGGCAGCCCCGTATTCTTCGAACTCTGCCAATGCAATCACTTTTCCTGCAACGTGATGCAAATGATATGAAGAGCAAACACCTGGAAATATAGCATTGTTGAGCCGCTTTTGGAAGGCTGGATCTTCGCTGCTCGAGAGAAGGAATCCCCCTTGAGGACCGGGGAAGGTTTTGTGGGACGAACCTGTCATGACATCTGCACCTTCCCGCAATGGGTCTTGGAACATACCACCTGCAATCAGGCCAAGCACATGCGCTCCATCGTACATCACCTTCGCCCCAACTTCATGAGCAGCGTCAGCAATTTCTTTCAAAGGCGTTGGGAACAAAAAGACCGATTGTCCGATCAGTGCCACCTTGGGCTCCAGTTCACGAATCAAAGCGCAGGCACCATCGATATCTGGTTCCATGCGGTCTTCATTCCATGGATACGTCGATAAATTGAGATCACGAAGCCCAACTGCTCCCATTCGGGCGTGTGAAATGTGGCCTCCATCGGCCGTTGAAACGGCCGTAATTGCATCGCCTGGCTTGGCCAGTGCTTTGAGGGCAGCTATGTTAGAAACGGTACCTGAAGTGGATTGTATATTTGCAAACGGAGCATTGAACACGGATTGGGCAAGATCAATTCCAATGCTCTCAATCGTATCAAAATCATCGCAACCTTGGTAATATCGCTTACCAGGTAATCCCTCCGCATAACGTCCATGAAGATCACTCGCCACAATTTTTTGCACCATCGGGGATACGATATTTTCAGAGGCGATCATGCCAAGGCCATGACGATAGAGTTCGCCACTGTCGGCGGCTGCTTGCATGACTGTATTGGCCTTTGAGAGGGTAGACTCAGCAGGGGACCACGAACCACGTGTGTTGCTCATGAGGTGGTGATTCATTGGCCGGTCTTTGAACCCATTGCCAAGCCGGCATAGTCCTCACTCAGCTAAAATCAATGGAATCATCAGCGTCTCTGGGTTCAGGACGAACATTTGGACCGGTCCTTTTGCTCCCCACAACAACATTACTTGATGGTGGCCGAGATTGAACTCGTTCAGAAACACGTGTGTTTGTTGGGATGCCTCGATTACCGAGATTGACATCAGTCACCGTACGAGGATTTTGGCGAGAAGAACCAGCACGTTTTGGAGCGGTTGAAGAACTCTTCTTGGCCCGTTGTTGTTGCCGACCTCGATATGCTGGTTGGCCGATCAGACGTTCGAGGGCCGGTATATCCGCACCTTCTTCTTTAGGCCGTTTAAGCCACCAACCCTCGCCAAGAGGTTGGAGACGTGGAGGGCGTGATTTCTGAATGGATTTCGATTGGCGCTTGAGGCGGGCTTTCACTGCTTTGTCGGTGTCTTTGGGTAAACGAACAGTGAGCCATGCAGGAAGACCAAGATCCAAAACGACACCATTCACTGTCACGAGCATACCGGACAACAATAAGTGAGTACCAACCGGAATATTACCCCGCTCGGGCTTCACCTTGAATCGCTTCATGCGCTTGGCGTAAGCGACCATTGCTTTCTGATCTCTGTGCCTAATCATTCGACGTTGCTGACGGGCAAAGCGTCGAGAAGCAATGTGCAAAAGGAATAGAGTGGCCAAAACCAGAAGCCCTGAAAGTTGCCCTTGCTGGCCGTAAACGAATATGGCAAGCACGATCCAAGTTGGAATGAGGACGAAGAAATTGAACACCAAGTTGAGCCAACCAAAACTGAACTTAGGAGGCATGCCTCTGCGTGTGGCTTCATGAGCAGCAATCAATACATTGGCATTGATGGCTTCATCCATACCTCCCTTAACCACGAGGCCTGCTACAGGATTGACTGGTGCATCGTTAATCCATTGACGTACCTTTTTGCCACCCCCGACTGCTAAAGCCACTTCCATTTCTTGAGTATCGACTGTTTGACCAAGGATTGCTGCAAGGGCGAGCACACGAGGATCTTGACCATCACTCACCTTGAGTTCCGATAAAATGGAGCGGGCACTGTGCCAATCACCTTTGTCGATTAAACAGAGTGCAGCTGCAATTCGAGGACGTACACCGAGGGGTTCTGCGCGGATAAGTTGCAGCGAAAGTTCAAGGGCATCGTCGTGCTTTCGTTGTGCTCGCATCAAACTGATCATCGAAAGTTGAGCAACGCGTGTCAGTCGATCGGTGTGAATGGATTGGTCGGTCGGTGATGGTTGCCAACCACGGAGCATTCGCATAAGGACTTGAAGATGGTCGATGCAAGAATTATTTTCCCAGTCCCAGAAATCGTCCTCTTGGGCATTGCCTTGCCACGGGTCGAGCCATTCGCAAACGAAGGCCAGCAATTCTGGCTCATCATAGCCTTCTGGCTGTTGTAGTCCGTGAAGGGCTTCACGCGCAGCATCCAAACGCCTCGAAGCCATGTGCCCAACGGCGACAATCATTCGACAGATATCATCATCTCCTCCAGATTGGGCAAGCACCTTCTTTGCTTCTTCAATCGCATTAGGCCAAAGCCCACGAATCGCCATCTCCCACATTCTCGCCCTGGCCTTCTCATGACGAACAAGTGATGGGTCTCCATCAATTGAACGTCTTTGGAATTGAATCAGTGCATCAAGGTCCTCTGCAATTGCTGCGTCTTCGACGAGATTTCGCATCCAATCCCCTTGGGCAAAGGTGACTGCGCCTTCTCGACGTTCATCAGGATTGAGATCGAAACGGAGCGTTCGTAATGATTTGAATCGGATGATGGAGAGGGCCCAAGTGAACAGGAACACTGCTTGACCCAAGGCAATAAACATCCACGTCGCTTCGAGTCTGGCTCGTTCATCAAAGCCAAATCGATCGGCTTCAAGGACATCAGTGAAAGGCATCAACGCTCCGAATTCCTTGTAGCACACTAAAATCAAGAGAAGAACGGTGTAACCTGAAAACCCTGCAAACGCAAACATCAATTGGCGCGATTGCGCTTCAACCTCCGTTCTTATTTCTCGTGGTGTATCGAGAGTTACACCGAACAATCCACCGAATGTTTGTCCACCAAGGACCAAGTTCCGAGTCAATTCAAAGATGAACGCCAAACCGACAATTGCAATGTTCATTGAAAGGTAAAGCGATAGAAATTGTGGGAGCTCTTTAATGAATTGCCATTCGAACAAGATTTGGGCAATAAGATCGACTCGTTCAAAGACCATGTAACCTAAGACACCACCATAATTGAGGATGTCGAACGCCCGTTGCTCTGGTACGTCATTGAATAAGATGTGATAGACAGTAATGATTCCATTCAGTGCGGTGATAGGCATCGTTAACAAGAAAACTACCAAGAGAAGTGAGAACAATCTGTTGACAAATTTAGGCTTATCAGGATCAATTGGATTTGGTTTACCGTTTGCAGTGCGCCATTTGTTGATGAGAATCATGTTCCAAGATGCGCCCATAATTCGGCCATAGGCAAAAATGGTCGGTGCCATGAATGTCAGCATTGCTGCTGCAACCCATATTGGACGGATTGCGGCTGGCCCTTCACTTTGTGAACTTCCATAAAGAACAACTGCAAAGGTTGCTCCAGATAAAATAAGGAGGGTCGTCAATCGGCGAACGAATTTAACGTAACCTTTTGATTTCCCACTCGAGGAACGGGTTCCAACAAGTTGGGCATTCAGGGTCTCCCATGGAGAGATGAACACCGGGATCAAAACCAGAACACCGATCAAAAAGAGATTTGGAAGGAAATACACTTCAGCATTGAACAAGAGTTCAGTGATGAGCAGGAGCACACCCGTCATGCCCATGACATAGAGGCCGATTCCGAAAGCAGTCCCTCCTTCCTTCAACAACGCCCTTGCATCATCCACATTGCGGGTAATACGGTGAACTTCGTAGAGGTCATCATCAATCTCAAAAGCCACTTGGAGATTGGCAAGTTGATTCGGGATGAACCACCGCCAAACAGGAATGGCAATAGCAAAAGCAACGATGGCGGGGTAAAAATATTCCAAACGTAAATCACTGACATCTGTGACTGTTGCAGCTGATGCCTGAGGTAGCATTTGGAGCATGAGAAGAGTGCCAAGTAAGGCCATCCTCGCCTTCCCAACCCTCGCTTTCATGACCAAGCCTCACAACAATCCAACATCAATACATCGGCGACATGACATCAGCGATGTCGAATTAAGAACCTCTCAATACGGTCGAATGCTTCATTGAGCACCGAAATTTCTGGAAGATAGACAATACGGAAATGGCCGCGTCCTAATTCGGGTGAAAAACCACTACCGTGAACGACCAATACGTGTTCTTCGTGAAGCAAATCAAGGACAAACTGTTTGTCATCTTCGGCCCACTTAGGATCGGTGAGTTTGACGAACATGTAGAAGGCACCGCCAGAAGATTGTACCTCTAGACCATCGATGCCATTGATGCGGTCCACACAAACATCACGTTGGGCTACGACCTTCTGTGAATATGCGTCCATCCATGAGCGATCGGATTCCAATCCAGCCAGGTATCCAAGTTGTGCTGGTGTTGAAGCGCAAAGGCGTGATCGGAGCATACGTTCAATTCCATCCCGAACCAAATGCATTCGCTGGGTGGGGTCGTGAATGGCCATGTATCCAATCCTCCAACCTGGAGCGTAGTAGACTTTGGAAACACCATTGAGGCAGACAACAGGAACTTCAGTCGAACATTTAGCAACGCTGACATGTTGACCTGTGAAGTCCAATCCGTCGTAAATTTCATCAGCGACCACGATGCAATTCGGATAGGCTTTCGCAATGCTTAGAACCGCATCAATTTCCTCGGCATTGGCCACACTACCGCACGGATTGTTGGGATTGATGAGGACAAGCAGGCGCACCGAGTCATCCATTTTGGCCTTGATATCATCAAGGTCGAGGCGCCATCCATCATCTGGTTTGAGCATGTATTCGACTGTTGTAGCGCCATACATTTGTGGATACGCCATGTAGGGGGGGTAATGAGGCCCAGGTGCAAGCACCTTGTCCCCGTCACAGAGCACAGATGCAAACAAAATCTGCAACGCTTCGGTCACACCGTGGCAAACATAGACATCTTCAGCTTGAGCGTTCCATCCTTTTTTTCGCTCATCTTTGGCAATCGCTTCTCGTAGAACAGGTAATCCATACGATGGAGAATAACCGTTATGCCCTTGTTGAAGTGCTTGTGCATAAGCATCCACCATATGTTGAGGGGTTGGAAGGCCGGGGTAGGCGATTGGATCTCCGATGTTGAGTTTGAGAATAGTGTGGCCTTCTTGTTCAAGTTGAGTTGCTGGTACAACAACGTCCCGAATCGCATACTCAATGTTTGATGCACGAGGGGCGACAGGGATTTGCTCTGTTGACATTGACTCACCGTTTCTTGCTTTCTAACCACGCTCATCAAGGTTGAGTTAGAGGTCCTTCCTTGTGATTCCACCCATCGAGAGGATCACATCAAAATCGGTATCTTCCACAGGTTGAATGGAAAGTCGTTGACCTCTTCGAATCAGCAACATATTCTCGCACGCTGGATTGTCACGAACCGATTGCAATGGTACAGTGTTTGGCAGCTCGATCACAGGTTCGATATCAACCATGAACCATCGAGGTGAATCTGGGGTGGATTTTGGATCATGGTACTTGCTTGTCGCGTCCCAGCTGGTATGGTCAGGATAGCCCTCTTTGCAGACCCGTGCCACACCTGCGACGTGAGGGGGTTTGCAGTTGGAATGATAGAACAGGACGAGGTCCCCAATTTTCATTGCATCGCGCATCATGTTGCGGGCTTGGTAATTACGAACCCCATCCCAATGAGTCGAACCATCGGCGACGAGTTGTCCGTAGGGGTAAACATCGAGTTCAGATTTCATCAACCAACAGTTGACCATGCTTCACCCAGCAGTCGGGCTTCTATGAACTGTTCCTCACCAGGCGTCGATCACATCGTCGGCCAATGCGGCATCAAGAACATCGACGTCAACTGGTTTCGCCCCGCCAAGACCAAGTCGTTTCGCCATCGATGAACGACCACCAACAGCACCGAGACCGGCTTTTTCGAGGGTGACAAAGATTGCTGGTAAAAGAATCAAGGCACTTGCAGCAGCGACCCACAACAAAATCAGAATGACAGTTACGAACGGTTTGATTTCTGGAATTGGAATTTGATAGGCAGTAAGCATACCAAGGGTTGTGACGACGGCTGCTTCGAACAACGACATACCAGTACCAATGGCTGCGCTTCGAATGGCATCGATGCCACCACCTAACTCACGAATACGATTGGCGATGTGAATGGAAAAGTCGACACCAACACCGACCAAAATAGATCCAATCATGACCGTCACGAGTGAAAGAGGGACGTCCATTTGCCACATGACAAGCCATTGCATTGCAACTGTTGCAATCACAGGAGATGTTGTCCACATTGAGTACTTGACATCCCTGAACACCACAGCGAGGGTGATCAAGGTCAATATGACAGCGAAACCAAGTGAGGTCCATTGGGAGCCGACAATCATTTCATTGACCTCAATTGCTGTGGAAGCAACGCCTGCGAGGTCGTTGGCCTTGTCATCTTGATACGGAGTAGAGAAGCCTTGGGCAAAGCCATTCACATCGTCAACCATTGCGCTTGTCGCTGCAACTGGGAGGTATGGCATATCCACATAAATCAAATTCCGACTGAAATCCTTACTGATGAAAATTTCACGGGTTTCGTCAGTGATTGATGCGTAGAACACATTGAGGAGGAAAATTTCACTTTCAGGGCCGCCGGGGAGGCCAAAGTCATCAGGGGCCATCAACAGGTCCCAAAACGACGCGTCTTGTGTTACAGAATTGTCTAAGAGAATGGCTGCAGTTTCTTTGATGTCCGGGGGTATGAGTGGATTTGCTTGGACAATTTCATTCAACCCAGTTCCCGAAACCGTTGGCGCGATACCCGTAGATTTCATCAAAAATACAATTGAAACTGCAGTGGTATCATCAACAGTATTGAGCAATCCCTCCAACTCATCAATCGCTTGGAGATTCGCTGCAGGGTCATCATTTCCCGGATCATTGTCATTGGTGTTGCCCGAAATATTTGACTCGATAAGGACCATTCCAATTTGACCTGAACTGAATTCTTTGCTGTATTGCTTCATCTTGACAACCGGCAATTCTCCTTCGGGAGCCATACCGAGCAGATCGATGTTCTCTTCCACATTGGCTTGGCCAACAGTGGCTGAAAAGAGAATTAACAAAACAAACACCCCGATGACCCCCACATTTCGTTTGACAGGGACTTCGACCAACACTTCGAAGGCGCGGAGCGGAGGATGTTTTGGTTTCCGAAGATCAAGAAGCAGCGTGAGGTTGGGCACCATGAACATGGTGAGTACGTAAACGACAACAATACCTCCTGAGAGAGCGATTCCTACAGTTTGAATCGGCGCCATCGGCGTGAATACAAGTGAAATGAAACCAATGACTGTTGTCACTGCCGATAAAAAGACAGCCTTACCCGTGGAGGACAAAGACGCCTTCATTTTTTCAGATTTGGTTCCACCTTCTTCGGCATATCGATTGGTAATGTGCAATCCATATGAGACGCCAAGAGCAAGTAAAATTGGCCCAACAATGATCACCGTCATCGTGACCTCATAACCGGTCCAACCAATAATTCCAAGCGTCCAGAAAACGGCGCAAAGGGTTGGCAGACCTGAAATAATGACCACTTTAATTCCCTGAATTGGTCGCATTCCAGTGATGCCAGCTTGGAGTAAATCGGAGTGGAAAACGAACAAACCTATGGCGACAAGGACCACGGCAGATGGGAAAATTTGCCAGAAGAGTTTGAATGAAAATTCTGTCACTGAATTCGTGATTGGAACCGGGCCGGTGAGCGTCATGGTCAACCCTAGATCTTCCCAAGTGCATTCACCTCCGGGTGCTGCTGTACCATCGGCGTTGAATTCGCAAGGCCTTGGTGTGACACTGATGTTGTCGAGGAGGTTCTGTGTGTTTTCGATGATTTCCTTCGCTGGTTTATTTTCAGTGACTGCAATGGCCATGATAGCCCGATCCAATGTACCATCGGGCTCATCAACAGCACCATCGCTAATATCCCGTGCCAATTTATCCAAACCTGGGGTCGGGGTTCCATCATCCTCATACATTTCCCCTATCACCAAATCAATGGTCTGCTGAGATGGAATTTCGTAGCCACCCTCAAGTTGTGAAGTCGTGTCGTCAAGAATGCTGTTGAGTGCATCGGCAAAAGCTGAGGACGCACATTCATCGTCATCATTATTTTGAGCACTGCAACCCAATTGCCCAATTTGGTCGATGAATGCCTTTCTCACCCGGGGTGCGCTGGAGTTGACTTCCTTCAAGACAGTCGAAATGGAAAGGATGTAGATGACGTCATCGCTTGGATCAGAAAGTTCTGGATTCAATTTATTTTCAACATAACTGATCTCTTGAAGAACCCGTTGGTCAGTGATGTTCCGGGACTCACTTTCGATGTAAACGACCATGACATTGGTGGTCCAATCTTCTTCGACTTTCGCGAGCAAATCTGCGATCTTCGAACCATCAGGCAGATACACCTCTAAATCACCATTCACGTTGAGGGCCGGGTTTTCAAGATCGTCATCGAAACGAGTGTTATCGAGGAAGCCTGATTGAGTGACGAAAAAGGCTGTCATCATCAAAAACACAATCACAGTAGTGAGAGGAAATCGCGTGATGGCACCAGTTGCTCCATTTTTTTGCCACTCCCGCTTGAATCGGTCTGGTGCTTCTAAGACCGCATCGAGAGCGTCTTTCGGTTTGAATTCCTTGACACGAGCAGTCAAATCTACCGCACCTGATTGGAGGCGGGAGCGACTGTAATCTGCGAGGTTCGACATTCGCTCGACAACGCTTTCCGATGTCTTTTGAGGGGATTTTGATGCTTCATCATCCGCCATAGTGAACCCCCTTGTTTACAGTGTGGGGAGACACACTTCAAAGCCCTACCTACGAACTGACCTTTCAAATTGAAATTCTAAAGAGACCACATCAAGACCATGGACCATACCCGTTGGTTTGAAAGGTGAGTCCTGTCAGCGTCAAACGGACCCGCACCATTGATGCGTGTGGGGCCAGGTGAGGCACATGCCAGCCCCGACGCTAAGTGACAAAAGATGGTCGATTGACCTTGAAAAGCGAATTCAGGAAGCACATTCGGAAGACCCACAGGTCTATGCTCGCCGTTATGCGTTTAATCCAGACAGCGGAAAAGAGATGTTCGTCATCGACACTCCCCCGCCTTACCCATCAGGAACATGGCACATTGGGGCTGTCGCTCAATACTCCATGATCGATGTCATTGCTCGCTCTCAGAGATTGCTGGGCAAAGAAGTCTACTTCCCATGGGGTGTCGACAGGAATGGAATCAACATTGAATTCACTGTTGAAAAGAATACGAAGCGTAAAATGAAAACCTACGACCGGGCAGAATTTTTGGAACTGTGTAAAACCACAATCGAAGAATTCACTCAAGCCATGCGAACGACGGCTCGTCGTGTTGGCCTGTCATGTGATTTCGACCGTGAATACCTGACTGACTCCCCAGAATACAGGACGGTGACGCAGTCGATTTTTATTGAACTGTTCAAGAGTGGTGCGATCATTGAAGACCTACGTCCAAACATCTACGACCCAGTCGAGGGCACAACGATTGCTGATGCCGAGGTGGAGAGGTTACCGCGTCGAACAAAACTTGTTGATGTTGAATGGACGTGTGAAGACGGCACAACCATCGTTATTTCCACCACTCGCCCTGAATTGATTTGTGCTTGTGGTGTCGTGGTCGTGCATCCCGACGACGAGCGATATGCTCACCTCGTCGGTCAACGAATCAAGCTCCCCATGCCAGTCAATGGCCGAGAGACCAGCGTTGAAATTCAAACCCACCCCTCTGTGAAGTCGGACTTTGGCAGTGGTGTCCTGATGGTATGTTCTTTCGGTGATCAGAACGACGTGGCCGTGTTTAGAGAACTCGGACTCACTCCCTTCCAAGCCATCAACCTTGAAGGACGTATGACCGATCTTGCAGGACCATTTGCTGGACAGACTGTTCTTGAAGCCCGAAAGGCTGCAATCGAACACCTTGAAGGACAAGGAAAACTGGTCAATGTGGTTGAACGTGAACAGGAAATTCCAGTCTCTGAGCGTGGTAAAAACCCCGTTGAAATCATTCTCCTCAAGGAATGGTATGTGCGCCAAACTCATGCTCAAGATCGAATCAGAGAACATGCAGAGACTATTGAATTTCATCCAAAGAGGAACAAGCAATTTCTTCTCGATTGGATGGACAACATCAGCATTGACTGGCCAATATCTAGACGCCGTTGGTACCATACTGAAATACCAATTTGGTACTGCGAGGATGAGGACAAAATCATCGTCCCACCCACCGGAGTCTATGTCCAACCATGGTGCCAATCACCACCAGAAGGCAGTGAAGTTCTCGACCGAAACACTCGTCAATCTCTCGGCTCGTTCAGTGAAATGAAGGCGTCACTCGGCACCATTACCGGAGAGCAAAAAGTGTTTGATACATGGATGGATTCTTCGAATTCAAATCTCTTTGTCAGCGGTTATCTCAACCAACCGGAAGTCTTCGAAAAGGCATTCCCAACCGCACTACGACCTCAAGGCAAGGAAATTGTCCGAACCTGGTTATACTACACGCTTCTCAAATCCACGTTGCTGCTTGATCAACCCGGATTCAAGCATGTTTGGATTGACGGACTCGGCATGGACCCGTGGGGCCGTAAGATGAGCAAATCACTCGGCAATGGAATCGACGCAGATTCCGTCTTGGAATGTGGCGCTGGCGGCCGAACCGGATCATGGAAAGTGAAGGGTCCGGACAAAACGGTAAGCCTACGTGCCAACAAAATTGGCAGCGAATGTTTCCGCCTTTGGAAGGCATGCGATGCACAAGTGGGTGATGATTTCCATATCAACCCTGAAGAAATTGAGAAGAAATACTTCGGTGTCTTGACCAAGTTGTTCAATGTGGCACGATTCGCCTCGCAATTTGAAGTCCCTTCAGACCTCGACACTCGCCCAGATGGACTTGCTATCGAAGACGAGTGGATCTTGGCTGAATTCCAATCAACAATGGACACGGTCGAACAAGCATGGTCAAATCTTGATATTTACACTGCAACTCAGGCGCTCAAAACATTTGGAACGGGTGTCTTACCGAGCCATTATCTGGAAATGGTCAAATCACGACTCTATGATGAAGACAAACAAGCTGCATGGACCCTTCACCGCGTGGTGCGTGACTTCATGTCAGCGTTCACACCAGTGTGCCCATTCTTTACTCACCATGTGTCATCAACAATCTATGGCCAATCATCAGTTGATGTTGATGCGTTCCCTCAAGCACCGCATCCTGAAACAGGTGTTGGCACTGAACATGGTGATGCTTTGCGTGCCATTTCATCCATCCTACAGACGTTTAACAGCGACACCTGGGGGCACAAGAAGGAACAAGGTATCTCATTGAACCAGCCAGTGAGTGGTGTTGTCATTCCTGAGGAATTGGAAGCGTTCACCGCCATTCTGACCCGCATGCATTCACTCGAATGAGGTTCATTCCTCTTCGAGAAGCAGTTTGGCTTGCCGTGTTGTAGGCATCGCAAGTTGTCCAAGCCTGAAGCCGATCAACCGTACGGAACGTTTGTGGTCAACGTTGAGCGCAAACAGGCGCTCTGCAAGTCTTGCAAATACGTCCACATCATCCATAGCCACCGGAATCGATCGGCCATGGGTATGAGTTTCAAATCCTGTATACCTCACCTTTACCTCGCACAGACGTCCAGCAACACCTATTGATTTCGCCTTCGTCATCACCCGCTCAACCAAGGATTGAAGATGCTTCAGAACCTTCTCCTTGTCCGTTTGGTCGGTCCTAAACGTATGTTCTTTACCGATTGATTTACGACTTCTCAAGGGACTTACTTCCCGGCTTGTAGCACCATCGACCACCCGGATCATCCACGATGCAAAACGTTCACCTGCAATTCGACCGAGCGCCAATTCACCGAGTTCATATGCTTCGTCAACGGTGTTAAACCCCCATTCAGCCAGTTGAGTTGCCCGTTTTGGTCCAATACCAGGCACGTCTCGCAGAGAACGGCCAACAAAGAAATCCAATGTTTCGTCAGGGAGCATTCGGAAGATACCGTTTGGTTTGTTGATTTCACTCGACATCTTGGCGAGGATCCGGGTCGGTGCTATGCCAAATGAGGCAGTTAAGCCCAGTTCCTCCACGATTTGACGTTGCAAATCCCTGCACATAGCATAAGCTGCATCCCAATCACCACCCACTGCTTGCGTAATGTCAAGGTACGCTTCATCGATTCCTGCTTTTTCAAAATGCTCAGCAGGCTCTTGCAAGATGGCCATGACCTTGCGCGAAGCACGGCTGTACAATCCACGCGTACCGCCAATGTAATGACCGGGACCAAAAGGTGTTCCCGGACATCGCCTCCAAGCCTCTCCAATCGGCATCGCTGAACGAATTCCGTAAGCCCTCGCTGCGTAATTACAAGTCGAGACAATGCCCCGTCCTCGGCCGCCCTGGGGGTCAGAACCGATGATCAATGGACGTTCAGGGTCAAGGTCGCGATGAAGAATTTCAACCGATGCAAAAAAAGCATCCAAATCACAGTGAACGAGGATACGTTCGCCTTCTTGTAAGGACTCTGCAGAATCCTCCCTCATACCACACGTCCAGTGTCCACGGTGTTTCAAGTTGATGACAAGTTCAATACGATTACATTCACTTTTTCCGCAAGGGTGGGGCGAAGCAAAGTGAGCCCTTTCACATCGACTCGACGACAACCATCTTTGGTATGACCCTCGCTAATGCAAGTGAAAGTGAATCATCCAAGCAGATGGCTGTTGACCGTCGTATCACAGACGCCTCCATCAAGCACCTTCATGATGGCAAGAGCGATATCACGACCAACACGCGCTTGTGCTTCCATTGTAGCAGCTCCAATATGGGGCGTGCCGTGGAAGTGTGGATGCTGTAAAAGGGGCGCACTGGCAGGCACCGGCTCGATTTCAAAGACATCCAATGCTGCGGAAGAAAGAGTGCCATCCACGAGGGCCGCAAGCAGAGCGTCTTCATCGATGATTCCACCTCGGGCGCAATTGACGATGTGATTGCCACAGGCAATACCGTCATTTGAGCGTCCAGGCATGAGGGCAAGGCGCTCTGCATTCACCAAGTGGTGTGTTTCATCATTGAGGTTGCAGTGAATGGAAATATGTGTGCAGTTTGAAAAAAGCGTGTCCACGTTTTTGTGAAGTGTTGTGTTTTGGATCTTTGCCACCTTTGGAGGCAGGTAAGGGTCGTAGGTGTGAATGCTCATTCCAAGTGCTTGGGCAATGGCTCCAACGCCTTGAGCAATTCTTCCAAACCCAATCAAGCCGAGGTTTTTTCCTGACAATTCTGTCCCTTTCATTGCCTTCTTTTCCCACTGTCCATCTCGTAAACTACGGTCGGAACGTGGGATGTGCCGCAGAGATGCGAGGAGGTGCCCCATGGTTAATTCAACAACGGATTGGGTTGAGGCACGAGGTGCATTGACAACAGGAATACCTGCTTTGGCAGCAGCAACGATGTCAATGTTGTCAACACCAACACCTGCCCGTCCAATCACGGAAAGGCGATCACCGGAGGCTGCAATCACCTCGGCGGGAAGTTTCGTTGCACTGCGAACAACAATGGCATCGAATTCTGAAAGGGCACCTTGAGCTAAATCACCTTTGGAAATCGTTCCAAGGACGACTTCATGACCTGATTGCTCGAGGAGTGATACCGCGTCTTTAGCCATACCATCCGTCACAGCGATTCTTGCCATGTCTGCCGTCCAACCGAGAAGGGTCATGAATCTTAGGTCAAGTTCGAACAAAGCCCCAATGTTTGAAACGGTCATTCCCATGCGGTAAGGTGAGGGGTCCTATGGCAGATGTCGATGTGAATGCGTTGTTATGGGCCCTTGGATTGCTTTCAATCCCACTGTTTCTTGCCCTTCCAATGCGAATTGCATGGCAATTGTTTACCGGTCGAGGGCACGAGGAATCCCAGTACCGAAACACGGTTCTTCAAATCATTGACGCTGGAAGACAGGTGGCTCCATTTCGAGCGACGCTTGATGATGTCGCACGAAGCCTCCACATACAACCAAGTCAACAACGTTTGATTGAAGCTGATTTGTTTCACCCACTGACCCTGTCGCATTTTCTTCTTCTTCCAACAATTATCATCTTCCCCCTTGCTGCAGTGATGGCGCTCCCAGTCATCATCTTGGGTTTGCCAATGCTGATCTTGATTGAAACATTACTGATCAGGCAGCGATTGCTTGTCAAAGGACTCACGGCCATTGAGAAATTGATGCACTGGCAAATCATCCACATTCCAAAACCACACCGTGGCATCACGGAAACCAGCACGAAAATGAACGAATTCTCACACCACGTCACTCACTTTAACCACGTCCCGCAAGGTGCATTCTTGGGCCTGTTTGCATGGCTGATCATCCACTGGACGTTCAACCTCGACAATTGGGCCATTGAGTTGGCTGTGGCCACAGGCCTGTACATTGTGTTGCTTGGAGCATTGAGCGTCATGAATACGGCGTTTGAATCTGACTTGGTGTTTGTCGATCCAGCAAAGGGGCGCTTGGTTCCCGTCGACCAATGGCTCGAGAGCATCTTGAAGCCTCTTGTTGGTATTGGATTGGTGTTCCTCATTGGACGAAACCTTCTCGATGAATCAAGGTCGGGAAATGCGGTGTTATTTGCCACGTCAATTCTGATGCTCCTCTATGGTGCGGCTGTTGTGGGTATTGCCTTCCGCTGGGGATACTCGCTGTGGCGAGGAACACGGGTGAAGGATGACTTTGAGCAGCAGATTATTGATGCAATCAATCCACTTTCTTACGATCTTACAAGAACTAAAGGACGAATTGAATTCCACGTTCGAATGGAGATGAAGGAACGCTTAACAACGCTCAGTGAAGCACCGCCAGATCAACTCACGTTTGCTGACCTACAGGCACTCCCTGCTTCGGAGTTTAAGGGTACAATCCCTGATAATCCATTGTGATTCAATCTTCAAGGTCAGCGTCTACTGCGTCGTCGATCACGAGCACCAAAGGTGTATCTTCACGAGAGTTACGAAGTGTGTATCCAACACCAAGAGCGACCAACAAAGCGAACACGCCAAACACCATTGAGGCGCCAGTAAATTCTGCAAACACTTCACCAAGAGCGCCAAAGAAACTGCGCTCTTCTTCTTCGACCATGACCTTTGGCTGAATCATTTGCATGAGTGCTGATTGATTGTAGACAGGGCGTGTGAAGGTTAACTGTCCCTCATAGGAGTCATCCCAGTTGTCAGAGCGGGTTGTTGGGTCGAGGTCAGAATAGAAATCTGGGCGTTGGGGGATCGAGATATCCACTGGTGTGGCAAGATCGAGTGTGAGTGCAACGTCCACCGTGTAAGGAATACTTGCTTCAAAGAATTCTGCATCTTCAAACAGACCGAGGAAGGCCATTGCTTGACCTGTGACATCAAATTCAGCCCATGTACCCCAATGAGACGAGTCGACATCCAAATCATAAATCCAGGTATCAGAAACACGAGTGCCTTGTCCTTGAGCATCATTTGAACCATCTTCACCGAGATCAATCTCCATTTGTAAGTTGCCAATTTGTGCAGTCTCGAGATCGACTTCCGTAGGGGTGAATTGCACCATCATGTTGTACGTTCCATTCGGAATCCAGACATAATGGGCGTCTTCGGTATAGTAGACCAATCCATCTTGGCCGTTGTTGAAGTTGTTCCAATCACCCTTCCAAGCATGACGAACACGATCGGTGTCGACAGAGAGCGATTCTTCAGTTCGAAGGGCATCATAAATTTCGAAGGCATCCCAAACTGTGTATTCTGGGTGGTCAACCATTCCATCGTCATTTTGATCACGCATGAGTTGAAGCGTACGGGCGAGAGCCACGGCGGCATCAACGTCGGTAAGACCGTGCCCCACCCGCCAGTCATGGCAACGGCCAGTAGCAGAACGATAACAATCTGCAGGAATGTCATTACATGCGTCGTCAGCATTTCCATCTTCACAAGAATTCTCCATGCCAACATACTTGGCAGTCAATTCAAGAATCAATTCAAGTTCATGAATTCGCGAATAATTGGCAGTTTCCCAATCATCAAATTGACCGTAAGCTGCAGTACCTTCACCGCCAACAAGGGAATCGCCCTCATCGTGATCTTCACGATGGTAATCTGCTACTGTAAGCGATGGGGCAACGTTGAGCATGAGCCCAGCCATTCCACCTACGTGTGGAGTCGCCATGCTGGTCCCTGAGATCGACATGTAGTACAGATCGCCTTGAGTCTTGGTCGAAGCGTCAATAGCAGTGCCACGTGGAGCCGTTGCCCAAATGTCTCGACCTGGAGCTCCAACATCTGGCCATGTGTGCATTTGGTTCATGCAACCACGGCTGGAAAATGATGTGACGGCTGTGCCATCGTGAGTGAGTGCTGCAACTGAGATTGCTGAAGGCGTATTTGCATAGACATTGGTCTTCAATCCGCCACCACACTCTCCACCGTTACCACCTGAATTTGACGCGGCGAAGATGACCGCAACACCGTTTTCGTAGGTGAGCATGTCAGTAAGTTGAGCGATGACCCCGTTTGGATCATAGTCACCATCGGTGCCCCAAGAATTTGATACAACCCTGATATGGTACTCATTTTGACCTGGTATGGAATGCTGATAGGTCCATTCCAATCCTTGTTCAGCAGCAAAGATCGAAGCACCATCACCGGTACCGAGTGCTACCAACTGACCGCCTTTGGCGACACCTGCACGGCGGCCGGCACTTGCATCACCATTTCCAGCAATGGTACCACCAACGTGCGTTCCATGGCCAGAGGACGTGTCTGAGTTGCGTGTTTCGGTCCACACACCATCCCACTTCGCTGAGTACAGTGTTTTGTCACCTGTCCACGGGCCGAGATAATCGTAATCTGGGTGCCCGGCATCCACGCCCGTATCGAGATCTACAATTGCGGTTCCATCTCCATCCCATTCGGTGAAGGCCATGTCGGTATCGAAGGCCATTGTTCCGTCGGTATTGATGATGGCGCGGTGCCAAGAGGTTGTAGCATTGACCACATGCGTTGTTTCATGCATCATGACCCCCGGGAGAGGTTCCCCTCCCCATTCTGATGGAAGGTAGAAAAATTCTAATTCCCGGTTGAGTTCAAGATACTCCGTTCTCGACCACTCAGAAATGACACGGACATTGGTTGCTGATGCTTCCAACAAACCTCCATCGACGAGTGGAGCCTCACCAAGGAGTTCCGCCCCATGGTCTTCAAGCCATTTCCGATCTTCGGAAGTTACCTCGCTGTTCAGTTGGTAGACGACCGATAATGTCGCATCAAAGGGTGAAGTTTCCAATGCTTCTTCCAAAGCATCATCCATTCGCTCAAAATCCCCGGCAGGATTCATTGACGACATGAGAGGGGCCGCTGAAGCACCGACCATGAGCAATTGAAGGCCCAAAACAACCAATATGCAACGTGCGGAAGAGGAGCGCATGATTCTGCGCCACAGTGAACCTTGAAAGGGATTCGCCTTCGATGTTCACCATATTTAGTCGAGCCAAGGGATGTGTTCTGGTATCTCAGCAAACAAATTTGCAGGAACTGCTGTTTTAATTTTAGAAACGGCCCCTAACCCAGCACTGACTTCGATTTGCCAGGCTTCGTATTCATCGTATGAATTCATGTTCAATACTGGATTGTTCTTCCGATTCCAGTCCAAAGTTTGCATTTCTGTACCAGGGGGATCATGGCCTGTACAGACGAGAAGATGGCCTTCCAATCGCTCGAGAACCTTCAAAGCGTCCCAATGAACATGAATTCGGCCGCTGGGCAAATCATCGCGACCAACACCACCAGAGCCCGTGAACAAGAAATCACCCGTCATGACATGAGTGCCAGTTTCGATCAGCATACTGTCGTTGGTGTGACCAGGAGCGTGATGGAATTTGAAAACTGTTTCACCCATGCTGAGTGTTTCCTCATCGGTGACATACCTCGATACACCCAAGCAGGCTGTGGAGTGCCACATCACATATTCGCAGTCAAATTGCTCTCGCAGGCAAAAGCAGGCAGTGATGTGGTCGGCATGGGTGTGAGTTGCCATTGCAAACGTCAACGTGAGGTTCATCTCATTGAGAACATCAACGTAATGCTCCATGAAGTCATAGACCGGGTCAACCAATGTGGCCTCATTTGTCGATTCATCCCAAATCAGGTAGGTCATTGCCCAGCCTGTTGAATTAAGTTGCTTGAAGCCCATGATTTACCCGAAATCACACCGGTACTTGAATGATGAGTCAAGTGAGGCGAAGCAAAAACTTAGGCGTAAAGATACGAGGATTCATTTGTCATGATGGCAACCTAGGTCCATGCACCCGAGGGAAGTGGTCCACCTTGAGCACGATGGGAGGGTGCTCTTGGTCGATGAGTCGGGTCATGGGCCAATGCTCCCCACACCCGGACGGATTCGTTTGGATACGACATTACGCCTGCCCACCAGAGATGAAGTCGATACCATGGAAATCCCATGGGTTGAATTTAATCCGACGCGAATAAAATTTGGTGACCAAATATGCATGGTCATCAAGGGTTATCCAAAAATCGATTGGCCAAGCCACTGGGCTTTGAAGGATGACCTCATCAGCGATAATGCAGTTCACCCAATCGCTCGCGAGGCAATTTACAGATCACTGCATCGACTTGTTTCAAAGGTCATGATCTGCAACGATATTGGGCAAGTCTTACTCGGTCGTGTTGAACGGGGGCACTTTCGTGGATTCTGGACCCTACCGGGAGGCTATATGGATCATGATGAGCATCCAGCAGAAGGTTGTGTTCGAGAAACAAAGGAAGAATTAGGTCTTGAAATCATTCTGCTCAATGAGGAGCCAGTTGTGACACAGAACATATTTTCCGACGAGGGAATCTCATTCGTCTCATTCACATACAGAGCCGTATGGAATGGCGATCCAAGCACCCTTGAAGTCCAGACCGAAGAAATTGCAGAGGTCAAGTGGTTCGACATTTCAGAGGCTCAAGACATAGCGGTGTCACACTTCGACCGTGAAGCACTTCGATCGCTTTAGGATCACAGACCGACTGAGGTTCGGGCAGCAGCTAATGCCTCATCGAGGCCTTCAGCATGAGAGCCTCCACCCTGCGCGAGTGTGGGACGACCGCCACCGCCTCCTCGAATGTGAGGGGCGATTTCTCGAAGCAGTGCAACAGCATCATAGCGCTCGGCTGCGATTGTATTTTCAGTCACCGCAATCATGAGTTTCCCACCACCCTCCTTTGAACCGAGGACCGCAAGCGTTGGTTGGTTTGTATCAAGAGTGAGTTCCTTAAGCATCTTTGTCATTTTCTTTAGATTACCATGGGCTTCCATGATGACAATCCGTACGCCGTCGAGTTCCTGCGAATCCGAACCACCACCTGAGGTTCGAAGCCGTACAATTTCTGCTTCGAGGGATTCGATTCGTTTGCGTTGTTCTTTCCATTCATTGTAAAATCGTTCGGAAGTTCGTGGTAATTCGGCGTTTGGAACACCATACATTTCGCTGATTTGTCGGAGAATTTGATCTTGGTCACTGGCATACTTCAGGGCTGCTTGGCCGGCGACAATGTGCAACCGTTCGACGCCATCTTGAACGGCTGAAGAGCGCACGATTCGAATCGAACCAATTTGCCCTGGCTCGTCGTGGTGTGTGCCACCACATGCCTGAATGTCATGGTCTGCAATTCTTAAGATTCGAATTGAACTGCCTTTAGGCGCACCACCTTGATACAAATCAAAGCCGTATTTTTTGTCGGCATCTTTTCGATTCAACTCTGTCTTCTCTGTTCGTTGCACTTGC
>Ga0208277_1000117_pt1 | contig 45173 bp, 46 predicted proteins | sample ETNtaG_5_FD_185782 | JGI IMG/M metagenome (GOLD analysis project Ga0208277, IMG submission 185782) | Marine microbial and viral communities from oxygen minimum zone, Eastern Pacific Ocean - ETNP201406SV205 (SPAdes) (version 2) | ecosystem: Environmental > Aquatic > Marine > Oceanic ...
GGTGCTGATTTCGAACGTCTTCTCGCCGACCCCATCGTGATGGCACGATGCCGTCAAGCCAAGGAGGAGCGGGTGGTTGCTCAGCGCCATGTGGAAGCGAACACCACGGTTCACGATCGCCTCGCAATCTGCAGGATGGATGAAAGCGGATTACGAAGTAACGGCTACTTGGTAACGGCGTGGGTGGGGGACGCTGCCGATGCGTGTTGCATTGTACACGGATACGCCGATGGCGATTTGAACAACCCTGACCTTCCTCCACTTTCAGCCAGTTTCTACGCCAACTCGTTCCTCAAGGAAGGGCAAGGCCGCTACGACCTCTCTCGGATGGCGACTTCTCTTGACCCAACGGGCGGAGGCCACGCCAATGCGTGTGGGTGTCGAATTCAACCGCCTGGGCTTGAAGCCAACATGGAACATTGGATGTCGATGTGGGCCAGCCGAGACGATGTACTGAGCGTTTGACTCAGAACTTTCGCATGGTGATGCTGGTGGAGTTTTCGAGGTCAACCTCTTCTTCAGGCTCCTCAATGACTTCTTCTGTTTGAACGGGGGCGTTCTTCAACCGCTTCACGGTGGCCTTGAGCACTTCAAACTCGATCTCAAGGTCCTCGAGGGCTTCCTTTGTGTCCTCAATGTGTTTCTCAACACGAGCCAACACTTTGTTGACCTTTCTGAGGGTACGGTCTTCCCGAGCCATGACGACCCGTCTCCCCATTCTGTTTTGAAGGTTCTCCACTGGAAAAGGGGGTCATTCTTGCTCAGAATTCACCGTCGTGGTTGGTGCTGGATGGGGTGCTGAGGACCGCAAGAAGGCCGGCGCCCACCAGTTCCATTTGCCCATCAGCCGCATGGTTGAGGGAACGACCAGGGCTCGCACCAACGTTGCATCAATGAAGATGGCCAAGGCCAAACCAAGACCGATTTGCTTGAGGATGATGACCGAAGAAAGACCGAAGGCGCTGAACACGACCACCATGATGGCGGCAGCTCCAGTGATGAGGCCGCCCGTTTTCTGCAATCCGTTGGCAACCGCAAGGGTGTTGTCGCCGGTGCGCTCCCATTCCTCGTGAATGCGGGAGAGCATCAACACCTCGTAGTCCATCGATAAACCAAACACGATGCAGAACATGATGACAGGGTTGCCCGAATCGATGGGTTGCGCCGTGAAGTTGAGCAGGTCGGCACCATAGCCCCACTGGAACACCCAGACGAGCATACCGAACGAGGCTGAAATTGAGAGGATGTTCATGGCGATGGCCTTGATGGGGATGATGACCGACTTGACCTGCATGAAAATCAAGATGGTCGTTGCGATGAGAATGAACGCCAGGGCCCGAGGCAAATTATCGGCGATGGCATCGAGGTTGTCGGCGTTGTAAGCAGCAAAGCCAGCCACAAGGAGGCGGTCATTTTCTCCGGTGAGGTCGTCGAGGAAGGCGTCTCTGTCGTCGCGGATGTCTTCGACCACCTTTCGGGAGTCAACGTTGGTTTGGGCGCCCACCAATTGAACCGACATCATGGTCGCTTCATCGCCGACGAAGGCGTTGCGCAGACTTTCCCGAACTGCCACTTGTTCAGGCGGCATGAATTCATCGGGCGTGGCCCAGAATTGAATCACTTCATCCGCACTCATACCAGGGGAGGGAAGGCCAACACCAATGCCTCCGGCGACCCTTGAATCGTTCAGCAAGTCGGAGAGGTAGGCATGTTGAGCCCGAAGGTTGACATCGCTTAGAGGGTCGGCCCCGTCGGTATCAATCACGATCCAGATGGAATTGGCCGCTTGGTCTGGCCACAGCTCATCGATGAGTTCCATGCCCTGTCGCGATTCGTCGTCAGGTGGGAGGGCTTTCCAAGATGAGAGCGAAAATTCTGCGTAAGCGAAGGGAAGTCCCGCCCCGATCAACAGGATAAGGGTCGGAATCAAAACTGCCCAAGGTCGGTCCATCACGCGTTTGGCGATGCGTGCCCAAACCCCGTCGTCCTTGGCTCGCATGTCAAAGGCGTAGGGAATTTTGAGTTTGTTGATTCGTGGGCCCAAAGCCGCCATCACGGCAGGAAGGACCACCGTTGAGTAAATCATGGCGATGGTGACGGCAATGGTGCCGCCGATACCCAGCGATGGAAGCGAGGTGTTGGTGAAGAAGAGCATGCCCATGAGGCCGATGGCGACCGTGATTCCTGAGTAAAACACGGCTTTTCCTGCGGTAGCACAACTCATGGCTGTGGCTGTTCGGATGTCGTGGCCTCGCTCCATTTCCTCTCGGAATCGGTTGACCAAAAACAGGGAATAATCAATCGATACACCGATGCCAATCAACGATACAATGTTGGTGGCATACACCGTCACATCCGTGACGTTGGAGAGCCAAATCGTCATACCAACGGCGGCGACCAGCGTACCGCCTCCCACGCCCATGGGGAGGATGGCGGCAATGAGCGAACCAAAGATGAGTCCCAGAATCAGGAGAGTCAGTGGTATAGCGACCACTTCGGCTTTGATGAGGTCTTGCTTGATTCGGTCGTCAAATGTCCAATCAACGAAGATGCCGTCGGTCATCCAATCGGAAAAGGCCCCATCAATGTCGACCGTCTCCTCCAACTCCGTCAACAGTGATTTTGCTTCTTTTCGGTTGGTACTGAAGACGACTTTGTTGATGGCATAGGTGCCATCCTCATCGGTGGCCACGACGTCTTCACGGTCCACATCATCGACGTCCCACGAATATTCAACCGAAGCGTCGGGATGCTTCTCAATCTCGCTGAGGGCGTCCATCACTGCCTCCCTCCAATCCGAGGACGAATCGTTGAGGGTTGGGTGGAACACGATGTAGCGGAAAGAAGGGCCGCTCTCTTCTTCATCGGAAGCAAAGCGCTCAGAAATCAACCGTCCAGCATTCACCGATTCCACATCGTCCTCGCCGAACCCTTCAGCCCAGTCCGGGCCAATCGTGATGAGGCCACCCATCAGGATGCAGGAAATGAGTCCAAAGGCCATCATCACCTTGCGGTGGTCGTGGATGAACAAACCCATTTTGAAAAACGCCCTGTCTTTCAACATCTCAGGGTCGGTTGCTCCTTCCATATTTTGAGCGAAAAATTCGGTGTATTTGAACAAGCGTTACGGGGCCAGCCCAATGCTCGTTTTAGTCATGGCCGATGAGCACAATCAAAGACTGGCTCAAGAAACTCCCAACATGGACCTCAAGCAGCACATTCGAGGGATACCGGATTTTCCGATTGAAGGTATTCTGTTCTACGACATCGCAACGTTGCTGCGCACTCCAGAAGCGATGAAGCATTGCCTTGACGAGCTTGAAACCGCCCTTCGTGCCTGGAGTCCAGATGTTGTAGCCGGCATTGAAAGCCGTGGCTTTCTTTTTGCTGTCCCGTTGGCTCAACGACTCGGATTGCCGATGATGATGATTCGCAAGGAGGGTAAACTTCCCGGGCCAACCCGCTCGCTCACGTATGACTTGGAGTACGGCACCGACACCATTGAAATCCAGGAGGATGCCTTGGAGAGCGGCCAGCGTGTGGTCATTCTCGATGATCTTCTTGCTACGGGGGGCACTCTTTCGGCTTCGGTCGAACTCTGCCGGCAGGCTGGCGCTGAAGTCGTGGGGTGTGGGCTGGCGATTGAGCTTACGTTCCTCGAGGGCCGAGAGGCCGTGGATGCTCCAATATTTGCTCTGGTCTCCTACGATTCCTGACGACGAAAAAACTTGCGTTTTTGAGCAAATTTACAATATTTTCCACCCGAAGTATATTAGCCCCTCCGGGATTAAACCGTTACAACCCTAATGGAGAAATGAACATGGGATTTGAACAAAATATAGCGAATTACTTCAAATTTGAAGAACGAGATGCCACCTTAAACGGTGAACTGAGAGCCGGATTAACGACCTTCTTGACGATGGCGTATATCTTGATTGTGAACCCGTCGATGCTGCACAACTTTGGAGCAACCGGCATTCCATACGATGACGCCCTTTTCGCCACCGCCATCGCTGCCTTTGTTGGCTGTGTGGTCATGGGCTTGTGGGCTAACCTTCCCTTCGCTTTGGCGCCGGGAATGGGACTGAACGCCTACTTCACCTTCGCTGTCGTTCTCGGCATGGGCATAGCTTGGGAAATTGCCCTCGCTGCGGTCTTGGTTGAAGGTATCATCTTCGTCATTATTTCGTTGCCGCAAGTCGGTTGGCGAACCAAGATGATCAACGCCATCCCCAAGGATCTGAAGATTGCGACCGGCGCCGGTATCGGTATGTTCCTCGCCATTATCGGTCTACGAGAGATGGGCTGGATTCAAGACGACGGTGCCACACTTGTCAACCTCGCCACCACCGAAGCCTTCGGTTCGGGCGACTACGCCATCTACCAGCATGGAGCGGTCATCTCAATGGTGGCGCTTCTTGCTATTTCCGTCATGATGGCCCGTGGCATCAAGGGTGCCATCATTTACGGTATTCTCGGTGCTTCTGTCTATGGCTGGCTTGTTGGCGCCTACGACCCCTACAACGACTTCGCCGCTGGCGGCGCCGGTTGGGCCGCTGCCGAAGCAACGTGGCCCGAAGAGTTCGTCGGGTTTGTTGGCATGCCTGAAGAGACGCTGGGAGCCGCTTTCGGTGCCTTTGGTGATATCGGCGACAACCTCGCTGATTTCATGCTCGTGATGATCGCCTTCCTCTTCGTCGATATCTTTGACACCGCCGGCACCCTCTACTCCGTGGGTCGCCAAGCCGGATACGTCAACGAGGACGACGAGCTCCAGAACTCTGATGAGGCTTTCATGTCCGACGCTGCAGCCACCATCGCTGGTGCCATCTGTGGTACGAGCACGACCACCACCTACATCGAATCCGCTGCGGGTGTTGAAGAAGGCGGAAAGACCGGCCTGACGGCGGTCGTCGTCGGTGTGCTGATGTTGTCTGGATTGTTCTTTTCTGGAATCTTCAAGGCCATTCCGACCTTCGCCGCTGCTTGTGCCCTCGTCATCGTGGGCGCCACCATGATGAAGCAAGCTACGGAAATCGACTGGGATGACAAGGAAATGATGTTGCCAGCGTTCTTGACCATGGTCTTGATGCCCTTCACCTACTCAATCGCCGACGGTATCGCATGGGGTGTCATCTCCTACGTGGCCATCAAGTTGGGTATGGGCAAGGCCGACGAGCCAGGCCCCATCATGTACGGTATTGCCGTGTTCATGTTGTTGTTCTACTTGGGCCCAGGCGACCAGTCAACCTTCGGTTGGTTGTTCACCACTGTCTTCTGAGTCGCTAGCGGCTGAGACCTTCGCGGCTTCTTTGCAGGCCGAAGGCTGGCTTATGTCAACACATCGAAGGTGTAGATGAAGCCCAAAAAGGCGTGAATGAACACCATGTAGATGATCAAGTCGGCAGCTCGTCCGTGCTTGAGTTTGGCAACGGCGAAGGATTCACCAGCCTCACGTTGGGCTCGAGCCTGCTTGCCGAGGCGCGTCATGAACACCATCAAGCCAAAGCCAACGGGGCCCATGAAGCCGTGAAGGGATTGAGGGACAAGGGCAGACCAGAGGTTTTCGCCAGCGTACCAGCCGGTGAAACCGCGGGCGATAAAGGCGACAAGGATGACGCCACCTGTGGCCCAGAGGAGGCGTTCGCCGTTGGTTTCGTGACGGGCCAAATAGGCGGCCCGCTCCTCTCCTTTCAGCACGTAGGACTTCTTGCGCCAAGCGTATTGCCACCACACCCAAACCACCAACGCACTCGCGAGGAGTGGATGGAGTAACAGAGCAACGGTCGGAATCAAGTCCATGCAGTCTCAGCAGCGGGGAGGTGGCTTTGGTTCAAGGAAGTATGCTTTTCATTCTCAAATTGGTCAACACAGCCCATCGGTGGATTGAAATGGCTCCCGTCGTGGGGAGAAATGAGGGGATGAAAGGGTGGACGAATCGTACATGGAAACCTGTCTGAAGGCAGCGTTTTCAAAACCCAAGTCGGGTGCTGTACGCGTCTCCATCATGAACCGTGAATCGGCTTGGAAGATGTTGGACAAGCCCTTGCGAGCCCACTTGGTCATCGCTGCACACGAACAGGAGCCTCCGGCTTCCGACGACGAAGAGGACGATAACGCACCACGCCGACCAACCATGAACCGTCCAAGGGGCCGCATGCGTCGCTCTGGACGTCAAACCGGTCCCGCCCACATGACCTGGCTTCACGCTCCCAAAGCCGTTATCGATGAATCACCTTACACCACGGCTTACCAACTGGCGACCCTTTTGGTTCACAAGCAAATGGACCCAGACAACTGGGACGAAGCATGGAATTCACACGAGAACTTGCTCCGGGAAACGTGCATGATCGAGGGTGTACATCCAGTGTGGCACACGATTGGTGAGAAAACTCCGCTTCTTGGGCAGTTCCTTGCCTTTCCAAAAGCAAAGGTGGAGACCGTCAAAAAAGCGACCAAAATGGGAACGGACTTTTTCTGGATTGACCCTCGCAATAAGGACGATGTCTCCACGGTGCTCAAGCTTGCCAGCGCAGGCGTTAACGACCCGGACATCAAAGTGGCCATGCAGAAAGCCACGCATCAAATTTCAGGCGGCCGAGGCGTCGACCTCAACGGACCCCTCGGGACGTTGACCGATTCCATGGCGTTCATCACGATTCTCTTGGCCCTCCACGGTGGCCAAGCGGTTCCAGAGAAGGCTCGAAAAGCAGGAAAAAAAGCCGATGCTGAGTTGGCTGAAGCGCTGGAAGATTTTGAACGTCTCGTCAAAGGAACCGTGAACGATTGGCCGAGTATTCTCTCCTTGCAACGAGAGGATTCGCTTTCCCATGCACGTCGCTCCCTTGCCTGGCAGCACGCCCCATCTGAGGCTGAGGCATGCACTTCAGAACAACTTGAGCAGGGGCTTGCCTTGCTTGAGGACGCTCATGTCCATGAGGGGCGAGATCGCTTGACTTGGTGGCGTTTGAATGCCTTGTTGCGTGAAGGAAAAGAAGAGGAGGCCATGGATGTTCTTGAAGGCCGCCGCCTCGACGCTTCTTCGGATGTCACGGAACTTCTCCCCCTCGTGACTTCCTTGTCGAACGACCGAGCCACCGATTGGCTAATGCAATTCATGGACGATGTTGACCAGCAGGCTTTGCTTCACATCATGATGGAGGATGCCCTAGCCACCGAACTTCGCACAAGGGCGGCTCAACGTTTGTGCGATGAACAGGGCCCTATGTGGGAAGAGGGGCGTTCGTTAGCCCTCGTGTTGCTCTTGCAGAAACTTGACCTTCATCGTCTGGCCAAGGTGTTTACCTCAGACTCCATGCTTCCGCTCACTCACCCATACATTGCTCTCTTGGTGAGCCATTTGGCGCCGGCCAATTTTGAATCATCCCTGCGCGAACACATCTTCACCGCCCGTAACCAAGCCCTGCAATCAATCCAAGGTGCTGAGCTCCCCGCCTTCCTCTCGCCGTTGGCAGAACATCTCCTTTTGTTGATGGAAGGCACCTACAAAGACACGCCCGAAGTCGGTAAGGTTCTCAACGCTGCAGCCCTGAAAGCCTTCTCACCCATCAGCCGAGCGCTCGCTGGCGATGGTGTGGTCAGCGCCACCCACATTCGTAACATGGGCAAAAGTTTGGACGATCTTGATTTGACCTTGATTGAGCGTCGCCTGTTCGACGTCATGTTGCTCTCTTTGACGATGAACGGTCACTTGCGGGCGTACAACATCGGCATGGCCAAATCCAACGATGCGGCGGACCTTGATGCTCTCTTGGAGAACCCAGTCATTCCATTGCGCCTGATTCAATCTTATTCTGTCCTTATGGTTGAACACGACTTGGGACTCCCTAACCTCGTCGGATGGTACCAAAAGAACGACCCCTTGTCTCCGTGGGCCCCGTTGGCTCGTGCAGCCCTGTTTGCTTCGAAGGGAGATGAACTCAACTCCGCTCGAGAATACTCCCGGGCAGCCGAACTGTTCACGAAGCAACGCAAAGCGGGGGGGGCATCCACCGAAGGTGATACGGAGGACAACGATTTCGTCTTGTCGCTTCCATTGACCCTGTACCGAAAATCATTGATTCACTACGCACACGCCAAGTCTTGGGCTGAAGCCGTTGACCTCTTGGAGCGGGTTCCCTCCCTCAAAACGGCCATTACTGAACGTTTCAAACTCTACTTGCGGGTGTGCCATGCTTCTGGAACCGACACCAATGCCGCTGCCCGCATGATTCGTCAACACGTGCAACAACGCAAGACGGTTCTCGAGGAAGACGTTGAGGGTAACATGATTGAAAAGACCCGAACGACCTACAACGAGGAGGAACTTGACCTCCTCAGGAATTATCCATTCGAACAGGCGCACCTTCTTCCATCTGAACCGTTCCTTGGACGGGTAACAGCGGCCTCTACACACATCAGTCGGGACCTGCGTCGCTCACGAACCCAATTTGAGCACCAATTCCGCCAAGCCATGCAAGCGTCAACCCCTTCGATGGAAGAAATTTACGAGATTGCCAAAAACGCTGCGGAGGAGGGCGCGTTTGAAGGCCTGATGTACCTCGAGCGGGCCCAAAATTCGACCAAATTCTCCATAACAGCTCGTAACCGTCTTGCTGGTGTCGAGCAAGCGCTCTTCTCGCAGTACAAAGACGACATTCCAACCTCAAAGCGGCGTTTCCTGCACAACCTCTCATTGACGCCGTTGATCATCATTGACACCAACGTGCTCGTGGATGCCTTGGTGGAAAAGATGTACCAACACATGGATTTGGTGTTCGAAACCAACCTCAACATCATCGGCTCAAACCGCTTCCATCGAATCCTTCTTCACCACGCAGAGGCCAAGCATTTGGTCATGATGATCCCCGATGATGTGCGAGGTGAATTGAAACAATTTGCCAAGGACCAACGCCTCCTTCCACGCTTCAAGAGTGCCATGGTGAATGCTGAAAAGTTGGAGGAGACGCTCAGCGAATCGGTCATGATGGGCCTGGTTGACAGTGTGCTCTCTGAGTACAACACTTGGTCACCGAGCGCCGATATGCTTGAGGACGTACCCGAATCATCGGAACACCTGAATGCCTTTTTGATTCGACACAGTGATGTGTTCGAAGAGTTGACCGAACTGAAAGGATACCGCGGCGTGACCTACCGTACCGAACTTGAAGGTCGAGCCATTTACCCCGAAGCCACCGATTTGGACATTTACCGGCTGGCGACCCACCTTGCTTCGCTCCCGCTGCCCAACATTGGAGCGGTCATGGTCGCCACCATGGACGGTGATTTCACGCTCGTTGACCGAGCCATTGAGGAACGGTTTGGCTTTAGCATCGCCAAGAACAACCGCTCGCTCAAGCCATGGCTAAAGCGTCAAACGAATTGACGTTGGTGAGCTAAGCTTCGACAAAGCCCACTGGGCGAGTCCTTTGATTTGTCAATAGCGGAGCAGAGGGTACCGTTGCACAACGCACTCACATGTGCTGAATCATGGTCTCGCCAAAGGCACTGCAGGAAAGCAGCGTGGCGTCGTCCATCAAGCGCTCAAAGTCGTAGGTGACCGTTTTGTTGGAAATGGCGCCTTCCATGCCCTTCACGATGAGGTCAGCTGCGTCCTTCCATCCCATGTGTCGTAGCATCATCTCAGCAGAGAGGATGAGGGAGCCGGGGTTGACCTTGTTTTGGCCGGCGTACTTGGGTGCGGTGCCGTGGGTAGCTTCGAAGATGGAGATGCCCGTGTCGTAGTTGATGTTGGCTCCTGGGGCGATGCCGATACCGCCGACTTGAGCAGCCAGGGCATCGGAGATGTAGTCCCCGTTGAGGTTCATCGTTGTCAACACGCTGTACTCGGCTGGCCGAGTGATGATTTGTTGAAGCATGGCATCTGCAATCACGTCTTTGATGAGGATGGTGTTGCCGGTGTTCGGGTTGGTGAGGGTGCACCAAGGGCCTCCGTCCAGCTCAGTTGCTCCGAACTCCTCCTTTGCAAGGGTGTATCCCCAATCTCTGAATCCACCTTCGGTGAACTTCATGATGTTCCCTTTGTGGACGAGGGTGACGCTTGGCTTGTCGTTGTCAATGGCGTATTGGATGGCGGCACGGACAATGCGTGCGGTTCCTTCCTTGGACACTGGCTTGATGCCAATACCGGACGTGTTCGGGAATCGAATCTTGTCGACACCCATTTCGTTTTGGAGGAAGTCAATGACGCGCTTGACCTCGTCGCTTTCGGCTTCCCACTCGATGCCTGCATAGACGTCTTCGCTGTTTTCTCGGAAGATGATCATGTCCACGTCTTGCGGTGCTTTGACCGGAGAGGGTGTGCCGTCGTACCAACGAACGGGTCGGACACACGCATAGAGGTCCAACTTCTGTCGAAGCGCAACGTTGAGCGAGCGGATACCGCCACCCACTGGCGTGGTCAGCGGCCCTTTAATCGAGACAAGTCCGTTTTTCATGGCGTCAAGGGTTGCTTGTGGCAACCACTCGCCGGTGGCGTTGAACGCCTTTTCACCAGCCAGCACTTCAGACCAGACGATGCTCTTTTCGCCACCGTAGGCTTTCTCAACGGCTGCATTGACGACGCTGATCATGACCGGCGTGATGTCAACACCGATACCATCGCCTTCGATGTAGTGAATAATGGGGTCGTTTGGAACGCTGAGTGCGCCGTTTTCCATGGTTACTGGTGTACCTGACATGTCTCTCGGATTTGGCCACAAGCATCTCCTTCAAGAATCAACCGCCCTTGGCCTGTCCATGAAGGGGCGCGTAGAGTGGACAGGCGAGAACACCATGGACGGAATTAATTCCGCAGGTCAACGGATTTCAATGGACTGGGAAACGGGCCCTACGCCCATGCAATTGATGTTGCAAATGGTGGGCGCTTGCTCGCTGGTTGATGTGGTGGGTGGCCTCAAAGACCGTCCATTCAAGGCGGCATGGGTGGAAATGGATTCAACGCGTGCGGAAACGGCCCCACGGAAGTTTACCACCATGACCCTCGAATATCACGTTGAAGGCGACGTTCCTAGAAAATTGGTTGAACGAGTGGTAGCCAAGAGCCATGAAAAGTATTGCAGCGTGTCCAATTCCTTGGACCCGGATATCACCATCGATTGGCGAGTTGTGTTGCATCCACCTTCACAGGCTTGAGGGACGGCCCTGGTGAGAGAGAGCCTCAGTCAGTGCTTTGCAAAGCGAGTCATACACCGGTTTCCAGCGAGCATGGAGGCCCTGTGGAGCGGCCATGGGTTGCCACGTGTCTTCCACTGCCAAGACGGTAGCGAAGGGCTTGATGGGGTTTCCACCCATGTCAACGATGAGAGAAAGGTGGTAAGCATCGCGGTCTCGCTCAATTTTGAGACTGTCGATGTCAATCCGTCCGCCAGACAAGGAGGCACTCAAGCGTTCGTGGTCCAAGAGGTCTCGAGCCAAGGTGGCAAGAAGCGATTCGACGGTTTCTTTTGACATTGAGGAAGCAGGTTCAATGAAGGTTCCAGCAGGGATTTCTTCTTCCTCGTCATCGTCCATGAAGGCTGCGAGCGGGTCGTACAGGTCGTGGGCAACGGGGGCTTCGTCGGTGTTTTCGATGGGGGTGCTGAGTCCCAACGCGGCGTAGATGTCAATCTCTTCGTCATCCACTTCTGGTAGTTCAAACTCGCCCATCATGGAAAATAATGCGTTCTCTTCATACTTAATGTGTGGTTTCTGATGAACCTACATGCATCATCCAAAATTTGCTTTTTCTTTCTCATTCTCGGAAAACCATCGGTCAATACAATCGGTTTTTTCGGTTATGGATGATGACAGCGAGAAAGACACACAGAACGAGGTACGATGATTCAAATCCTGGGACGGTGGAAGAGAGGATGCCTTCGTCGTTGCTTTTTGTGACATCGACAGTTCGTTCAATCCGTATTGGTGAGTGGTCGTATTGGCCCCAATCATCATCGCCGTCATACCAACCTCTCAACCCAAAATCGCTGTAAGCACGCACCACGTGTGTGAATTCTAAGTGATAATCTTCTTCGGAATTTTTAGGCCAACACGTTGAATTTTCGATACTTGCGCTCATCTTAAACGTAATTGACACACTCTGGTCAACGTCCAGGAAAGCGACCATACTCGTTCTTTTTTCCCAATCTTTTGACCAACTGTTTCTCACCTCAACATCGAGTTCTTCATCACAATCGTCCGACACAGGTGTCGAAAGAACACAGCCTGAAGCATCCTCGTTACTCGTCTCAAAAGTCTGTTCTTCATCACAGATTCGGGAAGCATAAGAATAGGTGTTCATCGAGAATTTATCTTGGGCATTGCCCTTATTTGTAAGGGTGTAGGTGAGTTCGAAGTATTCATCATCGAGCAATTTTTGATCATTATCTCCTTGCTGAGGCTCCAATGTATACGCTGCGTATTGTAAAATCTCAATCATGGTATTGTATTTTTTCGGGTCATCATCCGAATAATCAAACTCCCCTGTTTTGGTCACTTCAGTGGACGTTGACAAGCTATACGCAGCAAGCATCATTTCATTTTCCGCATCGATGGTGACTTGGAACGTTTCTTCGCTATTCGCGCCAACGACGATTGAATCGTCATGTTCCACTGATAAACCTGACATTTCAGAACTTATCGAGAGTTCCAATGCGTATGATTCTTCATTGGTGACAAAACAATCCATTTTTTCACTTGGCGGGGTTGATGTTTCTGGGTCGACATCCATCCGAATCTGACTGTCGCATATCAACGAATAATTTGGCGGAGGCAACTGTGCTTGGGCAGAAACCAGAGAGATTGTCTGGAGGAACAGAATGGCGCACATGACGGTCATCAACAACTTGCGCATATTTGATGTGCACAATTTTGAGCCATATTCTTTTTCCCTGCCTCGTCCAATGCTCGTTTGCGAGGTGCTTGTAGCGTTTGCTCCCGAGCCTGAGAAAGAGGTTGGATGGGCATTGAACATGAACATCATCTGAAGAAAACCCTCTGGTCACTGTAAGCATAGCGATTCATTTCGTTTTGAACGATGGGATTGGTGGTTCTCAAGCCCATGCGTTTGGCGAGTAATCTTGCCCGTTGTTCAGCGTCTTCTTCCGATGCTCTGTAGTCCAACTTTTCCAAGAAAATGACGGCTTGGTCATCTTCATTCTTGTCTTCCCACACAAAGACTGAGTAGGATGGTGGGCGAACGGCACCATCGGACCCTGGATCATGAAGTGCTGTGATTCGATGCTTAGCGGTGACCTGGAGGGCATAACCAATTTCAGTTTCATAAACCTCTCCGTAGGTGATGTTTTCTTCTTCGATGGTTTTGAGAAAGAATTTCGAATTCTCGTCGTAGTAGGTTCGCGAAGTGAGGAGAACGATTGGGTCGGGATTGAAGATTTTCTTGAACCAGTAAGGTGCACTGAAGTAGAGAATTGGACTCCCAACACAAATCAAAATGATGCCGGCAGGAGAGCCAGAAAGCAGACCTAATACCCCACCAACAACGAAGATTCCTGGGACGATTAGGAATCCCAAGAAAATGATTTGGAAGAACATAAACTGAAACCATTCAGCACCGCCTTCAAGGTACTCTGTGCCCCTTCCACCGCTGTATTGTTCGTCCTCTCGAAGAATCTCCACGCCAGAGGGTAACATGTGCCCATCCACTGCTTCCAACAATTGTTCAGCACGTTCTTGGGTGGATACCCCTCCAACACTTGGTTTGGATTCCACCACTTTGTCCATGAGTCCCATCTTCATCATCTCCTGAGTTAATCGTTGTCAAAGCCGCTCTGCCGGCTAGAAACAGCCTTTTTCAAAAGGAATTCAATTTGTGCGTTGATTGAACGGAAATCCTCTTCGGCCCAAAGACGCAACTGCCGATGCAGCTTTGGGTCAATTCTGAGGAGGAGTTTTTTCTTCTCAACCCTCGGCTTTCGTCGTCGGTCATCACTGGAGCGCCCCTGATCCATACTTTCACCCATGGTCTCAACTCACTGGTACAAGGTCCCTGTATTCACGACAGGCGTCGTATCGGTTTCAGAACAAAGCACCACGAGAAGGTTGCTCACCATGGTGGCTTTCTTATCTTCATCAAGGTCGATGATCTGTTTGGCGCTTAGCTGTTCAAGAGCCAATTCGACCATTCCGACGGCTCCATCCACGATTTCACGCCGAGCCGCAACCACAGCACTCGCTTGTTGCCTGCGGAGCATTGCCTGTGCAATTTCGGTCGAATAAGCAAGATAACTGATACGCGCTTCAAGGACACTAATGCCTGCTCTGGACAGACGATTCTCAACCGAAGCTTGGAGTTCGGTGGCGATGACATCTTGGTGTCCTGAAAGCGTGATGCCCCCCAAATCTTTCTCCTCGATGGCATCGTAGGGGTACTTTGTAGCCATCTCCCTCAAGGCCGCTTCGCTTTGGATTTGCACGTAGTGCTTGTATTGCTCAACTTCAAACAAGGCCTCTGCGGCATCGTCAACGCGCCAAACGACAACGGCAGCGATGTTGATTGGGTTTGCATTGACATCGTTGACCTTGAGCTTACTCGATTCAAAGTTGTTGATTCGCAGGGAGATTCTCGTCTTTCCATAGAATGGATTCATGAAAAATCGAAAACCCTCTTGTTTGAGTGTCCCCACGTATTTTCCGAAGAATTGGGCGACGACGGCTTCATTTGGATTGACAATGGCGTAACAGTTCCACATAAGGAGCCAACAGATGCCACCAACGATGTTCAAGAGAAACGCCAAAATCCAAGTCCAATCACCCACCCATAACACTTGGCCAAGAAGGATGACTCCCGTGAGCGCTACATGGATTGAAAGCCCCAAGAAGCCGTTGACTGAATCAAGAGGTGTGTCCTTGAACCGATGTCTTCCGTTCATGGCTCTCGGTTCTCTGCCAATACTATAAATCTATCAATATGATATCACTTTCCAGTCCTGCCTTCAACTCATACGCCAGCATGTTTCTCCAATGGATGCCATCGAGGAAATCCTTCCATGAGGTCATGGCAGGCCATTGCAGCCCTTCGAGACACCGAATCAGACATCAAATCAAACGGGTCATCATGCAGATCCCAACACAGGTATTTCGCCCAAGGGTGGTCTTCGTCCATTTCCGCTGTTATGTCATGCAAGGATTGAGCAACGTAGGTGATGAACCGCGGCTTGACCTGCTTGTAGTCTTGGATAACGTAGTCCGGTACGCCCAAGATGGACCCGAGCAATTCCTCTGCCCGCTCTTGATCAGGGTGAATCTTCGCACCATCGGCCTCAAACATGCCTCCTTTGGATTGTCGTGCGATGTAGTAACAATCGGCCAAGGCGCTTACGGTTTCTTGTGACGAGGCGACAAATAACACGAACGTCTTCACCAATCGGACGGGCGCCTGCTTTTTTGGAATGTACAACATTTTGCCTCGCACAAGTTTGAGTCTTCGTCTGACAAAAACGCCAGGTTCGACATGGAGGCCAATCGCACCAAGAACGGGGCGGAGTTCCTCGGTCCATCGAAGAAATTCAAGCTCGTCAAGCCCGTCTTGCTTCACGCAGAAGAACCAACCATCCCTTGCACCTGCGAGCATGGTGTTCAAGACCACAATGGCTGCTTCATTGAGCCCCCACCCCCGTTCGTGGCTATGGTCCATTTTCGCTTTCATCATGTTTTTTTCTCCATCATCAATTACCCACATATTCGCCACTTTCACTAACCATAAGTCCTTTTAATAATTAAAAACTTTCGGTCAAAAGCCCACGTATCTCTAACAAAAAGTAACCCTCATACCACAGCACCCCGTGGCGACATCATGGCTCCACGCCGTTGCCTCGCCGCCGGTGTGTTGTTGCTCACCGTGATGGCCAGCAACTGGGTCTTGGCATCACCCAATGGTCTGGGCTCGGAAGCCGACCAAGGTTGCCTCTGCCACACTCCCGATTCCTCCACGATCATCGAGGTACAAGGTTTGCCTGAAGCCTTTGAATCAAATCAAAACTACACCATGACGTTGGTCGTCAACAGCGGCGTTCCCGTGTCGGAAAACGGTTCACAGGGAGGATTCAGACTCTTGGTTGATGAGGGGGGCCTCCTCCTTGAAAATGATTCAAGCGTGCAGGAATTGGACGGTGGTTGGACCCACACGTACGAGGGGTCATTCACTCGCTCGTGGGATCTTGTTTGGCAGGCCCCTGCAGAAAATGACACAGCAGCGAATTTTGTTGTATATGCGAACGCCGTCAATGGCAACAACGCTCCATCAGGTGATGCTTGGCACGTCTTTGAGGCCGTGGTCCCTGGCGCAGCATACGATGGAGACCTTGCGCCAAAGGAAGGCATTGACGGCGTGAGTCAAACCGACCGGCTCATCCTTCTCGTTGGATTGGTGACGCTCGTTGGCCTGTTGTGGTCCGTTGGACGGCCGTGATCAGTTGACGAACTCAATTTGTCGATTTCGAAGGGCTCGCAATTGACGGTTTTCTGTCGACCCGTGAATTTGGTCGCTCTTCACACCCGTCAAGACCAGCATGACCCGTAATTCATCACCAAGCTCCTCTTTGACCGCCGCACCCCAGATGATTTTGGCATTCGGTGAAATCTGTTCCTTGATGAGTTGCGAACATCGTTCTGCTTCCCCGAGCGTCAAACTTGCGCCACCTACGACGTTGATGAGGGCGCCTCGGGCATCGCTCATGTCCAAATCAAGAAGCGGGGAATGCAGAGCCTCCATGGTGGCGGCATCGGCCCGACCAGGGCCTCGAGCGCTTCCCAGGCCAATCATGGCGACACCGGCGCCGGATTGGACGATTGATTTGAGGTCCTCAAAGTCAAGGTTGACCATGCCGTCGGTGGTCAGCAGTTCTGTGACACCGGTGATGGAGCGGACCAACAACTCATCGCCAACGCGGAAGGCACTCGCAATGGGGAGGTCCTTCACGCCTTCAATTTCCAAGAGTCGTTCGTTGGGGATGACGAGGATGGTATCGCAGTGCTCACGCAACCGCTCCAGTCCCCACTCAGCGTTTTGCTTTCGAAGGGAACCTTCGGACTTGAATGGATAGGTGACCACAGCGATGGTCATGGCACCTTGGGCCTTGGCAAGACGAGCGATGTGGCCTGCGGCTCCAGTTCCCGAGCCTCCACCCATTCCAGCGGTTATGATGGCGAGTTGCGTATCGTTGGTGATGCGTCGCAACACACGTTCTGACTCAAGTGCAGCGGCTTCACCCTTGGTCGGGTCGCCTCCAGCACCACGTCCTCGAGCGGTTCGACCGATGAGCACCTTTTCTTGAATCGGTGATTGGAGGAGGGCTTGAGCATCCGTGTTGATGGAGTATCCCGTAACATAGGACGACTCAAACAACTTTTCATCGAACAAGCGATTGATAGCGTTGCATCCTGCGCCACCCACACCGTAGACTCGGATTCTGGGTTGAAGCGACTCGAGCAAGGCTCGCAATTCTTCTTCTGAACCCTGCCCGGGAGTATCGTCGATCTGGACCACGCGTTGTTCATCCTCGGAGAGTTCCAGTACCCGTTCAATCAAATGGCGCATGGGCAGATTTCCCATGAAGACATTTTGAATGTGCCGCCCTTCAAGGGGCAGCATCCAACGGTTTGGGGCCCTCAACGGCGAAGCCGAATCAATCGCGTAGGCCTTCTTCGGTGACCTGGTAGACACACTCGCCATCTGGGAGGTTTGGAGAGTCGACCAATCGAGCAATGCGACGTCCACCCTTGGCCTTTCGAAGGTAAAGTCGGAAGGTGCTGGCGTGGGCGAGGATGTGACCGCCGATTGGCTTGGTCGGGTCGCCCCACATGGCGTCAGGTTTGGAGTGCACTTGATTCGTGACCAAGACCAACGCATTGTTTACGTCAGCGAGTTTCTTCAGGTCCTTGAGGTGGCTGTTCAACTTCTGCTGCCGGCGGGCGAGCATTCCACGACCGATGAATTCAGCTCGGAAGTGGCTGGTCAACGAATCAACGATGATCATCTTGACGTTCAATCCCTTGCTCATGCGCTTGATTTCGTCAGCAAGGAGCATTTGGTGGGCGGAGTTGTAGGCGCGGGCAACGTGGATGCGGGACAACACATACTCAGGGTCGAGTCCGTGTCCGCGGGCCATTTGCGTGATGCGCTCTGGGCGGAAGGTGTCTTCGGTATCGATGTAAAAGACATCGCCGTCAAAGCCACCTTGTTCAACAGGCATGGTACAGTTCACGGCCAATTGGTGTCCGATTTGCGTCTTTCCACTTCCGAATTCACCGTAGACTTCCACGAGGGCTTGGGTTTCAAAGCCACCACCCAGCAAGTCGTCGATGGATTGAACCCTGGAGGACAACTTCTGAACTTCTCGTCGTCGCTCAAGCAGGGCATCGCCCGAAACGAATCCACCGATGTTGGCCATTTTCTTGGCTGCGGCGATGATCTTGGCTGAGACTGCCTCGCCCAGTTCTGCTTCTTCTGCAAGGTCGGCAGGCGACATAACAGCAAGGCCCAACAGTTCGTCAAAACCGGCTTCACGCAATTTTTCAGCGGTCGCAGGCCCGACACCAGGCAGGTCTTCGATGGTCACTTTGACCTCTTCTTCTTCGGTCATTGAAGCAACCTCTTCCTCTACCGGTGCTTCATTCTTTTCAACTTTAATGCTCGCTTTTTTCTTCGATTTCGTTGGCATCTTTCATCCCTTCAACCCGATATGGGTATGCCTCAGTATATGAAGAAACGAAAGAGGGTGAGAAAATACCATGGGCGATAAATCAAGGATTCTCGGTTAGAACTTCTAAGCAGTGGCTTGTTTGGTTCACTTTTCGTTTTAATTTTATCAAACTGAAAGTGAATCTTCTTCCCGTTCGGTTGTCTCAGACGCGAGCGGGTTGGGCTCGGATTCATTGGCTTCGTAACTGATGAGCACGATGTGGTGCAGGTTGAGGGAATCGTTGCCTGAGTCAATGCTGACGTTGAGAGCCCAGTCCCCTTCAACAATGTTGTACTGGTCGTGCGCCCAAGAAGCTTCTTGCCCGTCCCCAATCTGTTCGGTGTGGAAGGCTTGTTCCTCGCCCTGGGGGTTGTCGAGATGCCACGTGACGGTGACCGGCGTACCTGCGATGATCTCTGATGGATTGTCGATGGTGGAGTCGATAACGATGCGTTCAGGCCCGGGGCATGTGCAATCGGGAGCCGTTGGCAGCACCATTGAATCAGGGTCATCGGTGTTGGCTTGCGTCCAATCGATCTCTTTGTCAATTCGTACCGTGAGGCTCATGGACGCCTCGTTATCGCTTTCATCAACGGCTGACAGCACCACCGTGAACAAGCCATGCGTTTGGTAGGTGTAGCTGAGCTCAGCCTGTTCGTTAGCGTTCATCGACACCGTGTTTGAACCGTCATCATCGTCTCCGGGGTCGAGTGTGAACGTCTTCATGTTCCCCGCATTTGACGTAACACGGGCAAAATCAAACGACAATTCTACTCCGGTTTGGGAAAGGGTTGCTCCGTTTTGGATACGCTCCGTGATGGTTCCCGCTGTCGCATCGTAGTGGACGTTCATGGAAATAGGATTCTTTTCACTCCCCGAATCGGTTCCACCAAGGCATCCAGCGAGCGAACCGCACACCAGGACAACGAGCACGGTCAACGCCTTGGCGTGAATGGCTCGCATGGACTGGGTAGGACCCTCTACCTCATCAAACCACCCTTTTTCATGATGGGCTACAGACGGTGGTTTGAAAACGGTGAACCGTGGCGCAAGGGCTAGCGAGGTGGGGTAGTCTGGATATCCCGTCGGGCTCATAACCCGGAGATCGATGGTTCAAATCCATCCCTCGCTACCATCATCCGTATTGGTAGTAGTCATGCTTTGGCTGCAAACTGTCGAGGGCCGATTGTAACCGTGCATTGGCTGCTTGTTCCCCAGCGATGATCGCCGAACGTTGCCCTTCTAACCGTGTTTGTTCGGCTTGACAGCGACCGCTATGGCTTGGCGTGGCCATCGCCGCTGCGTTCAACGTTGCCATGACGGTGTCCAATAAGACAGCCGGGGAGCCCTGAGGGTCCAGTTGGAATTGCCCGTTGGCTTGAATGACGTCTCCAGCGGCGAGAATGGCGTTGAGAAAGCGTTCAACATGGGCTTTGTTGGGCACCGTGTCCACGGCGGTTTGGGCTGCAGCGAGGTGGCCGGGTGACAATTTTTCGCACTTGGCAAAGGATTTGGAAGCCGCTCGCTGTTTTCCAGCAGCCGCATACAAACGTCCAGCCCTCAGATGGTCCTCGTGCTCGGGTTGCATGGAACTCAGCATTTGAGGGGCGTGCTTTTGGAGAATTTTGACCAAGGCCTTTCGCTCGCTGTGCATGCGTTTGATGCTGGCCATGCTTTGCCCGGCTTTGTTTCGAAGGAGGTAGACATCGCACATCAATCGCAGGCCTTTGAGGAGGAAGATTTGCTGTTGCGGCTCACGCTTTTTCTTCGCCAACATCATGTCGCAGAATTGCGTGGCCATGACCTCTGAAAGTTCCAACCGTCCTTCGGCCATGTAGCGTTCAATCTGCTGCAAGGTTTGTGAGGGGTCCTGCATCCCGAACATGGTACCAATCCTCCTGAGCACCATCGAGGCTATCATGCCTTTGATGTCCAGATTCAAGATAGACCTCCTCCGTTTATTGACCAGCGGTCCCACGGAAGCAACATGGAGAACCGATGTGTGCTCGCTGTCTCAGGGACGCCGGGAACGGGTAAAACCACAGCCTGTGAGGCTCTTACGGCCTTGGGTTGGGAGGTTCTCTCACTGGCGGATTTAGCCTCTGAGCACGGCTGTTTGGAGGAGGTTGATTCCAACGACGGTGCAGCTCCTATCGACATTCATCGCCTCGCTGAGGCATGGGAGGCGCCGAAGAACGGGCGGTATTTGGTGGACGGTCACCTCGCTCATTTTCTCGAAGTGGACGGCGTTGTTCTCTTGCGTTGCCGACCATCAACCTTGCAAGAACGTCTCCTTCAACGCCAGTACAGCGAAGCCAAAATTCGGGCCAACGTTGAGTGGGAGATGACCAGCGGTCACTGGGCTGAACTTTTGGAATTTGAAATCGCCGTACCTGTGGCCGAATTCGACACCGCATCCATGGCCACCGATGCGCTGGTCAAGGCCATCGATGCATGGGCCAACAACGGTCTTCCATCGGCTGACTTGAATCAACAGGCATCCGAAGCCATCGACTGGCTCGGGGAATCGCTGAATTGAGCGGTCCACCTCCACAAACCATAACACCCTCTCGGAGGTGGTTGAGGCATGGCCCTTGAGAAAATGCGACGAAGGTGGGAAGCGTGGCTCCAACCGGTGCTGAAAGCCTTCTCCAAATTCTCGCCCGCCACCGTCACATGGATGGCTCTGCCGTTTGGTGTCGCTGGTGGTCTTCTGGCAACCTACGCTCCTGATGAGTCTGCAGGTGGGTGGTGGCTTTTGGCCGGCGCACTGAGCATTGGTTTGGCCATGATCTTTGACGGCCTTGACGGGTCCTTGGCCCGTGCCAAAGGGGAAGTCACTCGGTGGGGCGACTACCTCGACCACACCATCGACCGCGTGCTGGATGGTGTTTGGGTGGTCTGCATCAGCGCATCGGTGTTTGTTGGAGACATGACCCTTGGTTTTGCCGCCGCTTTCCTGACCTTGATGGGCTCCTACATGGGCACACAAGCGCAAGCGGTTGCAGGCTCCAGAAATTACCGAGGGTTTTCCCGCGCCGACCGGACGGTCCTAACCCTTCTGTCGCTGGTCGCGATGGGAATCATGCTGCTGGCGGGCTGGTCGATTGATGCTACCTATCCCGGCTGGTTTGACCACATACCGGTCAATCCTCTCAGCCTTATTGTGTTCATTTCGGCCTTGGGAGGCATCTGGACGTTCAGTGTTCGCTTCATGCAAGCCAAAGGCGAAATTCAACGGCTTGATGCCGAGGACCCCCTCCCTCAGCCCGAACCCAAAAACCCGGACCGCACATGAAATGGCTGGCGAGCCCATTTCGGTTCATTGATAGCCTGTTTTGGCCCTCTTGAAGCGACATAGTCATAACGGACGAAGGGCACATATAGACTGATGGGTAGCCCAAAGGCTGAACAAAACGGTGGTCTGCGCGCCGTTATTCTTACCGCAGTCATGCTTCTTGCCTTGGCTCCACTGAGCCCTGCGTCCGCTAACAGCGAAGGCGATCCGGCGAATTTGCAAGCGCAGAACATTTCGGCCGTGTTTGACAACGCCTCGGAGACGACCCTCGTGTCGTGGGAAAACATTGCCACCGGCGGTGCCGAGCTGAACGGTTTGTTCAGTGCGACCTACATGCTCTATCGGCACACGGCGCCCATCAGCGCCACCAACCTTGCTTCCATTGACCACTTTGCAGAAGTGGATGCATGCGATACAGGTGAAGCTGGCGGTAACCCGTTCAACTGTCAGGGCGGCACGCACCCCGGCCACACGGTCACTTTCCCCGTTGAGCCAGGCACCAACGGTTCGTATTACTACGCCATCACGACGATGTTGTCCAACGGCACCGAGGCGGCTGAATTGCTCTTCAACGGGTCGCAAATCTATGACCCCGTTCTCGAAATCACTCGCAGTGTTTTCACCCCGTTCATCATCTCCGTTGAGTTTGACGCCGCTGAAAGCCAAACCAACCTCAACTGGTTGAACTACAACTCCATCAACAACATACTGCCAAGCACTGGCCCCGACGCCCTCCAAATTCGAGTTTGGCGAACTGATTACCAAATCACCCGAGAACTCGGTTCCTATCTTATCACCGAGGAAACCCCCATCGCCGTGCTGAATGCAACCGATAGCACCTACACCGTTGACGTTCCCCCCAACACGCAACGCAGCAGCTATTACTCCATCACGTACCTCCTCCCGAATTACACCGAATCAGGTGACGATTACGAGGACATCCGTTTCGTCGGACAGAACACGATGAGTGACCCCGTCGTGGAAGACAACCGTCCGCCCAATCAACCCATTTTGCTTTCAGCCGAGTTCCTCTCTAACCCCGACGGCACGGGCACGACGACCATCACGTGGGGCGATGTCGCTGGAGAAACGGGCGAAACTTACCGAGTCTACCGCTCGGACCAGTCCTTCTCCACCATCCTGCGAAACGATGTTTCCTTGCTGGTTGAAGGTATCCTCGAAGGTATCAACTCCTACGAGGTCCAAGTGCCTCAAGGGTTCCTTGGCTTCTCCTACTATTGCGTGGTCACCGTTGACGCCACGGGCGTCATCAACACCGATACCACCGGTGATGCCTGTACCAACGGCATTGAAGAGAATGCGTTCTATGGCTGGGTGGCTGAACCAACGAACGTCAACGCCGAGTTCATTGGGGACCGGACAACCCGAGTCACGTGGAGCGACCAGCTTGGAGTTGAAGGAGAAATTTACCACATTTGGCACACGACCTACCGCGTATCCGGTGCTCAATTCGTTGAAAATCAAACCATGATGTACCTCGGAACGGTTGGTGATGGCATCGGCTCCTTCGATGTTGAAGTTCCTGATGATGAATACCGAACCAACTCGTTCTACTTCGTAACCTCCGAGGCCCTCTACGGCAACATCAACGGCACCTACCATTACACTGGCTTGGTCCAGAATTTCTTCCAAGTACCTTTCGAAGACACACGGGCACCCAACCCACCGCGCATCAAGAACGCTTACTCGGTCGGTTCAATGAACCTCGTTAGCCTGGAGTGGTTCAACGAAGATGAAAACAATGAATCCTATTCGATTTGGCGCCACTATGGCGAGCCATTTGGTGAGGACGAGAACGATGTTTCCACCATCGAAAGCGACGGCTGGGAACTTGTGCTTGGCGATATTGATGCAACCTTCGCCACCAGCGACACGCTCACCCGAGAGTTCACCATTCCTCCCAGCGTTGACCGAAACGTTTGGTATGCGGTCACCATCACCGATGAGTTCGGAAATTTCAACGGTGAAATCTTTGCCGGATTTGGTGGAAACGCCTTCAAGGTGGCCGAAGACACGTTGCTTCCCGAAGGCGAATTGACCGTCTTTGACGACGAGGGCCTTCTGTACGATAGCACCACGCTGGTCGCTGGCCAATACACGCTGCGGGTTCAGGTCAACGAAGACCTTGGAACCACGCCAACGATTCGCATGACCACCTCGGATGGCGGTGTCTTGACCGGCGAGGATGAACCCCTCTCCTTGCTCAACGACAACCGGAACAACCCGAACTTGGGGCCGCTTTACACCTATGACTTCAGCATCTCTTCCAACTCGAACGCTGGAGACATGATCATCTACGTCGTGATGGAAGATGAATCCAACAACGAAGTGAATCAAAGCTGGGAACACCTTTCCATCGATGCTCAATTGCCTTCGATTGACATCTTTTCTCCAACACCTTCCAACGATGGCTCAAAGTACCTGTACGGGAATAAAATCAACGTCTTGGCCGGTGTTGAAGACGACGTGGTTGTCACGTCCTTCCAATACCGCTTCACGTACCACTTCGGCGGCACCACGGGGGTTTCCCTTTCCACGCCATGGTCGGACCTCACCGGCATCACGTTCCTCGATGAAAACAACCGTTCATTGACCGCCGATATGGAAATCTCTGCTGGAAACTTTGAGACCGGAATTCACCGCTTGAGCGTTCGAGCAACGGATGCTGCAGGCAACGAAGTATCACAGAACGTTGAGTTCATTGTTGACTATTGCCGAAACCGACTGGACGGAACTACGGTGTGTTCCTACGAAGAAGCGCTCAAACCTCCCGTTGAACCAGAGGTTGTCACGCCTTCCTTCAGCGACCCACCTTATGTTGTGGTGTGGGTGATCGCTGTGGTGAACCTGCTTGCCATCATCGTTTCATTGATGATCATTCAAACCGGCATGTCAGGCCCCAAGAAGAAGAAGCGAGGCGACGATGACGAAGACGATGAATCATGGATGGCTGAATTCATCGGCACCAGTCAAGACCTTGACATGGATGCCGTTACGGGTACTGGAAGTCCTGCTCCAACCGAGGAGAATAAGGAAGAAGAAACCAAGACGGCAGCAGCCGATGACGACGAGGACGATCCCTTTGCTATCAACATCGTTCAGCGCAAGGAGCGCCGCCGCAAGAAGAAGGTCGTACCCGAAATCGACGATGACGACGACGACGATGACGACGACGACGACGATGACGACGACGACGATGACGACGACGATGAGCCCAAAAAGCGCCCTGCTCGTAAGGTCGGTCGCCGAGCAGCCCCTCGCAAGGCTCCGGTCAAGCGTCGAGCCGTGAAGCGAAAGTCCGACGACGATGATTGATGCCAAGGCATCAAACGCCCAGTGAGATGAGGTGAATCGTTCGTGCGAAAACAAGAAAAAATTGGCTATGGCCTCGTCGGTCTCGCCATGCTGTTGGTTGTTCTTGGCTCCATCGGGTTCACCACCACCGGTCAAGTGGGCGATATCCCAACGCCTAACGTCCCAGAACGGACGTTCTTTGCCGACGACCCGCTCCCGGAGAATGGCTTAACCACGTTCATTTCTGCGACGGTGACACTGACCTGGGACCGCGATGACATCTACGTTGTTATTGCCGAGGAAGACGAGAAAAAGCGATGTGAATCCCTCCCCCCCGGCCTCTTCAGTCAAGGTTCGGGTACGGCATGTACGCCCTACGATACCGATGTGGTGGTGGCTGGAACCGATGGTGAGGAGGGCTTGACGTGGGACGTCGAATCCGGCGTATATTATGCTGGAATCGGTACCGTTGAGGATGGCCTTCCCAGTGGAGTTGAGGTTGATATCTCGTATTCAGTTCACCTGCAGGCCGGCTTTGCGAGCTACTTTTTGTTCGCTTTGTTGGGTGTCGGTGGTTTTGCTTACTCTCGAGTCGAGTGATCATTCCACGCCTTCGTAATAGGTGGATACCGCCTCATCAATTTCTTCCAAGATGGCGTTCTCATCAAGGGTCAGAGTTTCCCCGTCTCTTCGGAGGGCTTGTCCGCCAACCCAGAGGTCCATGCACTCGGCTCCGTTGAAAAGAAGGTTGGCGAGATGCCGATTGTTTGAACGTCCTTGCGGTCGCATGCGCACATCGTCAAGGTTCCACACCGCCCAGTCTTGACTGCCTTTGGTGGCCAAATCGATGGCTTCAACGGCGGGGAGCAACGTTGGGTCCCAATGGTCGTGGCGCTGAACCAACGATGCGAGGCGTGCTTCTGCTTGCATGTTGAGGCCGTTTCCTGAGGAGGCCGCTCCATCCGTTCCAAGTCGAACGTCAACGCCGGCTTCCATGTATGCAGGAAGCGAAAGTGTACCGCCACAAGCAAGTTTCATGTTCGAAGAGGGGCAATGAACGGCGGTTGCCTCATGCTTCTTTAGCATACGAATTTCGTTTTTCTTGACCCATGAGGCGTGAGCGCAGATGGTTCCAGGTTGGAAGAAATCGATGCTGTCAAGGTACTCCACGGGGTAAAGTCCGGTCTTTGCATGGCAGTCGGCGATTTCTTTGCGGGTTTCACTGACATGAATGTGCAGCCGTCCTTCTCGCTTTTCAGCCAATTCAGAGGCCCGTTGGAGCGTTTCTTCCGAACACAAGTAGACCGAATGGGTGGCGATGGCGTATTGCACCAGATCAGCCTCGTTGTTGGTGGCCAACAGGCCATCGAGTTCCTCCAGTGCGGACGCCGCATCAGGATGGCTCGGAAGGGCGGCGTCGCTGACGGGCCCACCGATGAGCCCACGGAGGCCAGCGCCCGTCAACACTTGGCCAGTGACATGGGGAAAAAAGTACATGTCTGCGGCAAAGGAACATCCGGTGCGAATCATCTCAGCCGCAGCGCATCGGCTCCCCATTCGTACATACTCTGGAGTGATGCGTGCTTCGGTCGGGAAGATGGCTTCGTTAAGCCACCGGTGAAGAGGAAACCCATCGCTGAAATCACGAGCGTTGAGTTGCATGGCCAAGTGTGTGTGCCAGTTTTGGAAACTGCGCGTGATGAGGCGCTTTGAGCCATCGATGTCCTCGAGCACGTCCTCGTCGCCGTTTGAGGGGGAAGAGCGTCCATCGGCATGGAGCAAGACATCGCCCACCGTTCGTTGCCCGCCACGGTCGTACAGGACCGTGTTGCGGTAGCGGACAGGCGGGGTGTCGCTCATGGTTGGTCCTGCTCGCCATGATTCATGAATGCTGATGGTTGCACCGAGGGTCTTATGTTTGATTGGGGCAGCGGGGGATTGCCGCCACTGTGGCTTAGTTGGTAGAGCATCTGATTCGTAATCAGAAGGTCGGGAGTTCGAGTCTCCCCAGTGGCTCCTTCAAGCGTTCTTCTCGGCGTGGCTGATGTTGATACCAAAGGCAACGGCACTCTGTTCAAGGCTGACCACTCCAGGAAGCGGTCGGCCTGCAATGTAGTCGAGGCAGGCGCCTCCGCCGGTGGAAACGTGGCCCATTTTGTCTGCGAGACCTCGCTGTGCGACGAGGGTAGCGGTGTGGCCCCCGCCCATTACGGCGTAGCCTTCGGATTCTGCACAAGCGTTGAGCATCTCAATGGTTCCCAGGGCAAAATCTGGATTTTCAAAGACACCTGAGGGCCCGTTGAGAATGATGGTGCCAGCACTCCGAATGGCCGCAGAGAGATGGAACACGGAGTTGATGCCAATGTCCCAGAACGGAGCCTCAATGGGGAAGTCCTTCAGGGGTATATCCACACGATTCCCTTCGATGTTGGCCGCTAAGTCAACAGGAAGGTGGATTTTGTCGCCATGATCTTGGATGAGGGTTTTGGCGAGTTTGATGGTGGATGCCCAATTTTTGTCGAGTTCTTTCTTGAGAAAGGCACGGTTCGGCTCACCAATGTCGTACCCAGCCAAATCCAAGAGAAGGTTGGCTACACCTCCGGTGGGCCAGAGAGCATCGGCGATGCCGTTGCGAAGCATGTTGTCAGCGACTTGAATCGAATCATCAACCTTCACGCCACCAAGGACCGCCAAGCACGGGCGCTCGGGTGTTTCCAAAGCATGGTCGAGTTTACGAATTTCATTGCCCATCAATTCCCCGGCTACGCAGGGCAGCAAGCCTGTGAATCCGACGATGGAGGGAGTGGAACGGTGGGCGCATGCAAAAGCATCGTTGACAAACAGGTCAGCCACGCTGGCCAGACGTTGCACGAGTTGGGTTTCACCCATCGCTTTCAAATCGTCTTTGACCGAAGTTTCTTGTTCGTCCATGCGGACGTTGTTGAGCATGAGAAGTTGACCGGACTCAAGGTCTTCAATCGCTTTCATGGCTTTGGGGCCGTGGATGTCGTCAACCCACTTCACTTGGCGGCCAAGCAAGCGACCCAACTCACGGGCGTGGCCCAGCGTGCTGGTGAAATCGTTCTTTCCGGGCCGGGATTGATGAGCGAGGATGATGACTTTCGCCTTGACCAGTTTTTGGAGGGTGGGGAGGATGGCCCGAATTCGAGTGTCGTCAAGAAAGGCCTTGGTGGCTGGGTCCAACGGGCTGTTGATATCCACCCGCAGCAGCACGGTTTTGCCGTCGACGTTGACGTCGTCCAGCGTCAGGACCTTGGCCATTGGTTGAATCCAAGCGCCTCCGGTTTTTCATCCCTCTCCTTGCTTCCAGGGCGCGACCGGTGTTGGGGCGAGGGTCGCAAGACGCGCGTTCTCCACATCGTTCAAGCGCGAAAACTGATAAGGCCCGCGACGCCCTTCACGGTCATGGTCGATGAAGCGCCCAAAGACAGTGCTCCATTGGAGGGAGCTCGTCGTCGCGCCTCAACCGCCACGTCCTCCTTCGGTGTCTCGCGACGTGAAGGCCACGATGCGAGCACCTACTACACCAGTCGCCTCAACGAAGGATTGGTCAGTTCCCGACCCGTAGGGCCGGCCAACAGTTTTCCAGAGGAGCACGCCGATACGGTGCTGTGTGGAGATTCTCGAACCCTCCCACTCCCCGATAATTGCGTGCATCTTGTGGTCACGTCCCCGCCCTACAACGCCTCCAAAGACTACGATGAGGACCTCTCTCTGAAGGAATACCTCACGATGCTCCACGAGGTGTTCGCTGAGTGCTACCGAGTGCTCACGCCCGGTGGACGAATGGTGGTCAATGTTGCCAATCTCGGGCGTAAACCGTACATTCCGCTTTCCTCGCACATCAACATCATCATGACCGAAATCGGTTTCTTGATGCGCGGCGAAATCATTTGGGACAAATCGGCCAGTGCCGGCTCCTCATGTGCTTGGGGCTCCTTCCAATCCGCTTCCAATCCATGCTTGCGTGATGTGCACGAATACCTCCTCGTGTTTTCAAAGGGCGATTACAAGCTCCCGAGAACCAAGACCGAGCGGGCCGAAGGTCGCTTGGATACCATTCCACGGGACGATTTCATCCAGCACACGAAATCCATCTGGTCCTTTGCCACCGAACGGGCCTCTCGCGTGAACCACCCCGCTCCGTTCCCAGTGGAATTGCCCAAGCGTTGCATTGAGATGTATTCCTTTACCGGCGATGTCATCCTCGACCCGTTCAACGGTTCGGGAACCACGTGTGTGGCAGCGAAAATGCACGGTCGACGCTACTTGGGCGTTGACCTGTCCGCAGAATACTGTGCCATCGCAGAAGACCGGCTCGCCTCAACACCGGTCGCGAACATTACCGACGGCTTGGTTCAGGAATGAATCGTTTCATTCTTCCCGTTCCACCGCTGTGAATCCATCAAGGCCGGTAAAGTCGTAATACATCTCGAAGTCAAGGTCGTTGTCAGCGTCCAGCGCTGTTCCTCCGGAGTTGACCCTTGCCGTAAATTCAATCGTCCACGTGCCACTGAGAGGATTGATGATTTCGATGAGGGAAAGATAAGCCTCGGCCGTAGCAGCGTATTCATTGTTTGGAAGAATCACGTCTGAATTGAGCATGAAATCACCGCTTGAGGGGCATTGGAGGGTACCCGACAGCGTTTCGCCGTAGGGGTCAACTCCCGCAGGGGGGGTGATGGTGAAATCAACCTCATCGGGTTCATCGCTCAACAAGCCCTGTTGCCCTTCATCGCAGTAATACGAAAAGCCGACACTGGTAACGTTTCCATAATTTTGGGCTTCGGTGTCCGTCGTCAACTGAAACGTTTGCCCGTCTTCCAAGATTTGACTCACGTATTGGGAATCTCCCCTGTAATTGTAATCCAGATCCCACTGAGAGAGGGAACCAGGAGCAGCCGAGGCTCCATCGCCCAAGGATGAGGGTGGGAACGAAGCCAACAACGACACCAACATCACGCTCACCAACATGGCCATCACCGGTTTCGCTTTCCATAACTCAGCATCAAACACCGGCTCCTTTGCTTCGTCTGCTTGCCTTCGCTCAAGCCAGTTTGGTAGACCAATCGAGCACAACAGACCTGCTCCAAGCCAAGGAAGCAATGAGAATCCGAGGAAGCCCCAAGACGGGCCCCATTCCATGGCTGCAAAATCGGTGATGAAGGCGTTGCCATTGAAGTCGAAACCAATGTCGAAACTTTGCCCTGAAAACGTATCTTGAGCGCCTCTATGGACAAAGGTGCTGTTCAGCATCGGGGACATTCCCTGCAGGTCTTCCTCTGCGTTTCGTGTCATGATTCGCTCAAAATCGGCCGTGGCGCTGAACATCATGACGAATACAATCGCACCAGCAAACACCATGTTTCGTTGATGCTCGCTGATGTTCACGCGTTCGCGAACCTGCCCGACAAATCGAGTCGTGGCCCAACCGCCCAGCAAAGCAGCCGACAGAATCAACGGCCAGCGCAGGGAGAGCAAAATGGGCGCCATTGCATCGAGCTCATACATGGTGCTGTAGCTGGAAAACCCACTCTCTTTTTCTCCTTCCTCGCCGATAAATAACCCGGTGTCGTTGGCAAAGTGGGCATAAAAAGGACTCAATGTCCAGCCCAATTCGTGGGTTGAATTGGTGTACACTTCCCCGACCTCTTCGCTTTTTATCCACGTTTGGTCAATGGAATACCAAGGGGCTACCACGGCAACGAGGACGGCGCAAAACACTGCACCAAACCAGAGAGTGCTGTGGTCACCTGTCAACCATGCAGGTAATTCACCATCGGGCCATACCGGTTTCTCCTCGGATTCAAAACGGGGGTGAAGATGGGACAAGGCCGCAAAAGCCCCAATGGTGCCGGCAAGGAAACCGAGTACGGCGAACCAATACATCCAACTTGGGCCCCAACTGAAGGTTAAGGTGGTGGTTTCCGAGGGCTCAATGACCGCTTTGCCCCAGGTCCCTTCGTTGAGGGCAGTGAGTTCTTCATCCTCAAACAACGGCTCAACGGAATCCTCAATGCTGTTTCCAAATCCGGTTTGAATGTCCTTGGCCAACAAGAAAAACACGATGGCCATGAGGGCCATGGCGCCCCCAGCGACCGTTCTCCAATTCACATATTCGTGAAGGTCCAAGGGTTGGCCACGGGTCGAAAGCCCAACGATGGCCATGAGAAACATCAGCATGGTCAGGGTAGCGATACGACTGTCTGTGTTCTCAGCGACGTCCTCGATGTCCTCCAAAAAATCCCCGTAGGCTTCGTATTCAAACGTCTCCGTTGTGCTGCCCCCAAAAGGCGCAAACGTCTCGGCGGTATCGTCGTTGTAATCCTCGACCACCACGATGTCAGGATAGAATTTCGCCGTGGTCTCTTCGGAGATTTCTCCTGAAACCACCGTTTTGTCGTTGATGCTGGCAAAGGGCACCATGTGAAGCCCAGCGACGAGGATCAGCAACACGAATGGCGCCACGAAAGCGACTCGCTTCCGTTGGGGAAGAACGCGCTCGAGCCACCGCATAGGCGAAAGACTGTTATTTTTTGAATTAAAGATTCTGCCTGCACTTTAAGGAAGGCTTCACCGGATTCAGTTGTCGTTTAATCCGCCCCAAAAAGCACCATCAGGCTGCTCGTTCCCTTCTTCGGTTGTCGGTTCTGCATCTTGGACTTCGGTCGTTGAATCTTCATCATCGACTTCTGTTTCTTGTTCTGTAGCAGGGCTTTCAGAGGCCCCTTCGTATGGCGTGGGTGGCACGAAGGAATCGTTGAACTGAACATGATGGGCAGAATCCATCGTCTGCGATGACATGCGGCCAAGAATGAATGGAACGATGAAACTGAGACAGCAGAAGCAACTTCCTATGTCGGCCAGCCCATTGCCCAATGCATAGTTCTCCAAGTACTCGTCTACGTCTCCGCTAACCGCGACAATGGAGACATCATCGCTGGCGGTGTAGGTGTATGTTCCACTCTCCAAGGTTCCAATCCGGTATTGCCAAGTGTCGTCAGCGTACCATTTGGAGCAATCCATTTTTTCCACGGCCACCGGCGCACCTTCGTTGTCGAACAACTCAAAGCTGAACCCTGGACAGTTCCCCTCGCTGATTTCAGCAAACACGATGAGCGTCTGGTTATCCATGCCTTCATCGACGGAGAACGGCCCATCCTCCCCATAACTCAATTCGTTGGCATTTGTCTCGGTTAAACTAAATCCGGACACGAGGAAAAGGAGAGCGAGCACCACGCCGACGATTCGAACAAGCCGGTTTCGTGTCGCTTTCTCCACAGACGGGCGTTGCTGTGGTCCAGTATGTAGTTTAGGGACGGATTCCCAGATGGAAGGGAATGGGTTTTGAACGGGTGCCGTCCACCACGCATCATGACCTCATGGGACACCTCGGACATCGTCGGCCCCGACGGTGAGGACTGGCGCGTTCCAGTCACCGAGTTGGCGGCTCGCCAGACCCGTTTGGCCGACATGCTGGCTGAAGCCCAGGTGCCGGGGGCGTTGATACAACACCCGGTTGACCTCTACTACTACGGAGGAGGTCGTCAAGACGGTTCACTGTTCATTCCTGCGAAGGGAGCCGGTGGAAGCGTTGAGGCTGGAGGCAACGGTCCCGTAGCCTTCGTTCGTCGTTCGTTCAAACGAGCCGTTTGGGAAGCGGGTGGCGATGACGCCCCGCATCTGGTTGAGGCTTTCCCGCGTCTTTCCACCTTTGCTGAAACCCTTCGAGGCATGGGCGTTAACGGAGCACCTGCTCTTCAATTCGGTGAAGCACCAGGAAGTTTCACGGCACGTTTTGCTTCAGCGCTTTCATCGTTGGGCGAGTGCAGCGATGCAACCAGCATCATCCACCGCCAACGGGAAGTCAAATCCGACTGGGAAATTGAACAGATGGACATTGGGGCTTCGGTCCAAATACGTATGTTCGAAGCGGTTCAAGCCGTTGGTGGAGAAGGAATGAGCGAACTGGACATGGTCGCCGCCGCTGAAGCTGTCAGCCGCAGCGAGGGCTTTGGCGGGAACGTCCAGATGCGTCGGTACCCGCTGCAATGCGACCGGGGCGTCATCGTGGCTGGACGAGCGGGTGGCATTCCGTCGTTCTTTGATTCTGCCGTTGGCGGTACAGGTCCTCATCCGTTGAGCGGTATGGGCTCGGGCTTCAACCGCGTCAAGAAAGGCGACCCCGTTCTTGTCGATTTGGTTCACGCTCACCGCGGCTACATGGTCGACGCCACGCGGATGTTTGTTTCAGGCCAACTCGATGAAGTGTGGCAGCAACGACTTGATGATATGATCGCGGTCAAAGAAGAAGTGGTGGATGTGCTTGACCAGGGACTTCCTTGCAGTCAAGCATGGGAACAAGGGCATGCTCTTGCGGTCGAATTGGGCTACGACGACCATTTGATGGGGACCAAACCCGACCAAAGCCGCTTTTTGGGGCACTCCATTGGTCTGCAACTGGATGAATCACCGGTCGTCGCCGCTGGCTTTGACCGTCCTCTGCCCGTGGGTGGAACGATGGCCATTGAGCCAAAAGTGGTCTACGCAGAAGGCAGCGTGGGCAGTGAAGATACATGGATTCGCGACGAAGAAGGGATGCGCCCCATCACCGCCGATGGCGCCCTTCCTTGGCTGATGGAGTGGGAATCATGAAACAAGAACAGGATGAAGACGAAGTCTCTGACAAGACCGAAGGATGGGATGAAGAGGATGTCGGCAAGCGCATCGTCAAGCGAGTGACGCCCAATGGAACCTACTTCAACGAACTCATCGTTCACGTGTTTTGTTCCATGTGCGGGTCTTCCTTCATCGGTCCATCTCGGGAAGCGGGTGGTTTCCTCGGTGGTCATGAGTGTCTCCACGCTTGGGAATTTGGCCAAGCCATGGGTCGCAGCGACGGCCTGACCGAATGAGCCAAGGAATTGAACCACATCATTCAAGGGCGGCAAGACCACGACCAAAACCATGGTCGCCAAGCCCTACTCCCCCAGCCATATCGCAGCGGTCGCTTCGCATTTCACGACCATGCGCCTCTCGGGCGATGTCAAGAGCCGTTTGGTGACGCTGATGTGCGAGGAACTTGACCGGCTTGTGCCTCGGATGGAGGACGAGACATTGGAACAGGACCCCGAGCGTAAAACCCTCGATGACCCACGCCGCAGTCGCCTCAATTACAACCGCACCCGTGAATTGATGATCGACCGCATCAAGAACGTGGATTCGGTCGGTTCAGCGGCGGTCCAGGCCGGTATTGACCACCTTGAGTCGCACCTCGGACAGATTCTACGTCAAGCCGCTGAGGCGGCTGAACGCGATCGTGTGGCGACCATCAAGCCCCGACACTTGGACCGGGCCCTGCTCAACATGAAGCCAGCCGAGGGTGAAGGCGAGGGCGAAGCATCAACGGAAGTGAGCGCTGCTGAAGAGTTTGTAGCAAGCCAAGCTGGCGGGCTCATTACACCCTCTGCCTTGCTCGCCATGGCCAAGAGCATCGCCCGCATGGGCGTCACGAAGGACGCTCTTGATGAGTTGCTCTTCCTCTACGCCGAAGTGCTCGAGGATTTGGAGGAAGACATCCGCAACCATGCCCAACTTGGAAACAATCCCGTTCATTTCATTGAATCAATCAACGCCATGCGGGGCATGATGACATTGGGATGGATTCGTTCTCGATTGACCCGTGCAGCCGAGCATGCCCGAGGTCGTGGTAACAAAGTCATCGAACTTCAGGACATCATCGACAGCCAATCCTACGCCCCGGAGTGATGGCATGGACCCGAAGGTCTTGACCGACGTGGACCGTAAGTTGGGCGTTGACCAACCGACCCTTCTCATTCTTGGTCGACCAAGTTGCGATGACTGCCAAGCCTTCTACGCCCGACTCGCAGCGTGGGAATCTCCCGTGCCGATGGAGGTGTTGACGTTGAACCTCCGAGCTCCAGAAGGTGCTGCATTTCGCAAACGCCATTCATGGGTCGAACACATCGATTCCGTTCCATTCAACGTGCTTTACGTGAACGGTGAGCCTGTTGACCAGTGGACCGGCGGCGATGTTGAACGTCTGATGACCAGTCTCAACGCTTTGGAGGTCTAGCCGTGGTCCTGGCATCGATTCTTGTCTCTGCTTTGCTGGCGGGCTTGGTGGCAACCGCCGTGACGGTCGCCATTGAGAAATGGGGCGGTTTGGTGGGTGGTTTGCTCGGTACCGTTCCTTCGACCATCGTTCCTGCCGGTATTGGTATGTACCTCGCAGGCGGCGAAGATGCCCTCGTCGTCAGCATGGCGGTGGTGCCCCTTGGCATGTTGCTCAACGCGCTGTTTTTGGGAGCATGGCTGGTGCTTCCCCGTTGGTTCTCCAACGCCTCCCGTCCGCTTCTTTTGACTTCCATTGGGGCCCTTGCCGTTTGGTTTGTTTTAGGCATGGGCGTGTGGTTTCTCCTCCAAAATACGGTCGTCGGTACTCTCCTTACGGAGCAGGAACTTGCCGCCGTAGGGCTTGCCCTTTTGTTCTTCATTGCGGTGTGGTTCAACCGGCGCCCTCAACCCACACCGAAAGGAACCAAGGCCGTTTCCAAAACCGTCCTCTTTGCTCGAGGAAGCATGGCGGCTGCCGCTATCGGCGTGTCCGTTTGGATGGCTGGTCTTGGCTTTCCGCTCCTGGCCGGTTTAGCCAGCGTTTTTCCAGCCATTTTCCTGACCAGCATGGTGGCCCTTTGGCTGGCACAAGGACCCACCGTTCCACAAGGAGCAGCGGGGCCGATGATGCTTGGAGGCGCCAGTGTGGCCGTGTACGCGAACATCGCCATGTGGTCGTTGCCGGCCTACGGCGTTGTGGTGGGGTCCGTGGTGGCGTGGGTGGGCTCGGTGCTGGGCTGGTCAATTCCCGCTTTCCTCGTCCTGCGTCGTGTTCACAGCAAGATCAACGGTTGACGGCTCGAGTCCATCGGGGGGCGCCGGGAATGCCCACCACATCGATTTGGACGAAGGTGACGCCTTTGACGTTGAACAGCCGTTTGCGCAGAGCATCCAGGTCGAGCAAACAGCAGGGGCAATGCGGGCGGGCGGGCCTCACCGTCAGGTTGACTTCCCCATCTTCGGCGACATCAACGTGTTGAACGATGTCCAATTCGGGGTAAGGGCGTGTGTCGTGGGGGTCGTTCCACGAAGCCAACACGCGAGCGACACGGCGCTGGAGGGCGACGTGCTTCCGTCCCATGATGAACCCTCAATCCTCGTCCTTGACCAATGCTTCGGCTTCATCGAGGCGTAATTCGGCCAATCGGCCTTCCACTTCACCCAGTTCGTCTTGACAACGCTTGAGAAGAGCTGTTCCCTCCTCAAACATGGCCAAGGTTTCATCCAAGTTTTTTCCGCCTCGTTCAAGTTGGGTTACCAACGCTTCGAGTCGTTGTAAGGCTTCGTCATAGGTCATCGTTTCTTTCGTCATGGTTGTTCCTCCAGGGGTTGAATGGTGTGCACGTCGGCGGCCGCTTGGCCGTCAGCGAATTGGAGTTGGATGGTTTGCCCTTCGGTCAGGCTACCAATGTTGGAAATAACGCCGCCTTTGTTGTCTTGGACCATCGAGTAGCCACGCTCCAGCACCCGTTTTGGGTGGGCGGCTTGAAGGGTTGCACCGAGACGAGCCAAGCGTTGTTGGTGGCTTGAGAGGCTGGCTTCCATCGTGCGTTGGAGCCGGTTGTTGAGCGCCGTTAACCGCTGCTTAGCGGTGAAGATGCCCTTGCCGGGAGCATGGCGCAATTGGTTGGCCAACAGGTCCAGACGTTGACGAAGTTCACCGATGCGGCGAACCACGGAGGCGTTGAGGCGTTCGTCCAACTCGTCGTGAAACTGGAGCCAATTGTTGCGGTCGGGGACCAATCGTTCAATGGCGTTTGATGGGGTTGAGGCCCGGACATCGGCCACCAGGTCCGAGACGAGGTGGTCCTGTTCGTGGCCAACCGCTGAGATGATGGGGACGGTGCTGGCTAATATGGCTCGAGCTACCGGTTCAAGGTTGAACGCCCAGAGGTCTTCGGGAGACCCGCCTCCTCGTCCAACGATGACCACGTCAACGGGAGGAAGTCCGAGGCGCTCAGCCACTTCAGGTTGAGCCAATTGGCGGGTGATGGCCAATCCACGCACGATTTCTTGGGCTGCATGCTCGCCTTGCACCAGCACGCCAATGACGGTGGTTCGCATGTCCGGCCAACGGTTGGCCATCAGGCGTTTCATGTCGGAAAGGGCGGCTGAACCGGTGCCGGTGACGATGGCGACGTGTTTTGGAGGGGACGGCAAGCGACGAGGGGGAAGGTCAAGGGCGCCTTCGGCCTTGAGGTCAGCCACCAGCCGGCGCTTTGCCTCCTCCATGGCTCCAAGCGTCTGGATCGGTTGAATGCGAGCGACGACGATTTGCAGGCGTCCTCGCTTTGGCCACACGTCCACGCTTCCGATGATGACGACTTCGCTGCCGACCTTGATCGCCGGGTCCACGTTCAATCGAGCATTGCGCCAAATGACACAGTCCATCTGGCCGACATCGTCTCGCAGCGTGAAGTAGATGTTGCTGTTGTGTACGCTCCACTGGGACACCTCTCCCGAGAGCGCTTGATGCTGAAACATCGGGTCGTTCTTGACCGTTTGTTGCACCAGTTGAGCGAACTGGCCGATGGGCAGCGGGCCCGTCGTGGTTTCATGACCCGCTGACATGGTCGTATTGTGGCGTCAAGGGTTCTTGAAGCATCGGGCCCCTACTTTCGGCGGTGTTGAGGCGGTGTGCGAAGGGGAAAACGATAAATGCAAACCATGAGTGATTTAATTTGTGGACGAGTTTTCTGAATTTGAATCAGATTTGTCAATGTCCATTGATGAAATAACTTCTCACAACCATCGTTTGAATGCCATTGCCAAATTCGCTCCAAAATACGAGGTTAAACTTGTTAAAAACAACCAGTACAAGGGGTACTATCGCGTTGGAAAGATGCCCAATTTCGATGAGAATCTCGAGAAGTACAACCAATTCACCCAACAATACAACGAGGATATGCAATTTAGCAGCCAAGATTCCGGTTGGTTCTTTCTCATCCTCCTTTCGCCGTTTCTCGTTCTGGCTATACTTCTTGCCATCTTCTTTACTGCTGTCATGGTTCCTGTTCTCATCGTGGGGATTCCGGTGTATCTTTTGCTACATTATCTGAAAATCCTTTCATACAAGGCTGGGTTTTTCCCGAGCAAAATCTTGACCGAAGTCGACCATGTCTACGTTCATCCAGATGGTACGATCGTGGTTCCAATCGGTGGAAAACTGCAGCCATTTACATTTGAAGTCAAGGGAGATATGGTCTTGGAAACGCACTTCCAAGATGGCGTACGGCAGTCGATTTCGATGCTTCGCGGCCGACGGCAGTATTTCATGATGAAGACTGGTTATCATAGGAGTTTGAATGTTCAGGCGGTTAACGATTATCTTGAGGGTTTTGGATTGAGAACGAAAGTTCGACGTACAACTTCCGATAGCGGCGGAGGCGGAGGGGGCGGTTGACCTTGACCGGTCTCAAGCGTCGTGCTCATCCGTGTCCCGTTCTTTCTTTCGCATCAACCGTTGGTGTGCTTGACGAGCCTCAACTTCATGCAGTTTGTGCTGAATTTTCCGCTTGAGGAACACCACAACGATGGCGATGGCGACGATGTCAACAAGCAGGATCAGCCACGTGCTCGCCGTCCACTCGTCGAACATACTGGCTCCTCAAATGGGTGGGCGAATATCGATGTCCACGTCGCCTCGTGGCTTTCCGATGCAGCCGAGGCGTGCTCCTTCTTCCACCAACCAATCGTCAAGGCCTGGGGGGAGCTCTTCGGGAAGCGGGACTTCTCCAAGGATGAGGCTGACCATGCAGGTGCCACAAGTGCCGGAGGTGCAGTTTGTAGGAAGTCGGATGCCACAGGCCTCGGCATGCTCAACGATGGTTTCACCTGGATTGACGGCGCACTGACCCAAAAGATGTGGTCCTCGCAGAAAACGAATCACCGGTGAGGGCGGGGAGGTGACGTTTGGGGTCTCGTCGGCGGTCAGGCTGGCCGGACTTGCGGACATGAGCGGTACCTCATCGAGCCTTTTCTCGAGTCCAGCGGCCCGTTTGCTTGTTGAAGAACAGGCCGGCCTTCTTCATCCACTTGTTGAACTTGGTCGCTCCTGCACCGGTTCGCAGGATGAAGTCTTCACGGTCTTCTTGGGCTTGGATGTAATCCTTGGCCGCAAGGGTCTGGTCAATCCAGTCGTTGATGTCCATCAAGCCGCCGGCCACGACGCTTTCCTCGACGACACGGGTCATTTCGTCGGCGGTAGCACCGGTCTGCTCGAGGTCCTTGCGGATGAGGTCGGAGACCGAGGAGAAGTCCATGCTGGCTGGCTTTGGAGGCACTGGGTTTCGGGGTGGCTTGTCCGGGTCGATGACGATGCGTTCCTCGTCAAGGATGGTTTCCACTTGGGTGGCCAGGGCTGGTGTGAAACTGGTTTCGCATTCCCAACAGATGAACGCCCAAGCATCCGGTTGGTCGGGGTCGCGGGATTGGCGAGGGTCGAGTTCGTCGCCGCATTCTGGGCAGGCATGGAAGATGAGTCCGGGCACGTGTTGGCGGCGGAAGTCAACGATGTCTTGGGGTGTGCCTTCAAGCTCCAGCATTTCGTGGTCGCGAGCGGCTTCCAGTCCACGGGTTTCCAGTTGGTCGCGAATCTTGACCTTCTGGTCGTCTTTGCCTTCGTCGTGGAGGTTGTTTTCGAGTTTGACGATGAGTTCGACGGTCTTGCCGAGACGGTTCATGATGAGTTTCTGAGCACGGAAGGCTTCCACCTTGGCAATCTTGAGGCGTTCCTTTTGCTCGGCGAGTTCGGTGAGAACGTCCTTCTGCTTGCGTTGGAACTTGATCTCTTCAATGCGAGATTCTTGCTTCTTTTCAGGTGCAAGGACCTTCGAAAGGAACCGCTCCTTTCCGTGAGACTGGGGTCCAGCCGAGATGATTTCAATGACACCTTGAGCGATTTCCTCCTTGAGCCCGTAGTTTTCTACGAGCATGCCTTTGTCGATTTTCTTCAAATCGCCAATCTTCAATCCTGCATCAGCAAGTTGGTTGGCCGTCGTGTCGTCAATACCACGACGAAGCAGTGCAAGATAGGTGTCCTTCTTTGCCATCCAAATCCCCCCGACAAGTTGAGGCGAGCAGACACTCCTAAGAAAAGTCTCTCCCCATGGTGTTCATTCATTCGACCCGTATTGAAGGTTCATGCCTCTTCTTCACAGGATGCGAAATCGACCCCCAAATCGGCCCACTCCTCCAGTTCAAAGGTTTCTGGCCGGCGCTGGAGACGAGGGTCATGGGCCATGGCGTTGTACGCTCTCATCCATCGCGTGGCATGCCAGCCGGGGATGCGAGAGAGCCGGCGCGGTGGTTTGCCCAGGGTTCGCTTGAGTTTCTTTCTTCGCTGGTCAAAAGCCGAGCGAATCATTTGCACCAACAGGCGTCGGTCACACGGCCATTCCTCATCGTGAGGCGTCAAACGAAGCAGGCGGGATTGAACCTTTGGCATCGGAGAAAACACATGCGGAGGTACACGCTCACCCATGTCAGCATCAAAGTCCAACGCCACAACCATGCCGAGTGAGCCGACATCACTTTCGTATTCCATGACCACACGTTCTGCAAATTCCTCTTGGACCAGCATCACGATGTCCAGAAGCGGCGTGGTCTTTGGATTGCGATGGTAGCGTGTGATGACGTCGATGAGGGGCGAGGAAATTTGGTAGGGGATGTTGGCCACAAGGCGGCTGATGTCACCCGGCCAAGCCATCTGCAGGGCGTCGCCTTCCAAAAGCGTCAAACGCCCTTCTTCAAGTTCGGTAGCAAACACCGAACGTAGATGCTTACAGGCCCCGCTGTCCAGCTCAATGGCCGTGACCTTGCATCCCGTGGCGAGCAATACCTCGGTCAACACGCCGGGGCCAGGCCCGACTTCGAGGACATGGTCTTCGACATCGACTTCGGCCCATGCGACGGTGCGCTGAAGCACCTCGTCGTTGACCAAAAAATGCTGACCCAGGGCCTTCTTGAACGGCTGCTTGGCGCGGAGGGCATCAACCAGACGGCGAGCGTTGTTCATGCTTCCACCGGGAGAAGAAGTTCGATGAGACGAGGCACAAGCGATTTGTCTTCCATTTCTTCAACAAAGCGCTGAGCAAGAAGTTCGGCACCTTTGATCTTGGCCAACGCATTGAGTTCGTCCATCGAGGCGAACACACCGACTCCGTCTCGAGCCTTCACCATGTTACGGGCCTTAACCGGGCCAACGTCGGGGAGCAATTCGTAGGAATGCTGCTTGAGGGACATGGGACCGGCTTTGTTGTAAAATTTGTCCACGAAGTATTGGCCGTGCTCTTCAACGAACATTTGGACCAAGGAGGGCATGTCTTGCCTGGCCATGTTGGACATTTTGTCAAGGTGAGCCATGCCCAGAATGCCAAGAACCTCGGTTCGCTTTGAGCGGTCTTTGCCAATGTAGATGCGTTGGTTGATGGGAATCAACTCGCTTTCCTTCATTTTCAAACGGCAAAACATGAGGCTCTTTTCAGCCATGACCGTGGCCACGCCTCCTTTGACGTCGTGCTCCAACAAACGAGCCCATGATTCGTCTTTCAATTCCTTGGGTTCGGGGCGCGGTTGGTTTTGACGACCTTGTCCACGGTTTCCTTGACCCCGATTGCCTTGTCCACGACCACCTTGTCGGCGTTCGCCCCCGCGGCCGCCTCGTTGACCGCCTTGCTTGCGCTGTTGAGACGGGTCGGGCTTTGGATCGGGTTTGGGAACGGCTTGCCGGCCGGTGGGGGGCGGGCTCATCTCGTACTTGGAAAAGTCCTGAGTGGTTTTCTTTCGTGGACCAGAAGGGGACTTAATTTGACGCCTTCGCCGTGGGTCGGACATTGGAAATCACCTCGGTGAGATGCAACGAGCATCAAATGACTTGGGCTACGATTTCAAGGACAGCATCAATTTCGCTGTCTTCGATGACGATGCGCTTTGAGTTGAACACCGCTTTCACGTCTTCGGGTGCAGCGGGCATGAGTTCGGCGAGTTTGGCGGCAAGAGCTGGGTGCTTGGCCAAGGTTTCGACTCCAAGCAACTTGGTTCGGAGCTCTTCGAACACTTCAGACTTGGTTGGAACGCCGTTGCGAGCATCGCTTGCGGCCCATTCTGCGTGTTGCAAAGCCCACTTCTGTTCGTACTTCAGCGAGCCACGACGCTCTTGAGCATCGTACAACATCTCGCGAACAGTGGCAAAATCAAGGAATTTCTCTTCTTCGGTCATGGTACATCCCTCATTCGAGTGGGCGGAGGTGCTCTGGACGAGCGATGACGGTCTTCTGCATGTTGCCGTCTTTGACAGCGACGACCCAAGCAACACCTTGGCGCTTTTCGATAAAGCCGGTGCGACCGTGGAAACGGCGATGAGGCATACCGCCTTGTTGACCACCGTCGAGGACGATGGCAACGCGGTCGCCTTCCTCGTACTGGTGCATCACACGGCGGATGTTCAAGCGGCTGCGTTCATTCTTTCGTCGTCGCAAAATGCTACGAGTTCCAACTCGCTGACCCTTTGAGCGCTTCATTTTCTTCGCCTCCATTCTTCCAAATCAGCGCATGCGCCTCTTCGGAGCAAGTTGCCGACCCACCATCCCCATATAAGCACCGCGACGGGTGACGCCGCCCCTTTTGTACGGTCAGTCAGCGTGAATGTCGCCCACGTCAAGCCACAACACGTTGCACTTTGCTTTGATGAGGGCGGAGACCGAGGGTTGGGTGCGTCCATTGTCGCCGTGAACCGTTTCCTTGACGTAGGTGCCAGATTCACAACGCAAGGTGAATTCGATTTCCCGTTCCCCGTTTTCATTGACCTCAATGAACGGTGAATGAGCCTCAAACACCGTTCGCTTCCGGATGAGGTCCGAGCGGCGGTGAGCCACCCGTGCGGGTGTACGCTGAGCCAACTTGAGGCCGTTGAGGCTTTCAACGATCTTCAAAATGGTTTCATCGTCAGGAAGGTCAAACGTTTTGGGAGCAGGAGGTAAGGCCGCAACAATCCGTTCGATGAGTTCATCTTTCTTCCCGGTCTTCTTGAGGCCGTTGGCCTCGGCAAGCGCCACGAGTTCTGGTTTCTTCATCGCCTTCAATTCCGCTTCGCTTGGGCCGGTGACTGGCACCTCGATGGTGGTTTCCAGCGGCTTGGTGCGGTCAGCATTCTTGTCGCCTCGTCGTTGCCGACGTCGCTTTTTACTTCGGTCTTGGACGTCCTCTTTGGTCATGTCCACCGGCGCGGTTAGCACGGCGTATTCGGCTTCGTTCATCGGTTCTATCGTGAAACGAATGGTGTAGGATTTCTCAGCGGGCGTATCTTTGATTCGAACGACTTCGCTTCGGGTTGACGGCCGAATAGCGGAGACCTCAACCGAGCCTTTGGCGGCCTTGTTGATGATTTCTGCAAGTTTTTCAGCGTTGAAACTGCGCTTTCTCGGCTCCTTGATCTCAAGAACAAACGGACGACCTCGCCCGAGGCATCGAACGTCAATGTCTTCACGACCCATACCGTGGAAGGCGTGTTCAGTTCCTTGGAATATCTCCAGCATTGGGTTTCCAACCAAGTCTTGCACGCTCTTTTCGTATTGCAAACCGGTTTGATTGCAGCTTTCACAACCTCGTCCTTTGCATGCTCGGCAAGGCCAGCGAGTTTGGGGAATACCTCGCTCTAACTTTCGGTAGCGGCCGTAGACATAGACGGCACGAATATCCAATTCAACGGTCAGGGTCAAGACGTCGATGAGCGCTAGCACATCCGGCTTGTCGTTGACCAGCGTGACCCCCTCCAGACGGTCTTTCAAACGCTTCCCAATCTCTTCGACCAGGGAGGGTTTGAGGGCGTCTGAACCGCCAGCGCCAAGGCGCTTGCGCAACTTCTCTTCCTGTTCAACTTGGTCCTTTGGAACGCGTGCTCCAAGTTGCAGACGCTTGACGTCGTACGGTTCGATGGCCTCAAAGATGATGTCAGCCAGCAGGTCAACCTCTTCAAACAAGTTCTCACAGAACGGGCAAAGTGGCTCCTCCTCCCGTGCATTGGCAAGATGACTGTCACGCTCCACCACCGAGGCTCGTACGCCTCGGCCGGCATCCTCAAGCGATTGTCCGTAGGTTCGCTTTCCACCAACACGACCCAAACAGGCGTCGCAGGTACCTTGGCGAACCAGATGCTTGTGGCCGGCTGGGCGTGGTGCCCGAGGAATTTCCTCGACGTGCGTACCCAGTTGCATGGCGACTTCTTGCTGGTGGGCTTCGTCTTCTTCCAGCGGCTCGACGTCATCCCATAGGGAATAATCCGTTTCACCAAAGCCGGCGTTGGCGTACTTCATCCAGTCTTCTTCATCGTCATCGACAGCGTCGTCTGTATCGGGTTCGTTGCCTGCCATGATGCCACCACCTTCCCGGGGCCAACCCCAAAGACGGCAAGGTAAGCGCAGGCTCAACCCTTGATGAAGTCACCGATTCGGCGAGGCTCACTTTTGGTCGAAGTAAGCCAGAACGCCTGCGACCACACCAAGCACACCGCCCAGGACCGTCATCCAAACGCCCATGCCCGCACTGGTGTCGGTATCGGTATCAGGCAACAAGAGCCACCACACGAGCACCGCCAAGAGCATCAACACGCCAGCGGCCATGCCGGCCCACTTGCCGTGCTTTTCTGCCTCAGCAGGGAGCGTTCGCCCGATTGCGCCAGCACTGAGCATGACCATGCCAAGCAGAGC